>Ga0187844_10001756_pt1 | contig 16130 bp, 15 predicted proteins | sample SpaLakP09_SKY_50_FD_134517 | JGI IMG/M metagenome (GOLD analysis project Ga0187844, IMG submission 134517) | Oligotrophic lake water microbial communities from Sparkling Lake, Wisconsin, USA - SP09_SKY_50 | ecosystem: Environmental > Aquatic > Freshwater > Lake | place: USA: Sparkling Lake...
GGCCTACCCCGGCGGTCAGTGCATCGAGCTCTACCCGGACAAGCCCATCTACGACATCCCCGCTGTGCCCGTGTGCACCGGCAAGGAACTGACCGACAACCTGCTCAAGCAGATTGCGCCCTTCGGCGCGACCTTCCACCTGGGCCAGGAAGTCACCGTCGTGCAGAAACTGGACGATGGCCGCTTTGTCGTCGAGACCAACAAGGGCACGCAGCTCGCCACCAAGACGGTCTTCATCGCCGGTGGCGTGGGCAGCTTCCAGCCGCGCACGCTGAAGGTCGAAGGCGTCGACGCGCATGAAGGCTCGCAGATCCACTACCGCGTCAAGAGCCCGGCGCAGTTCGCCGGAAAGAACCTGCTCATCATCGGCGGCGGTGACTCGGCGCTGGACTGGGCGCTGAACTTCTGCGCCGGCCACGCGGACGGCAATCCGCACAAGGCCGACAGCGTCATCCTCGTGCACCGGCGCGACGGCTTCAAGGCGGCGCCCGCCAGCGTTGCCAAGATGCGCGAGCTCTGCGACGCCCAGGAGATGCAATTCATCGTCGGCCAGGCCACGGGCATCGCCGAACACGACGGCCAGCTGACCGGCCTGAAGATCACCGGCAACGACGGCATCACGCGCATCGTGCCCTGCGACCAGGTGCTGGCCTTCTTCGGCCTTAGCCCCAAGCTCGGGCCCATCGCCGACTGGGGCCTGGCGCTGGAACGCCGGCAGATTGTCGTCGACACCGAAAAGTTCGAGACCAGCGTGCCCGGCATCTTTGCTGTGGGCGACGTGAACACCTATCCGGGCAAGAAGAAGCTCATCCTGAGCGGCTTCCACGAGACGGCCCTTGCCGCCTTCGGCGCGGCGCCGTATGTGTTCCCGGACAAGCGGGTACATCTGCAATACACGACGACCAGCCCCAAGCTGCACAAGGTGCTGGGCGTGGATTCGCCGGTGTTCGATTGACGAACATACTTGTCTAGACAACGGCCCACAGCTTCGCGGGCCGTTTGCTTTTAGAATGAAGCTCGTCGCTGGCTTCGTGCCGGCGGCTCTCCGCTAGGGGTGTTGATGGCTTGTCGCCATCGACTGAGACAGTCCCTTTGAACCTGATTGAGGTAATCCTCGCGCAGGGAAGCACGCTGAAAGCCCGGGCCGATTTTTCGTCTCCCGTTCCCGGGCACTGTCGTTTGCCGACCTGCCATCGTTTCGCATTCCGATGGCAAAACTTTCACTCTCCGTTCTCAGCGCCGCCACGACGCTGCTCGTTTCCCATCTGGCTTCTGCCCAGACCCTGCCCCAGGTCAGCGTGACCGGCAAGGCCACCGAGGCCGTGCCCAGCCTGTCGGGCTTCAACGACCCGCCAGCCAAGCTGCCCATGCAGGCGCTGAGCCTTTCCACCGAACGGTTGGACGACCTCGGCATCACCCAGCTCTCGGGCATCACCAAGCTCGACGCCTCCGTCTCCGACGCCTACAACGCCGTCGGCTACTGGTCGCAGCTCAAGATCCGCGGCTTCGACCTCGACAACCGCTTCAACCTGCGCCGCGACGGCCTGCCCATCAGCGGCGAGACCGCGCTGTCGCTGGTCAACAAGTCGGGCATCGAGGTGCTCAAGGGCAGCTCCGGCATGCAGGCCGGCACCAGCTCGCCGGCCGGCATCGTCAACTTCGTCGTCAAGCGCCCGCTGGCGGAGGACGGCACGGCGCTGATGCTGGAAGCCATCCAGGGCGGCACGGTGCAAGCAAGCATCGACCACTCGCAACGCTTCGGCGCCAACCGCGAGTTCGGCGTGCGCGTCAACCTCGCTGCGGCCCACCTCGACCCGGAGCTGCGCAACAGCAAGGGCAGTTCGTACACCGCCGCGCTGGCCACCGACTGGCGCGTCAGCGCCGACACCCTCGTCGAGGCCGAGGTCGAGTTCAACCGCCAGAGCCAGCCCAGCCAACAAGGGTTCAGCCTGCTGGGCAACCGCTTGCCCGATGCCAACAGCATCGACCCCAAGCTCAACCTCAACAACCAGCCCTGGAGCCTGCCGGTCGTCTTCGACAACACGCACGCGTCGCTGCGCGTGCAGCACAAGCTCGCCGGCGACTGGCGTGTGCAGGCAGCGCTGGGCCTGCAGCGCCTGCGCACCGATGACCGCCTGGCCTACGCGTTCGGCTGTTCCTCCGTTGACGACTACTCGCGCTTCTGTGCGGACGGCAGCTACGACCTCTACGACTTCCGCAGCGAGAACGAGCACCGCGACACGACGGCGCTCGACGTCTCTGCCAGCGGCCCCGTGCAACTGGCTGGCCTGCGCCATGACGTCACCGTCGGCGCGCTGAGCAGCCAGTTCAAGAGCCGCTTCCAGCGCCAGGCCTACAACTGGGCGGGCACGGGTAACGTCAACGGCAGTGCCGTGACGGCGCCCCAGCCTGACCTGACCGACGAGAACACCAACCGCGACGAACGCAGCAACGAGCTCTACCTGCGCGACCGCGTGGCGCTGACCGCCGACACCAGCGCCTGGCTGGGCCTGCGCCACACGCGCCTGCACCGCGAGAGCGTGCGCACGGACGGCTCGCGGCCGATCGACTACTCGCAGAGCCTCACCACGCCCTGGGTCGCCGTCAGTCATGCCATCGCCAGTGAATGGCTCGTCTACGCGAGCTGGGGCCAGGGCATCGAGAGCGAAGTCGCCCCCAACCGCGCTCGCTTCAAGAACGGCGGCCAGGCCTTGCCGGCGCTGAAGAGCCGCCAGACCGAGGTCGGTCTGAAGACCGGCACGCAACGCGTCGAAGGCTCACTGACTGTGTTCGACATCCGCCGCCCGGCCTGGCGGGACGTCGTGCTCCCTGGCTTCACAGAATGCAGCGCTCCGAACAGCTGCGAACGCCGCATCGACGGCTACGCCCGCCACCGCGGCGTCGAAGCCAGCGCCGACCTGAAGTGGAGCGGCGGCGGCCTGTTCGCCAGCGCCATGCGCCTGCAGGCGCGCCGCGAGGGCAGCGCCGACGCCAGCCTCAACGGCCGCCAGCCGGCCAACGTGCCGCAGACGACGATCAAGGCCCATGTGCGCCAGGAGTTGCTGCCCGGCCTGCAAGCCCAGCTGGGCCTGCGCTACGAGGGCAGCCGCTTCGCCACGCCCGACAACAGCATCAGCGTGCCCGCGTGGACGGTCGCCGATGCCGGCCTGCGCTACACGCAGCTGCAGGGCAACCAGACCTGGATCTGGCGCGCTGCGGTGGACAACCTCGCCAACAAGCGCGCCTGGCGCGAGTCGCCGTGGCAGTTCGAGCACAGCTATCTCTACCCTCTGGCGCCGCGCACTTTGCGTGCGAGCCTGGAGGTCCGTCTCTGAGGAGCTTGAACCTGGATCCGGCAGTTGACCGCTTGCTACTCATTGAAGGTCTCGTGCCATCAACAGATTGGCGATGCTGGGGGCGTTCACCACTTCGATGAAGAGCGCTGCACGCCCGCTGGTCTGGCGTTTCGGGCCGCTGGCGGCGTTGCTTCTCCTCGTGGGCAGGAGCCCACTTCGTCGGCGCGCCTTGCCAGCAACCCGCCTCGCCATGCCGGGGCGAGACGCCCCGTCCTTCGGCAGGCACAAACAGTCCCCAGGACTCTTTGTGTCCGGCCTCAGTCCCTCGGGCGCGCCCGACTGCCGAATCCAGGTTGAAAAGCCTGCTATAGTCACGGGCTCTGTTCCTCGATAGCTCAGTCGGTAGAGCGCCGGACTGTTAATCCGTAGGTCCCTGGTTCGAGCCCAGGTCGGGGAGCCACAGAACTCCGTCGAAAGACGACAAGACGCACGTCGCAACCGCTTGACGTGCCGACATACAAACAATTCCTCGATAGCTCAGTCGGTAGAGCGCCGGACTGTTAATCCGTAGGTCCCTGGTTCGAGCCCAGGTCGGGGAGCCAAATCAGAAGCCTCACATGCGAAAGCCTGTGGGGCTTTTTCTTGTCCAGCCGAGAACGCACCGATGACCACCCTGCCCGCCTGCCCGAAGTGCCAGTCCGCGTACACGTACGAGGATGGCGCTCAGTTGATCTGCCCCGAATGCGGCCATGAGTGGTCGGCATCGTCCGCCGCGCCCGCTGCCGAAGAAGTGCGCATCATCAAGGACGCAGTCGGCAATGTGCTGCAGGACGGCGACACCGTGACCGTCATCAAGGACCTGAAGGTCAAGGGCTCGTCGCTGGTGGTGAAGGTCGGCACCAAGGTCAAGAACATCCGGCTGGCCGACGGCGATCACGACATCGACTGCAAGATCGACGGCGTCGGTGCGATGGGGCTGAAGTCGGAGTTCGTGAAGAAGGCCTGAGCGGGCTCAGTGCTCACCGCACAGTTCACGAAAAGTCACGGGCCTCGTCCGGACCCGTCCAATCGATGACCTTGTCGTCGCACAGCCGCTGCGTGTCGGTCAGGCCGATGGCCTCGGCCACGCCGTGCGGGAAGGTGTCGAACAGCGCCGTGCCTTCGATATCCAGCTCATGCGCACGCGCGCTCCAGCAGGACAGGTACAGCAGGCTTGACAGCGTCTGGTCGTCGCCGCCCTGCGGATCGCACTGGTGGCGAATGGCCTCAGCAATGGTTTCCGGGAACAGCCAGCGCGAGGCAAAGGCGGCGCCGACTTCGGGGTAGGCATAGCCGAGATCGGCGATCTGGGCCTCGTACCGGTTGTCATCGGTCGCAAAGTCCGGCCGCAGGCTGGCGCGGTCGGGCATGGCCATCTTGAGCACCAGGTCGCCCGTGCCGTGCAGCAGCCCGGCGGTGAAGGCGATGCCCTTGTCCAGCCTGAATTCGTCGGCCAGGGACTGAGCGATCTTGGCGACGTCCAGGCTGTGCCGCCAGAACTCGGTCATGTCCACGCCCGGCACGCCCTTGAAGGCGCCACCCACGGCCGCGGCCTGCACAAGCTGGCGCGTGGCCGTCAATCCCAGCATGGCGGTGGCCGCTTCTATCGTCCCGATGCGTGAACCACCCGGGCTGTAGCGCGCCGAGTTCACCAGCCGCAGGATGCGCACCGTCAACCCGACCTCGCCCGACAGCAGTTCGTTGACTCGCCGCAGGTCGGGCTCTTCGGCCTGCAACTCCACAAGGATTCGGTTGACCGCCTCTGGCAAAGACGGGATCAAGGTGTCGGTGGCGAGCAGGTCTTGCAGTGTCATGAAGCACCTCGCGAGGAATGGCCCAATGCTAATGGTCTTCAGTTCGGAGGGACGGCCCGCCAACATGGAGCTCGACCGCATGCCCAAAATGCACGGTGTAAAGTGACAGCACCCGGCCTCACAGGCGCAAGCCTGTGGGGTTTTTTCTTGTCGCCAGAAGAGTCCAACGCTTGAACACCCTGGAGCAACTCCGCAACGGCGCCTTGCACGGCGCGCAACGCCTCACGCTACGCGCGGGCCTGCGCGAACTGCCTGCAGAGGTCTACACGCTGGCCGACACGCTGGAAGAGCTGGATCTGTCCGGCAACGAGTTAGACATGCTGCCGGCCGATCTCAACAGGCTGTACCGCTTACGGGTCATCTTCTGCTCCAACAACCGCTTCACCCGGCTGCCCGAGGTGCTGGGGCGTTGCCAGGCGCTGGAGATGGTGGGCTTCAAGGCCAACCAGATCGACGACGTGCCTGCCGCCGCACTGCCTGCGCAATTGCGCTGGCTGATCCTGACCGACAACCGCATCGCCGCACTGCCCGATGAACTGGGCCGCCGGCCGCGCCTGCAGAAGGTGGCGCTGGCCGGCAACCGGCTGCGCGACCTGCCTGCCAGCATGGCGGCCTGCGAGCGGCTGGAGCTGCTGCGCATCTCGGCCAACCAGCTCGACAGCCTGCCCGACTGGCTGCTGGCGCTGCCACGGCTGACCTGGCTGGCCCACGGCGGCAACCCGTTCAGCGCAGCGCACGAAGCGGACGCACTTGAACATGCGCCGATGCCACGAGTGCCGTGGGCCGAACTGGACGTTCAAGCCTTGCTGGGCCAAGGCGCGTCCGGCCACATCTACCGCGCCGGCCGTTCAGCCGGTGAGCTCGTGGCGCTGAAGGTCTTCAAGGGCGAAGTCACCAGCGACGGCCTGCCGGCCACGGAGCTTGCGGCCTGCCTGCAGGCGGGCTCGCACCCGCAGCTGATCCCGGCCATCGGCCGCCTGAGCGACCACCCCACCGGTGCCGATGGCCTCTTGATGCCGCTGGTGGGTCCAGAGTTCCGCGTGCTGGCCGGGCCGCCCAGCCTGGCATCCTGCACGCGCGATGTCTACGACCCCGCCTTGCGCCTGACGCCTCGCGCGGCCTTGACGCTGGCGGCAGGCATCGCCAGCGCGCTGGCGCATCTGCATGCGCGCGGCCTGTCGCATGGCGACCTGTATGCGCACAACATCCTGCACGACGGCCAAGGCCAGGCGCGGCTGGGCGACTTCGGGGCTGCGTCGTTTCTGGGCAGCGTGCCGGCGCATCAGGTGGCGCGGCTGCGGGCACTTGACGTGCGCGCCCTGGGCTGCCTGTTTGAAGAATTGGTGGGATGCTGCGACGAGGCGGCACCGTCACTAAAGACCATGGCGACCCTCGCGAATGCCTGCCTCGACGCCGACATCGAGCGTCGGCCACATGCCCGTGACGTGGCGCTGGCATTGCGGGGCTGAAGCAAGAAGAGCGGCCCGTAGGCACGGCCGATCCCGTCAGAACAGCCCGTGCAGCTCAACGAAGCTCTGCCGCCGGTTGTCCACCGCGTTCTGGGGAATGCCGCCGAACTTGCGGTAGCCCGCGCGCAGTTGCACAAAGGCAATTGGCGTGTACTCGTAGACCAGGCTGTAGCGCACCTTGTTGTCGTTGGCCACGCGGCGGTCCGGGTCGAGGTATTCGCCGGTGAGCTTCAGGTTGTGCCCTTGCTGCACCAGCCAGTTGGCCTCAAGCAGCGTCGCGAACTGGCGCCGATCGCCCAGCGGGTAGCCGCCGTCGGTGACGAGATCGATTTCGGCCAGCCAGGCCACCGGCCCGGTCGTCGTGCCAGCAAAGAGCCCGTAGGCGCGGCGGTCGCCGGCGGCTGACTTGACCTGTGCCGCCGCCGCGCCGACTCGGCCCCAGGGCTGCAGCCAGATCGCCTGAGCCGTGGTCTGGTGGCCGTTTGAGCCACCGGCGTTGCCGGGGCCTTTGCTGCGCACGAGCTGGACGGACCATTCATCGCTTTCATGACCCAGTTCCAGCCCCTTGTCGGGCACGGTCATGCTGACGCCGCTGAGCTGCCGCACGAAGGCCAGGCTGTCCTGCAGCCGCCAACCGAAGGGCAGGTAGAACTGGCCGGCCTTGGCATACCAGCCCAGGCCCGGCGTGGACAGGCGCACATAGGCCTCCTGGCGCTCGGACTTGCCCGGTGCGACCTGCTGGTCCAGATGGACGCCCAGGTAGTCCTTGATCAGCTGGACGTCGGCGTACAGCCGCACCTGCTCGGTGCCGCCAACGCTGGTGGTCGGACGGCCTGAGACCGACGTGCGCGTCGTCGCGGTCCGCAGGTCGCCACCCAGGCGCAGGCGGTCATCGAACAGCGAGCCGTTCCAGCCCTGCAGCGCATCCGGCAGCGCATTGGCCGGGATGGCGCCTTGCGCGAAGGCATTGCCGACCGCGTTGCGCAGGCCGCCGCCGGTCGGGTTCACGTGGCAGGCCACGCATTTGATGCCACTGCGGATGGCGAGATAGGGTTCGGCGCGCGCGGCGCCCGAGATCAGCAGCGCAAGGGCCACGCCCAACAGGAGACGGGCGGCTTTCATTTCTGTGCTCCGTTGTTGATCCATTGGCGGATGAGACCGATGGTCTGGGCATCCAGATAGGGGCCGCCCAGGGGCATGCGCGCACCGACGGCCTGGTGGCCTTCGAGCTTGTGGATGAGGTAGCTGTTCGCCGCGTCGCCCGGCGCCACGCGCTTGAGCGACGGCACGCCTCCGCTGTCCACGCCCACCAGCATGGCGTAGCTGTTGGCCGCGTCCAGCCGCAAGCGTCGCGGGGCGCTGGCGCCGGCATGGCAGGCCGTGCATGCGGGCGTGAAGACATGCGACTGGATGGAGCTGAAGCTCGCCGTCATCGGACCGTTCGGGTCGTCGCCTTCACCGATGGGCCGGCCATTCGAATCCAGCCCATCGCCACTGCCGCCGCCACAACCCGCGATCAACGCGGCCGTGGCACCCAGCGCCACCCAGATCCTTGTCTTCATCCTCATCGCTGCCCTTTCGCGGCTGTCATTGCGGCATGAGTGCCGCTCAGACGCACGGGGGTTCAAACGACGGGGAAGTACAAGTTAGGGGTCAGAAGGCTGTGGTCAGGTTGAGCACTGCGGTGCGGCGCCGCGACGCGTCGGTCCAGGTGTAAGGACCGCCACGACTGGCAGCGACCCACAGCAGTTGCAACTCGCTGCTGTCACCCAGCTGCCAGGAGGCGCCCGCACGCCAATCTATGCGAACGGGACCGTGCGACCCGCTGGAGGCTCTGCGCTCCCCACCCCAGCCACGCAGCACGCCGACATGCCCGACCGCCGCGACGCCCTGAGCCAGGGGCCAGCGCAGGTTGAACTCAACGTAGCCGCTGCGCTGGCGGATGCCGTAGTAGTCGGGCGAGACATAGACGCGAACGTTCCAACGCTCGCCCAGCAGCGCTGCATAGGCCTCGAAGAAGTCGTAGCTCGACACATTCTCGAAACGGTAGGCCAGCACGCCCGCCTCGGCGTCCAGCCCCGCCTGCAGCGCGAACACGCGTCCCCCATAGGCGCGCGCCGCCAACCCGATGCGGTCTGTGAAGCGAGGGCGACTCAGCGACACGCCGGCATACCAGCCACCCTCGCCGTCCCAGGCCAGGCCAAGCTGGCCACTGGGCTGGTTGTTGCTGTACGACATGCCGCGCTCGCGGGCATCGGTCTGCACGGACAGCGTCGCGCCGACGTCGGCACGCACCACGCCGGTCAGCAGGGACAGAAGAAGGAGCAGTCGCGACGGCGTGCGGGGCATCAGTCCGCAGTTTGCCCCAGCAGCTTGCAAGCCGGATGACGGGTGACGGTGAAGCGGGCCAACGTGGCGCAGCTGTCGATGCGGCCATGCGTGGCCATGACGAGCGCGGTGGCAGGCAAGGCTCGCGAGTCCAGCTCACGCACCAGCGCCAGCAGGCCGGCCGCATGGGCCGCCGCAAAGGACGAGCCCGTCACCACCGTCCAGCCGCCGCCCGGGGCGGTGGCCGGCACGTCGCGCCCCGGTGCCTGCACCGCACCCGAGGGCAGCGGCGGCGCACTGCCGACGACGAACACGCCCGGGTGATTGGCCGGGAAGGGCCCGCCCGAACTCGGCAAGGCGGCGATGATGCTGATGCCGCGCGCCTGGGCCTGGTCCAGCAGCAGCCCGAGCAGCCGGTCGTCCGGCCCGCCCAGGCTCATGTTGATGATGTGGGCGCCCTGCTGGATCGCCGCGTACAAGGCCTTGGCCAGACCCAGGCCGGTGCACAGCGTCTGTGCATTGACCGCCTGCCAGCACGCGCGCAGCGCCAGCAGCCTGGCCTGAGGGGCGATGCCGGCAATGCCCGCGCCGTTGTCGGCCCGCGCCGCGATGATGCCGGCCACGGCGGTGCCGTGACCCTCCACGGGCGAAGGCTTGTCGTCGACGAAATTCTGGTTGTGCACCACTTGGCCGGCCAGATCGGGGTGGCCTGCATCGACGCCGCTGTCCACCACCGCCACGCGCACGCCGCGGCCGGTGGCCATCTGGTGCAGCTCGGCCAGCTGCCATTGCCTGGCCGCCGGCTGGGCGGCGTAGAGCGGCTCCTGCGCGCTACCCTCGGCCTGGTACAGCCCCACCGGCTGCGCCCAGGCCACGCGGCGGTCCTCGGAGACGGCGCGGGCAACATCGGCGGACGAGCGCCGGTCGTCCTCGGGCAGCCGCATGACAAAGCAGTCCACGCCGGCCAGCGGCATGGGCCATTCGCTGCGCATCTCCAGGCCGTGGCGGCGCGCCAGGTCTTGCGCGACCTGCTGGCGCGACTGCCGGCCCACACCCGCACCGTAGTTGCCGGCATAGCTGCCGTCGGGCCGGTAATGGGCCTTGGGGAGCTGCAGCATGACCAGCACCTGCCGCTGCGCTTCCTCGGCCTGTGCTGCCGCCGGCCGCCAGGCGATGCAGCAGACCAGCAACACCAGCAGGTGCAGCCAGACGCTCTGTCGCCTCATTGCGCCGGCCCGGGTTGCAGCGGCTCGGCCAGCGTGACGATGGGCGCCGCGCGCAGCGCCGCCAGCCCACGTGCGTCCACGCGCAGCAACCAGGCCCCAGTCTCGGTCGGACCGGCGACGACGCTGGCTTGTTGTGCCTGCAGCAGCTCGCGCAAGGCCTGCTCGCTGGTACCGGGCTTGAACATCACGAGAGCGTCCGCCACCACGGCGGCCGTGCCGGCCCCCGACAGGCCTTGGTAGTCGGGCACGTCCTGGCGCGCCTGCAGCCACAGGCCCAGCAGCAGCGCGCAAGCCGCGCCTTGTGCACCCAGCGCCCAAGGCATCCAGCGCCACGCGGGCTTGGCGGCCGCCGGCTGCATGCGGGCATGCAGCTTGGCGAGGCCGGACTCGGCATCGCCCATTTCACGCGGCGCGCCCGCCGCGCTCAGCAGCGTCTGCATGGGCCGCTCGGCGGCCAGCTCGTTGCGGCACAGCTGGCAGTGCAGCAGATGGCCCTGCACCTGGGCGGTCTCGTCGTCGCCCAGCTGGCCGCGTGCATACCAGGGCAGCAGGGCCTGCACGGCCACATGCTCATCGTGCTCCATAGGGATCACCGTACTCATGACAAGTCTCCAGGCTGCCCGGCGAGATCGTCGAGCAGCAAACGCAGCCGGCGCCGCGCGTAAAACATCCGTGTCTTCACGGTCTCGGGCGGGCAGCCCACCACCTCGGCGATCTCGCCGTAGGCCATGTCGTGGAAATAGCACAGCTCCACCACCGCGCGGTGCTCCGGCGACAGCTCCGCCATGGCCTCGCGCAGCCGCCCGCGCAACTGCCCAAGGCTGAACTGCTGCTCCGGCCCGGGACCGGTGTCGGCCAGCTCGGGCAGCTCGCTGTCGTCCATCGGCAGGTCCTGGCGGCTCAGTGCCTTCAGACCCTTGCGGTAGGCGATGCCGAAGATCCAGGTCGACAGCTTGCTACGGCCGTCGAAGCTATCGGCGCGCTGCCAGACAACGAGCATGGTGTCGTTCAGGGCCTCCTCGATGGCCTCGGGCTGGCGCATCAGGTGGGTCAGAAAGCGCCACAGGCGGGGGTGGTAGACGCGGTAGAGCGCGTCAAAGTCAGCCCGCCGGCCCTGCTTCACGCCAGCCAGCAGGGCAAGCTCGAGCGCTTCCGAGGCCACCGCGCCCGCTGGCGCCGGGGCGGCCTCGCGTTTTTTTCGGATGCTGGACCAGATGGACATGCGCGTGAGTTCCCTGCCGGCGCCCGGAGGTTCAAACGCCATGCTAGCGTCCGGTCCATGAGCGACGCTGGCGCCATCTTCCCGCCCCATCACCTGCCCGACCACCCCCAGGCCTGGTCCGCCGGCTCGCCCGACGCCGAGCCCCTGCTGCAGGCCAACGGCCCGCGCGAATGGCGGGTGAGCGGCGACTGGACGCTGCTGGCCCTGCGCGGGCGCTACGACGAGTTCCGCCAGCGCATTGCCAGTGCCGTGACCGAGGGCGGCGATGCACTGTGGGATCTGCGAACGCTGAGGCGCCTGGACACCGCCGGCGCACTGACGCTCTGGCAGGGCTGGGGCAAGAAGCCGCCGTCGCGCCTGCTGTGGCAGCCCGAGCATGTGACGCTGTTCGCGCAGTTCATGCAGCCCGCCGCGCTGCCCAAACGCGGCCCACGCCTCGGTCCCGGGCTGGAGCGCGCCAGCCTTGGCCTGCTGGCCTTCGCCCGCCATGGCGTGGACATCGTGGCGCTCATCGGCAGACTTCTGCTGGATTTGGTGGCTGTGCTGCGCCATCCCTCGCTGATCGGCTGGCGTGAGATCTCGGCGAATGTCTATCGCACCGGCGCCCAGGCGCTGCCCATCACGGCCCTGGTGGGGTTTCTCGTCGGGCTGACGCTGTCCTACCTGATCTCGCGCCAGCTCAAGACCTATGGCGCGGACATCTTCGTCATCAACATCCTGGGCCTGGCCGTGCTGCGCGAGCTGGGGCCGCTGCTGGCGGCCATCATCGTGGCCGGTCGTTCGGGCTCGGCCATGACGGCGCAGATCGGTGTCATGCGCGTCACGCAGGAGCTGGACGCGCTGTCCGTGATGGGCATCTCGCACACGGTGCGCCTGGTGCTGCCCAAGGTGGTGGCGCTGGCCATCTCGCTGCCGCTGGTGGCGCTGTGGACGAGCGCGCTGATGCTGCTGGGCGGCATGGCCGCCGCTGGCGCGCAGCTCAAGCTCGACCCGGTCCAGTTCCTGCACCTGCTGCCAAGCGTCGTCGAGCCGGTGAACCTGTGGCTGGGCTGGATCAAGTCGATGCTGTTCGGCGGCCTCATTGCGCTGCTCGCATGCCACTTCGGGCTGCGCGTGAAGCCCAACACCGAGAGCCTGGGCCAGAGCGTCACGCAGTCCGTCGTCACGGCGATCACGCTGGTCATCGTCGTCGACGCCGTGTTCGCCGTGCTGTTCTCGAATGTAGGCATCTGATGGACACGGCCGAAGTCATCATCGAAGTCGACAACGTGACCACCGCCTTCGGTGGCCACGTCATCCACCGCAACCTCAACCTCACGGTGCATCGCGGTGAGGTCGTGGCGCTGATCGGCGGCTCGGGCTCGGGCAAGACGACGCTGCTGCGCCTGCTGCTGGGCCTGGAGGTGCCGCAGGCCGGCAGCGTGAAGATCTTCGGCCACCCGTTGGGCCGCTGCGCGGTGCGGGACCTGGAGCGTGTGCGCTACCGCTGGGGCGTGCTGTTCCAGGCCGGCGCGCTGTTCTCGGCGCTCAGCGTGTTCGACAACGTCGCCCTGCCGCTGCGCGAGCTCAAGAGCGTGCCGCCGGATCTCATCAAGCCGCTGGTCATGCTCAAGCTGGCCCAGGTCGGCCTCAAGCCCGACGACGCGCTCAAGCAGCCGTCGGAGCTGTCCGGCGGCATGATCAAGCGCGTGTCGCTGGCGCGGGCGCTGATCCTGGACCCGCAGCTGCTGTTCCTGGACGAGCCCACCGCCGGCCTGGACCCCGACAGCGCCAAGCAGTTCGTCAAGCTGCTGCGCAAGCTGCGCCAGGAACTGGGGCTGACGGTCGTCATGGTCACCCACGACGTCGACACCCTGTTCGCCGTGGTCGACCGCGTGGCAGTCCTGGCCGAGCAGCACATCATTGCCAGCGGGCCGCTGGCCGAGGTGGCGCGGCTGCCGCATCACTTCGTGCGCAACTTCTTCCTGGGCCATATCCAGCGTTGCGAGGAGGACGACCTGCGACGCTTCCGCCTCAGCCTGGACGACACCAGCGACGAAGGCGGTGTGCCCGCCGTCTTGCGCGAAGAACAAACCGTCTGATCACACGTCATGGAAAACAAAGCCCACGCCCTCGCCGCCGGCCTCTTCTTGCTGCTGCTGGGCCTCGCGCTGGCGGCCAGCGTGGCCTGGTTCCAGGGCGACCGCACCGAGCGCGTGCACTACACCGTCGTCGCGCGCAGCGGCGTGCCCGGCCTGAACCTTAAGGCGCCCGTCAAGCTGCGTGGCGTGGAGGTGGGCTGGGTCGACAGCATCGTCTTCGACCCCGAGGACCCGCGCCAGATCCTCGTCGGCATCACGGTCGACGCGGCCGCGCCGGTGTCGGCCAACACGCATGCCCAGCTCGGCCTGCAAGGCGTCACCGGCCTGTCCTTTGTCAGCCTGGAGGAGGCTGACACCAAGGCGGCACTCCAGCGCGCCGCCCCAGGCGCAAGGCTCGCGCTCAAGCCCACGCTGCTGGACCGCCTGGCCGAGAGCGGCCCGCTGCTGCTGGCCGGCTTTGCCGAGACGGCCGAGCGGCTCAATGCGCTGCTCAGCGAGACCAACCGCACACAGCTCAGCCGCAGCCTCGTTCAGCTGGAGCAGGCCGCGAGCGACACCAGCCGGCTGATGGCCGCACTGCAGCCCGGCGCCCGCGAGCTGCCGGTCTTCCTGAAAGATGCCGACGGCGCCGCTCAGCGCGCCAGCGCGGCCCTGCGCGAGATCGAGGCCCTGGCTGTGGACAGCCGCGCGCTGGCGCAGGACCTGAAAGCCCGCGTCGCCGTGCTGGACCGGCTGGACGGCGCCGCTGCGCAATTGCAGACGACCACGCGCAACCTCGACCTCGCGCTGGTGGGCGACACGCCGCCGCGCAGCCGCCCGCTGCTGGGCGACATCGCCGCCGCCAGCCGCAGCGTGGAGCGCGCCGCCACCGACCTGGGCGACCAGCCGCAGAGCCTGCTGTTCGGCCGCGGCGCCCGCCCGCCCGGGCCGGGTGAGACCGGCTTTGCAGACCGCATGGTGGGTGCCAACAAATGAGACTTGCCATCACGCTCCTCGCCGCGGCCTGCTTGAGCGCCTGCTCGCTCGCGCCGCAGGCACCCGCCCGCGCCGTCTATGACCTCGGCCCTGCACCGGCGTCCACCGCGACGGGCGGCACGCTGGCCTGGCGGCTGGCCGACGTCACCGCCCCACCCTGGCTGGCTGGCGAAGGCATCGCCTACCGCCTGAGCTTTCAGCAGGCTCAGCGCCTGGAGCAGTACCGCGATAGCGTCTGGGCCGCGCCGCCCGCCGAGTTGCTGACACAACGTCTGCGCGCACAGCTCGCCGCAACACCGGGCTGCACCGGCAAGCCGGCCGGATTGCTGGCCGTTCACCTGGACGAGTTCGAGCAGGTCTTCAGCAGCCCCACGAACAGCCAGGTCCTGCTGCGCGTTCACGCCACGATGTGGCCCGCCAGCAGCGGCGTGGCCTTGCAGCAGCACTGGCGCCTGGAGCAGGCAGCCCCGCCCCATGCCACCGGCGCCGTGCGGGCGCTGGCCCAGGCGGTGGACGACTGGCTACCTCAGCTCGGCGCATGGCTGGCGGCCAGCTGCCGCTGAAGCGCCGCAAGGCAAAACCAAAGGCATCGCCGTCGCGGATCAGCAGCGGTATTGGGCCCGGACCTGCTGCAGCTTTTCGGGTGAGAGCTTGGCCATTTCCCGCTTGGAAATGGAGTTCTCTTCCTCCCTTGTCACTGCAAACGTGCCATCCATCTGCAGCTGCATAGCCACGAATCCACAGTGCAGGCTGAGCTCGGAAAACTGGCTCTCTAAATTGACTGCTGCGTAGACGCCTGGCGGTGCGTTGGCCGGGTTTTTGTACCAGGTCACCCTCTGGAGGGTGCGACGCTCGGCCGCGCCTGCGTCGCCATAGAAAGCCCGCATATCCGCCTCCCACTTGTCAAATGGCACCGCTGCCTTCTGGCTCTCCGTGAACTTGGCGTAGGCCTCCGAGAAATTGCGCTTGTCTTTCGCCGCGAGGTAGTCGAGCACGTCGCTCAACACACGCTTTCTCTGTTCAACCGAAGGTTGCCACTGCTTGTCCTGATTGCTGGCAGACAGGGAGTGCGGAACCTCGACAGACACTGCGGCGCGCCCCCCCGCAGGCGATGCTTGTGACTGCCGCCGCGCCAGCTCTTCGTTCATCCTCTCGTTGAGTTCCTGGTACTCGCGGAAGAGCTTTGCGAAGGGCGCCTCCTCTCCTGCGAAATACCCGATCTGCGCCATGAATATGGAATCGCCTCGCTGCTCCGGCTTTCTGGAAACCCAGGCGGGATGGGCCGGATGCCCGGCCTTCGTGAATCCGTAGATCGTCCCAGTGACGCTGTCGATGTAGACGAGAAGACGCTGCGCCTCGATGTCTTGAACTGACGCGCCGTGCTTCTGCCGGACCTCGTCAAAGTAGGTCTGCCACTGCGCTGGGGAGATGTTCGCTCGCGGGTAAGGCTTGAACTCCTGGGATGCTGCGTCAAAGCTCGCCGAAGAAAAGGCGATGACAGCCAGCAAGAGACAAACTGTTTTCATGATCGTGGGGCTCTTGGCGCTCGTACCCGGTGCGGGCTGCGGCACTCTGCCAGCGGGTTGCATTGCGCGCAACGCGGAAATTCCGATGGCGCGAGTACCGCGAGGTGCCGAACGTCCATGCTTGAATCCGTCGCTGATGAACACCCCACCGCAC
>Ga0187844_10001757_pt1 | contig 16129 bp, 13 predicted proteins | sample SpaLakP09_SKY_50_FD_134517 | JGI IMG/M metagenome (GOLD analysis project Ga0187844, IMG submission 134517) | Oligotrophic lake water microbial communities from Sparkling Lake, Wisconsin, USA - SP09_SKY_50 | ecosystem: Environmental > Aquatic > Freshwater > Lake | place: USA: Sparkling Lake...
GAATCAATCTTTTACCGATTTTGAGCTCATCATCATTAATGATGGCTCAAAAGATCGCTCAAAAGAGATTATTGATTCTTATACAGATTCACGAATCAAAGCCATCCATCAAGACAATGCAGGCCTGCCAGTCAGTCTTAATAGAGCGATTGCCATTGCCAAAGGAAAATACTTAGCTAGGCAAGATCACGATGATGTGAGCCTGCCCAAGCGCCTAGAAGAGCAGGTGCGGTATATGGATGAGCAGGGCCTTGATATTTGCGGTTGCGATTTTGACATTATCAATGAGGGCGGACAGGTCATTGACTCAATCAATGCACCCCATACTCCTGAGATGATGATTATTACTCTAGCGTGCACTGTGCCATTTGCCCATGGTTCAGTCATGATACGCAAATCTTTTTTAGAGAAACAGAGTCTTCGCTACGATGAGAGCGTAGTGACGGAAGACTACGATTTATGGAGTCGCATCTATCAAGCTGGCGGAGTTTTTGGTAATGTGCCTGCTACCTTATTTTTGTATCGCCAGTTTAGTCAATCGCTATCAAATATCATTGCTAAGCCTGCCTTAGAAAATACTCAGGCGCTGCGTAGAAAGTTTGTGAGAGACAACTTAGCGCAAGTCAAGCGCGCTTTAGAAAAAATGATTCCAATGGCATCTCAGCTTAATTTAAGAGACGGTAATTTTTTAGTGCTTACTACTTACCTTGCTAGCTTGCAAGAGAGCTCACCTCGATTGTTTTTCTCTGCACTCTTGCGCTCCTCGATGAAATCCAGTGCGTTTGCCATAGCTAAAATCCTCAAGGGTTTTTAAGGGTGAGCGCTCTCATACATCAGCAACACCCTAGCACCATTCGTATTGGGATTGATGCTGCCAATATTCGCATTGGTGGCGGTGTGACGCATTTATTGGAGCTGCTCAATGGGATTGATCCCAAGGCTATGGGAGTGCATGAAGTGCTGATTTGGGCGGGCAGCCAGACTTTGCAAAGCTTGCCAGACTATCCTTGGATTACTAAGTTTAATCCACCCAGTTTAGATAAAAGCCTATTTTATCGGGCCTTATGGCAACTGACTTCTTTGACTAAGGCTGTGCGGGAGGCGCAATGCGATGTGCTCTTGGTTCCAGGCGGCAGTTACGTAGGTAACTTTCATCCCGTAGTGGCAATGAGCCAAAATTTATTTCCATTTGAGTGGTCTGTGATTTCTCGCACAGGGATTTCCTTGCGGATGCTCAAATTTATTATTTTGAGATGGGTGCAGTCTTATACCTTTCAGCATAGTGATGGCGTGATTTTTCTAACACAATATGCCAAAGAGGCGGTGCTGAAAATCACTGGACCCTTGCGGGGAAAAACCACGGTCATTGCCCATGGCTTAAGCACGCGCTTTACTTACGCTCCTAAGCCGCAGTTGCCAATCGCGCAATATGATTTGGCTAAGCCATATCAACTCATTTATGTCTCGACTATTGAAGTTTATAAAAACCAGGCACAAGTGGTTTTAGCTACAGAGCTATTGCGCAAAAAAGGCTTTCCCTTATCACTCACCCTAGTAGGTCCTGCTGAGCCTAAAGCACTCAATGAATTAAACAAAACAATGAATCAAGTTCAAGAGGGTAAGCAGCAAGAGTCTTGGTGCCAATATCTTGGTGCAATTGCCTATGAGGAGCTAAGTGCTCAGTACCAGCAAGCCGATCTCGCTATTTTTGCCTCAAGTTGCGAGACCTTTGGAATGATTGTTTTAGAGCAAATGGCCATTGGCCTGCCCATCGCTTGCTCTGAGCAAAGTGCTATGCCCGAGATTTTAGGTGAAGGCGGCCTTTACTTTGATCCACACAATATTGAGAGTATTGCCGCGGCGATTGAGCAATATTTACTGAGCCCAAAACTTCGAGAAGAAAAACAATTGCAAGCCTATGAATCATCTAAAGCCTATTCATGGCAAGAGTGTGCGCAAAGCACGATCTCTTTTTTGCGATCAGTCGTAGCCAATAAAAAGCAGTAAAGCAAAAGTAATAAAACAAAAGTAATAAATCAAAATCAATAAAATGTTTTATTGCGCTTGTATTGTGATGAGTCCAATACCCATAGGTCGAGTATCCTCAGGGGAGATCCCTGCTTCCTTGGGCGTTATCACATTGGATGCCCGAAATTGAATCTGTAAAGGCTGGCGAGGAATGAGTGGATCAGGCAGAGAAATTAAAATCGTTTGTGGGTTCAAATCCAACAGTTCAATGGTTTTAACTTTCTTGCCATTAATGAAGACTTCAACCTCCTGCTTGGGATTAGCGGGGCCAATCAGAGATTTGAGGGTCACTGAGAGGCGATTGATGCTCGGATCTAAGTTTTGTAAAGTGACAAGCGACTCTGATTGATTGCTCCAAACGCCCCAAGACTCAGTGCCATGCCAGCCTTTACTTAAAAAGCGCGAGCCACTACCTTGATCTTTAAATTCTAAAAGCTGTTCTGAGCGAATCGGCAAATCAACCACGATGGCGCGAGGACCAGCAAACCACTTAGCATAAGAATTAAAAACAACCGAGCCTAAAGGGGGCATCGTGAGCATGGGCGGGACTGCAAATTGCAAGATGCATAAGATAGCCAGGCCCAATAAGAGTAACCATTTTTTAAAATGGGTCAGCATGTGCGGACCCACCTCGCAAATTAATAAAAAGCTTGGTAGCCACATCAAGCCGATTAAACGATTGGTATCAAAAGCAACTAATAGAGGAATAAAACATCCCGCGACCATGGCAATACATAAAAGGGTGCGAATGATTCTCTGTTGATGTGATGAAGAGGTACGGATGAAAAATACAGCGCACAGGATATAAATTACCCATAATGCGCCGCCACCCAAAATAATAGCCAGTAGATCAAAAGAAGAATCTTTAAAATATGTAAAGCCATTTCGGAGAATATCAATATAAGCATCAGGCGCATAGCCTAGGCCGGTTGTGCCGCTAGATTTATTACTAAAGAGAAATAGCGCCGATAAAAAAATTGCTGGGAAAATAAAGAGGGATGCTTTTTTAATGCCACCCTTCCAAGCTAGCCACATCCATAAGATGCCAATATCAAAGATCGATTTTTCGTGAATGAGCGTTGCGAGAAACAATAAGAGTGTAGCGCTCACATAAGATAAAGCAGTAATTTTGCGCTCTTCCTGGCTATAGATAAGATAGCTAGCCAATATCAAGAAGTAGGGGATGGAGTCCAGAATCCTGACTGCACCAAACGTCATTTGAGAGATGGTACTAAAGGCAAAAATAAAACTCAGAGCTAGCACTACACAAAAGTGATAGATCTTTTCTCTTTTTTGATCGGTAATAAAGAGTTGAAAAAACTGGCTCATGATCAGAGTCAGCCAAGCCCACAAGGCGCCAACCTTGGCAATAGTAAATGCGCTATCACCCCAATGGAGCAAATTAAAAATAGATCCTAATAAGGTTCGAGGTTTAAAGCTTTGAAAAAAATTACCGGCGCGCCATTCAAAATAGAAGTCTTGAATTAATGGCACCCACAGACTAAAGAGGTAAATCAGTCCTGCTGCAAAAAAGCCGCTCAAAAGAAGGTGGGGATTTTGAAGGACGCTTTTCAAAATAACAGTGATTTTTTTTGATGATTTAATTTAGTAAAGATAATGTAATTATAAGGCTGCCCATTATGAGTTAGAGCCCCACGCACGCTTTAAGGCGCATAGCAAACACCATAAAAAGTAAATTGCTTAATTCAAGTCAATTTAGGCTTGGTTAAACAGATGTGTTTAATAATCTAGATAATATCTATAATGGAATCACTTCAGAAAGCCTTAAATTCCATTTGATTTATCTTTTATTAATCCTCAATAGCCTTAAATTCATTGGGCTTGATTACACGCCTCCTGGTTTTTATATTGATGAGGTGGCCGGCGCCGTTCAGGCAATCTGCTTACAAGAAAGTGGTCGCGATTTTTATGGCGATTTCTTGCCTTTATTTGCACCAGGGGTAAATGATGCTTTTTATACGCCCACCTATTTATATGGGCAGGCTGGATCAGTATTTTTGGCAATTCCATTGTTGCCTTTAGGGCGTTTATTGCCTTTGTCTCTGTTATCAGTATTGGCTTTCTCTATCTCTGGATCAAGCAGGTCTCCTCAAAAAATATCGCACTCTTGACGGTGCTTGCAGCAAGTGTGATGCCATGGTCATTTCATTTTTCCCGAATTGCATGGGATCCGCCAGTTGGGGTTTGCTTTTTAATGATAGGCCTGTGGTCTGCTTATCGTCCTAACAAGACATTGATCACGGCTATCTTTTTATCCTTAGCAGCCTACTCGTATTCACCTCTACGTATTGCTATCCCATTGATTTGGATCTTCTTGCCTGGGATTGGATTGAAATCAAAGCTTTGGGTCATTCTTTGGGGCAGTTTGCTGGCGATTCCATTGCTACTGCAAATGCAGGTGCCTGAATTTATGGCACGCTCAGAGCTGCGCTCACTGTGGTCACCTTACTCGACCAACCAGTTCAGGAGCTTAGATAGTATTTCTCTACTTCTGATTGGGGCAAAACAATTTTTTGCACATTTCAGCCCTCAATTTTTATTTATGAGTGGTGATCAAAATATCCGCCATTCCATTGGAGCATTTGGAGAGCTAAGTTATCTAGATCTATTTACATATATTGCCTCAGCCATCAGTCTTGTATATCTGACTATTTGGCAAAAAGGGGTGCAATACTTTTCTAGCGCGCAAAAGAACCTTTTGATCATTGCTTTTTTGGGAATAGTGGCTAATACCATTCCTGCGGCCCTAACGAATGAAGGTGCGCCACATGCATTGCGCGCTATTGGTTCATGGCCTTTTTATGCCATCTTGACTGGGGTGCTATTAGATTTCTTATCAAGAATATTTCCTAAACAACCCATTAATGCTGTAGCGATAGGTATCGCCACTCTATTTTTTATCGGCTATCAGTATTACTTTTATGCTCAATATCCGGCAGTTGCAAAAGATTATTTTGGCCAAGATAAATCGAAGATTAATCAAGCGTATGAATTCATGACCAAGCAAGGGATGCTCTGTAAGGATGTTCCTAAGGAGTCAAAGCCTAGGCTGCCTAATGAGTTAGTCAAAATTACCTTAAAGCGACCTATTCTATTTTCTCAAGCAGGCTATGGGTCACTTTATTTAGGCGGTATATGGCATGAGCAAGAGCCTTGGGGAATTTGGTCAAGATCTGAGGGGTCAATATTACGTTTTCTCAATGTGCCCACTAAAGCATCGGTACTGAGCTTAACCCTTAAAGCCATGATTTCGCCAACGCATCCCGAGCAGATTTTGTATGTTCGCGTTAATCAAGGGCCTGTGCAAACTTTTTTATTAAAAGATCCTGTGCAAAATACGATTGAGATTGCACTTACTCCGCAAGATCTCATGCGTACCCATGGACTGGAGCTGCATCTTTCAACCCCAGGGTCTGTCAGCCCCATACAAGCAGGCATCTCTGAAGTAGATGACCGCGTTCTTGGTGTTGGTTTGACTAGTGCTGTTTTTCGATAGGCATTGAATCTAACAAAGGCTGGACTTAGTCCCCCAGGCCTTTAAATGCCTCATTGGGATACTTTGGGTTATAGTAAATTACCTTAAAGTTACCTTAAAGCAATTTCTTGATGACTAATCAATCCCAGATGACCTGCATGCTTTTGTTAAATATAGTTAGGTAATTTGATGCGCATTTTGATCACCGGCGCTAATGGTTTTATTGCCAAAAATCTCATCATTGCCTTAAAAGAAAATAAATCAATTCAGATTGATACTTTTGTTCGATCTGATCATCCCGATCGCCTCAAAGATTTAGTAGCTCAGGCCGACTGTATTTTTCATTTGGCTGGAGAAAATCGCCCGCAAGATCTAAACGAATTTGAAAAAAACAATGTTCAATTAACCCAGAATCTGTGTAGGTTCATTCAAGAAAGTGGACGACGCATTCCGGTGATCTTTACTTCTTCTGCGCAAGCCGTTGGCGATACGCCGTATGCCAATAGCAAAGTCAAAGCGGAAGAGGTGTTATCTAGCTTGGCTAGCAGTCATCAAAATCCAGTAACCATCTTTCGATTGCCTGGCGTTTTTGGCAAGGGATGCAAGCCAAACTATAACTCTGTTGTGGCTACTTTTTGCCACAATATTGCTCACGATTTGCCAATTGAGATTCATGATTCCAATCGATTCGTTAAGCTCGTTTATTTAGACGATGTTCTAGAGCAGATGATGGCGGCAATGAACTATCAGGAAAAGGCACGGCAGTATCAAGAGATCCAGCCTCAATACGACATTAGCTTAGGAGGCTTGGCTCATCAGATTCGACTGTTTCGAGAGTCGCGCAATACCTTACTAACAGAGCAGGTGGGTGCTGGACTTACCCGCGCTTTATACGCAACTTATCTAAGTTATCTAGATCCTAAGCAGTTCTCTTATTCATTGCCTGTGTCTGCTGATGCGCGGGGAAGTTTTGTTGAGATTCTCAAGACTCAGGATTCTGGACAGTTTTCATTTTTCACGGCCCATCCTGGAGTGACGCGAGGTAGTCACTATCACCATAGCAAGACTGAGAAATTCTTAGTAGTACAAGGCGAAGCCTTATTTACCTTTCGCAATCTCTTTACAGATGAGACTTACGAGATTCGTACTTGCGGTACAAAGCCTGAGATAGTAGAAACGATTCCTGGTTGGGTTCATGCCATTACCAATACTGGCCAAACAGAATTAATTGCACTACTGTGGGCAAACGAGGTCTTTAATCGCGAGCGCCCTGATACGTTTTCGGGCGCTGTGTGATATCGATTAGTAAATACGCTGCTAGCGGTATGAGCGGAATTAGGTAATTGGCTCCTGCCCAGCCTGCAATAGCCCACTGGCCATAAGCTAACTCCCCAATTGAGGCCATGAGCAGCATGGGCGCTAAGCTTAAGAAAATAGCTATTGGAAAATTGTTACTGCCTTTTTTAAGGCGATATGCGCAATACAAGGCAATACCGATACTTGCCAATCCCGTGCATATTAAAAGGCCCGTTGGAATGAATTTGGCGGATTTGCTAACAAGATGTAAAGGGGTAAAGCTAGCCGGATCTAATTGATAAATAAAATATCCAGGTACAAGCGTGATCGCCAAGGAGATGAATGAAAATAAAACTGCGCCTACTCTCCAGCGCATAAAAATAAAAAGTGCCACTAAGGGCGCAAACACAATGAAGTTAATTCGTATACTGGCAATGAGGCCAGTAGCAATGGCCAAAATGACCAGTAAAAAATATTCTTGCTTTTTAATAGCTGGCTCTAATAGAAGAGCAATCGCCAGAATCAGACATGCCGGCAAAATTAAATCTGAACCTACTACCAAAGCCTCGGGAATGACCAGAGAGCATAAAAGGGTGATGAGCCAAAGGCTTACTGAGTCCCACCTTTGCCAGTGCCGAGCAAGCAAGTAAGCTACTGCAGCGATAGCACTAATCGCTCCCAATATATAAAGGTGTAGCCATACAAAGGGAATGTAAAGAATGAGTAAACCTGGCCCTGGACTACAGGGATTGCCAAAATAGGTTTTCTGTAAATACGAATGTGCAAGTTGTATGAGTGCACTAGAACCTTGAATGATGCAATCGTCTTGATCTGATCCGCGCATGGACAATTTGAGTCCATCAGCAAAGGGATAGGCAAACCAGCAGACAATCCCGACTAATGCGATGAGAGCAAAGCTCAATAGGGGATTGTTAAGGATTTTCTTGATAGCAGAAAATCGCTCTAGAGGATGGGTAAATACCAAAATTGATACAAGCAGTACATATAGAGCGCAAAGCAAAGATGCATGCGGTAAGTATTTAAAGATCGGGCGAAACCCTGGCAATACCAAAATGCTGAGCAATAGGGCAGCTAGCAATATCTTTGGCAGCGAGTTATTTGGGTTCATTGGCATATTTATTGGCAGGCATTAATGCTTTTATTTTTGACTCTTGTACCCCATTCTATAGAGACCTAAAAGATGGGGTCTGTTTTCATTTTTTGCTGCATTTTCAGTGATTTAGCCCAAAAATGGGTCTAAATATAGCATTAAGGAAGTACAATAGTCCCCATTAACGGATCGCCTTTTAACTAAGCTTTCCTAGATAGATTTTTGTCATTCTTTTTTATGGTCAGCCATGCAAATATTTGAGAATAAAACGCTGCTCATTACTGGAGGAACCGGATCGTTTGGTAACGCCGTCCTCAATCGTTTTCTAGACTCCAATATTGCCCAAATTCGCATTTTTAGCCGAGATGAGAAAAAGCAAGACGATATGCGCTTGCGGCTTTCAAATGACCGCCTTAAGTTCCATATTGGTGATGTGCGTAATATTGATAGCGTAAGAGATGTCATGCGTGGCGTAGATTATGTTTTTCATGCCGCAGCCCTAAAGCAAGTGCCATCTTGTGAGTTCTATCCGATGGAAGCAGTGCAAACCAATGTACTCGGCGCCGAGAATGTGATTCGCGCCGCCATTGATGAAGGTGTGCAAAAGTGCGTGGTACTGAGCACCGATAAGGCGGTTTACCCCATTAATGCGATGGGGATCTCTAAGGCGATGATGGAAAAAGTCATGGTCGCTAAATCGCGCCTAACCAATTCGGATAAAACCATTTTGTGCGCAACGCGTTATGGCAATGTGATGGGCTCACGTGGCTCTGTTATTCCATTATTTATTGATCAAATTTTGGCGGGTAAAGAGCTCACCATTACCGATCCCAATATGACACGCTTTTTAATGTCATTACAAGATTCGGTGGATTTGGTTTTATATGCATTTGCTAATGCCAAGTCTGGCGATATTTTTGTGCAAAAGGCGCCATCAGCCACGATCGCCGATTTAGCCCAAGCTTTATTAGAACTCTTAGGCTCTAAAGCGGGTAGCAAAATTATTGGTACGCGCCATGGTGAAAAGCTCTATGAAACCTTAGTATCACGTGAAGAGATGGCACGCGTACAAGAGCTTGGTGATTTTTATCGCATTCCAGCTGATGGGCGTGATCTCAATTACACCCAGTACTTTAGTGAAGGTGAAGTAGCTGTTTCTGCAATTGATGATTACACCTCACATAACACCAAGCGTTTAAATGTAGAGCAAATCAAGACCTTGTTAAAAGCACAAGATTGGCTCCAAAGTGCCCTTAAATAAAAACGATCAAAACGACATGAGCAACTTGAACTCCAAACTCAAAGTGATGACCGTAGTAGGCACTCGTCCTGAAGTGATTCGCTTATCACGTGTCATGGCAAAGCTAGATCAATATTGTGATCACACCTTAGTGCATACCGGTCAAAATTATGACTATGATCTCAATGAAATCTTCTTTAAAGAGTTGGGTCTCAAAAAGCCAGATGTTGTTTTAGACGTTGCTGGCGGATCTGCTGGGCAGACCATTGGTCAAATCATTGCTAAAACGGATGCGGTATTTGAAAAGCATCAACCCGAAGCACTCTTGATTTTGGGCGATACCAATAGCGCGCTGTGCGCTATTGCTGCCAAGCGTCGCAAGATTCCGATTTTTCATATGGAAGCCGGTAATCGCTGCTTTGATTTTCGGGTTCCGGAAGAAATTAATCGGCGCATTGTCGATCATGTGGCTGACATTAATTTGCCTTACAGCAAAATTGCTAGAGAGTACTTGCTTAAAGAAGGCTTGCCAGCTGATCAGATTATTCAAACAGGTAGTCCGATGCGTGAAGTGCTCAATTTTTACGCGCCGCAAATTGCCAAATCCGATGTCCTGAAAAAATTAGGTTTAAATAAAGAGCAATATTTTCTGGTGAGCGCGCACCGCGAAGAAAATGTGGATTCACCGCAAAACTTGCAAGATTTTGTGTCGCTTTTAAATACACTGGCTCAGCAGTATGGGCAGCCCGTGATTGTTTCTACGCATCCCAGAACGCGGGCGCGTCTAGAAGAACTTAATCTTCCGATCAATGCTCTCGTGCAGTTCATGAAACCTTTTGGTTTTATCGATTACATCCATTTGCAAGAAAATGCGCGCTGCGTGTTATCTGATAGCGGCACGATCACAGAAGAATCCTCAATTTTAAATTTTCCAGCGCTTAATATTCGCCAGGCTCATGAGCGGCCTGAAGGTTTTGAAGAAGGCGCGGTCATGATGGTGGGTTTAAATCCGCAGCGAGTAATGCAAGTTTTGGCGATATTAGAAGATCAGCCACGTGGCGAGAAGAGGCTCCTGCGTATAGTGAGCGACTATGAGAGCTACAATGTCTCCGATAAAGTGCTGCGAGTAATTCAGAGTTATACCGACTTTATCAATCAAAAAACCTGGAAGAAAAATTAAATTTTCTTGTGAATGTATTAATCGTTACTGATACGTATCCGCCACTGCGCACATCCGGCGCACAGCAAATTTACGATCTAGGTCAGGCATTTATCCAAGAGCATCACCAAGTAACGATCGTTACTCCAGAACCCAATCAAACCCAAAGCATTGATATTCAGATCCAAGAGGGTGTTCGGGTGGTTCGAGTGAAATGTTTTCAGACAAAAGATGTCAATTACATTCAGCGTACGTTTGCTGAATTGATTAATCCTTTTGTGATCTGGAGCCATCTCAAATCATCACAGATCATGCACCAAAAGATTGATGGTGTCATTTGGTATTCGCCTTCGATATTTTGGGGCCCTTTAGTTAAGAGACTAAAAGCGCACTTCCAATGCAAATCTTATTTAATCTTGCGCGATATTTTTCCGGATTGGGCGCTAGATCTTGGCATTATTAAAAAAGGTCCGGTATTTTGGTTCTTAAAAGCGGCAGAAAAGTTCCAATATCAACAAGCAGATCGCATTGGAGTGCAAACACCCAATAGCCTGACTTATTTTATAGAGCAGCATCCAGATCTAAAAGATAAATGTGAAGTGCTTTGGATTTGGATTGGAGAGGCTAAAGCCAAACCTTGCTCAATTGATTTAAGCCAAACTTCCCTAAAGGGAAGATCTATTTTTGTCTACGCCGGTAATATGGGTGTAGCGCAAAACATGGACGTGATCATTGATTTAGCGGACAATTTAAAAAATAGACAAGATATTGGGTTTGTATTTGTAGGGCGTGGCAGCGAAGTAGAAAGATTACGTAAGCGTGTAGTTGATGAAGGTATAGCTAATACCCTCTTTTTTGATGAGATAGATTCGAATGAAATACCGACTTTATATGATCAATGTAAAGCAGGGATTTTGACCCTAGACCCTAGGCATAAAACGCATAACGTTCCGGGAAAATTTCTTACTTATTTGCGGTCAGGTTTGCCAGTGTTCGCAATCATAAATCAAGGAAACGACTTGTATTCACTAATCAATGATTGCAGGGTGGGTATAGTGGTAGCCAATCTGGATAAAGATATATTACGAACTCAGATTGAATTGTTTCTAAAAAATTACCCAAAAATTGATAAAAATCATTTTGAAAAAGTTATGAAAACTTATTTCTGCTCTAGGTCAGTTGTTGCTAAATTAGTTGAAAGATTGGCTATAAAGATATGATTAAACAAATTAAATTACTTTAATTATATAATAAAGATTAACTTTTTTGTTCAAAATAACATAACTACCGAGTTTATAGAGGCGGAATTATTGTTTAACGTTTTGTCTATAGAATTTTTAGATTAATAGATTTATTACTTGGCTCAAAAAAAATAATGATGTGAGATATGTGAAAAAAATTGCCGTTATTGGCGTCGGCCCGGCGGGCCTAACTGACACATATCAATTGGCAAAGGAGGCGATACCTGGAGAAATATTTGAGGCAGATACTACTGTAGGTGTTATGGCTAAAACTAATTTGTTTTGGAGTCAGAAGGTAGATTTCGCCCCCCATCGTTTTTTAGTAGTGATCCTCTCAGCCTGTGTGCAACAGGTTGAAGAATGTTTCTATCTAAAAGAGCCTCCAGGAAAATGCAAAAGACTAGTGCAAGCATGCAAGAGGTATTCATTACATTATTTAGATTTAGCAAGGGGTTGCTATTAAAATAGAAATAATTTTTTGGAATTAAGATGGCAGTAATTAAAATTAAATAAACATACTCAATCCTCCTGTTTCTGTTGGGTTCTGCGTCAAAAAATAAGAGGAGTACCAGCGTCATATGCATTAATTTATAGTCAGTTGAGGTGTATGGCAATAAGCACATTGCACAGACTGTTAAGCATACTTGCTTCCATAAAGGCAGCTTGTACCAACAGATGAAGATTATTAAACCTATTAAACAAAAGATAGATAAGCCTGAATACACGGTAATAATGTTTTCAATTTGGGGGAAATTATCAAATAGAATTTTTGCCGAGTTAATTAAACTGTGGCCGAAATGTACTCCAGCTCCAGAAAAAACCATCAAATCAAAATACATTTTTTGACTTTGTTTAAGTCTGTATATGTAGTCTCCAATATTAGAGTTGAACCCCCCATCAAAAATTACAAGTGGCAAAGTTGAAAAAAATACAATGCTTGTAACGGTTAAAAGTATTGCTTTATATTTTCCCTTTTCAATGAGAAGGATCAAAAATATAGCTGGAAAAAGTTTCATTGCAATTGCTATTCCAAGAGGAATTGCACTTAAATTAAATTTTGACCTTCTGTACAAGTCTAAAAAAATTGCCAATAAACAAAAAATAATGCCTTCAAGATTTCCAGTATGCAGCGTAATCAAAAATGGATAGCTCATCAAGGTTAGTGCGGTAACACGCTGTAAGGATATTAATCTTGATTCAGAGTTTTTAACGAACGAATAGATAAAGCAGTATGTAAAAATTATAAAAAGAATTTCATAAGTTGCGATGGCAAGATAGGGGTTAGCATTGGAAATAAAAGATAAAAAATCTACAAATAAATAGGTTGCAGGAAAATAAGACAGACCGTAATCAATACCTAAAAAGTGCAGTCGATTCCAATAATCAAAGGGGGTATAAAAGTCACCGAATAGCCCTCTAGCATCCGGAAGAAAGGAGTTAAATGGGTTTGGTAAGCCTAGAATTATTCCAGCCCAATAGAAATAAATACTTGAGCATGCAAATCCAATGCAAATCATTGCAACGGTTAGATTTATTTTGCTTTCTCGATTCATTTTATTTTTCAGTGATAATCCGTATCGATTTGATTCCCACTCCAATTTCTCTAACGTCGTCTGAGTTTTTATTAAGACTTTTTGGAGTGATTGGTTTTGGGGGAATTATCTCCAATATGTTTGCATTTCTTAAGCTTGAAATTTGATAATCGAGTAAGTAGGTGCTCATTGCAGAATTTAGTTGTATATAATTTACGATTATATTGCTGCCATTATTTGAGTCTCTTAAGACTATTTTGGTGGGATATTCTGTATTAGGTCCATATCCCATTGCCACAATCTCAAGCTTAAAGTTTCTTGGCAAGGACGCTCGAAATTTTATTGTGGGAGTTGCAGCACTTTTTTTATCAGTCCAAGTTCCCCAGGGTTCAGCCCAAGAAAATCCAGTGATGTCATCAATAAAATAAGGTAATTTTTTTATTTGAAAATCTATGCCTTGACCCATTGAGACATTTGTTTTATTTTTTGCTAAATAAGACGGATATATTTGAATTAATCTAATTAATATATAAATAGTTAATATTAAACATAATGTCTTAAATATAATATTATTTCTCATCATTATTATTTTAATTAATTAATTAATTCATTAGTGTGCATGTTACAATTTTAATTTATTAAAGGATCTAAAAAATAATTAGTGAGGTTAAATTGAAAGCTGTAATTCTCGCTGGTGGTCTTGGAACTCGTATTGCTGAGGAGACTTCATCTCGTCCAAAACCCATGGTGGAAATCGGTGGTAAGCCAATATTGTGGCATATCATGAAGATGTATTCAGCTCATGGCGTGAATGATTTTGTGATCTGTTGTGGCTACAAAGGATACATGATTAAAGAGTATTTCGCGAATTACTTTTTACATATGTCCGATGTCACCTTTGATATGGCCAATAACAATGCCATCCAAATTCACCAGCAAAATGCTGAGCCCTGGAAAATTACGTTAATTGATACTGGCGAGAATACACAGACTGGCGGCCGGCTAAAACGGGTTAGCCAATATTTAGATAATGATGATTTTTGTTTTACCTATGGTGATGGTGTGGGTAGTGTTGATATTACTAAGTTGATTGCCTTTCATAAGTCGCATGGCAAACAAGCCACAGTAACTGCTGTTCAGCCGCCTGGCCGTTTTGGTGCTTTAGATATGGATGGCACTAGCGTCAAAAGTTTTATAGAAAAGCCGCATGGTGATGGCATGTATATCAATGGCGGCTTTTTTGTGCTTTCGCCCAAAGTCATTCATCTGCTTGAAGACGATTCAACTGTATGGGAGCGCAAGCCTCTGGAGGTCCTAGCAAGCTCCAATGAGCTCCAAGCGTATACCCACAACGGCTTCTGGCAGCCCATGGATACACTGCGCGATAAGCAAAATCTCGAAGAGTTATGGGCTACAGGAAATGCACCTTGGAAGATGTGAGCTTGAGTACAAAAGTGAACTCTCCCTGCTTTGTTGATCCGAATTTTTGGAAAGGCAAGCGCGTCTTTTTAACGGGGCATACTGGATTTAAAGGTGGATGGCTAGCGCTGTGGCTTCAATCGATGGGAGTCGATCTTCAGGGCTTTGCATTAGAGCCCCCTACAAATCCAAGTCTTTTTGAAAAGGCGCACATTAGCGCTAATATGCGCTCTGAAACTGGAGATATCCGAGATTATGACGCCCTTCATAAGGCTGTCATCAACTTTAGACCCGAGATAGTAATACATATGGCTGCGCAGCCATTAGTTCGGTATTCCTATAAAAACCCCATTGAAACCTATGCTACTAACGTCATGGGGATTGTTCATTTATTAGAAGCCGTTCGTAAGGGGGGAACCGTGAAAGCAGTAGTGAATGTCACGACTGATAAATGCTATGAGAATAAAGAATGGGTTTGGGGTTATCGTGAGAATGAACCAATGGGAGGGTTTGATCCCTATAGTAGTAGTAAAGGATGCTCGGAATTGGTTACCTCAGCATATCGACAATCTTTTTTCCTGGCCGAAGGAATTGGTTTAGCTTCTGCCAGAGCAGGCAACGTGATTGGTGGTGGTGATTGGGCCGAAGATCGTCTAGTGCCAGATATTCTTCGAGCTTTTGAAAATAACCAGCCGGTAATTATCCGAAATCCAAAATCTATACGGCCTTGGCAACATGTATTAGAACCATTATCGGGTTATTTGATATTAGCTCAAAAACTATGGAATGATCCTATGGCTTATGCAGGTGGGTGGAATTTTGGGCCAAGAGATGACGATGTAAAGCCGGTTGAGTGGATTGTAGAAAATCTAGCAAAGCTTTGGGGTAATGAGGCGAAATGGGAGAGTGATGCGGGATTTAATCCGCATGAAGCAGGTTATTTAAAGCTTGATATTTCTAAGGCTTCATCCTTGCTGGCCTGGGAGCCTAAATGGTCATTAGGTGTGGCGTTAGAAAAAATTGTTCAATGGGATAGTCAGGTTCGCGGCTCCCACAATGCTGGTGAAGTTTGTTTGGAGCAGATAAAAAGCTATGTGCAAGCATAATTTTATTTTCTTAATAATTTTTTAAAATGAATTTATTTGAATATTGAGGTTAATATGGATTTAGTTTCACAAAAAGATAAAGATTTATTCGAAAATTTTTTCGTATTAGAGTTGGCTAATAATCATTGGGGTAAATTGGATCGCGGATTAAAAATTATCCGCGATCATGCTGCAATCGTTCGCTTTAATAATATTAAAGCCGCAATTAAATTACAGTTTCGTGATGTGGATGCATTTATTCATCCAGACTTTAAGGGTAGCGCTGAGCAGCGTTATATCAAAAAGACAGAGGATACAAAATTAACTCGAGATGATTTTGCTCGCATGGTAGAAGAGGTGAGATATCTGGGATGTATTCCTATGGCAACCCCATTTGATGAGGCCTCCGTTGATCTTTGCGTTGAATTCGATATGCCCATTATTAAAATTGCAAGTTCAGATATGAATGACTGGGTCTTAATCGAAAAGATTGCCTCCACTCGAAGACCTACCATTGTTTCC
>Ga0187844_10001759_pt1 | contig 16123 bp, 16 predicted proteins | sample SpaLakP09_SKY_50_FD_134517 | JGI IMG/M metagenome (GOLD analysis project Ga0187844, IMG submission 134517) | Oligotrophic lake water microbial communities from Sparkling Lake, Wisconsin, USA - SP09_SKY_50 | ecosystem: Environmental > Aquatic > Freshwater > Lake | place: USA: Sparkling Lake...
CCGCGCCGGCGCGGCGCTGCTGCGCGGGGCCTTCCATGCGCTGAGCCTGCTGCTACCCTATCTCGAGCCTGCGTCCAAAGACCACCTCTACAAGCTCGCTGGCAACTATCAACAACCCTCGAGCGCAAGCACGCTCTGACAGGAGACAAGCGATGGCCAAGTGGACTGCCTTCCCTTACGACAACGCCGCGTTCGTGTACACGCCGGCCACGCTGAAGAAGCACTGGGCCCGGCTGCATGCCGGCGACGCGGAACCCTTCCCCAAGGACGCCGCCGTTCAGCAGGCCTGGATCCACTTCCACGCCGGTGAATTCCAGGCCGCCTACGACGCGGGCCTGGCTGCGGGCGGCGCCGGCATCACCGTCGCCAACAAGGCCCAGGGCATCTACGCCAACTACCTTGAGAAGAAGGAGAAGGCGAAGCTGGAGATGTTCCTTGAGATCGCCGAGCGCGCCGAGGCGCAGCAGGGTGAGGACGCCAAGAATCCCAATGCCTACTACTGGCAGGCCTACGCACTGGGCCGCTACGGCCAGGGCATCAGCATCACCAAGGCGCTGGCCCAAGGACTGGGCACCAAGGTCAAGGGCGCTCTGGAGACGACCATCCAGCTGGCCCCCAAGCATGCCGACGCCCACATCGCCTTGGGCGCCTTCCACGCCGAGGTGATCGACAAGGTCGGCAAGCTGCTGGGCCGCACCCAGGGCGCCGACACCGCCACCGGGCTGAAGATGTTCGAGCAGGCGTTGAAGCTCAACCCGACCAGCGCCATCGCGATGATCGAGCGCGCCAACGGACTCGTCATGCTGGAGGGCGACAAGCGCATGTCGGAGGCCGAAAAGCTGTACGCCGACGCGGCCGCCGGAGAGGCGATGGACGCGATGGAATTGCTCGACATCGAGCTGGCCAAGGAAGAACTCGAGGAGTAAGTCACGGTCAGCGCAGCGGGTCGTGAACTCCGTCACAACCCACCCACCCGTGCTTCCGGGGGTGCGCGCAAAGCTGCGGCGACGTAAGCTTCGTACCCACTACCTACCCACTCAGCGAGACAGCGCCATGAAGTTCCTGATCCCCGCCCTTGCCGCCGTGACCGCCTTTGCCGCCCAGGCCGCGAACAACACCACGCCTGAGCAGGCCGAGCTGAAGGCCGAATGCGCCAACAGCTACAGCGCCACCAGCAGCATCACGACGCCCGTCGCCGCCAACGAGTACCAGTTCGTCTACGCCAACGGCAAGTACAAGGGCGAAGCCAAGCCGGGCAAGCTGCTGGCCTGCACCTCGCAGCAGTACGCCGCCTACCTGGACAACAAGGCCGACCCGGCCAAGGTCATGAGCGCCTACCCGACCGCCGCCGGCCGCCCGACCACCAAGAAGAAGGAGAAGGCCGACCGCTCCTGAGCCGGCCGGATCTTCTGCACCAGCCAAGGCGCTCTTCGGAGCGCCTTTGTTTTTGGTGGCGCACCGAACGCGTGCAATTGTGGCCGCGCCGGCGTAATCTTGGCGGTGGCCCTAGCCGTCAGGAGGTCAGCCATGAGAACCCTCGCAGCCGCCATTGCCGCTCTCGTGTTCACCGTTCCCGCCTCTGCCGCGAACACGCCTGCGGACTACGCCCAGGCCACCTTGCGCGACGGGTGTGCGCAGAGTGTCGCCAGCCACAGCGCCCATCACCCGCCCGGCAGCCAGGCGCCAGCCTTTACTGGCGAACGCTACAAGGGCGATAACCGCTACTACAACGACGCCAAACCCTGCAACTCAGCGCAGTTCGCCGTCTACCTGGAGAAGGCCGACCCGTCCACGGTGATGATGGCCTACCCCACGGGCGCCGGCAAAAAGGCCAAGGCGCAAAAGCCGGCCGCAGCAGCGTCAGCGGCCGCAAAGTCGAAATAGGCTCAGGCTGCGTCGCCAGGCCACGGCATCATCAGTGACAGCATCAGCAGCTTATCGAACTCCGGTGCGAAGTTGGCGATGATGGCCTCGGGGTCGGGGCACAGGCCTGCGTCGGTGATAAGGCCGAACTGCACGCGGCCGGCGTAGGTCAGGATGCTGACGCCCATGCCGATGTCGCCCGACTGCGGCACCCAGAACATCACCTTCTCTACCGTCGAGCCACAGAACTTCAGCGCCTCGGCCGGGCCGGGCACGTTGGTCATGACGGCCGTCGCCTTCTTGGCGAACAGGTTCAGCATCGCGTGCTGCACCGGCTTGATGAGCAGCCCGGCGATCGACAGCAACCCGAAGGCCATCACCGGCTGGAAGCTGCCCTTGAGCTCGCTCATGCGCGAGCGCACCGCGAACAGCCGCTCGACGGGGTTGGCGATGCCGATGGGCAGCACCAGCGGCACCAGGCCGAAGCGGTTGCCCAGCTGCCAGGCGTGCTCCAACGGCCGCAGGTTGACCGGCACCATGGCGCGGATCTCCTTGCCCGCCGGGTCCTCGCCCTTGTCCGCCAGGTAGCGGCCGATGGCACCGGCCGCACAGGCCAGCAGCACGTCGTTGATGGACGCGCCCAGCGCCTTGCCGACAGCCTTCACCTCGTCCAGCGCCAGGCTGTCGTCCCAGGCCACCGTCTTCTTCGCGCCGGGCTTGCCCTTGAGCCGCGTGGGCGAGTCGTCGGGCATCAGCGCGAAAGCCGCGACGTCGGACACGGCCTGGTAGCCCATGCGGGCCATTTCCAGCGACTGGTCCATCGGCGTGCTGCCGCTCATCGCCAGGTCCACGCCCTTGGCGACCCCCTTGCCCGTCAGGCCGATGGCCTTGAGGGTCATGTTGGTCATGGGGCGCAGGAAGGCGTCGAGCAGCCAGTCGGCCTCATGCGTCTCGTGCTCTGCCTTCGGTGCACGCTGGGGCGGCGCCTTGCCGCCATCGGTGATGGACAGCATCACGGCGATCAGCGCGATGCCGTCGGCGATGCAGTGGTGGATGCGGGCGATCAGCGCGCTGCTGCCGTCGCCCATGTCCTCGATGAGCTGGAACTGCCACAGCGGGTGGGCCGGGTCCAACGGCTCGGAACAAAGCTCGGCCACACGCTCGCGCAGCACCTCGTCGCGGCTCTGGCCGCGCAGGGGGAGTGGCTCCTCATGGATGACGTGGCGGGCGATGTCGAAGTCGCGGTCAGCCACCCATTGCGCGCCCAGCAGCGAGTCTTCAACGACCTTCTGCCGGAAGCGCGGGTACTGCAGCAGCCGCTCCGCCACGCGCTCGCGCAGGCTGCTCAGCGTGATGCCGGGTCGGATGGACCAGACCCCGACGATCATCATCAGGTTGGCTTCGGTGTCCATGCGCAGCCAGGCGGTATCCACCTTGGACATGCGTTCGCTGCTGGGTCCCATGCGTCTCCTCGAACTTGTTTTTGGCCGGGCCTAAACTCCGCAGCCCGTCGTTCGATTGTGACCAAGACGAACACCGCGAATCAGCCTGGAGAACCCCCGTGAGCCTGAAAGACCAATTCGAAGCCGCCGTCGCCGAGTCCAAGAACCTGCCCGAGCGGCCAGACAACATGACGCTGCTGAAGCTCTACGCGCTCTTCAAGCAAGGCAGCGCCGGCGACGTTGATGGCAAGCGCCCCGGCTTCACCGACATGGTGGGCCGCGCCAAGTGGGATGCCTGGAACGAGCTCAAGGGGACCAGCGCCGATGACGCCCAGCAGCAGTACATCGATCTGATCGAGTCGCTGAAGTAGCCAGCCCCCTCGCCCAGCCTGGGGGACGGCCATGCTTGCCGGCCGGCTTGGGCGCGGCGCTCGGCCTGCAGTTGCAGGCACCCCGCCGTGCACCACGGCCCTCCCACCAGCAACCGGCCTCAGGCCGGTTTCTTTTTGGCTGGTGCCTTCTTCTTGCCGGCGCTGAGCAGTGCGTCCAGTTCCTTCTGGATCTCGCCCTCGATGGTCGACTTGAACGCCCCGAGCAGGAAGCCCAGCTGGGCGACCAGGTCGAAGTGACTGGCCGTGACCGTCAGCTCGCCCTTGACGCCCGAGCGCGTGAACTCGACCGTGTCCTCGTCATCGCCCTCGTTGACCGTGCATTCCATGTCGAACTTCTCTTCGACCTGCTCGGCCCACTTCCAGGCAATCTCTCGCGCCTTCTTCAGGCCCAGGTCGTGGTCTCGGTGGATGCGGATTTCGGCCACGGCGGCTCTCCTTGATGTGATGCGCCGCACTCTAAGCGAGACCCGCCATGTCGCTCGGGGTTAACAGGCCCAAACACCCTGACTGCTCGTTTGCCGGGATACTCCGGCGCCGCAAGAGCCGGGCAGCAGCAAGCCCGCCAACGCGGCCCTGGGAGGATCCATTGCGACTTGTCGACCCCGACCCGCTGAGCCTCGACCCCCTTACCGAGGGTCTGGCGCATCTGCGCGCTGCCGAGCCCGACCATGAGCAGGCGGTCTACTGGTTCCGCGTCGCGGCGGACGCAGGCAGTGCCGAGGGCCTGGCCATGTTTGCGTTCTGCCAGCTCGAAGGTCTGGGCTTGCCGCGCGACCCCGTGCAGGCCCGCGAGAGACTGGAGCGCGCGTCTGCCGAAGGCAGCCTCACCGCCAAGTTCAACCTCGGCCGCGCCCTCGTCGCCGGTTGGGGCGGCGCGGCCGATGCGGCGCGCGGCGTGGCCCTCTACACCGCCGCAGCAGCCCAGGGCCATGCGGACGCCACCTTCAACCTCGCCAGTTGCCTGGACGCCGGTTGGGGCTGCCAGGCCGACCGTCTTGCCGCCAAGGCCTTGTTCCTGCGCGCCCGCACGCTGGGCAGCACGCTGCGGGCGCCGGGCCTGCGCGTGCGCCAGCGTGAGCTGGACGCCGTGCGCCAGCTGGCCCAGCGCTTCGCGCAAGACGGCGAGCTCGCCCACCTCATCGAGGAGCGCCAGCACGAGATCGCGCTGGTGCAGGAACTCGTGCGCCACCCCAAACGCAAGCCCCACCTTGGCCTCAGCCGCCGTCAGCGCAGCTGGCTGACGCGGGCCGTCAGCGTCACCGCTGTGGTTGCCGGCGTGGCCGGGGCTGTGGCCGGGTTGTTCGGATGGCGCGGCAGCCAGACGTTGACGCATGATGCCGGCCCCACGTCCATCCGCTGACCGGCCACCGCCATGTTTTCCCTGCCCCTGAACGCCCATCTCCCCGACATCGGCCCCCTCGTCTACGGCTGCATGGCACTGGGTGGTGACTGGGCAGGCAGCCCCGTCACCGAGGCCGACATCGCCCACGCGCACGAAGCCGTCGAAGCGGCGCTGAGCATCGGCATCCAGCTCTTCGACCACGCCGACATCTACCGTCGCGGCAAGGCCGAGGCCGTGTTCGGCGAACTGCTAAAGCGCGACGCCGGGCTGCGCGCGAAGGTCAGGCTGCAGAGCAAGTGCGGCATCCGCTTCGGCGACGACAGCGCACCGGGGCGCTACGACCTGAGCGCCGAGTACATCGAGGCCAGCGTCGACGGCATCCTGAAGCGCCTGACAGTCGAATACATCGACATCCTGCTGCTGCACCGCCCCGACCCGCTGATGCAACCCGCCGAGGTCGCCCGCGCCTTCGACCGGCTCAAGGCGGCCGGCAAGGTGGGGCATCTGGGCGTGTCCAACATGCACGCGGGGCAGATGCGCTGGCTGCAGTCGGCCTTGAGCGAGCCGCTGGTGGCCAACCAGCTGGAGATCAGCCTGGCCAAGCTGGACGCCATCGACGCGGGCACGACCTTCAACGACCCGCAGGCGGTGGCTCGGCCAGGCAGCATCGCCTGGGCCGGCACGCTGGAGTACGCGCAGCAGCATGGCGTGCAGTTGCAGGCCTGGGGGTCGCTTGCGCAGGGGCGGTTCAGCGCCCCTTCTGCTTCGGCAGCGGCGGGCGTCGTCCACGAGATTGCCGAAACGCACCGCACGACGGCCAACGCGGTGCTGCTGGCCTGGCTGCTGCGGCACCCGGCGGGCATTCAGCCAGTCATCGGCAGCGGCAATGCGGAGCGGATTCGGGCGTGTGGCGACGCAGTGAAGATCCAGTTGAGCCGGGAGGAGTGGTATCGGCTGTATGTGGCGGCGCGGGGGCAGGCGTTGCCTTGAGCATTTGCATGACCTCTCGCTCATCAACGGCGTGTGCCGTGCCTTTTTGCTTCGCTCGACAGTTGATTTGGTTGGCGCTGCTGATTTGCCCAGCGGCGGCAGTTGCGCAACAGGACTACAAATGTCTCGTCGAACGCCTTGAAAGCAACTCTCCGGATACAGCGTTGGCATTGATCCAAACGCGCAAGGCATATGTGGGCCAGGAGTTCACGGTTGACCGCGTCACCGGCAGGATGACCGGCGCACTCAGAAACTCGTTTGACGCCAAACCTCAAGTGGTAGACCAAGGATCAAAAGACAGCGCCTTCAAAGTTGTCACGACTGAGAAGGTACACGTCGGTTCCATAGTTTTTGCGCTCGTCATCGACGAGTTCGTAGCGTCGAGCAGGAAGCCCTTTGTCTTCCTACGCAACACCGACGTGTTCTTTGGTTCCTGCGTCCACCTCAAATGAACGCACCCAGGCTCAGGTCGCGAGTCTTCTAACCATCGGCTGCCTCGGATGCAGCCTCGCCATCGTCACCACGTCCTCGTAGACGCCATTGCGCATTGCATAGGCCTTGAGCCGCCCCTCATGCTCAAAGCCATGCCGCTCGTACAGCCGGATCGCCCGCGCGTTGTCGTGGTAGACAGTCAGCTCGATGCGCAGCACCTGCGCCCAGTTGTCGGCGTAGTCCAGCAGACCCGCCATCAGCGCCTGGCCGACGCCCTGCCCTTGTGAGGCCTTGGCGACGGTGATGCCCAGGCCCATCGCGTGGCGGCGGCGCACGGAGGGGCCCACCGGGTGCAGGCCGGCCAGGCCCACAGGCTTGTCGTCGATGACCGCAGCGAGCACCAGCTCGTTGGAGCCCGCAGCCGGCGGGTTCATGCCGGCGATGCGCTGGGCCCAGATCTCCTCGCTGGCGAAGGGCAGTTGCAGCGTGCCGCCGAAGACGTCGGGGTCGGCGAACTGTTCGGCGATTGCCGCGGCGTCAGCGGGTTTGACTCGTCGCAGGGTGAGCTTCATCAAGGCCTCCGTTCAAGATGTTTCGGCGCTGCTCGCGCGGCAGCAGCGCCAGCCGCTCCACGGCGGCATGGAATCGCGCCCAGTCCCGCCCCTCGCGCTCGAACAGGCGCGTGAAGGCCGGCACCAGTTCGTCATACGCGGCAAGGATGGCGAAGTTGGCATTGTTGGCGCGCTGGAACCAGGCCTCGTAGCCGGGCGCCTCCAGCTTGGCGCGCTCGCGCAGTTCGGCCATCACGGCGGCCTTGTCAGCGGCGCGAGATTCGGTCGGTCCGTCGTAGACCGCCTGCAGCCGCTCGCGGCCTTCGCGGGCGAGCTTGAGGAAGGCCGCGCGGCGAGCCCGGCCGGCCTCGAAGGCCGTCAATGCGTCAGGCTTGGTCGCCAACCATTGGCGGGCGCCGATCAGCTCCACCGCGCTGGCATAAGCCTCGTTGAAGCCGGTGTCGTCGCTCGCGTAGACGCGCTGGTGGGCCAGCTCGTGGAAGATCATCGCGGCCAGCTCGCCCTCGGCGTAGCGGATAAAGGTGTTGAGCAGCGGGTCGCCGCCCAGCAGCCGGCTCCAGCCCAGCGTGGAGTAGGCAGGGATGGCCTGCACCTGCGCCTCCCAGCCCTCGGCCTTCAGCGCCTCGGCGCGCTTCTTCGCCTCGTCCAGTTCGAACCAGCCCTGGTAGCCGGCGCAGCCCATGATGGGGTAGCACCAGGTCTTGAGCACGAAACCGAACTCGGGCGCAGCGATGACGTTCCAGACCGCCGCCGGGCGGCCCAGGTCGGCGTAGCGGCGATAGCTGTTGTTCTCGGGCAGGGCCAGGCGCGCGCTGGCGTAGTCGCGCATCTGCTGCGACAGGCGCAGGCGCTCGGCGAGGTCGGCCGGCGTGGCGGGGTCGGCCAGCCAGTCGCTCACGGGCTTGGCGGTGCGCGTGATGCCGAGGTGGCCGCCGGCGGCCTGGGTCCAGTGGCCGACGGCGCTGCAGCCCGCCAGGGCCAGCAGCGATGCCGACAACAGCAGACGGTGCAGCAGCTTCACGGGCCGAGCGCCGGGCCGCTCCCAAGCCGGCCCGTCCTGGCGATGTGCTTGCGGTTCAAGGCCGCAAGCATCGCCGTCCCCTTGGGGGACCGACCAAGGTCCTCCTTGGGCGAGGGGCTCCATCTCAAGCCGCTTCCACTTCAACCAGGCAGTCGTAGAAGGCCGGCGCCTGCCCCATGTCGGTCAGCCGCTGGTGCGTCACCTCGTTGACGTTGGTGCCCTGCGCGCCCAGCTTGCGCCACCACACACCCAGGCCGTTGACGACGCCGGGCCGGGCGCGCTTGCTGACCTTGAGCCGGGCGACGTAGCGGCCGCGGTCGTTGAAGGCCGACACCATCGCGCCATCAGCCAGGCCGCGTGCCGTGGCATCGTCGGCGTGCATCTCGATGAGCGGCTCGCCCTCGATGTCGCGCAGGCTCTTCACGTTGACAAAACTGCTGTTCAGGAAGTTGCGCGCCGGCGGCGAGATCATGGCCAGCGGGTAGCGGGCGGCCAGCTCGGGCGAGCTCTGTGCGCTTTCGTAGTTGGGCACGTAGTCTGCGCCCGCCGCCTGGGCGCGGCCGTTGGGCGTGCGGAAACCGCCTTCGGCAAAGGGTGCCTCGGGGATGGGCAGTGGCAGCCAGCCCTGCTCGCGCAGCAGGGCCATGTCGATGTCAGCCGTGAAGGCCTGGTCGGCGAGCTGCTCGTCACTGTCGCTGAAGCAGGGCTCGGTCAGGCCCATCGCTGCAGCCAGCTCGCGGAAGATCTGCGTGTTGGTCTTGGCCTCGCCCAGCGGCGCCACGGCCGGCTGGTTCATCAGCACATCGGTGTGGCCGTAGGACGTGTGCACGTCCAGGTGCTCCAGTTGCGTGGTGGCGGGCAGCACGTAGTCAGCCAGGTCGGCCGTGTCGGTCATGAAGTGCTCGAGCACGACGGTGAACAAGTCCTCGCGCTGGAAGCCGGCGACGACCTTGGGCGACTCGGGCGCCACGGCGACCGGGTTGCTGTTGTAGACAACGATCGCCTTGATCGGCGGATCAGCCTGCAGCAGCGCGTCGCCGATGGTGCTCATGTTGACCATGCGTGGGTTGCGTCCGGCGAGCAGGTCGGGCCGCTCCAGCTCGGGGTTCTTGAAGGGCGCGTTCCAGCCGGAGGCCGACAGCAGAACGCCGCCGCTTTCATGCCGCCAGGCGCCGGTCAGGCAGGGCAGCAGCGCGATCAGGCGCACCGCATTGCCGCCGCCGCGCACGCGCTGCAGGCCGTAGTTCATGCGGATGGCGGCCGGCTCTTTTGTGACATCCCTGTCGGCGTAGTCCCGCGCCAGGCCGCGCACCTCGTCGGCGGTGATGCCGCAGGTGGAGGCGGTGCGCTCCGGCGGCCAGGCCAAGGCCTTCTCGCGCAACTCATCCCAGCCATCGACGTGGTTGTCGATGTAGTCCTGATCCAACCAGCCGTTGGCGATCAGCTCGTGCATCAGCCCCAGCGCCAGCGCGCCGTCGGTGCCGGGCAGCACGGCGATGTGTTGGTGACACTTGTCCGCTGTCTCGGTCTTGCGCGGGTCGATGCAGATGAGCTTGGCGCCCTCCCGCTTGGCCTGGTTGGCATAGGTCCAGAAATGCAGGTTGGACGCGATGGAGTTGCTGCCCCAGATGATGATGAGCTTGGCGCCCGCGAAGTGGCGCGTGTGCATGCCCAGCTTGTGGCCGTAGGTGGCGGCCAGGCCGGCGCCGCCGGCCGACGCGCAGATGGTGCGGTCCAGCCGTGCCGCGCCCAGCGCGTTCCACAAGCGCCCGGCCATGGCCTCGCCCTGGATCAGGCCCATGGTGCCGGCGTAGCTGTAGGGCTGGATGGTCTGCGGGTCTGGAATGGCCTTCAGGCGCGCGGCAATGTCGGCGATGGCCTCGGCCCAGCTGACCTGCACGAACTGCGGCGCTTCCGTCTTCTTGCTGACGCGCTTGAGCGGGTGCAGCAGGCGCTCGGCGTGATACGTCCGCTCGGGGTAGCGCGAGACCTTGGTGCAAAGCGCGCCGTGCGTGTTGGGATGGTCGGCGCGGCCTTGCACCTTGATGACGCGCTCGTTCTCGACGGTGACCTGCATCGCGCAGGTGTCAGGGCAGTCGTGGGGGCAGGCGCCGTGGACGGTACGGGTGGTCATGGCTGTCGCGGTTCAAGCAGAACCGCAATTGTCGCCACCCGTACGAGTCCCTGCTCAGAGCTGGCTCATGCCGCCATCGACAATGATTTCCGTGCCGACGATGAAGGCCGATTCCAGCGCGCTGAGGTGCAGCACCGTCGAGGCGATCTCCTCCGGCGTGCCGAAGCGGCCCAGCGGGACCTGGCTCTGGATCTGCGCAGCCACCGTCTTCAACGTCTCGTCGTCGAAACCCAGCTTGCCGTACAGCGGCGTCGTCACCGGGCCGGGGCTGATGACGTTGACACGCGCGCCCTGCGGCAGCAGCTCGGCCGACAGCGTCTTGGCCAGCGAGATCAGCGCAGCCTTGCTGGCGGCGTAGATGGCCGAGTTGGGCATGCCGATGTGGGCGTTGATGGAGCCGTTCAGCACGATGGACGCGCCCTGGGCCAACACCGGGCGCAGCGCCTGGATCAGGAAGAAGGCGCCCTTGGCATTGGTGTTGAAGGTGCGGTCCCAGAGGTCTTCGCTGGCGTCGGCCAGCGATGCGAACTCGGCGATGCCGGCGTTGACGAAGACGGCGTCGAGCGTCCGGCCGGCAGCGGCCAGATGGGCGCCGAGCGCGCGGGCGCCGAGTACGTCGGAGGCGTCCAGCGCTACCAGCTCGAAGCCTTCGGCTTCGTGTTGCCTTCCCGGGCGGGCGGTGACGATGACGTGAGCACCCTCGGCCTTGAAGGCGCGGGCAGCGGCAAGGCCGATGCCGGAGGTGCCACCGGTGACGAGGACGGTCTTGTTGGTGAAGCGAGTGGACATGATGGATTCCTTGGTCAGTGCGCGGCGGGTTTGCCGTGGACTCGATACTCGGATTCCGCATCCCTTTTGACGCACGGCCCAGTTGGCCGACTCGTGCAAGGCTTTCGAACATGCTCAGCGACGACGAGATCCAGTTGATGGAAGCCATCGGGGCCAGCGGCAGCCTCTCGCGCGCTGCGGCCAGCCTGGGCAAGGCACCGTCAACCGTCTCCTACACGCTGCGCCAGATCGAGACCCGCTTCGACGCCCTGCTCTTCGACCGCCGCCGCTACCGGCTGGCCCTCACGCCGGCCGGCGCGCTGCTGGTGCGCGAGGCGGTCCGGCTGCGCGACGACATGCAGCGCCTCACGCGCCGCGTCACGCAGGTGGCCAAGGGTTGGGAAGACAGGCTCTGGATCGTCACCGACGAGATCATCGAGTTCGACAGCCTGCTGCCGGTGATCCAGGATTTCGATGCGCTGGACTCGGGCGTCAGCCTGCGCGTGACGCACGAGGTACTGGGCGGCACCTGGGAGGCACTCGCCGAAGGGCGGGCCGACCTCGTCATCGGCGCAACCAACGAGCCGCCTGCCCTCGCGGGCGTGCAATGGCGCGAGCTGGGGCGCATGAGCTGGGTCTACGCGGTGTCGCCGCGCCACCCGCTGGCCAAGCTGAAAGGCGCACTCACGGCCGAGCAGATGCGGGCGCACCGCGCCGTGGTCGTGGCGGACACGTCGCGCCGCGGCGAGGGCCGTGCCTATGGTCACGGCGCCGGCCAGGCCACGCTGGCGGTGCCGAGCATGGCCGCCAAGATAGAAGCCCAGCGAGCCGGCCTGGGCGTGGGCTGGCTGCCCGAGGCGCGCGTGGCCTCGCTGCTCAAGCGCGGCGAGCTGCTGCAGAAGACGGTGGCTGTGCCGCGCGAGCCCAACACGCTCTACGTCGGCTGGCGCGCCGGCGACGGCCGGGCGCTGGCCTGGTGGCTTGAAAGGCTGGCCGAGCCACGTTTGTGCGCTCGGCTCATCGCTGGCCTGGATCACTACGCCTGAACGCTCGCAGGGGTCGAGCGTGGCGCGGTGATGGCATGACCGATTTGCCGCCTAGCCCAGCTTGAAGAAGCCCACCTCGTGGTTGAGCCGGTCTGCCTGCTCGGCCAGCGCTGTGGCTGCGGCAGACGTCTGCTCGACCAGGGCGGCGTTCTGCTGCGTGGCATCGTCCAGCGAGTGCACGGCGGCGCCCACCTCGTGCACACCCTGGCCCTGCTGGCGCGTCGCCTCGGTGATCTCGCGCATCAGGCTGGCGATCTTGTCGGCGTTGGACACCATGTCGGCCATCAGCTGCCCGGCATGACCCACGACCCCATGGCCGGACTCGACCTGCTCGATGCTGGAGCTGATCAGGCCCTTGATCTCCTTGGCGGCATTGGCCGAGCGGCCGGGCAGCGCGCGCACCTCCGTGGCCACGACGGCGAAGCCGCGCCCGTGCTCGCCGGCACGGGCGGCCTCCACGGCAGCGTTCAGCGCCAGGATGTTGGTCTGGAAGGCGATGCCGTCGATGGTGCCGATGATCTCGCCGATGCGGTGCGAGGACTGGCGGATGCGCTCCATCGTCTGGACCACGTCGGTGATCACCTGGCCGCATTCCGAAGCGGCGCGGGCATTGCTCTGAACGATGCGGCTCGCGCCCTCCACGGTCACCCCCGCATGCTGCACCTGGCTGGAAATCTGCTCCATCGTGGCCGCGGTCTCCTCAAGGTTGGACGCGGTCTTTTCGGTGCGGCTGGACAGGTCATGCGCGGCGCCTGCAATCTCGCTGCTGGACGTGCGCACCTGGGCCGAGCCTTGCAGCACCGCACCGACGATGCGGCGCAGCGCAGTCTGCATCTCGCCCATGGTCAGCATCAGCTGCGCCGCTTCGTCACTGCCCCAGGGGCGCGGCGCAGTCGTCAGATTGCCTTGGGTGATGGCGCGCAGATGGCCCGCCACTTCCTGCAGGCCGCCCATCATCACGCGGTAGAAGCTGAACATCAGATAGCCCGCCAGCACGACGAAGAAGGCGGCGATAGCAAACTTCTGCGCGAGCCCACTTTGCTGCAGGGCAATGCGTTCCTCCAGCCTCTGGCTCAGGCGTGCGCGCACCTTGGCCATCAACACCGATTGCTTGGCAATTGCCGCGTTGCCCAGCGCCACCAGGTCTTGCGCATTGCCGTTCAGCTCGGCACCCAGGACCTGCTGATCGAGCGCCTTCAGGAAGGCGTCGCGCGCCGCATCCAGGCCCGCCATGTCCAGGGCCTTGGCAACCTCGGGCACGCTCTCGATACCCAGGTGGTAGGAGCGCTCGATCTCGTGCTCCAGCAAGGGCTCCACGCCAAGCAATTGCTGGAGGCGGTCGCGCCGCGCAGGCGTGAGTTCCTTGGCGGCCAGGGACAGACCGCCCAGGCCGCGCATCTGCGCCTCGTTCTCCATCTGCTGCGGCCCGCGGACGATGGCCACGAGCATCATGTGATACGTGTCCAGCTCCGGGTCAAGGCTCAGCTGCGAGCCATCGGCCACGTCGGAAACGAGAGCCAGAAGTTTGTTGACCAGCTCGGTGTGCTGGGCGAAGGTGGCCTCCGGCGTATCGGCCTTGACGCTGCGCTCCAGCGCAGCCTCGGCATCGCGCACGGCGGCAAAGGACTTGGCGGTGCCAAGCTCCGCACCCAGCTCCTTGTCGATGTCGGCCAGCTTGCTGAACGCCGCCGTGGCCTTGGCCCGCATGGCGTCCAAGTCGGGTGTCTGCATGGCGGCGGCACGGCGCCGGTCCTGCGCCGCCTCAAGGAACGCGAGCGCCGGCTCGGCGTACTGCATACCCGCCAGTTCGGCGCGCGTGCTGGCGATCAAGTCCTGGGCGCTGCCGCGCAGGAACCCGAGCATGATGAGCAGCGGCACGATGAAGGCGGCCGATACCCACAGCGCCTTGCCCCGGAAGGTGATCTTGCGGAACAGCCGCACGCCTGGAGATAGCCAGCCGTGGTAGCGGAAGAAGCTGCCGAAACCCTCGTTCGCGCGGCGGCTCTGCGAGCCATCCCGTCCGTCATTCGCCATGCTGCCCCCATGCCCTGCCGGGCCCCGCGAATCAGATCTGATCGCCAACCGCAGATGTTAGGGGCAACGTCCCGCCCGCGCGGCGGACGGGCGCAGGAAGGCGTCAAGCCGTGCAGGTTTGGCGGCAAGGTTGCACGCTCTTGCCATCGGCAGCGGTCGGTTGCGTTCGGCCTCGCGGTTGGGCGCCGCCTGCGACCGGCCGGCACCGAGTCAGGCGTCGAATGCCGGCAGGGTCAGCCGCGCGATGCAGCCGCGCGGGGCGGCCGCCAGCAGTTCGGCGCTGCCGCCGTGGCGTTCGGCGATCTCACGAACGATGGCCAGGCCCAGGCCGCAGCCCTCGCCGTGGGCAGATCCGCGCACGAAGCGCTCGAAGGCGCGGCCGCGCAAGTCGGGCGCCAGGCCGGGGCCGTTGTCTTACACGTCCATCCATACATCGTCGCCCGCGCGGCGCAGCTTCACGGTGATGGTGGCGCCCGAGCCGGCGTAGCGCACGGCGTTGTCGATGAGGTTGATCAGCGCCTCGCGCAGCAACAGCTCCACGCCCTGCACGCTCAAACCTTCGTGAATGACCTCCGCTCCCAGGTCGCAACCCGCAGCCAGCGCGCGGGGCACCCAATCGGCGGTCACCTCGCGCACGAGGCGGCCGCAGTCCACCGCCGCCCAGCCCTGAGCAGCCACGGCCTCGGGCTCGGCGCGCGCCAGCGTCAGCAGCTGCGACACCAGGCGGGCGCTGCGCACGGCGCTGGTCAGCACGCGCTCCAGGCGCTGGCGCAGCACAGGGTCGCTCGTGGCATCGAGCGCCAGCTCCGCCTGGCTCTTCAGCCCGGCCAGCGGCGTGCGCAGCTGGTGGGCGGCATCGCTGATGAAGCGCCGCTGCGTGGTGAGGCTGTGCTGCACCTGACCCAGCAGCTCGTTGACGGCGCCGGCCAGCGCGCGCACCTCGGGCGGCGCGGCCTGCAGCTCGATGGGGTCGAGGGCATCGGCGCGCCGGCCCTCCATCTGCTGCTGCAGCTCGGCCAGCGGCTTGAGACCTTTGCGGATGCCGGCCCAGACGACCATGCTCATCAGCGCGATCAGCACAGACAGCGGCAGCGCGGTGTCCAGCAGCATGCGTCGCGCCAGCAGTTCGCGCGGCGCGTTGCTGCGCGCGATCTGCACACGCAGCGCCGAGTCAGGCGCGCCGGCGGCGGCAAGTTGCAGGTCCAGTGACACGACGCGCATGGGCTCGGGCACGGTCGCGTCGAAGAACACAGGCTCGTTCAAGGCCGGCACGCCCGGCGGCGCCGGCATGCGCGCGTCGCCCAGCAGCAGCTGGCCGGGCGGCGAGCTGACCATGTACATGACCCTGTCCTCAGGGTCGGCGGCCAGGATGTCCTGCGACGAGCGCGGCAGGTCCACGAACAGGCCGCTGGCGGTGGGCTTGATCTGCCGCGCCAGCGCGCGGGCAGCCTGCAACAGGCTGGCGTCGACCAGCTCGTCGGCATGCCGGCTGGCCACGCGGTAGGCACCGAAGGCCGCCACCAGCCACAGCACGATCTGCGGCAGCAGCAGCCACAACAGCAGTTGCCGGTGCAGCGAGCGGCCGCTCACGATGAGGCCGTGGCTTCGAGCAGATAGCCCAGCCCGCGCACCGTGCGCACGGCCAGGCCCGAGCCTTCGAGCTTCTTGCGCAGACGGTGGATGTAGACCTCCAGCGAGCCGCCATCGTCACTGCCCCAGGCCTCGGCGATCTGCGCCTTGGTGACGACGCGGTCGCGCTCGGTCAGCAGCAGGTCCAGCAGCGTCCACTCGCGCGGGCTCAGCTCCACCGGCTCGCCGGCGATGCTGGCGCGCCGCGCGGCGCGGTCCAGCGTCAGGCCGCGCATCTGCTGGGCGGCGCTGCTGGGCCGGCCGCGGCGCAGCAGCGCGTGCAGCCGCGCTTCCAGCTCGGGGAAGTCGAAGGGCTTGGTGAGGTAGTCGTCGGCGCCGGCCTGCAGGCCGGCCACGCGGTGCTCCAGCGCGTCCAGCGCCGTCAGCACGAGGATGGGCAGCGTGCGGCCCGCCTCGCGCACACGCTTGAGCACGGTCAGGCCGTCCACCATCGGCAG
>Ga0187844_10001760_pt1 | contig 16117 bp, 22 predicted proteins | sample SpaLakP09_SKY_50_FD_134517 | JGI IMG/M metagenome (GOLD analysis project Ga0187844, IMG submission 134517) | Oligotrophic lake water microbial communities from Sparkling Lake, Wisconsin, USA - SP09_SKY_50 | ecosystem: Environmental > Aquatic > Freshwater > Lake | place: USA: Sparkling Lake...
AAATAGTATTAATGGGTATACCTAGTTATTTTTCGTATGTATTGAAAAATCACGTAAAAATAATTAAAAGACTACATGACACGAAATGTAAAGATTTATTCGTAGATGCAAATTCTCTCATATATGAAGTCGTGAAAGAATCGCATGAAAATATTTACGAGAATGTATACCAAAAAATTCTGAATTTAATAACCAAGTTAAATCCAGAGTTTACCTTTGTTGCATTTGATGGAGTGGCGCCTTTGGCTAAAATGAAACAGCAGAAACAGCGCCGTTATAAATCGTACATTGTAAAGCAAATCGTACCAAGTAAGAGCTGGAATACAAATGCAATCACACCAGGTACTACATTTATGAATGAATTAGACGCGTATTTGTATGAAAAGTTTAAAAATAACCCGCGTGTCAAATTCAGTGGTTCAGACCAAGTAGGTGAGGGCGAACATAAGATTATGCATTATATGCGCACAAATAAGTGCTTAGATAATCAATTTATTTATGGTTTAGATGCGGACCTAATCATGCTGGGTTTACTCCACTTGAAACATAATAAAAACGTATATTTGTATAGAGAGACGCGTCATTTTAGTTATTTGAAAAACATTGATCCGAATCAAGATTATGTATTTTCTCTCATAGAAATGGAGAAACAAATCAGCGAGTTTGGAATCACAGTAGATAACTATTGTTTCCTTTGTTTTTTGTTTGGTAATGATTTTATGCCGCATTTTCCATCATTGAATATTCGTAATGACGGAATTCCCTATTTGTTAGAAGTTTACAAGAAGTTAAATGTTCCATTGGTATCAACCAACATAAATTGGAATTCCTTTCGTGTCTTGTGCCTTGAACTCGCGAAACATGAAGATGAAAGAATTAGAATGAATATTGAATGGAAAAAGAATCTAAAAGTTCACCCATTGACGGCCGAAGAAGAGTTGAATGTATTACCCGTTCGTGACCGAACTAGAGAAGAGTATTTGGGAAAAAATTTAAGCCAATATTATACATTTTTATTTGGCCAAGATGATAAAAATCCGTGCACCAATTATTTGCAAATGCTAGAATGGACGTGGTTTTATTACAATGGTATATGCAAGGATTATTATATGATGTACGAATTCAGTCATGCGCCTTTATTTAGATCTCTCGTGAATTATATACCGTGCTTTGATGAAGAACTGGTACAACTGAATTTATTGCCGCCACCGCTTGCATTGACACAACTCGTATATGTATTGCCGTATCAAGACTATCACCTAGTTCCAATAAGCACTGCGAATGTTGTAAAAGAATATCCTAATTTATCAGAAACATTTTTCCCAATTCATTATGAGTTTTGCAAATTCTTTTGGGAATCACATGTGAATTTTAATTATATAAACGTAGTAGAATTAAATAAATATATAAAACTAGATAAATTAGATGGAGATGCCCGAAGTATTAAGTAAATATATACAAGATTTTATACGCCCTATTAAACCAAAAACAGAAATAATCGGTGAAATATATAATTATTTTACGGATTTAGAACAAATCATATATAATAAATTTGAATACAAAATAGGTATGCAACTTCACATCAAACAGAATACATATATCATAGTAGATATCAAAAAGAAAAGCATATATTTAAAATGCATGCAGAAACCACATAAAAGTAAAAAGTATGTAAAAAGTGCACTGAGTATAAAGTACTTGGAAAGTAATCATATCATCGTGAAGAGATATAAAAGAGTATGTAATATGGTTACATTGACTTGGAAATATTTGTGTGAAAGAACAGACGAGACCACGAAAAATTACCACAAGATGATTATTTTGAAAAAATACAATAAATTCTGGACTAGTTATATATGATTAGCTTGAAGAATAATATGATTGTATATAAATGAGTAATAATATTAACACTATTCTTGAACTACGTAATTATTTAGAAAATACACCCTATGATGTTACAATTCTCTACGTTTCATATACAGATGTAGCAGATAATGTAGCTTTACGAACGATTGTACGTCTAATATATGAGAAATTAAGATTAAATCCACTATACCAATTAACATATGAGATATTATTTATTAATTCATCTGAGATCAGGCAATTATTTTTAAAAGAGGTAACGATTAAGTATCCTTATTTGTTCTCTTATAAAAAAATCTACAGGTACACTCGCGATGTATGGTGGCGTCCATGTAAAACAGCAAATCCAAACGGATTGATAAAGAATTTAAAAGAATTCATTATAACCACATTAGAAGTACCGGAAATTTGATAGCCAGCGTAGAAATAGAGGAAAATTTGTCACCTAGTGTAGAAATAGAAGAAACAGTTATTTAAAGAATTATACTATTATAATATAATGATAAAAACAAGAGATGAACTTAAATTATATCTACAGAATACCACTTTTGATACAACAATCCTTAAATTTACTGCCACTTGGTGTGGTCCTTGCAAGAACATTGCTTCCGCGATTGATCAGTTAAATGCGCATTATACTTCAAAGAATGTAAACTATGAATATATTGAGATAGATGTGGACGAATGTACTGATTTGTATTTTTTCTTCAAAAAAAACAGAATGTTGACTGGCATACCTACTGTCATGTCTTTTAAAAAGAGAGAATTTACGCAAGAGGGATTCTGGGTACCATATAAGTCATTTACAGGCGCATCACCCAACGACATTGCCATGTTTTTTAAGTTGAGTTTAGAGAATTAGTATAGATATAAATTATATGAATGTACAGGAATTATTAGATTTATTTGCAATGAAAGAATTATCTCTACAAGAATTAAAAGTTGCCAAAAAAAAGGTCCTCATGCTTCATCCAGATAAAAATACAAGGGACACCACCGAGCATTTCCTATATTTCAAAAATGCATATGAAAAATTATGTCAAACGTATGCATACATTCATCATGAAACAGACGAAAATAACTTCAAGGAGCATGACATAGACAAGACATTCAAGGAATTCATAGAAAAAAAAGGGTATACTCCTTCAAAAAATAAAGAAATGTACTTGAAATATTTCAACGAAATGTTTGAAAATGTTCATATTAAAGACGACGACGGCTACCAAGAATGGTTGAAATCCGAACAAGGAATATATGATAAAAATGATTTAGAAAAGTCCAGGAAAAAACTCATCAGTGATATTGTGAAAGTGGAAACAGTTGAATCGGGTTCATTTGGAAACTATTACTCGGATGTAAAAGAAGCGCACATGAACACGATTATAGGAGTAGATCAAGAGAAATTGTACGGTGAAAAAAGGAAATTTAAAACAGTAGAAGAATTGCAGAGGTATAGAGCAGATGTAGGAAAAATGTTGTCAGAACAAGAAAGTTTACAACAGATTAAAGAAAAGGAGGAAAGTGAGAAAAAAGAATCTATTCACCAGTCGTATGAATGGTTGAAAAAAGAAGAAGAGATGAAAAGTAGAAACAAGAATTATGTGTCTAAATTTTTAATGTTATCCAAGTAAATAATATATCGGTATATCATATGTATCTATATTTTTTTATTATTATTTTATTGATAGCATACCTAATTTACTACCAATATGATGATTTGTGTAAAAAGGATAAATTATTATTCAAGGGAGAACTAATTGATATTAATACATTTTTCTTTTCTGATTCTTACTTGAAACAATCTAAGAACAGAAAAATATGGGTACATATTCCATTTGAAAGGAATTCGCGAAAATGGACGAATTTTGGTTCAAGAACATCCACTGATTTGAACCTTGCATATATGACTTTGTGTATAAAATCTATTATAGATAATTGTGGAGAAACGTACGATATATTTATTATAGATGACACCAATTTTAGTAATCTTTTAAATGATGATATTGATGTGAACAAATTATCTGGCGCATTAAAAGAAAAATATAGAGAATTATGCATGTTAAAAGTATTATATAATTATGGGGGTGTCATATTGCCAGCATCCATTTTTTTGAAAAAAAACATCAAAACAATAGATGACCCCAATATTTGGTACGTTTCTGAGATAAGTAATACGTTCAACGTATCCTATTTGCCATTGTATCCAACGCAGCTACTAATGGGATCTAATAAAAAGAATGATAAATTAATAGAATACATTCAATATTACTCCGAAAAGATTAAAACTGATTTTGGAGAAGAAAGTTTACATTTTTCAAATTACCTTAAAACAAATAAAGTTGTTTGCTTAGATGGAAAAATAATTGGTGTTAGAGATAATAAGGATCAGCCTATCATGTTAGAAGATTTAATGGAAAATAAAAAAATACAATTACACAAAGAACACGTTGGTGTATATATACCACACTCAGAATTGTTACGGCGAAACAAGTATAATTGGTTTTGTTCATTAAGTGCCAAGGAAGTTTTAGAATGTAATATCTTTATATCGCATTACATGAGAACATAAAAATAATATTCAATATAATGCGTAGACTTGTTGTATTTCAATTTAGATGTAAAGTGGGTTTCATTTGATTTACATATTTGACGAATGACTGTAATAAAGCTTGAATAATTGATTTCTCTCGTCAAATAAAATTGTTTTGATTTATGATAATGCGGGATCAATTTATCAAAAAAGGGTTTAATAAGGTTATTGTATTCGGCCTTTTTGAATATGGTTTCATTGATCACGACATAATTGTTTTCAACAATACCAATTGAAATAATGAATTCATTGAAGAAATCAATCTTTGTTTTTATAATTTGATTCATTATATATTATTATTATATTTTACTATAATATCATTTGTAAAGAATAGTAACATTAATTTATTATCAAACCCGTCATATATGTATTGTATGTAAAAACATACCTGCTCTATCAATTTGTATTTGTTTGCATTTTGTGTAAGCTTAATGTATTCATAAAAAAAATAATAGATGTCTAATAACGAATAACCTTTTTCGTACAACTCAAACAAAATATTCGTAGCAGCCTTTACATCCTTGATTGCAATCTGTTGAATATACTTGTCAAAAATATCGTAATTGATCGTTAATATGTATTTATTAATATCAATTGTTGTTTCATTCAGTAGTTTTATTTTGTTGAAAATATTATAAATATAATACGGTGATATATTGGAATGGTTCACGAGTGGTTCAATATCAAAAAATATATTTTCGCACTTAGAAATGTGCGTGATTAATTCCACGTAATTTTCTTTATTCAAATCATTAAAATAAATGGGTGTAACACGTGTTTGTATAATTTCGTTTATTTTATTCGTGTTTTCACATGAAAATAAAAAAAACGTATTTTTACAGTTTTCCATCAGTATTTTGAGATATTGTTGATTACCTTCGCTGATAATGTCAAAATTGTCTATGATAAGAAACTTTTTATGAAAACTGTTCGTTTTACAGAACGTATTGACATCGTTGTTCAAATTGGAAAAATTAATATCATTAAAGCAATCTAGTGATAGAGTAAGAGAATTGTAAGTTTCAATACCTTCCTTTTTATAATACTCTTTGATGATGAGATGCAGTGTGTTTGACTTGAATGTATAGGGGCTTCCTATTAATAGTAAGTTCATGTTATTGTTAGCGATATGATTATTGATTTGTTCTATGATTGCTTCCTTGTTTGGTGTGATAATCTCGTTAAGATTGTGAGGCAAGTACTTATGCTCAATCAAATCCATTAGTATTTGAAGCGTAATTTATTTAAATAATAATTATTATATAGTTTATATGGATTTCTATGAGGTATTAGGCGTAAATGAAAATGCATCAGAAGGTGACATTAAGCAGGCATACAGATCTCTTAGCTTCAAATATCACCCAGATCGTAATAGTACGTCGGAAGCTGGCGAACGAATGAGATCTATCAATGAAGCGTACGAGACATTGATTGATAAGTCAAAACGCAAACAGTATGATATGCGTGGCGCTCATCCGTTGGAAAATATTTTGAATGAACTATTCAAGGGTCAGTCCGGACAAAAGAAAGATCCTTTTGAAATGATGTTTAATCAAGGCATGGGATTTGAACCCGTATTTGCCCGCGTATCAACTCACCAAATGCCTTTTTTTGAAAATCACGAACCTCAACGTACGCCCGTATTAGAGAAAAAGATCGTGATTAGTTTTGAGGAATCTTATACTGGCGGACAATTGCCAATTACTGTAGAAAGAGAAATCAAAAACGGTAAAATAACATATCATGAAGAAGAAAAACTATATATTTCTATACCGGCTGGTATTGATGATGGTGAGATAATAGAAATAGAAGATAAGGGTCACATTTATAATGATGTTAAAGGGCCTATCAAACTTTATATTCGCGTATCTTCTAATAGCGTATATGATAGAAAGGGTTTGAATTTAATTTACACGCAAACGGTATCTTTCAAGGAAAGCATATGCGGATTTGCATATATTATGCAGCATATTGACGGGAGTAAATTAAATTTAAAAAGTAGTAGAGGTAACGTCATACAAAATGGCGATGAAAAGAATATTAAGGGGCGGGGATTCACGAGAGATAATCAAGTAGGTGATTTGGTTATTAAATTTAAGGTGACTCCGCCTAAATTGTTGACCGAGCCACAACTATTATTGTTTGAGGCAGAATTGTAACGTTCGCAAAAATACAATAAATTGTCTAGTAATGCATCGCATCTTTTTTTGGAATAATTACATGTAGCATGTAGTTCTTTCATTCTTTTTATACAATTATTATATCGTTCCATTATATAATGAAGCCAAAAACGTTTAGGAAAAAAGTCGTAAAACGTAAAAGATACACTAGGAAAGTTGGCGGTAGATGCAGAGGAAAATGATAAATGTGGATAATCTGAATAATGACGTTTTTATACTGAGATTTCAGATTATTATATTTGTATATTATAATGGTTAAATGTAACAAACAATATGGTGGGTCTGGAGTAAATGAGCAAGCTGTGGAAAAGACTGAAACCACAACCATGACCGAACCAGTCAATGGGAATACGACCGGTGCTGCTACCACAAACAACGGAATTCAAAGAGGTGGATCTAGGCGTAAACATAAATCTAGACGCAGGCACAAAACGAAGCGTAGAAAAACAAACCGTAGAAAAATGAAGCGTAGACGCGGCGGTTGTGAGGGACTAGCGTGCCTAACAGACGGTAAATCTTTAATTACGCAGTAATCTGGACAGTAACGGATTTAGCCAAGTTTCAGTTTCTATTTGCGCTTGTTCAAATTCATCTTTTGTGACATCTTTTATTTCGGATATACTACCGGCGCGATTGACTCTTTCTATTATTTTAGGATCTATTTTATCACTAATCTCTTCCAAGGTAGAAAGAGTTTCGCGAATATAAAATATATAGGACTGCCGTGCTTCTTCGTTCTCTCTGTTCGTTATATCTTCCATCGTAGGATCTCCTAAATCATTTTTATTGTATTCCAATTCATTTAGGATATCATCAGAATATATTTGTATTGTATCATTGATCATGAATTTCAATGTAAACGCGCCTTCTAAATTAAATAACTGAATAGAACCAATATGCTCATTTTCCTCAATATATGCATGAGGCCCTTGATATAATGCTACCTCGGCCTCACTTGATGCAGGGCGTATAATTAATTCACTTTCATGTGGTAGTTTTGTACCCTTTTTACATATAACGTGCATATAACCTGATATACTTACACCTATATCAGATTGTATCATAAAGTATTATAGTTAAAGTTTTTATATACTAAAGTACAATACTTTTACAAATATTAGTTGCCTTACGTTTTAACAGATATCTTTGATAATTATGGTGTTTTATACCTTCGTTGTTAGTATGTATAGTATTATTAAAGGCTTTGATCACATCCATTCGCAGAGGACGAATAGGTACTTTCCGTTTCAATGAAACAAAACAATCCATATACATATAATTATATAAAATTGAATTGTAAAATACATGGCTATAGTAAGCAAAAATGTCTAACTGGAACAATGTATACTCTCATGACGAATGCGGCATTTGTATTACCCCATATACCATTGATGATAATATAACATGGTTCCCATGCAATCATTGCGTTTGTCTGAAATGCTATTTGAAATGTACAGCGTGCCCGATGTGTCGTGCATCATTTAATGTAAACATTAAGCCGCCCATATACAAAAAAATAAATGATATCACTATACAAATTAAAAGAGAGAGAAGTAATAATAATGAGCCTTTGAATATGATAAATACTCTGAATATATTAATGCAATACGTATAGATTGCTCGGCATGATAAAATTGTATACGCATTTTTATTTAAATATATGTACTATATTAGTACATGCAGGTCTTGCACCTTCCTACCCAAACTATAACTGATGCCAAAAATGCAACTCGGACAGAAGAATACAACTGCACGAAGTGCAATGGATGTGTTGTTTTGAGGAATGGTAAAATAAGGGCGCCTCATTTTTCTCATCGTATCAGGTGTCAAGTTACAGTAGATTTGCGCATAAACAAACCAAAAATTAGTAAATGCGTTCACTGCAATACTGAAATTACATGGTCTAACCACGACTATGTATGGATTAAAGAATATGCCGATAAAGTATATTATTTTAAACAGGAATGCGAATTGTGTAAATATGGTCAAATCTATTTAAACCAAAGAGGTGCCGGTTGCGGTAAAACATACGAGAGTATTCAGCTCATGAATGACCCGAGATTTCAATACAAGACCACTTTTATTTATTTGACAAAGATGCATTCGGCAAAAGAAGTTATTTATACCGAAATCCAAGAGCAAGAGAGAAAGTTTAAATATCTAAAAATGGAAAAAAATGATCCATCTGGGAAACAATACAAAATATCTTTTTTAAAGAAAGATACCACAATTAATGTTCTCATTGGAACGATAGACTCGTTTACTTATGCTATGGCCGATAAAAGTGTACCGATTGATGACGAAGACTATTTCAGAGGAATCGTGAATACAATACAGCACGGTAATATTGTGAGCCCAGAATTAGTAAAGTATGCACAACAAAATATGCAACTGTGTCGCAAAACACTTGTCATTATTGATGAGGCGCAAGACTTGGAACCGGAATATATCAAAGCGTTTGAGTCGCTCATCACAAAAACAAATATTGATGTTTATGTGATTGGTGATAAGCTGCAAAGTATATGGGGTGGCAATAATATTTATACATATATGGAAAATAATGATCTAGCGATCCCTGTTCTAAAAAGTAATGGACGCAATCATGTCATGCGCTTTCACAATGAACATTTTAAGCCGTTTGTGAATTCTATCATTGATTTTAAAAAATATGGATTGCCACCGATTGAGGCCATTTGCAATAAACCTGGGTGCATTCACTCGGACGAGATACCGTATCATGTATTCAAAACAGATGATTACGACTATACGAGTGATAAAGTGATTGAATACATGACGGCGGAAATTGAAAAACACAATTATATGCCGCACCATTTTATGATTATATTTCCAATATTGAAGAACAATATTTTAGCCGACGTATTACATTCTAAAATACAGCGTTTTTGGACAAAGCGACTTGGATCTGATAAGCACATTTATTTGCATCGTTCAGTAGAAGGACAGACGATCAATCTTAAAGAATCTGAACATGCAACCCGTATTCTCTCTATTCACACATCAAAGGGAAATGGATGCGAAGTTGTATTTTTGCTAGGATGTACCGAACAAGCGTTGCGGGTATTTAGCAAACAAACGGGTAATTTGGTTTATGATTCACTGTTACATGTTGCGATTACGCGTCAAAAAAAATCATTGTATATTGGGTTAGACAATGATTATGATGATATATATAGGAGAGTTACAAATGCATAAAATTGAAATATACATATTATTGAAACCCTTGTAAAAATGAATCTCTTCATTCTCTCATTAAGTGTAAGACGATGTGCAAAATATATGATTGATAAGCACGTTCATAAAATTCTGTTAGAAGCAGTTCAAATGCTTTGTACTGCGGTAAGAGTGTTATCGCCGGATTCTGATTTGACTGGACTTTACCGCATGGCTCACAAGAATCACCCGGTAAGCATATGGTGTAGAACATCTCGCGAAAATTTTCAATGGACTTTGGATTTGATTGAGGCATTGCATAAAGAATGGCGTTTTCGCCACAATCATGAGAAAATACATAAATCTTATTTAGTTGCAAAGCAATTGAAAATTCCGGACGAGTTTCCCGAAGAGGGTTTGACGCCGTTTGCGATTTGTATGCCAGATGAGTACAAAACGGATGATCCTGTGGAGTCATATCGCAATTATTATCGTGGAGATAAGGCAAAAATGGCATCATGGAAACGGAGAAATGTACCCTATTGGTATGAATAAAATATATTTTTATAGTTTAATGAATACCGTAAAAGCGAATGCCGATGCTAAAGAAGACCATCTTGAATTTGACTTCTCTATGTGCCATGGCTCATATATTTGCGACGGCTCATATATTTGTTGTCGGCAGTATATTTATAGATAGACAACTAGTCAAAAGAGAAGCTGTTTGGTTTGATTTAGAAAATGGTATAAATATATGATGGTAGGTATATATAATGAAACGATCTTCTAGTATTTTTATGTTTTCTAGTATTTTTATACGTAATCAAAATTTACCAATTTGTTCAAAATGTGTTCATTTTATTGATCACAAAAATAATTATCCACATGATTCACTTCCAAGTGATAGTCTATATGGTAAATGTAAAAAATTTGGTGAAGTTAATCTTGTTACCGGAACAGTTGAGCATGATTTTGCCAGTTTATGTAGAGATAATCATAAAAAATGTGGAAAATATGGTTATCATTATGAACCAAAATATTTAGGTATTGATAAAGATTGGAATTTAAACATTGGTTGATTGTTCGTTTAGTGATACTAACATCACGCCAATAATGATGGTAATCACTCCTAAAAGTCCATACATATTTAATCTCTCTTTCAAAAATAAATAAGATATAATAAGTGTAAATACAGGTGAAGAATAAATAAGAGCTGATATGATTGATGTATTGTGATCCTTCAGAACATATAAATACAATATATTTCCTATAAATCCCGAAAATAATCCAATACTTAATATAATAAGAAGATCTCTTCTTGTCATATTTTTTAAATCATTTTTTACATCAGCATTACGAGCAAATGCAACCATGGCGATCAAATAAAAATAAAGAAAACTAGATATAATCAATATGGTGATGGGTTTGTATTTACTTAACAACAGTTTATGAAGTACTGGTTGTATACCCCATAATAGTGAAACAAATAACGCAACAAAAATATATTCCATTATATACCCTCAACACAATTTGTATTGGTAGAATTATAACCTATGAAACATAATGCACCAAATTCCTGCGTTTGTTTAATTTGACGTAGTAGTTTATCATCAATATCCTGTATAATAAACATATTTTTTATTAAACATTCGTTTATTAATCGTATAACCTTGTTTATAAAATCAAAATGTTCTACTTCAACATCGCCCCTTTTATTATTAAAACTATCAAAGCTTGCGTGAGCTGCCTGTATAATTGTATTATACCCTGACGTCTGTAAATAAGGTGCAAATGCCTTTTTCATTATCAGTTTGAAATTATGACGACTTTTTAAAGGCGTGATATGTGATGGCACCTGACTATTCATTCCTAATCTAGCATTTGCCATTTCCTTGGAACCCTTTCTTCTCTCCTGTGTCGTATCAAACGAATGCGCGTATTCATCTCCGTAATCACGGCATACAAAAAAGTAGTGATTTCCTGGAAATTCTTCCATCAAATCAGATACATTTTTTTTACCAAACTTATTGATTGCCTCTACAAATATTGGGTAGGGTATCAGTTCGTCTTCCTGAACATGTTTGAAACTACTTATCATTTCATCTACATTTGGATATACACATCCTCTGTACAGTCTCCGAATATTCTCTATCGTTATTCCTACTTCTGGATTTATATTAATTGATGCCTCGTCGCGGATATTTCTATTTTGTAGAACAGGAAGAAACAATCCACGTGTTTCTAAATTATAAAGACCTGAACGTAATATAGCACGTACATCTCCTTTATCAAAGTCAAATAAAAAGCTACAACTTTTGTCGGAATATTTCTCTCCTTCTGTCTTCAAATGATATACGCCTTCTTGTAAATGTCTCTTATGTAAAAATGTATACGGATACGAACTGCCGCTAAATAACGTATGTAATTCTCTATAATGATCTGTTGGATTGGTCACCTTGGCTTTGTTCAATAAATATTGATTGCATATATTTAAGGTACTTGCAACATTAGAAGGTATACCCGCTTCGGTTATCGTAGATAATGTTCGTCCAGGTAATATAACTTTATCTTCTTCTAAGGTTAACTCTCTGCCATGTCCGAAATAAACATATGTCATATATACAGGTGATATATTTCTAATTTTAATATCATGGGCATGGCAATTAAAAAAAAATATTTAGTAAATATAATGGGACAAACTAAAAAACGTGGTGGAGCTTCGGCAGAAGAACGGGGTAGACCGAGAGATAGAACTAGAACCAGAACTAGATCTAGAGGCAGAGCCGCTCAAGGTGATAATGAAAAATATACAGAATTACCGAAAGTAATAACAAGGCATCGTGGCAACGATTTAGTAGTTTATGCTGGACTAATACCTGGCGAAACATATTATGCTCATAAAGAAGACCAAGATTCGTATCATCCATGTAGATATAACGGAAATACATTTTTAATATTGAATAGACCTGATAATCTAGAAATTGACTTTCTTGAAACTCCTCCTCAAAATCAACACAGACATAACGGACGTGAAGATCTAAATTATAGAATATATCAATTGAAGAACGGTCAAAATTAATTTCATATTTTAGTAAATGTAGAATCTCCATCATATACAACATTGTGGCCCTTTTCCATCCATGAATAACGACCATTGATGCATGGAATCAACCCAAATTTGCCACTGTATTCACATCTTTTGTACCCACAATTATGCCACTTGCTAATATTATCATCATAGAAATAGTCATTCACATCCCATTCACCTGTAATAGATGTAAGAACGACTTCTTTTCCCGGTTCAACATCAATTTCGGTATATTTATTTAACCCTGATGAGTGTACTACCCATGTAGATAGGTAAGTCTTGTAGTCTGTTTTGTTGATAAACTTTGCTGTATACGGCATTTTTATAATAAAAATATAGATTTATTATACTTCAATTTTATATTTTATCTATTTTTACCGGTTCTACGCCAATGACAATAACTTTGTCTTTATTCGGATCAGGTGGTGGTTTGGTCAGCTCGGCCATAATCTCTGCGTAAGTTTTCTTAGGCATGTTTTAAATAAAAATATATAAAATTATTTAATTCAATTTTTATTCATAAAGTATCTTTCTGCTTCTTCGCATTGTAAATGTAAAAGATCCTCCGCTTGTTTCAATCTGTGTTTTAATTCAATATTCTTTTCAGTTATTTCCATAATATCATCCATATACCGTTCTTGTTGCTTTTCCAATTTTACACGCAATTCGGCCTGTATCCTTTTCTCTCTTGCAACTTCAGATTCAACCCATACGTGCAATGTTGCCTTTTCTTTATTTGATCGGTCCAGTTCCCTTTTTAGTGCTATCATTTTTTGTAGAACATAATTATGAAGAGCTTTTTTATGATAACCTACTAGTACATGTGTGTCAAATTGCGATTTATTCTTTAGATAAACGTAATCTCCCTGCAAGTTCTTGCAATAACACACGTGTACATTCGCTCGCCGATTTGCTTGAAATGGACATACATCTTCAAACGTTTGAGTTTCTTCATTCCATTCTGGTTCATATTCAAGAGCACCACTTGGAACAAGTTGAGACATTTTTATAAAATAATTACTAAAATATAAGTAATTCAATTTTAATATAAATAAATATTCGCAATAAATACAATGGACACTTACAATACAAAATACGGTATAATTACTTTATATAAAAATGAAGTTTACATTGGACAATCATTTAAAAATAATGTATATTGGGATGAAAATACTTTACTCAAATTGCGCCAATATATAAATCCGGATAAAGATATATTAGAAATAGGCGGACATTGTGGAACATCTTCCATAGTATATTCTTCCTTTTTGAATGATAAAAAAATATATGTATACGAGCCACAAAAAAATATGTATGAATTATTGGTTAAAAATATTAATCAAAATAATTTGAACGAGAAAATAATACCACATAACTTAGGAGTTTTTTGTTATGATGGAAATGGAAATATGAATGATATTGATTTAGATGGGGGAGGTGGTGTTGTTTCAAAAAGATACAATGAAGAAAACAATTTAAATTGCAATTTTGGGGGAATCAGTTTAGGAAACTCTGGCGAAAATATCAAATTAACTACTATAGATAGCATGGGATTAGATAATATAGGATTCATACACTGTGATGCGCAAGGGTCAGAAAATTTTATTTTTTCAAAGGGAATAGAAACTATAAGGCGCAATAGACCTGTTATTTTATACGAAAACAATGAAACATACTGTAAATTTTTATATAAAAATGTATGTAATTCATATCCAGAATATGAAAAAGAAAGTAAATTTGATATCAAAAAATATTGTATGGAGGAGTTAAATTATTCTTCATACATAGATAAATTTAATGGAAGTATTGACACACTTTTAATACCCGATAATATAATTTATTTATCATTATTTGAAGAGAGAATTTTTTCACAAAATGGAGAAGATGGTATAACAATGAAGATCGTCGAAACAATATACAATGATAGTAATAAATACTATGTTGAATTTGGCGTAGAGGATGGTAAAGAGTGTAACACTCGTATATTAAGAGAAAAATACAAATGGAATGGTCTACAAATGGATGGGTCTAATGAGAATGAAAAAATTAATCTAAAAAAAGAATTTATAATGAAAGATAATGTTGTGGCATTATTTGAAAAATACGATGTGCCAAACCACATTGAATTGTTGTCAATTGATATTGATTTTAATGATTTTTATTGCTTACATGAAATAATTAAAAATTACAGATGCGATATAATTATATGCGAATATAACGCGACCCATTCAGCAGATGAATGTAAAATAATAATATACGATAAAAATGGTAAATGGGATGGTTCAAATTATTTTGGCGCTTCCTTATTATCTTTTAATACATTACTTACAAAATATAATTATTCATTAGTATATTGTGAAAATAAGGGAGTAAATGCATTTTTTATCCACAATGATATTTTAAAAAAACATAAATTTATAAATGCTGGAGATATAAATAACCTATACAAACCTGCAAAATACGGCAATGGTCCAAATGGAGGACATATACAAGATCCTTATAATAGAAGATATCTTTCATTTGATGAAGTAATAACATTATATTCTGATAGTTTGAATACAAATACGAATGACAATATCATTTATTTATGTAATAAAACAATTGGAGATCATGAAATTGCATCTGCAAATAAATGGAAAGAATTAAATCCTGAATACGAAATCAAATTATATGATGACGCGATGATACAGAATTTTTTATTGATAGAATATGGACAATTATTTAAAGATATATTTGATTACATACCCGATGGTCCTATTAAGTGTGATTTTTGGAGGGTGTGTATTTTGTACAAATATGGTGGAGTATATAGCGATATAGACAATGTACCGTTGGTTAAAATGAGTGATTTTATTGACCCTTCATGTGACATGGTTACTTGTTCATCTTATATTTCATTTTTATATAATCCAAATTTTATAGTATGTTCTAATGGTAATATAATATTGAAGCGATGCATTGAGTGGTACATATGCAAATACAATAATAGACATAAAATTGGATATAAATACTGGGATTGGAGCGTAATGAACGCCTTCACTCAAAATTTACATTTGGAGAATTATAATAAAGAAGAAGGTTTATATAATTCCGAAGACATGAAAGTTCAAATAATCAAGGAGCTTCCTGGAAATAATTACTACGATGCTCATAACATGTATAATAGCGTGCGTGTTTTCAATAACAGAAGTACAATTTGGGATGCTTGTTTACATAAATTTATAC
>Ga0187844_10001761_pt1 | contig 16113 bp, 17 predicted proteins | sample SpaLakP09_SKY_50_FD_134517 | JGI IMG/M metagenome (GOLD analysis project Ga0187844, IMG submission 134517) | Oligotrophic lake water microbial communities from Sparkling Lake, Wisconsin, USA - SP09_SKY_50 | ecosystem: Environmental > Aquatic > Freshwater > Lake | place: USA: Sparkling Lake...
CGGTCGATTCGCTCGAAGACAAACCGAAGACGCAATCGGCTCCGGCAAAAGGCGCGGGGGGATGAACATGATGGCGCCCGTCACCGTCGGCTCGTCGAGGGAGCGAGGGTGACGGGCGCCAACAGCCCGAAGCGGGGGAGGCGACACTCGCTCCTTATCGCGGATAGGTAAGGGGACGGATCACGCTCGTCGGCACGGTTGCCTTAAAAGTTGGTTCAGTTTTTAGCGCTTTTATCGGAGCGCGGCGGGTCAAGGATTGCGGGTGACATATCGGCCACGAGAGAAGGTGCAATTGGCTACGCGCACTCGGGCGTGACCATCCCCTGTTGCCGCAGTGGCAGCGGCACAATGGCCCAAGTCCGTACTCGTTGCGACTGATCAGGTCGTGATGCGGGCCTGAGAATCCAACGGCGCCAAGGCCGCCGACTGCCGATCCTCCGTTTCCCGGTAGATCCGGTATGCCTCCAGCGCTGTCATGTCCCGCTTGGGCTCGAGCCCGTCGCCGAGTCTCCAGATCTGTACGAAGAACCACACCAGATTGGTCCACATCTCGAGCGCCTTGGCCTCGGCGGGTGTCGCGCCCGCCGCGATGACCAGCGGATCGATCGGCAGCGCGCTCTCGTAGCTGACGGCGCCATCGGTCTCCGCCGCCAGCAGGCGCTTGCAGATGTCGGTGTCCACGCACATCGGACGGCCCAGCCCGATCACGTCCATGCCGCCCGTTCGGAGCGCCTCTTCCATGCCTGCGCGCGTACGCATCCCGCCGGTGATCATCAACGGCATCGTTGCAACCGCCTGCATCCGCTTGGCGTAGTCGAGGAAATAGCCCTCGCGGCGCTTGGTGCTGGGTTTGACGTCCTCCAGCCACGGCAATTCCTCGTAGTTGCCACCAGTGATCTCGAGAAGGTCGATCTTTTCCTGGCCCAGCCAGCGCACGACCTCCACGCTTTCCTCGTTCGTGAAACCGCCTTTCTGGAAGTCGGAAGAATTGAGCTTCACGCTGACGGGGAAATCCGGTCCTACGGCCTTGCGTACCGCGCGCACCGTTTCCAGCAAGGCCCGAGCGCGGTTGGGCAGACTGCCGCCCCACGCGTCGGTGCGGGTGTTGGATAGGCCGCTGAGGAACGACGAAAGCAGGTATCCATGCGCGCTGTGGATCTGCACGCCAGTGAAGCCACACTCGCGTGCCGTGGTCGCGACGAACGCGAAGCGGCGAATGATCTCGAGAATTTCTTCCTCGGTCAGCGCGCGGGTCACAAACGGCGGACGTCCCGGAACCTTGAGCGGAATCGCCGACGGCCCGGGGAAAGTCCCGTCGCGCGTCACCGCACCCTGGCGACCCGGATGATTGATCTGCATCCAGAAGTGATTGCCGGCACTGGTCCCGGCCTTGGCGTACGCCTTGATCCATTCGAGCCCACCGTTGCGGTCGATGGCCACGTTGCCCGGCCGCTCGAGATAGCGCCGGTCGATGTGCACGTTGCCGGACACGAGCAGGCCGGCGCCGCCTTCCGACCAGCGCCGGTAGAGTCGCGCCAGCCTCTCGTTGGCGCGATTGTGTTCGTCGGCCAGGCCCTCCGTCAGCGGGGCCTTTCCGAGGCGGTTGGACAGGGTGGCACCGCAGGGCAGTCTGAGGGGCTGGCTCAGTAGATCAGTCACGGGACGGGTCTCGGTCGTTGGCGGATGTCGCGGGATGGGTGGAATCGTCCGATCTAGTTCGAGCGTTGCTCGATCTTCCTGAGGACCGGGTCGAGGGCCTTTCGGAACGCGACCGGGTTCTCCGACATAGGGAAGTGGCCCAGGTCGGGCGAGCGAACCACGGTGATGCCCTTGATCGCCTGCTGGATCCGGTCGGTGTGTTCCTTGAAGCAACTCCAATCCCAATCGCCGGCGATCAGGTACATCTTCTCCCCGATGCGACTGAGCTGCGGTCCATACTCACGGCTGTCGTGATCCACGCTGGCGAAGTGGAAATCGCCCGGCAGGACGCCCGGGCCGCAGCGGGCGTAGATCCACTCGATCTCGTAGCGTCGCGCCTCGGGCGCCGAGGCCGGGATGAGGCTCGCGATCAGCGGCCGGATCAGGGTGTTCGCATTCACCTCCGGGTGGACGAACCATTTCGACAGGCCATCCCACGCCTTCTCCTGATCGCGCCCCTGCAACGAGATGAATGCGGAGAACGCCTCCGGGTGATCGTGCGCGATGTCGAACATCACGTAGCCTCCCATCGAGCATCCCATGAGGATGGGCTTGTCCAATCCCATCGCCTCGCAGAACGCCACGACGAACGCCACGTAGAAGCGCCGCGAGAGCTTGTACTCTTCTTTCCACCAGCCATCCGGCGGCAGCGAGCGCCCGTGCCAGGGCATGTCGAAGGCGATGACGCGGAAGCGTTCCGCGATCTCGCCGTCCGCCAGCAGGTGTCGGAATTCGATGCTGTCCGCACCGGCGGTGTGCAGGCACACGATCGGCCTGCCCTTGGTGTTCGCGTTCTCTTCGAAATAGGTTCGATAGTCGCGTCCGTCGAGTTCGACATGGACGTACCGACCGACGATGGACTCGATCTTGGAATTGGCCATGGCTTATCCCTCGATGTGGCGAAGCTGCGAAAGCACGGCGCACACCGCGGCCAGGTTCGCGTAGAGCTTCTGGTAATTGCCTTCGAAGCGCAGATGCGTCGGCGTGGTGTCGCCCACCGCCATCAGCCCCTGTGTCGCCATTCCGATCGGATGGTTCGTCAGCGGCGTGGCGGCCTCGCGCAAATGCCGAAAGGCCTCCACCGTTCCCCGCACGCTGAAATCCCAGGGCTCATCGGTGGTCGGAGACGGAATGAATTTCATGTCGCCCTCGCGCGCCTTCACCAGAAGCGTGTGCGGACCGAACTCCAGCAAGGACGAAAACGTGGCGTGCCGTGTGGCCAGCCGGGTCTCGGGATCCTCGTGCACTGCACGGGTCAGATTGCTGATCAACGCGTCGCTGAACATTTCTCGCTCCGGTCGTAGATAGGTGTGTGTTCTTCGGCCCGACGATGGATCCGGCGGACGGCCGTCTTGTACTACTGTAGTACAATTATATCCACCCATCGTCGCTGTTTTTCAAGAGGGTGCGAACGAGAAGGTCCCGTTCCTTCAGACTCGGTGCGATCGACCAGGAGAGTGCGGTGAAGCGTCCATCATCAGTCGAAGTTGAAGTCATCGAGCTCCCGCGCGCCTACCAAGCGGTCGCCAACAGCATCAGCCGCAGGGTCATGAGCGGCGAGTGGCCGGTAGGGACACCGCTTCCAGGGGAATGGGCTTTGGCCGAAGCGTTTGGCGTGACCCGCTCGACGGTGCGCGAGGCCATCCGGGTCCTCGAGCAGGAAGGCCTGCTCGTCCGGCCGCGGGGTACGAAGCAACTGGTGGTCAACGCTCCCACCGGCGTGCATGTCTCGTCACGCATGACCGCCGCGATCATCCTGCAGCAGGTCACCTTTCTCGAACTCTGGGAAACGATGATGGCGATCGAGCCGGCGGCAGCCGAGGCGGCCGCCCGCCACGCGACGCCCGATCAGCTCGCTTCTCTCGAGGAGAACCAGCGGCTGACCGCCAAGGCCCTACGCAATCCGTCGAAACTGCTGGAACTCGATCTGGCGTTCATGAACGGCATCGCCGAGGCCTCGGGAAACCGGGCCCTCGTCTTGTGTCGTTCGGCCATCAGCGACCTGCTGTACCGGGCTTTCCTGCCGGTCTTGCGGAGAGCCCCCGCAGGCGAACGCCTCTTCGTCGCACACCAGCACATCCTCGCCGCACTGAAGGAGCGAGACGCGGAAAAAGCCCGGCGCTGGATGGAACGGCACTGTGTGGACTTCCGCCGCGGATACGAGCGTGCGGGACTCGACATCAATCTTCCCGTCCCCCGGCTCGAGCGGGCTGTGTGACCACACATCGAGCATGCGTCCGACCAGCTTGGTGATGGCGAGGTGACGCTGCTTGAGGCATATCCCATTCAGCCGAAGCTGCGCGAGAACCTCGTTACCTATGACGTCTACGCACTGAGATAGCGAATTCACCGCCTCGCGCGCGATCCACCTCGCCGGCTAGGCGAGGTGGATCAGGCCGACTATCGGGGCTACGCCGTCTTGTGTGATCTGAAAAGCGGACCGGGCCGAAACGCGCGCCCACCACTGATTCAACGAAGAGTCTGGCGCCACGACCGTTTTGTAATCCGGGAGCTTGGTCAGATTTTCGAAGAGTGCTCCGATCGCGATATCGGCGAGCGAGAACTCGTCGCCCGCGAAGAATGGTCCCTGCGCCAGGATGTGCTCGAGTTCGGCAGCGGTATTCTGCGCCTCCGCCAGTTGCACCTCGGACAAATCCGCCGCGTGTTCGCCTGACAGAATTGCAACGAGGTACCGGTAGGCCAGCTGTCGGCCCATGGTGTGGACCCCCTCGCGAAAATAAAGCTCCATTGCGCGATTCATCCGGGCTTTTCCAAGAGCCTCCGCCGGCTGCAGCCGCGGACCGGGAAACGCGTCATCTACGAAGCGCAGCACGGTGTCCGCGCCGGAAACGATCTGGCCGCGATACTCCAGCGCCGGCTCGCCGAGATTGCAATGGAGATTGACGCGCTGCGTCGAGCTTCCAGGACCGAAAGGCGCTTCTTCACGAGGAAGGAGCGTGTACGTGACGTCCTTCTCTGCGAGCGCGAACGTGACGCTTCTGACGTGAGGGTGCGAGCCGTGACCGAAAATGATGGGACGTGCCATTGAGTGCTCCTTTGAAACATGGAACAAAATATCGAGGGCGTTTGATTGCGCCCCATCACCCTGCGCCCGAGAGCCCGGTTGAGCCATCCCGTCATCACGCAAACCACGCTTGCGTGAACGCATGTCCGGCCGATCACGGCGGTGCATCAAATGCCGCGACGCCACGTTTGACTGCCGCGCGCTGACCGACCTCGTCGAACCATCGCTTGAACTGCGGCACGAGGCTCCAGTCGATCCGATCCGCGCTCGCCTGCGCGATGGTGAATGCCGAAATGTCTGCCAGAGAAAAGGCGTCGCCCGCGATGTAGCGGGATGAGTCCACAAAACGGTTCGCAGCCGCCAGCGCGTCGATGGACTGCTGCCGAAGGAGATCGGGTCCGGTGCCGGTTTCGCCCTTTCCCTTGAGGTAGAAGCCGGCGTGGCTAGGCGCGATGACATCGCACGCGAAGTAGAACAGGCGCTCGTAGAAGATCGCGAGCTTCTGTGGATCGTCGACCGGGGTCAGCTTCCCAGGTACCTTCGAGGCGGCGTACAACATGATCGCGTTCGACTGCGACAACACGAAAGGCACCTGTCCCTCCCGGCACTCGATGATCGTCGGAACCTTGCCCGCCGGGTTGAGCGCGAGATGTGCGCCGCTCCGCTGCTGCCCGCCGGCCAGGTCGACGAACACAACGCGGTACGCAAGCCCGGCCTCCTCGAGCGCGATCGACGCCCGAAGTGTGTTGCCGGTCTTCGCTCCGTGCAGTTCGATTACTTCGGACATTGAAATCTCCTGATGGTGCTTCGGTATTTCCGGACTACGCCGTCGCGCGGATGATTTCGAGCCCCGTGAGATAAATCGGCCGAGCCGTCGAAAGGCTCTGCTTGGCCTGTCGCGTCACCTCATCGACCAGGACCTCGTCAAGACCGTCCTCGAGTCCGTCGAGCGCCGCCTTGGCGACGTCCTGCGGCTGGACCTTCGGGACTTCGAGCCCGCGGGTCAGATCGGTATCGACGAAGCCCACATGCACGCCGACGACCTGCGTGCCGTGTGCCTTGAGCTCCTGACGCAAGGCGTTGGTAAGTGCCCACGCGGCGGTTTTGGTCGAGGTGTAGACGGAAAGCGGCGGTCCGTGCAGCCAGGTGGCGATGGACAGCACGTTGACGATTGCGCCGCCGCCGTGCGAGATCAGGGTTGGCGCAAATGCCCGTGTGAGACGCAGCACGCCGAAGTAGTTCGTTTCCATCTGCACGCGTGCTTCCTCGACGCCATTCGGATCGAGAAAGCCGCCGGGATGCCCGATCCCGGCGTTGTTGACCAGCACCGTGACGTCGGTCAGGTCACGCGCTGCATGCGCGACGGAAGACTCGTCGTTCACATCCAGCTGCACCGCGATGGCGCCCGGGATGCGTACGGTCGACGGGTCACGAGCGCCTGCGTAGACCTTTGCGCCGCGGGCCAAGGCCTGGAAGGCGAGGGCCTTGCCGATCCCGCGATTGGCGCCGGAGATCAGTAGTACCGAATCGTTGATGTTCATCTTGAACTCCTGGAAATTTGTTCAGAGCGGGGCGGGTCGTTCGGATCTCAATCTCGCCACTTCTTTCTCGAGGCGGTTGACGCGATCCCACATCCGTTCACTCGGAGACTCTCCGAGGTCCCGAACGATGGGTACGAAGAATTCGGCGATGCGCTGCCAGATGGATTGACGAACCGCGAGGACAGGGTCATTCATGGGATTGCTCCAGTCTTGCAATGGGCGGGAATGCGTCGGGACTAAAGGGAAGTCGAGCCGAGTGCGCCCGGGGTAGACGGCTGTGCGTGGAGTGATGCCTGCTCCTGCCCGGAGATCGGCCTGCGCACGCGGAACCAGATCGCGTAGAGCGCGGGTAGAAACACCAGGGTGAGTACCGTTCCGCCCGCGGTGCCTCCGATCAGGGTGACTGCCATGGATCCCCAGAACGCGGAGGTGGTGAGCGGGATGAACGCCAGAACGGCGGCAACGGCGGTAAGCAGCACCGGTCGCGCGCGGTGAACCGTGGCTTCGATCACGGCGTTGTAGAGATCCAGGCCCAGGGCCTCGTTCTCGCGGATCTGCCCGACCAGGATGAGCGTGTTGCGCATCATGATTCCGGACAACGCGATGGTCCCCAGAATCGTGTTGAAGCCGAACGGCTGGTTCATCACCAGCAGCAGCGGGATCGCCCCGACCAATCCCAACGGGCCGGTCATGAACGTCATCGCCATCAGCGACAGCGACCGCGTCTGGATCACCAGGACGAGCAAGGTCAGGATGATCATGATCGGGAACAGCGGCGCCAGCGCCATGTTCGCCTTCGCCGAGTCCTCGATATTGCCGCCGGCCTCGATCCGGTAGCCGGCAGGCAGGCGTGCGATCACCGGCGCCAGGGCTTTGTCGATCTCCATGGAGACTTCCGGCGGCTGTAGCGACTCGTCGTAGTCGCACCACACGGTGATCGTCGGCATGCGATCCCGCCGATGCAGGATCGGGTCCTCCGAACGCACTTCGACTCGGCCGATCTGACCCAGCGAAACCGTTTGCCCCGAGCGGTTCTTCAGGGTGAGAGCCGCGAGTTGCGAGGGATCCAGGCGCTCGCCACCTGCGCTGCGTACCACGACGTCTACGGAGCGGATGTCTTCCCGCACCTGGGTGACCGGGATGCCGCTCAGCAGGAACTGCAGCTGCTGGGCGACATCCGTCGGGCTGAGTCCCATCGCCTCGACGCGGTGGGAGTCGAGCACGAAGTGCGCGGTGGGCGCTCGTTCGCCCCAGTCCTGCGCCACCTCACGGACGTGCGGATTGGCGCGCATCACCCCCTGCACCTCGTCGGCGATCCTCCGCAGCTCCGTCGCATCGGGGCCCATGACGCGGAAGTGCACCATGAAGCGTTGGTAGGGCCCGAAGACAAGCTGCGAGACGCGCACGCGGGCCTCGGGCGCCATGCCGTTGGCGATCTGCTCGCGCAACCGCCACTTGAGCTGATCGCGCTGCTCCGCATTCGCCGTCTGCACCACCATCTTGGCGAACGCCGAGTTGGGCAACTCGGGGTTGTATCCCAGGTAGAAGCGCGGCGCCCCTTGTCCGATGTAGGTGGTGACCACTTCGGCCTCGGGCTGCTTGCGGACCCAATCCTCGACCTTGATGGTGGCCGCCTGCGTGGCGCCGATGCTGCTGCCCTCCGGCATCATCACCTCCACCAGTACCTCGGGGCGCGCGGATCCGGGGAAGAATTGCTGCTTGAGCAGGCCGATTGCAGCGATGGCCGCCACCAGCGAAAGACCCGTCGCACCGGCAACCGTGAATTTGTGATCCACCGTCCAGGCGATCAGGCGCCGGAAACGCTGGTAGCGCGGCGTGGCGTAGATCGCGGCGTGACCGCCTGCTGTCGGCGTGATCTGTGGCAGCAGCTTGACGCCCAGGTAGGGCGTGAACGTCACCGCGACGATCCAGGAAACGATCAGCGCGAAGCCGACGATCCAGAAGATGTTGCCGGCGTATTCGCCGGCGGTGGAGCGCGCGAAGCCGATCGGAACGAATCCGATGACGGTGATCAGCGTGCCCGCGAACATCGGCGCCGCGGTGTGGCTCCATGCGTAGGCCGCCGCCTTGATGCGGTCGTAGCCCTCTTCGAGCTTTACCAGCATCATCTCGATGGCAATGATGGCGTCGTCCACGAGCAGGCCCAGCCCGATGACGAGCGAGCCCAGCGTGATGCGGTCGAAGGCCTTGCCCGTCATCAGCATGATCATGAAGACGGCCGCCAAGGTGAGCGGAACCGCGGCGGCGACGATGATCCCCACTCGCCAGCCCATGCTCAGCAGACTGATCGCCATGATCACGCCGAGTGCGACGACGAACTTGATCATGAATTCGTCGACCGACTCGGTGATGTTCACCGCCTGGTCGATGACCTTGCTGAACCGCATGCCGGCCGGAAGATCCGCTGTGATTCTTGCTTCCTCCTGGGCCAGCGCACGGCCCAGATCCAGGCCATTCCAGTGGTCCTTCATCACCACCTCGAGCACCAGGGCGGACTGCCCGTCGTGCCGGATCAGGAGCGTCGCCGGATCTTCATAGCCGCGTTCGACCTGCGCGATGTCGCCGAGCCGGAAACTGCGACCGCCGGCGGCAACCGGCGTGTCGCGGATCTTCTGCAGGTCGTCGTAGGCGCCGTCCAGGCGCATGTAGACGCGCGCGCCTCGGGTGTCGATCGAGCCCGCCGGTGTCAGCCCGTTCTGGCGTTGGAGCGCATCGAACACCTCCGTCGGCGTAATGCCCAGGTTGGCCAGCCGCGCGTACGAAAAGTCGACAAAGATGCGCTCTGGCCGCTCGCCCAGGATGTTGATCTTGCGTACGCCGGGTACGTGCAACAGTCGCTCGCGCAACGCCTCGGCTTTTCGCGCGAGGGTGCGAGGCGGCAAGCCAGGTGCTTCCAGCGCGTACACCGCGAACATCACGTCCGAATATTCGTCGTTGATGAACGGGCCGTGGACACCCGGCGGTAGCTTGGGGGCCTCGTCGCCGAGCTTTTTGCGCGCTTGGTAGAACTCCTCCGGCACGCGTGCCTTTGGCGTGTCGTCGCGCAGGAACACCGTCATCACCGCGAGGCCGGGACGGGTGAAGGTCTCGGTGCGGTCGTAGGTCGCCAGTTCCTGAAGCCGTTTCTCGAGCGGCTCGGCGACCAGATTCTGCATTTCCTCCGCGGTGGCGCCGGGCCACGAGGCGGAGACCGTCATCGCCTTGATGACGAACGAGGGATCCTCGGCGCGGCCGAGTTTCGCGAAGGCGAAGATGCCTCCAAGGATGATGGCGACCATCACGAACACGGTGATGGCCCGTTCGCGGACGGCGAGCGCCGAGAGGTTGAAGGTGCTCATGTCACTGGCTCGCCAGCTGGGCCGGGTCGATTCGCACCTGCTGATCCTGGTGCAGGAGTTGCCCGCCAAGTGACACGATGGGATCGCCGACTTTCAGCCCGCCCGCGACGATGGCGCGCTCGCCGTCGAAGCGCAGGAAGTCCACTTTTCGGAAGGAGACGGTGGAGTGCGTGCGGTCGTAGACCCAGACCCCGGGCCCCTGGCCGCGGTCATTCACGGCGGCCAGGGGCACGGCGAGTTCGTTCGTGGACGCGATGTCGAGACGAACCGTGACCGTGGTGCCGAGCGACGCCTTGGCGGCGGTGCCTTCGAGCACGTAGCGCGCTTCAAAGGTCCGGGTCTGGGGATCAGCCGAATCCGACAGCTGCCGCAAGTGGGAAAGGTACTGCTCTGAACCGCCGCGACCCCCGTAGAGCGTCACCAAGGCGCGCGAGCCGATGGCCGGACGGATCGTCTCTGGAAGGTTGATGCTCGCCTCGCGGGGACCGGCCCGGGCCACGCGAATCACGATCTCGCCCGCGGCGACGTACTGGCCGGGCTCGGCTGCGGTGTCCACGACCGTCCCGTCGGCATCGGCCCGTAGCGACGAATATTCTCCCTCGTCGTGCGCCATCTGCAGTTGCGCCTCGGCGGCTGCGAGCAAGGCGCGGTTGCTGTCGGCGGTTGCCTTGGCTTGGTCGTAGTCGGAGCGGGAAACGGCTCCTGATTCCACGAGGGAACGGAACCGCTCCTCGTCTACCGCCGCCTGGAATTGGCGCGCACGCGCGGCCTCGACCGTGCCTTGCTGTGCGGCGACGGCATGGCTGTAGTCGGTTCGATCAAGCCGCATCAGCAGCTGTCCCTTGCGGACCGGCTCTCCGGGGTCGACCAAGCGCTCGACGATTTTCCCCGGTACGCGGAACCCCAGGTTGCTCTGTACGCGCGCGGCGACGGTTCCGCTAAAGGCTGGCGCACTTGCCTGGGCCGTGGTGACGGATCCCAGTTGCACGAGCTGATGGGAAGAACGCGGGTCGATGATGGATGCAGACGAGTCACAGCCCGACAGCAGTGGCAGCGCCACCGTCAAGATCGCGGCCACTGCATATGCGTTGATCTTCGAGCGAGTGAAGAGCTCGGCTGCGTGGCCAACAGCGCGCGCCGATGGCGGTTGCGCTCCTGTGCCGTTCGTTTGGGCGAGGTGAGGAAGCAGCGTGGTCATGGTCGAAGTCCCTTTATGGCCTCCGGAGAGGGGGCCCTTGTGCGTTTCGTATGACAACCATAATATGACGATCATCATATTTCAAGGGGCGAGCGATGATGGCGACGAAGACCGGTACTTCCGTCCACAAGGAGTCGTTTGATGGAGACGCGATCCGCGAGCGATCCGCGAGGTCGGCGCCTCAACTTCTGAACCAGCGAACTGGCGGAATGGCGCAGCTGCGCCGTACTCGGCTACCCACTGCACTCCTGGTCGCCGTGGCTTTAACGGCGAGCTTGGCTGCTTGCGCGGTCGGCCCCGACTATCGCCGCCCTGACGTGGCACTGACGCAGAACTACGTTCAGGCATCAGTCCTCGCACCGGCGGATGAGGCGGCCTCCCAAGAGTGGTGGCGCGCTTTCGGTGACGCCGACCTCGACCGCATCGTCGAGCGGGTAATGGCGCAGAACCTCGATCTGGCGCAGGCGCAGGCGCGGATCGAACAGGCGAGGGCGGTGGCGCGGCGTTCGGGTGCCTTGCGCCTCCCCAAGGTCGATGCCACCGGCAGCGCTTCAACGCAGAGGACCTCGGTCGAATCACCCATCGGACGAATTGCTGATGGCTTGGGAGCACCTCGCAATTACGAGGACTACAACGTCGGCACCCAAGCTACTTGGGAACTCGATCTATTCGGCGGCCTGCGGCGAGAGCGGGAATCTGCAACTTCAGAAGCATTGGCGGCGGAAGTCAGCAGCGCCGCCGTCCGGATATCGATTCAGGCGGAGGCAGCCGATGCATTTCTTGCCCTGCGTGGATTCCAGGCGAGGTTGGCCTTCGCCCAATCACAACAGAGCATGCAGGAGAAGTTGGTAGGACTCATCCAGCAACGCTTCGACCAAGGGGTGTCCGCAGATCGCGAACTCCAGCGGGCCATCGCCGAGCGCGAGCGCGTCCGGTCAACCGTTCCTCCCTTGGTAGCCCAGATCGAAGCGCAACTGTTCCGGCTCGACGTGCTGATGGGCGCGCAGCCCGGTACTTATCGCAGCGAACTCGAACGCTTCACTACGCAGCCCCTGGCCCCCACGCCGGCCGCGAGTGCCTCACCCGGCGAGCTACTGCGGCACCGGCCTGACGTCGTGGTCGCAGAACACCGCTTGGCTGCGTCCAATGCGCGCATCGGTGCTGCGATCGCCGGCTACTATCCGCGCGTGTCGCTGGGTGGAAGTATCGGATTTGATGCCACGAGTGTCGGCTCGCTGTTCACGGACGATGCATTCCAGGCGCAGGGCATCGTGGGCCTGCGCTGGCGTTTGTTCGACTTCGGTCGTGTCGATGCGGAGGTTGCTCAGGCCCGCGGCCGCGAAGCCGAACTCCTCGCAGCCTATCGAGCAACGGTGCTGCGGGCTTCGGAAGACGTGGAGAACGCGCTTACACGGCTCGTCCAAGCCAGGCTCCAGGCTTCAATCCTGGAGCGACAGATCACGGCGCTCGCCAGCGCACGCGACCAGGCCGAACTGGCATATCGTGGCGGTGTCCTGGCGTTGATCGATGTGCTCGATGCCGATCGCGAACTGCTCGCCGCGTCAGATCAGCTCGCGTCGACGCGGGCCGAGGCGGCCCGCGCCGCCGTATCCAGCTACCGTGCGCTCGGGGGCGGTTGGCCAGGCTGATCTCAATCTCGTCACTGCGGAGTTATCCATGCCCATCAGTCCGGAACGCAAGGCCGAGACACGGCGAAGAGTCTTGGAGGTCGCCGCCCGGGAGATCCGGGCTACGGGGCCGGAGACCATCAGCGTGGCCGGCGTCATGGGCAAGGCGGGACTCACGCAGGGCGGCTTCTATGCTCATTTCGAGTCCAAGGACGATCTGATCGCCAACGCGGTACCGGTCATGTTCGACGACACCTACCGGTATTTTCTCGAAGAAAGTCCAGACGGCGTAAATCCCAGTCAGGCGATCTCCAACTTCGTGGAGCGGTATTTGTCCGAGGAGCATCGCGATCATCCCGAGCGTGGATGCCCGATGCCAACGCTATCGGGAGAATTGGCGCGGTTTCCGGCGAGCCGCGCAGCATTCGCTGCGGGCACCAAGCGGATCACCGCGGCGATTGCCAAGCTGATCGCGCAGTTCCAACCCCAACACTCGATGGAGACGGCGTCGTCGGTCATCGCGGAGATGGTGGGGGCCTTGGCCGTGTCGCGCGCCGTGGACGGCGGAGTCGACTCAGCCAACGTGCTCAAGGCCTCGCGGGCTTCGCTGCGGCGCCGACTGGATCTGCCGCCACCGAGTCGCAGGACGGGCGCATTTGGCTTGCGTCCGAATCGGAAAACGTGACGGGTCCGCCTGGCCACAAGGTCAGTCGTGTAACGACATCCGCCCCGCCGAGGCAAGGTCGACAGCAACGCGCGTGGAAGGCGGCTAGGGCATGAGCCTTAAGGAGTCAGCTCCGCGTGGGGAGCCCGCGAACCATCGTGACGAACTGCATCTCGCATCCCGCTCGGCGATGGTCGGACAACAACTGATACTCGGGATCCGCCCACCACCGACGCGCCGTCGCCTCCGAGGGAAAGCCGAAGATGATCACGCGGCCTGATCGCGGTGAGATCCCCTCCATGTGCTCGGGGTGATCGTCGTAGGTGACGAAAGTCCCGTCGTAGCGTTTGAGAAGCGGGAAGAATCCCTTCTCGTACTGGCGGTATTCGTTCACGTCGACCTGATCTCGGACACGATCGAACACCTGCGTGACAAGGGCATCAAGAGCATCGAGCCCGAGCCCAGGGAAGAACGTGCGTGGGCCAAGTACGTTCACTGGGTGTCGCTGCAGACCATCTACTCCAAGGTGAACTCCTGGTACACCGGCCACAACGTGGAGGGAAAGCCCAAGGGCTTTCAGATCTACGCCGGCGGAGGGCCGACCTATTTCGAGTTCTGCCGGCAGATGTGGAAAACAACTATCGCGGCTTCACCTTGGCTTCCTGACACCTCTCCACTACCCAACGCTGCTCGACCCGAGAATCCCCATGGCCGCCTATCTCCTCGCCTTCAGCAAGATCAAGAATCCCGCTCGTGCCGCCGAGTATTCGTCACTGGCGGGTCCCACCGTGATTACCGGCGGCGGAACCGTCGTCACAAAGGGGAAAGCTTCCCTGCTCGAAGGAACACTCGACGTCGACACCACCCTCGTGGTTCGGTTTCCCGACGCCGCGACGCTGGAGCGCTGGCACCAGTCGCCGGGCTACCAGGCGCTGATTCCACTCCGTGACGAGGCCCTCGACGCCACGTTCGTCGTGGTCAGCGATGCTTCCTGACGGGCATCCACTTTCCGCAAGCGGTATCCGGTGTCTGCGATATTCATTGCACCGATCGGTGACGTAGTCATCGACGCCGTGATCGATGTGCCTTGGACGCGGAAGTACTACGCCAAGGAGTCCGACGACTTTTTTCATACAGCCGAAAGCGATTGCGGAGGAGTTGTGGCACATGGCGCGCCAGGATCGAACGGCATGGTCGTTCCTCGTCGAGGTCCGGCCGTAGCGGGAGGCTTGGGAGGCCACCACTGAATCGGACGCAGGTTTCAGCGGTCGGCTTGTCCTGCGTCGCGTCCGAAGTTGTTCAAAATCAAAGCTCCTTGCGGAGAAGAAACGTGGCGAACCAGCAAGCGGCAGATGTCTCAGATGGACAAGGTCCTGACATTGCCCTGATCGTCGGCGGAGGCCCGGCATCTCGGCCAGCTGCGCGAAACGTTTTTGCGCAGGCCGGCATGCAGGTGGCCATTGCAGCAAGAGATCCGCACAAGCCGGTTCTGCAACAGCTCGAGCGGAGCCTCGGCGTGCATCGAATCGCGTGTGATGCGGGCGACGCCGAATCTGTCGCCTCGATGTTCCGGAATGTCACGCAGAAGTTTGGGCGGGCCCCGATCGAAACGTGTGACATCGGTTCGCATTTCCCGACGGCCTTCATTGATTCCGGACGCATTTGAACGAGTGACCGCCGTGACAAGTCGCCGTGGCTACCTTCCCGGAAGGCTGCCCGCACGTCTTGCTTTCAATTCAGATACCGAACTGTCTCAGCGATCTCGACCCTTCGCGGGTGTTGTGCTTTGAGACGGCTTGCGGCGTGGGTTCCCGTGCTTGGCGTCGGTAGCGAACGACGAAACGGGATCTGCCGCAACGGGTGGGTAAATCGACATGCGGCGCGCGCGCTCCATGACTACGTCGACCTGCGCTCGCCGCGCGCCTTGTCCTACCAGCAAAGCCGTCAGGCATTTTTCCCATGCGCGCAGTCCGCTTCGGGGTGAGGGAAAAACCCGTTCCATCTCGAGGGTGACCTGGCCGTGGACGGCAGTCCAGAAGATCGTGAGGCCTTGACGGGCATCCAGCACCTTGAGCATGCCTGCATCGCGGCAGCGAGCCACGGCGCCGACGCAGTAGTCGAACATCCCCTTCATTCCACGCGGCGTGTCCTGCGCGATGGAAAGTCGTCCGCTGACGAGCGCGACGCGATAGAGATCTCGATGCTCGAGCGAGACGGAACGATATCGGTGCGACATGCATACGAAATCGAAAAGGGGATCGTCGGTCAGCGGCACGGAACGCAGAGCATCGGCGAACCGCACCACGAATTCGTCTGCCGTCGCTTCGATCAACTGATCCTTACCGGAAAAATGGGTGTACAGCGACATCGTTGACGTGCCGAGATCCTGGGCCAGCCTCCGAACCGTCAGGGCTCCGGCGCCTTCGGTCGCGAAGATATGGGCCGCGATCTCCAGCAGTCGCCCTCGGGCGATGGGTGTCTTGACAGGTTTCATAACACGGTTATACAGTCTATAACGACGTTATGTAAGAGAGGCGCGCCCATTCGAAGGCTCGCCTCCAAGCAGGAGGAGATTCGCGTCATGCCTTTCGTGATTACGTCCCCGTGCATCGCAGATTATTCCTGTGTGGAAGCTTGTCCCGTGAATGCCATCGCCCCGCATCCGGACGATCGGGAGTTTCGTGTCGCCGAACAGCTCTACATCGATCCGGCCAAGTGCATCGACTGCGAGGCCTGCGTCGAAGCCTGTCCTGTCGGCGCCATCTTTGCGGCGGACCGCATTCCGCTTCGTTGGAAAAGTGCCATCGCACTGAACGCAGCCTACTTTTCGGAGCGAGCCCGTGACTGACACACGCGCAATGAGGATCGCCATTATTGGAGGGTTGGCCGACATAACGGAAAAATCTGACCAAGTAGGTGTTAAGCCTCTGTCTTGTCGCGACATTTTTCAGCGGCAGAGCGTCCATAAAGCAGGTTGACTTTTCGAATACCCCTGCTCGC
>Ga0187844_10001763_pt1 | contig 16093 bp, 15 predicted proteins | sample SpaLakP09_SKY_50_FD_134517 | JGI IMG/M metagenome (GOLD analysis project Ga0187844, IMG submission 134517) | Oligotrophic lake water microbial communities from Sparkling Lake, Wisconsin, USA - SP09_SKY_50 | ecosystem: Environmental > Aquatic > Freshwater > Lake | place: USA: Sparkling Lake...
GCCCTACTACGGCATCTTCGCGCCCAAGGGCACCCCCAAGGCCACCCTGGACCGCTACTCGGCCGCGCTGGCCAAGGTCATCGCCCTGCCGGAAGTGCACGATCGCCTCACCGCCATGGGCCTCACCGTGGGGCACATGAGCGGGGAGCAGTTGGGCCAGCGCGAGCGCGCCTACAGCGAGAGCTGGGCGCGCATCATCAAGGCCAGCGGCTTCCAGGCGCAGTAAGCGCTCGGCCGCCGCGCACAAGCCGGGCTTCTGCCCGGCTTTTTTCGTCTCAGATGCGGGCAGGCTGCACCAGCACGATCTGGAAAATCGGCTCGAAGGGTGGCACGTGGCATTCCACGATCTGGCCCGGGGCCACCTGCAGCTTCAGGCCGGCCACGTCAGCGCGGATGGGCAGGGTGGCACAGACCCGGTCCACCAGCACCGCCGTCAGGATGCGGCCGGCCCCCTTGGCCAGCAGGTACTGCACGGCCTTGTTGAGCGAATGGCCCTGGTAGAGCACGTCATCGATCACCACCACGGTACGGCCGCTCAGGTCCAGGCCGGCATGCTCCTGGCTTTCGGTCAGGCGCGTTTCCGGATGGAGCAGGCTCAGGTCATCGGCATAGCGCTTGATCAACAGGTCCAGGCGCTCCACCGCCCCTGCTATCCCCGCCTGCCGCAGCCGCGCGAGCAGCCCGTCAGCCAGCGGAGCGCCGCGGCGGCGCACGCCGACCAGCGTCACAGGCCCGCCGCCCTGCAACAAGGCGGCCAGATGCGCCGCCATGGTGTCAAGCACGCGGCCCAGTGCCGCACTGTCATAGATCGCCGTCTGTCGTAGCTCGGGTGCTGCCATGGTGTCTGACCTCCTGATGGCTGCGCCATGCCCCCCTGCGCAGCCGGCTCCACTAGGCCAACTTGAAGACGCTGACCGCCTGGACCAGGTCCTGCGCCTGGCTCTTGAGACTGCTGGCCGCTGCGGCCATCTCCTCCACCAGCGCGGCATTCTGCTGCGTGGCCTGGTCCATGTTCGTCACCGCCTCGCCGACCTGTGACACGCCGGCGCTCTGCTCGCCGCTGGCCGCACTGATCTCGGCCATGATGTCGGTCACACGACGGATGGCGGCCACCACCTCGTTCATGGTGGCGCCAGCCTGATCCACCAGGGTCGTACCCTGTCCCACACGCTCCACGCTGTCGGTGATCAGGTTCTTGATCTCCTTGGCCGCTTCGGCACTGCGCCCGGCCAGCGAGCGCACTTCAGAGGCCACCACGGCAAACCCCCGGCCCTGCTCGCCGGCCCGCGCCGCTTCCACCGCCGCATTGAGCGCCAGGATGTTGGTCTGGAAGGCGATGCCGTCGATCACGCTGATGATGTCGTGGATCTTGCGCGCGCTGTCGTTGATGCCCTTCATGGTGTCCACCACCTCGGCCACCACTTGGCCACCTTTGACGGCGACCGTCGACGCGGTCTGGGCCAACTCGTTGGCCTGCCTGGCGTTGTCGGCGTTCTGGCGCACCGTGGAACCGAGCTGCTCCATGGACGCCGCGGTTTCCTCCAGCGAACTGGCCTGGCTTTCGGTGCGGGCCGACAGGTCCTGGTTACCCTGGGCGATCTCGGCGCTGGCGGTGGAGACCGACTCGCTGCCCTGGCGCACCCGTGACACCACCTTGGCCAGGCCGGTCCCGATCAGGTTCATCTGCTCCATCAGACGGCCCACCTCGTCGCGCCGGGCCACCTGCATCTGCACCGTCAGATCGCCCTCGGCAAGCGCATGGGCGGCCTGCCCCACCTGTGCCAGCGGGGTGATCACCATGCGCCGGATCAGCAGATACACGATGGCGGCGATCAGCAGCACCAGCACCACCCCCGCGAGCCCGAACCAGTTTCGCAGGCGACTGACCTCACCGGTGAATTCGTCGATATAGGTGCCGCCCACGACGACCCACTGCCAGCCGGGGAAGTGCGAGAAGGCCGCCACTTTTTCACGCGCGCTGGTCTCACCGCGCTCCTTGTTGAGCCAGGGGTAGCGGATCTCGCCATTCTTGCGCTCCAGGATCTCCTTGAGGAATTCTCGGCCACTGGAATCCTTGGTGTCGAGCAGGTTCTTGCCCTCGGCCACCGGGTGCACCAGCAGGTTGCCGTAATTCGCGCCCGGGCGCGCATCCATCACGTAGAAGTAGCCGGACTCGCCAATCTTCATGCCGCGGATGGTGTTCTTGAGCTGGGTCAGGTAGTCGCTGTAGTCGAGCCCGATGAAGGACAGACCGATGACCTTGCCCTGCGCGTCCACGATCGGGTCGTACTGGGTGATGTAGGGCTTGCCGAACAGGACGGCGGGGCCGTTGTAGGTCTTGCCTTCCAGCGTGGCCTTGTAGCCGGGGTGGGCACGGTCCAGCAGGGTGCCGATGGCCCGTGCGCCCTTGTCGGTCTTGAGCGAGGTCGTGACGCGGATGAAATCGTCGCCGGTCTTGGCGAACACGGTGGCCACCGCGCCGGTGGCCTGGGTGAACTGGTCGGCCACGCTGAAGTCCATGTTCAGCACCTGTCCATCAAGCTTGAGCGTGGGTGCCGGCTTGCCGTTGACTTCGGTGATGGCCGGATCGAGTTCGAAGCGCCCGGCCAGCCGCGCCTGCAGGGCCTTGGCCAGCGCCGCTGCGCGCACGCGCAGGTCCTTGTCGGAAGCGTCGATCAGGTCGACGATGAGCCGGGTCTTGACCACCACGTCATCGCTGGCGCGCTGCTCGACCGAGCCCATCAAGGCGTAGCCGATGCCGAGCACAAAAGTCAGAAAAACCACGCCGACCACTGCAAAGAGGCTGAGGGGAAGTTTGACGGCCAGACTCAGATCGCGCCAGCCTGCCAGTTTCGAAGTGCTCATGCGGCTCACCGGTGTCCGGGCGACATGGCCCTATGTGACATTCTGCATAAGGACGCCCGGCTCGGAAAGCGGAAAAGCACCGTATTTGCGGCAAGTTGCACCGGAAGAGGGCAGCCTGGCCCCGCACGGTTGACGCAGCCCCGGCCGCGCAGTACCGTTCGTCAGGTGGTGCCGATCGGAGCTTGAGATGGACTGGACCGGCCCCACGTCGACCCCAGGGATATGTCCAAGGGAGTCCGCATGCACACCGTACGCCAGCCGGCCGTGGCCGGCGCCTTCTACCCCGGCCAGGCCGGGCCGCTGGCCAGCAGCGTGGCCAGTCTGCTGGCGGCAGCACGCGCCGAGTTGTCTGACAGCGTCGCCTTACCGCCGCCCAAGGTCCTGATCGTGCCGCACGCCGGCTACATCTACTCCGGCCCCATGGCTGCACGCGCCTATGTGCAGCTGGACAGTGTGCGCGACACCATCCGCCGCGTCGTGCTGCTGGGCCCGGTGCATCGTGTACCGGTGCGTGGCCTGGCGCTGCCCGGATCCGAAGCTTTTGCTACGCCGCTGGGCGAGATCGAGATCGACCAGGAAGCGCTGGCAGCACTCAAGCCCTTGCGCCAGGTCGGGGTGAGTGCGGCCGCCCATGCGCTGGAACACTCGCTCGAAGTCCAGCTGCCCTTTCTGCAAAGCGTGCTGGGCTCTTTCAAGCTGCTGCCTCTGGCCGTGGGCGATGCCAGCCCCGGCGAGGTGGCGCAGGTGCTGGAGACGCTGTGGGGCGGCCCGGAAACGCTGATTGTGATCAGCTCCGACCTCTCGCATTACCTGCCCTACCGCGCTGCGCAGAACATCGACAACGAGACCGTCGAGCGCATCCTGGCGCTGGAGGGGCAGCTCACCCACGAGCAGGCCTGCGGGGGCACCCCTATCAACGGCCTGCTGATCGCGGCCCGCCGGCGCCACCTGCAGCCTCAGCTGCTGGGGCTGTGCAACTCGGGCGACACCGCAGGCGACAAACAGCGCGTGGTCGGTTATGCCGCCATCACCTTCACGGAACCCGCCCATGTCACGCATTGAGGACGCATCAGGCCGGGTGCTGCTGCCCTTGGCGCGCGCCGCCATCACCCAGGCGCTCGGCCGCAGCCATGCAGCCGATGACTCGGCGCCCTGGCTGCGCGCGCCCGGCGCCTGCTTCGTCACGCTCACACAGGACGAGCAGCTGCGCGGCTGCATAGGCACGCTGCAGGCGCACCGCTCCCTGCTGGCCGACGTGCGCGCCAACGCCCTGGCTGCCGCGTTCGACGACCCGCGCTTTGCCCCGCTGGCCGTGCACGAGCTGGAACGCACCGAGGTGGAAGTCTCCCTGCTGTCACCGATGCAGACGCTGCATTTCGGCAGCGAGGCCGAAGCGCTGGCGCAGTTGCGCCCGGGCGTGGACGGCGTCGTGTTCCAGTACGGCTCGCGGCGCAGCACCTTCCTGCCACAGGTTTGGGAGCAGTTGCCTGGCACGGGCGATTTCATGGCCCATCTGAAGCGCAAAGCCGGCCTGCCTCCCGACTTCTGGCATGAGGAGGTGCAGTTGCAGCGCTACACGGTTGCCAAATGGAAAGAGCGCGAACTGCGGCTTGCCAGCACGCCATGAGCACGGAGTTCGCCCTGGACGCCTACCCGGCCCGCTGGTGGCATGCCATCGAGGACGGCCGCCTGCAGTGCGACCTGTGCCCACGCGACTGCAAGCTCAACGAAGGCCAGCGCGGTGCCTGCTTCGTGCGCATGCGCGAGGGCGATCGCATGATCCTCACCACCTGGGGTCGCTCGTCGGGCTTCTGCATCGACCCGATCGAGAAGAAGCCGCTGAACCACTACTACCCCGGCAGCAGCGTGCTGTCCTTCGGCACGGCCGGCTGCAACCTGGCCTGCAAGTTCTGCCAGAACTGGGACATCAGCAAGTCGCGTGACATGGACCGCCTGATGGACCAGGCCTCGCCCGAGGCCATCGCCCAGGCAGCGTTGGAGTCGGGCTGCAAAAGCGTGGCCTTCACCTACAACGACCCGGTGATCTTCGCCGAGTACGCCATGGACGTGGCCGATGCATGCCACGCGCGCGGCGTGCAGACCGTGGCGGTGACGGCCGGCTACATGCACGACACGGCGCGGCGCGAGTTCTACGCCAAGATGGACGCCGCCAACGTGGACCTGAAGGCCTTCAGCGAGGACTTCTATTTCAAGCTGACCGGCTCGCACCTGCAGCCGGTGCTCGACACCCTGGTGTATCTGAAACACGAGACCCAGGTCTGGTTCGAGATCACCACCTTGCTGATCCCCGGCCACAACGACAGCGATGAGGAACTCACGGCCATGTGTCACTGGCTCGTGCGCGAACTCGGTCCGGACGTGCCGCTGCATTTCACCGCCTTCCACCCGGACCACAAGATGCCCGACGTGCCCGCCACGCCGGCCTCCACCCTGGTCCGCGCGCGTCGCATCGCCATGGACCACGGCCTGCACTACGTCTACACCGGCAACGTGCGCAACGCGGAAGGCGACACCACCTGGTGCCCCCACTGCCACAAGGCGCTGATCGAACGCGACTGGCACCGGATCGCCAATTACCGTCTCAGGCCTGACGGCCGCTGCCCGCATTGCGACACGGCTATTGCCGGGCGCTTTGCAGAACAGGCCGGCAACTTTGGCCGCCGACGCATCCCGATCGCGATCGGGGCCTAGGAGCATGACCATGCCCATACAGGAACTGCTGCGCATTCCCGCCGACGACGTGCACATCGAGGGCATGCTGGAACTGCCGGCGAACGCCCGCGGCCTGGTGCTGTTCGCGCACGGCAGCGGCAGCAGCCGCCATAGCCCGCGCAACAACTAGGTGGCCCGGGTGCTGCATGCCCGGGGCAGTGGCACCCTGCTGCTGGACCTGCTGACGCTGAGCGAGGACCTGGACTATCACACCCGCTTTGACATCAGCCTGTTGACGCACCGGCTGCTGGTGGCCAGCGCCTACGTCATGCAACACACCCCGGCGAGCCGGCACCTGCCCATCGCCTATTTCGGTGCCAGCACCGGTGCGGCCGCGGCTCTGCAGGCGGCTGCCGCCCTGGGCGAGGACGTGCAGGCGGTGGTCTCGCGCGGCGGCCGACCGGACCTGGCCGGTACCCACGAGCTGGCCAAGGTGCGAGCGCCCACCCTGCTGCTGGTTGGCGGTGCCGATACCGAAGTGCTGGCGCTCAACCGCGCCGCCTACGCCAGGCTGCAGTGCGAGAAGGAACTGTCCGTGATCCCCGACGCCAGTCACCTGTTCGAAGAGCCGGGCGCGCTGGATGAGGTGGCGCGCCAGGCCACCGACTGGTTCAGCCGGCACTGGAAGTAATGCGGCCGACGTTGACCCACTCCGCGGGGCCTCGGGCGGCCCGGCGCCGGTCCGTCGCCGCTCAATCCTTCAGCAAGGCGATCACTTCCTCGTCTTCCACCTGCTGGAAGTCCTGGTAGAACTGGCCCACGGCCTGGAACCACTCGGGCGTTTCGAGGCATACCACCTCGTCGGCCAGCGTGCGCACTTTCTCCAGCGTATCGGGCGGGGCCACCGGCACGGCACACACCAGCCGGGCCGGCTTTTGCTGGCGCAGGCCGTGCAGGGCAGCGATCATGGTGGCGCCGGTGGCCAGGCCATCGTCGACCACGATCACGATGCGCCCGGCCGGCTGGATGTGCGCGCGCAAGGGGGTGTACTGGGCGCGACGCTGGCGTATCGTCGCCAGTTGCTTGCGCTTTTCCGCCTCGATGTGTTGCGCATCGGCCCCAGTACTGGCGGCGAAAGAGGCGATGTAAGTCCAGCCGCTTTCGTCTACCGACCCGATGGCCAGTTCGGGCTGGCCGGGGGCGCGCAGCTTGCGCACCAGCACTACGTCGAAATCGCCCTGCAGGCGCTCGGCGATGAGTTTGGCCATGGGCACGGCGCCGCGCGGAATGGCCAACACCAGCGGGCGCTGGCCTCGGTAGGCTGCGAGTGCTTCGGCCAGCCGCTCGGCGGCTTGAATTCGGTCACGGAACATGCTTGTCTCCCGCAAAATAACTCTATGCCTACGCCATTGAATCACGAGATCGCGCTCATTGGGGCCCCGTCTGATGCCGGGGCCGGGGTGGCAGGTGCCCGTTTGGGGCCTGGCGCGCTGCGCGCGGCAGGCCTGGCCGCGGCCTTGCAGGCGCGGGGCCGCACCGTACACGACGCTGGCGACCTGGCCGGGCCAGCAATGCCGGCGCAGACGCTGGAGGACGGCTACCGAAACCTGGCGCAGGTCGCGGCCTGGAACCGGGCTGTGCACGATGCCGTGACCGCGGCGCTGGGCCGGGGACGCCTGCCCCTGCTGCTGGGCGGCGACCACAGCCTGGCCATCGGTTCCATCAGCGCCGTGGCACGCCACTGCCGCGCCCGTGGGCAAGCGCTGCGCGTGCTCTGGTTCGACGCCCATGCCGATTGCAACAGCCGCCGCACCAGCCCGAGCGCGAATCTGCACGGGATGCCAGTGGCCTGTCTGTGCGGGGTGGGCCCCATGGAGCTGACCGGGCTGGGCGGCCGCGTTCCGGCCCTCGCATCGTCCGAGCTGCGCCTGATCGGCGTGCGCAGCGTGGACCCGGGCGAGGCGCAGCTGCTGCAGCGTCTGGGGCTGGCGGTGAGCGACATGGACACCTTGCGCACAGAGGGGGCAGACGGCGTGATGGCGCTCGCACTGGAGGGACTGCCGGCTGACGCACATCTGCATGTCAGCCTGGACGTGGACTTCCTGGACCCGGAGGTCGCCCCCGGCACGGGGACGATGGTGGCCGGCGGCGCCAGCCTGGAGCAGGCCCACCAATGCCTGCAGCGGATCGCGCGCTGCGGCCGGCTGGGTTCGCTGGATGTGATGGAACTCAACCCGGCGCTGGATCGGGACCAGCGGACGACCCGCCGTGCGATCGACCTGATCGGTGCACTGCTGGATACGGAACCGACCCGCCGCGCTTCAGGCGATCTCGGCCGGCCGTGAGGGCGTCATCAGCGCCTCGAGTTCTTCGGCCGTGATCGGCAAGCTGTAATAGTTGCCCTGGGCTTGCTCGCACTGCCAGATGCGCAGCAACTCAATCTGGTCTTCGCGCTCCACGCCTTCGGCCACGACCGTCTTGCCCAGGGCATGCGCCAGCGCGATGATGGAATGCACGATGCTGCCGGCGCCGTCGCTGCGCCCCAGTTCCCGGATGAATGAACGGTCGATCTTCAGGATATCGATCGGCAGTCGCTGCAGATAGCTCAGCGAAGAGTAACCGGTACCGAAATCATCCAGCGCGATGCCGACGCCGGTCTCTTTGATCTGGCCAAGCTGCTCACTCACCTCCTCGATGTTGTCGATCAGGGTGCCTTCGGTGACCTCGAGCTCCAGGGCGGCTGGCACGACGCCCGTCTCGTTCAATGCATGCTGCACCTGCTGGCCCAGACGCCCCGACCTCAGTTGGCGGCCCGAGACGTTGACGGACAGGGTGATGCGGTAGCCCGCCGTCTGCCAATACCCCAGCTGTACGCAGACCTGGCGCAGCACCCAGCCTCCGATCTCGTCGATCAGACCGACCTCTTCGGCCAGCGGGATGAATTTTTCGGGACTGACCCAGCCCAGCTCCGGGTGCTGCCAGCGCAGCAGCGCCTCGGCGCCCGAGAGCTTGCCATCACTCAGCCGTATGCGCGGCTGATAGCGCAGCGAGAGCTGCCCACGTGTTATGGCCTGGCGCAGTTCGCGCTCCAGCACGGACTGCTCCTGCTGGACGAGGTTCATGCTCTCCTCGAAGAAGATGATGCGCCCGCGCCCCGTGGCCTTGGCCCGGTACATGGCCATGTCGGCCTTCTTGAGCAGTTCCGGCGCAATACTGCCGTCGTCGGGGAAGATGGCCACGCCGATGCTCGCGCCCACATAGTGGCTGCTGCCCTCGATGATGAAGGGCTCGGCCAAGAGGCCCAGCATCTCGCTGGCCAGGCGCGCCGCCAACTGCGCGTTGCCCAGGTCGGGCAGCAGCACGACAAATTCGTCGCCACCCATGCGGGCCACGGTGTCGCCCTCGCGTGTAGACGAGGTCAGGCGCTCGGCCACCTGGCACAGCAGGCGGTCGCCCCCCTCATGCCCGAGGCTGTCGTTGATTTTCTTGAAGCGGTCGAGGTCGATGAACAGCACAGCCAGCTGTTTGCCATTTCGGCGCGTGTGGGACATCTCCTGGTTCAAGCGCTCGACCAGCAGCGGCCGGTTGGGCAGGCCGGTCAGGGCATCGTGGTAGGCGCGGAACTTGAGCTGCTCGTCGCGCGCATGGGCCGCCAGGGCCACGCCGATGCGGTTGACCAGGTCGCGCGCCTGCTGCACCAATTCGTTGCTGAACTCGCGCGGCTCCAGCAAGCCGATGGCCAGCAGGCCGCTGACTTTTTCGTTCCAGAAGATGGGCAGCACCAGGATGCGCCGCGCGCCGGCGTCGGCCACCATGGACAGGAAGTCCGGCAGTTCCCCGCCACCGACGTCGAACCACAAGCCGTCGTAGTCGCGCGCCAGTTGCTCCAGCAGCCAGGGCTCCAGCCGGCTGGGCATCTTGGACGTGACGTCATTCACGCCCGAGTAGAGATGCACGATGCCAAAGTCGGCAGCCTGCTGGTCGAACACCACCATGCTGGTCACGGCCTTCGGCCAGAGTTCGTGCAGGCGTTCCTGGACGCGGGAGATGATCTGCTCCATGTCCACCCGCGACAGGATCTCGTGGTCGATCTCTGCCAGGGCGCGCAGTGTGCCCATCTGCCGGCCCAGACGCGCGGCCATCTTGTTGAGGGCCTGCGCCAGCTGGCCGAACTCGTCGTCCCGCCGCACCATGACCGGCTGTGCAAACTCCTCGCGCGCAATGCGCCGCGTGCCATCGATCAGCCGCTCCAGAGGCACCAGGATGCGCCGCAGCTGAACCCCGCTGAGGAGGGCCACCAACAGCAGGGTGAGCAGGATGAGGCCCAGGAAGTAATAGGCCAGCCGGCCCCAGCCGGCATCGCTCGCCCCCTGCGGGCGCAGTGTGATGACAGTCCAGTCGTCGACCGCGAAGCGGGCTCGCAGGAACAGACGACGCGTGTTGAACTGCCAGGCACCGCTGGTGCCCGTGGTTTGGCCCAGGCCCTGCGCGGCGATGTCGGCGGCGACGGCCGTGAGCTGCATATCGGAGCAATACAGCACCTGGGCGGCGGCGTCCAGCACGCAGGCCTGGGTCTGGTGCGCCAGATCATCGGCATCACCCCAGACATACTCCGGCTCCAGTTCGGCCAGCAGCACGCCACGGGCCGCTTGCGCGGGATCGATGATCGTCGCCAGCTCGATGCGGGCCCCCGCAGGATCTGGCACTGTCAGCAACACACTGTCGCCGCGGGCCAGATGGGCGAGCGCCTGCGGCTGCTGCAGACGCTCGCCCAGAACCGCGTCCTGCGGGCTGTCTGACAGCGCCTTGTCATGCACATTGATGCGCTTGAACACACGGTGAGCCTGGTCCGGGCTGGTGTCTGCCACCGTCAGCCCCTGACGCAGTCCGGCGGCCTGTACGCCGAGCATGAAGTGGGCGCCCAACAGCCGCTCGTACAAGCCGCTGGTGAAATTGCCTGCTTCCAGGGCCAGCTGGCGGTTCACGTGCTGCTCGTCCATGGTGCGCATGTGCCAATAGGCCAGCACCCCCAGCAGCAGGGCCGGGATCAGGGCCGACGTCAGGAACAGAAGAAAGACGCGCCGCGCCACCTTGCTGCGCAGGAACAGCCCTTGGATGGGAAGTTTGAGCAACGGGAACATGGCAGTCGCGATGCCGGACTCAGTGGGTGTAGTCGGCAGCCAGGCCAACAAACGCACCGTCATTGGCCCGCACGACATCGTCCAGACTGAGCTTGTTCGTCAGCTGCGTCTTCGAGTCGCCGTCCTTGCCCACGCTGTACAGGTCGAAATCGGAGTTCAGCGGGTTGAGCTTGCGGTCCTTGCGCGCCCGGCCCTTGCCGTGCACGCTCGCCAACTCCTGGTAGACATAGGGACGGCCCCAGGGATCGGCCCGGCCGCCGTTGCCGACGTCGGCCAGCGAGGCGGGATAGCTGCCATTGTTGAGCTGGTAGTCCCGGATCAGGGCCTGCAGAACCGTGATGTCCTGGATGGCCTGGGTCTGCTTGATCCGCTCTTGGTAGCTCTGGTACTTGGGCAGGGCCAGTGCCACCAGCACGCCGATCATGGCCACCACGAGCAGGAGCTCGATGAGGGTCAGTCCGGTGGATCGGCGGGGCGCCTTGGGGGCAAGCGTGGGGAACATGGTCAGACCTGGATTGTAATTTTATGTAACTGGCGCGCTGGCACCAGCGGGTAAGCCCCTCCCCGACCCCAGGGGGTAGTCAATCCGTGACTTATTCCACGCTTTGCTGCACCTTGTACCGGGTTCCCGAGACAGGGTCTGTCTGCAGCGCCACCAGCCCGGGCAGCACCTCCCGCGCACCGGCCATGAAGTGACGAATGGTGAGCGGGATCAGGACGTCCACGTCGGCCTCCAGCGGCACATCGAAGATCCAGCGCCGCTGACCGAAGTAGAAGATGCGCGCGTTGATACCCCAGACCAGCTCGATCTCCAGTTCACTCAGCGGCACCTCCTGTGGTCCCGGCAAGTCCAGTTCGGCACGCAACTCCAGGGCCACCGGCTCGAGCACGCGGCTGCGCAGGAATTGCAGGTAGCGCTGGTTGATGGCCTCGCCCTTGAGTCCTGAAAACATGAACAGGCGCACCCAGTCCCAGGTCAGGGCGGTCTTCGCGTAGTCACTGTACAGGCGCGTCAGGCGCTCCTCCAGCGGCACGCGCCGGTCGGTGATGATGACCTCCCAGTAAGGGTTCCAGCGCCCCACATAGACCTCCTGGTAGACCCGCTCGATCAGCGCCGCCTTGTTTGGGAAGTACTTGAAGATCAGCGGCTGCGTCACGCCCACCCGCCGCGCCAGCTCACGCGTGTCGCCATCAAATCCGACCTCGGCGAAGAACTGTACCGCCGCCTCGACAATGGCCTTTTCGCGCACCTCGCCCGCCAGGCGCCGGCGCGGGCTGGCCGCTGCCGGCTGAACGGGTGCAGAAGCTCGTCTTGTCATGGCCCCGATCTTAATGATCTAATGCTCACCCCCGCAACCTCCGCCGCGCGCCGCCATGAGCCCCACCCTCGAACACGCACTCCACGGCCCTGACGGCGCCCCCTGGCTGACCTTGAGCCACCCCATCGGTGCCGACCTGCGTATCTGGGATGCGCTGTTGCCGGCCCTGTCCCGTAACTACCGCGTGCTGGCCGTCAATACCCATGGCAAAACCGGCACGCACGACACGATGGACGGCCTGGCCGCCCAGGTGCAGCAGCTCTGGCAGGCGCTGGGCATCGAGCGCAGCCATTTTCTCGGCCTCTCGCTGGGTGGCTGCATCGGTGTGGCGCTGGCCTTGCGCGCGCCCAAGAGCCTGCAATCGCTGGTTGTGGCCTGCTCCCGCCTGGAGATGGACGCCGCGGCGAGCAGCATGTGGCAACAGCGCGCCACCCTGGTTGAGCAGCAGGGCATGGCGCCGGTGGTCGCGCCCACCCTGGAGCGCTGGTTCACCCCCACCTTCCTGGCCCGGCAGCCGGCCGTCGTCGAGGATGTGCGCCAGCAGTTGCTGGCCTGCCCCCCGCGCGGCTACGCCGCCAGCGCCCGGGCACTGGCCGGCCTGCACCTGCAGGACCGCCTGGGCCAGTTACAGGCACCAGCACTCTACCTGGCAGGCCTGGATGACCAGGCTGTGCCCGCCTCCCAGATTGAGCGCTACGCCCGGCTCACGCCCGGAGCCCGCTACGCCGCGCTGGCCGGGCCGCACATCCTGCATCTTGAAAACCCTGACGGCGTCAGCGGCCAGGTGCAGGATTTCCTCGCCCAGCACTGAACCCTGCCTCAGGTCCTGGCCACGGGTAATCCCGGGGTTGATGTTGATCAACTGATCACCAAAAATCAGGCATGGCAAGCACCCCGCCCCAGGCCTCCCCCGTCCAGGACACCCTGGACCTGCGCCGCGCCTTCGGGCGCTTCGGCACCGGCGTGACCGTGATCACCGCACGCACCCCCGAAGGGCAACGCCTGGGCGTGACGGCCAACTCCTTCAACACCGTCTCCCTGGCCCCGCCCATCGTGCTCTGGAGCCTGGCCGGGCACTCGCCCAGCCTGGCCGGGTTTCGCGCCGCCGGGCGCTTCGTGGTCAATGTGCTGGCACTGGAACAGCTGGAACTGGCGCAGCGCTTCGCGCGCCCGGCATCCGACAAGTTTGCAGGCGTCGACTGCAGCGGGGGCCGGCACGAGCAACCGGTGCTGACGGGCTGTGCGGCCAGCATCGAGTGCCGCATCGTCGGCGACCAGCCGGTGGGCGACCACGTCCTCTTCCTGGGGGAAGTGGAGCACTACGCCCACAGCGCCAACGCACCACTGCTGTTCTGCAACGGCCAGTTCCAGCAAGGCGTGGGGCTGAGCGCCGCGCCGGCCGATACCGTCTATCGATCCATTTCGGGAGGAACCCCATGAAACTCGGCATGTTCATGATGCCCATCCACCCACCGGGGCGCGACATCCGCGCCACCCTGCGCGAGGATCGCGAGGCCGTGCTGCTGGCCGACCGACTGGGCTACAGCGAGGCCTATGTGGGAGAGCACGTCACGGACGCGGCCGAGAACATCACCTCGTCCATGATCTTCCTGGCCAGCCTGGCGGCCGAGACGAAACAGATCCGGCTTGGCACCGGCACCATCAACATTCCCAACAGCCATCCGGCCGCCGTGGCGGCGCAGGCCGCCATGCTGGACCATCTGCTGGATGGGCGCTTCATCATGGGCATCAGTCCCGGCGGCCTGATGTCGGACGCCGAGGTCTTCGGCAACCTCGGCGCCAACCGCAACGAGATGTTCGTCGAAGGCATCGACACCGTGCTCAAGATCTGGGCTTCAGAGCCGCCCTATGACATCGAGGGCAAGTACTGGAAGGTCTCGGTGGGCAAGACCATGATCCCCGAGATCGGCCAGGGGTTCATCATGAAACCGCTGCAAAGGCCCCACCCGCTGATCGTGGGCACCGCCGTTGCGCCCCACTCGCAAGGCGTGACCGAGATGGCCAAGCGCGGCTGGCAACCGATCTCGGCCAACTTCCTGATGCCCGAGTGGGTCAAGTCGCACTGGCCCAAATACGTCGAAGGCCGCACAGCCGTGGGGGCCCAGGCCAGCCTGGCTGAATGGCGCGTGGCCAAGAGCATCTTCGTCGCCGACGATACGGCCACGGCCCAACGCTACGGACACAGCGCCGAGGGCCCCTACCACTTCTATTTCAAGCAACTGATCCGCAAGCTGGTCGGCGCGGGCGGACGCGGCAACCTGTTCAAGACCGATCCCGACATGCCCAACGAAGCCATCACGCCCGAGTATGTGACGCAGAAGCTGGTCATCGCCGGCACGGTGGATTCGGTCGTGGAACAGCTGCTGGCGTTCCGTGCGCAGGTGGGTGACTTCGGCACCCTGCTCTACGCCTGCCATGACTGGCTGGACCCGGCCCTGGGCCAGCGTTCCATGCAGCTCATGGCTGAAGAGGTGATGCCGCGCCTGAACGCGGCCGTCGGCAAGGCCTAGGCGACGTAGCTGCGGCCGCCAAAGATGGCCGTGCCCACGCGTACCAGCGTGCTGCCGGCATGGATGGCCGCCTCGAGGTCGGCACTCATGCCCATGGAAAGGGTGTCCAGCGCCAGCCCTTCGGAACGCAACTGTTCGTACAGGTCCTTGGCCTGGAGAAACACCGATTTCATGGCCTCGAAGTCCGGCTGGGGATCGGGAATGCACATCAGGCCGCGCAATTGCAGCCGGGGCAGCGCCGCCACCGCATGGGCCAACACCGGCAGATCCGCAGGTGCCACGCCAGCCTTGGTCGCTCCACCGTCCACATTGACCTGGAGACAGATCTGCAGGGGGGGCAAGTGGGCCGGACGCTGTTCGCTGAGTCGCTGTGCGATCTTGAAACGATCCACGGTCTGCGCCCAGGCAAAGTGCCCGGCCACCAGGCGTGTCTTGTTGCTCTGGATCGGACCGATGCAGTGCCATTGCAGGGGCAGGTCTCCCAGAACGGCCATCTTGTCGATGGCCTCCTGGATGTAGTTCTCCCCGAAGGCCGTCTGCCCGGCGGCATAGGCCGCGCGCACCGCCTCGGGGCCGAAGGTTTTTGAAACCGCCAGTAACGCGACGCTGGCCGGGTCACGTCCGGCGGCGTGACATGCGGCAGACACACGGGCATGAACGGCTTGGAGCTGGGCGGCAATCACGGTCATAATTGTCCCGCAAGCTTAGCAAAGTACGCATACATCGATCGATAGAGGGACACGTGGACATTACTCAACTGCTGGCATTCAGCGTCAAGAACAAGGCTTCCGACCTGCACCTCTCCGCCGGCCTGCCGCCGATGATCCGCGTGCACGGCGACGTGCGCCGCATCAACGTCGACGCGCTGACGCACAAGGAAGTGCACGCCATGGTGTACGACATCATGAACGACACCCAGCGCAAGAACTACGAAGAATTCCTGGAAATCGACTTCTCCTTCGAGATCGATGGCCTGGCGCGCTTTCGGGTCAATGCCTTCAACCACAACCGCGGCGCCGGCGCCGTGTTCCGGACCATCCCGAGCAAGATCCTGACGCTGGAGCAGCTCAACGCGCCCAAGATCTTCGGCGACCTGGCCCTCAAGCCACGTGGCATGGTGCTGGTGACCGGCCCCACGGGCTCGGGCAAGTCCACCACCCTGGCCGCCATGGTCAACTACCTGAACGAGACCGAGTTCGGCCACATCCTGACGGTGGAAGACCCGATCGAGTTCGTGCACGAATCCAAGAAGTGCCTGATCAACCAGCGCGAGGTGGGTCCGCACACCCTGAGCTTTGCCGCAGCCCTCAAGTCGGCACTGCGTGAAGACCCGGACGCCATCCTGGTCGGTGAAATGCGCGACCTGGAAACCATCCGCCTGGCCATGACGGCGGCCGAAACGGGCCACCTGGTCTTCGGTACCCTGCACACGTCCAGCGCCGCCAAGACCATCGACCGGATCATCGACGTGTTCCCGGCCGAGGAAAAGGAAATGATCCGCGCCATGCTGTCCGAATCGCTGCAGGCCGTGATCTCGCAGACCCTGTGCAAGACCAAGGACGGC
>Ga0187844_10001764_pt1 | contig 16091 bp, 12 predicted proteins | sample SpaLakP09_SKY_50_FD_134517 | JGI IMG/M metagenome (GOLD analysis project Ga0187844, IMG submission 134517) | Oligotrophic lake water microbial communities from Sparkling Lake, Wisconsin, USA - SP09_SKY_50 | ecosystem: Environmental > Aquatic > Freshwater > Lake | place: USA: Sparkling Lake...
AAGCCGGGCGCGACTGCCTGCGCGGCCGTTCGGCCGAAGGCGTCACCGGACTGACCTTGGCAAGCACGTCGGCGCCTTATGCCGATCTCAACAACGCGGTCTTCGTCGGCGCAGCGCTGCGCCTGCCGACGACGGCCAGCGCCGGCGACACCGGCGGCTCGATGCGCGCCGGCCTGTCCGCACTGATCGCGGCGTGCCGCAGCGCCGATTCAGGCGAGCGCCTGGTGATCGCCTCCGAACGTCGTACCGCCAAGCCCGGCAGCACGCAGGAAATGCAGATCGGTTGCGGCGCGGGCGCCGTGTCGATCGGCACGGGAGACGGCGTCATCGCGCGCTTCCTCGGCAGCGAGTCGGTGTCGGTCCCGTTCATCGATCACTTCCGCAAGACCGGCAACGACTTCGACTATTCCTGGGAAGAGCGCTGGATCCGCGACGAGGGCATCGCGAAGATCGTTCCGTCCGCCGTCGGTCGCCTGCTCAAGCGTCTCGAGTTGAGTGCCGACCGGGTCGCGCACTTCGGCATGTCGGGCGGTCCGGCCAAGAGCGACGCGGCGGTGGCCAAGGCACTGAAGCTGGCTCCGGAAAAAGTGCTGCCGGACCTTCAGGGGACGGTGGGCGATACCGGTACGGCGCAGCCGATCCTGCAGCTCGTCGGCGCGCTCGAGCGCGCCAAGCCGGGCGATGTGATCGTCATCGTTTCGTTCGCGCAAGGTTGCGAGGTGATCGCGCTGGAGATGCAGCAGGAGGCGCCTGCGGTTGCAGGTCGTCGCGGCCTGGCCGGCAGCATCGCCAACCGCATCGAGGAAACCGCGTACCTGAAGATGCTGTCGAACGACGGCCATCTCGAACTCGACTGGGGCATGCGTGCGGAGACCGATCACAAGACGGCGCTCACGCAGGTCTATCGAAGTGCGGATCAGATCTTCGCCTTCATCGGCGGCAAGTGCAGCGCCTGCGGCCAGATCCAGTTCCCGCGTCTGCCCGCCTGCGTCAACTGCGCCACGTCCGGATCGCTGACGCCTTATGCCCTTTCCGAAGAGCCGGCGAAGGTCGCCACCTACACCGCGGACTGGCTGATGTATTCGCCGGCGCCGCCGCTGTACATGGGCCTGGTGCAGTTCGACTGCGGCGCGCGCCTGCTGATGGAGATCGTCGATGTGAGCTCAGGCGGCATCGACGTGGGCACGCCGCTGTCGATGACCTTCCGCAAGAAGGAGCGCGACAAGCTGCGCGGTTGGGATCGGTACTTCTGGAAGGCAACGCCGGCTTGAGCGCGGTGCCGCGGCTCTAGGCAATTTCACCGCAAAGGCGCAAAGGGAAAAGAAAGGACGCAGAGAAAAGCGAAAGAAACGATTGAAATGGCGACGCTCAGGACGCAGCTTTTTCACGTCCTTCCTTTGCGCCCTTTCTTTTCCCTTTGCGCCTTTGCGGTAAATGAGTTTCGGCGTCGCAGCCGATCGAATGAGATGAGGAACTGAACATGGCAACCGGTATCAAGGACAAAGTCGCAATCCTCGGCATGGGGTGCTCGCGTTTCGGCGAGCGCTGGGACTGCGGCACCGAGGATCTGCTCAACGAGGCGTTTCTCGAAGCCTTGAAGGACGCGGGCATCGAGCGCAAGCAGATCGAAGCCGCGTGGTTCGGCTCGGGCGTGGACCGCGTCAACATCGGCAACTCCGCGATCCCGCTGTCCACCGCGCTGCGACTCGAGGGCATCCCGGTGTCGCGCGTCGAGAACATGTGCGCCACCGGCACCGAGGCCTTGCGCGGTGCGGTGTACGCGGTGGCCAGCGGCGCGGTCGACATCGCGCTCGCCATCGGCGCCGAGAAGCTCAAGGACACCGGCTACGGCGGCCTGCCGATCAGCAGCAAGGGCACCTTCAACGATCTGTGGATGCCGTACGGCTCGGCGCCGGCCGGCTTCGCGCAGCTCGCCGCGGGTTATCGCGCCAAGTACGGCGTGTCCAAGGAAGACCTGAAGAAGGCCATCGGTCGCGTGTCCTGGAAGAGCCACCAGAACGGCGCGAAGAATCCGAAGGCGCACCTGCAGAAGGCCGTCGAGATGGAGACCATCCTCAACGCGCCGATCATCGCCGAGCCGCTGGGTGTGTTCGACTGCTGCGGCGTCAGCGACGGCGCGGCCTGCGCCATCGTCACGACGCCGGAGATGGCGCGTGCGCTGGGCAAGAAGGGCCTGGTCACCGTGAAGGCGCTGGCGCTGTCGGCGAGTTCCGGCCGCGAGCAGGGCACCAACCAGTGGGACGGCTCGTACGTGGCGAACACGCGCAACGCCGCGAAGGCCGCGTACAAGGAAGCCGGCATCACCGATCCGCGTGCACAGCTGTCGGCGCTCGAGGTGCACGACTGCTTCTCGATCACCGAGCTGGTGACGATGGAAGACCTCGGCGTATCGAAGGACGGCGAGGCCTGGAAGGACGTGATGAACGGCGTGTTCGACGCCGACGGCATCATTCCCTGCCAGATCGACGGCGGCCTGAAGTGCTTCGGTCACCCGATCGGGGCCAGCGGCCTGCGCATGGTCTACGAGCACTACCTGCAGCTGACAGGCCGCGCCGGTGCGCGCCAGCTCAAGAACCCGAAGCTGGGACTGAGCCACAACCTTGGCGGCGTGCCGTACAACGGCGTCTGCGGCATCAGCATCGTCGGCCTGGAAGGCGCGTAAGCCGCACCCGTAGCCCGGGCGAAGCCCGGGGTTCCCCTCGATTCCGGAGCGCAACCCCGGGCTTCGCCCGGGCTACGTCGGCGTGCGCGCCATGAGTGCAAATCCTCTATCGCGCCGCTTCTTCGCCCGGTGATATTGTCTGCCTCGGCAGCTAATGCCGAGGCAGGCTATGGCACAGACGAAGCATTACCAGGCATCCACGTACAAGGCTCGCACCAGCGTCGGGTATCTCGTGAAGCGTGCGCAGACCGCGATGGTCAACGGCATCGAGCCGGCGTTCGCGGAGCACGGATTCAGCCTGATGCAGTGGATCGTGCTGATCTACCTGCGCGACGGCATCGCGCTCAACGCCAAGGACATCTGCGCCGAGTTCCAATACAACAGCGGCGCGCTGACGCGCGTGATCGACCAGCTCGAGGAGCGCGGCTACATCGAACGTCGCCGCTCGCGCAACGATCGGCGCTCGGTCGAACTGCACCTCACGGACGCCGGGCGCGGGCTCGTGCAGTCGCTGGTGCCGGTCGTCGTCGACCGCCTCAACCAGGCGCTGTCGGACTTTACGCGCGCCGAGGTGGCCGAACTCACGCGCCTGCTCAACAAGCTGATCGCCGGCTCACAGTCGGCGGCCTCTCCCGGAGAAGCGGCATGAACATCCGTCTCGGCGCACTGTTCATCGCCGCGGTGCTGTCCGCCTGTGTCACGCCGCCGTCCGATCTGCCCCGGGGCAAGCCGGTCGAAGCCGGCACGCTCGGACTCGGCGGCGCGCCCGTCCATCCGGTGCCGGACCAGTGGTGGAAGGCCTACGGCGATCCGCAGCTCGACCGGCTCGTCGCCCGCGCGCTGGACCGCAATCCCGGACTCGCGCAGGCGATGTCGCGCCTCGACGATGCCAACGCGAGGCTGGGTGCGGCACGCGCGCCGCGGCTGCCGAAAGTCACGCTCGACGGCACCGAGTTGCGCGAGCGGCTGAGCGAGCGCGACATCATTCCGCCGCCGTACGGCGGGCAATGGATCTGGCGCGGTGAGGTCGGGCTGAACCTGAGCTGGGATCTCGACTTCTGGGGTCGCCAGACCGCGCTGATCGATTCCGCCGACCTGCGCTCGCAGGCATCCGGACTGGACATCGAGACCGCGCGGCTGGTGCTTGCCGGATCGCTCGCGCGTTCGTACCTTCAGCTCGATCACGCCTACCGGCTGGCCGACCTGGCGCAGCAGGCCGAACTGCAGCGCACGCAACTCGAGAAGCTGACGCGCCGACGGGTCGAGGCGGGCCTGGATACGCAGGTGGATCTGCGCGACGCGCAGGCTGCCGTGCCGCTGTCGCGCATCGACGCGAGCGAGGCGCAGGCCGCCGTCGAGCGCGCGGTGCACGCGCTGGCGGCACTGACCTCTGACGGCGCCGATGCCTACGCCGGCATCAGTCGCCCGCAGGTGGAGCTGCAGACGCAGGTGCCGCTGCCCACCGAACTGCCGGCCAACCTGCTGGCGCGCCGTCCCGACGTGATCGCCGCGCGGCTGCGCGTCGAGGCGGCGGACGCGCAGCGCCTGGCGGCGAAAGCCGCGTTCTACCCGGACGTGGATCTCACGGCGTTCGCCGGCTTCGGTGCCATCGGTCTCGACAACCTGCTGGTCGGTGACGCCTTGCAGGCGGGCTTCGGCCCGCGTTTCCATCTGCCGGTGTTCGATGCCAGGCGACTGAAAGCCGAATACCACGAGGCCAACGCGGCCATCGACGGCGCGGTCGCCATCTACAACGCCACCGTGCTGCAGGCCGTGCAGCAGGTGGCCGATCGTCTGACCGACATCCGTGCCGCGACGCGCGAACTCGCCGAGCAGCAGACGGCGCTCGAGCACGCTGAAGCCGGATACGGTCTTGCCGAGAAGCGCTACCGCGCGGGGCTCGCCAACCGGCTGGTCGTGCTCAATGCCGAGACACGGGTTCTCGATGCACGCCGCCATCGCATCGATCTCATCGATGCGATGGCGCAGTCGCGGGTGGCCTTGCTGCTCGCCCTGGGCGGCAGCTTCGATCCCGCCGCCACGGCTTCTTCTTCCTCCTTCGTTCCGATTGCTGCCGCCACGACGGCGCAGGTGACTCCATGACGGCTGAACAGGCTTCCTCGGTGCGCAAGCGCGGATTGCTCGGGTTGTTCGCGATCGTGTTGATCGGCAGCGTCGCCGCTGCGGTGTGGTGGTACTGGCACGGGCGCATGTTCGAAGAAACCGACGACGCCTACGTGGCCGGCGACATCGTGCAAGTCACCAGCGAAGTCGCGGGCACCGTCGTCGGTGTGCACGTCAACGACACGCAGTCGGTGAAGCGCGGCGATCTGCTGGTGGAACTCGATCCGGCCGATGCGAGAGTCGCGCTGTCGGCGGCCGAGGCGGAACTCGCACGGGCCGTGCGCAGCGCCCGCGGGCTGTTCGCGCAGGACGGGCAGGTCGAAGCCGAGATCGCGGAGCGCAGGGCGGCGCTCGCGCAGGCCGAGCGCGATCTCGAGCGACGCCTCTCGCTCGAATCCGACGGCGCGGTGTCCGGTGAAGAGATCAGCCACGCGCGCGACGCGGTCACGCAGCTGCGTGCGGCGCTGGCCGCGGCGCAGGGCCAGCAGCGGCAGGTGCAGGCGCAGACCGCCGACACCACGGTGCAGACGCATCCGCAGGTTCTCGCCGCGGAGACCGCGGTGCACAACGCGGCGCTCGCGCTGAAGCGCACGCGGCTGATTGCACCGGTGGCCGGGGTGGTCGCCAAGCGCGCCGTGCAGATGGGTCAGCGCGTCGCGCCGGGTGCGCCGCTGATGGCGGTGGTGCCGCTGTCGGAAGTCTGGGTGGATGCCAACTTCAAGGAAGTGCAGCTGCAGGCGATGCGCATCGGCCAGCCGGTCACCTTGTCGGCCGACACCTACACCGGCGACGTCGAATTCCACGGCCGCGTGGCCGGGCTCGGCGCGGGCAGCGGCTCGGCCTTCGCGCTGCTGCCGGCGCAGAACGCCTCGGGCAACTGGATCAAGATCGTGCAGCGCGTGCCGGTGCGCATCGCGCTGGATCCGGCCGAAGTGCAGCGCTACCCGCTGCGCCTCGGCCTGTCGATGGACGTGCGGGTGGACATCCGCGACACCGCTGGCGCTCCGCTCGGGGCAGGTGTGCCGAAGCCGCCGGTGGCGCGCATGGCCGACGCCGGCGATCCGGAGATCGACGCGCGCATCGCGCAGATCGTCGCAGCCAACGCCGGTGACGACGGCGTACAGGGCAGCCGGGCGGGTTCGTCCGCGCGATGAGCGAGGGCAAGGCCCAGATCGAGCTGACACCGGGCCGGCGCACGCTGGCCTCGGTCGCGTTGGCGACCGGCACCTTCATGCAGGTGCTCGACACCACGATCGCCAACGTCTCGATTCCGACGATCGCCGGAAATCTCGGCGTGTCGGCGGATCAGGGCACCTGGGTCATCACCTCGTTCGCGGTGGCCAACGGCATCGGCCTGCCGCTCACCGGCTGGCTGATGCAGCGCTACGGCGTGGTGCGCGTGTTCGTGATTTCGGTGGTGCTGTTCACGATCGCTTCGCTGCTGTGCGGCATGGCGTGGAGCCTGCCGTCGCTGGTGGCCTTCCGCGTGCTCCAGGGCGCGGTGTCCGGGCCGATGATCCCCGGCTCGCAGGCGCTGCTGCTGATGCTCTTTCCTCCCGAGCGCAAGAGTGCGGCGCTGGGTCTGTGGTCGATGACCACGCTGATCGCGCCGGTCTGCGGCCCGCTGCTGGGCGGATTGATCTCCGACAACTGGACGTGGCCGTGGATCTTCCTGATCAACGGCCCGGTGGGCGCGTTCTGCGCATTCACCTGCTGGCGTCTGCTGCGCCACGCCGACACGGCGACACGCAAGGTTCCGGTCGATCGCATGGGCATCGTGCTGACGGTGATCTGGATCGGTGCGCTGCAGATCGTGCTCGACAAGGGCAAGGACCTGGACTGGTTCGGCTCGACGTTCATCGTCGTGCTGGCGCTGGTGGCCCTGGTGGGATTCATCGCGTGGCTGATCTGGGAACTCACGGACGAGCACCCGATCGTGGACCTGAGCTTGTTCAAGAGCCGCAACTTCGCGCTCGGCTGCATCGCGATGACGGCGGTATACGCCGCCTTCTACGGCAATCTCGTGCTGATGCCGCTGTGGCTGCAGACGCAGATGGGTTACACCGCGACCTGGGCTGGACTGGTCACCGCGCCGGGAGGCTTGATCGCCATCGCGATCACGCCGTTCGCCAGCCGCTGGGTCGCCAAGGGCGATGCGCGGCACGTGGCGACGCTTGCGTACGTCGCGTTCGCGGTGTCCTCGTTCATGCGCGTGAAGTTCAACACCCAGATCGGGCCGATGACCTTGCTGCTCCCGCAGCTTGTGCAGGGCATCGCGCTGAGCACCTTCTTCATCGCGATGGTGACCTTGCTGCTCGACGGCATGCCGGCGCATCGCGTGCCCGCGGCTTCGGGCATGTCCAACTTCCTGCGCATCATCGGCGCGAGCTTCGGCACCTCGCTGACGACCACGTACTGGGATCGTCGCGAAGTGCTGCATCAGTCGCGGCTGTCGGAAGCGACCAGCGCGTTCGATCCCGGTTTGCAGCAGGCGATGGGGCAGCTCCACGCCGCGGGCCTGAGCGAGCCGGCGGCCGTCGGTGTGATCACGCGTGAACTGATCGCGCAGTCCTACCTGCTCGCGGCGCTCGACCTGTTCTGGATTTCGGCCTGGCTGATCCTGGGCATGCTCGCGCTGGTCTGGATGCTGCCCAAGCCGAAAGGCGGCAAGGCGCCGGTGGTTGCCGCGGATTGATCGCGATCCTCGATCGATATCCGTAACACGTAGCCCGGGTGAAACCCGGGATGTTTTCCGAGGATCGAAGGGGAAACCCCGGGTTTCACCGGGGCTACGGGTGATAGCTAGATCACGCGGTCGCGGCCTGCCCAGTAGGGTTCCTTCACCAGGCGCTTGAGCAGCTTTCCGCTTTCGCTGCGCGGCAAGCTCTCCACGAAGTCCACGCTGCGCGGGCACTTCAACGCGGTCAGCCGCCAGCGGCAATACGCGATCAGTTCCGCAGCAAGGATTTCGGGATTGGGCACGGGGTAGTGTCTGGGCTGGACGACGGCCTTCACCTCTTCGCCGAACTCCGGATGCGGCACGCCGATCACCGCGGCATCCGCCACGCCGGGATGTGTCGCGAGAAGGTTCTCCGCTTCCTGCGGATAGATGTTCACGCCGCCGGCAATGATCATGTGCGACTGGCGGTCGGTGAGGTACAGGTAACCGTCGTCGTCGAGATACCCGATATCGCCGAGTGTGCCCCAGCCCTGCGCGTCGATCGCGTCGCGCGTCTTCGACGCATCCTTGTGGTACTCGAAGCGGTTGCCGTTGTGCATGTGGATCAGCCCCGGCGTTCCCGGCGGCTGTTCGCGGCCCTGCTCGTCGAGGATGCGGATGCGGCAACCGGGCGCGGGCTTGCCGACGGATCCCTTGTGCGCGAGCCAGTCATGCGAGCCGATGAAGGTGTGCCCGACCGACTCGGTGCCGGCATACAACTCTTCGACGACGGGACCCAGCCACTCGATCATCTGTTCCTTGACCGGGATCGGGCAGGGCGCGCCGAGATGCACCGCGCAGCGCAGGCTCGATACGTCGTGACGTGCACGCTGCGCGTCGTCGAGCTTGAGCATGCGGATGAACATCGTCGGCACGAACAGGCCGTGCGTCGCGCGATACGTCTCGATGGCGCGCAGCACCGCTGCCGCATCGAACTTCCGGAACGAGATCACGGTGCCGCCACAGCGCAAGACGCAGACCATGAAGCGGCCAGGACCCGCGTGATACATCGGGCCAGGATTGATCAGCACGGTGTCCGCGTCGAAGCGGTACTGCTGCACGAGCAGGCCATGGCGTCGCGGCGGCACTTCGGGCGGATCGTCGGGCGTCACCGCGCGCACGCCCTTGGGGCGGCCGGTGGTGCCCGACGAGTACAGCATCGACGGTCCTCGGCGCCGCCCTTTCAGTGCGAGGGCAGATTCATGTTTCAGACGTTCTTCGTAGCACTCGAAGCGTGGAATGTCGGCACGGTCGAGCGCCAGGTACCGAAGACGACCGCCGAAACGCTCCGCCAGCGGACGCGCGATATCGGCGAGATGGGCCGAGGTGATCAGCAGCTTCGCGTCGCAGTTGTCGACGATGTAAGCGGCATCGTCGACGCTCGACTGGCTGCCGATGCAGACATAGGTGATGCCGGAGTTCTTCGCCGCCCAGATCAGCTCGGGATAGCGGATGTGGTTTTCCAGCAGCAACGCAACGGTGTCGCCCTCGACCAGGCCCAGACGCGCCAAGAGCTGCGCCACGCGGTCCGCGCGCTCGACGAGTTGCCCATAGCTGATCGACTCGCCGGTATCGGCCAGGATCAGCGCCGGTTTGTCGGGATGCACCGCGGCGTGCGCGCGCGGATGGGGGACGGTCATCGGGAACTCCTCGCGATCGCTGGCCCTAGAGCGTCGGCAGCGTTCGCGCGCGGGCCACGACTCCCTCGACAGACGGGTTCATGACGTGCGATTCACGCGCCATGAAACGTCAAAGCCCCCGCGGATACGCTCCGCGAGGGCTTTGGGTGCGACGAACCTGTCTGCTGCTTACTGAGACAGACCCGGCAGCGCCGGCAGCAGGCCATGGGGACCCGTGACCGGAGCAGCCAGGCCGTTGATCACCGCGAAGCCGGGAACCGTCAGGCGCGAAACCACGACGAACAGCGGGGCTGCAGCCGGAATGAAGCTGCCGAGGAGCGGGCCGCTGATCGCGGTGAGCGGGTTCAGCACGCCGCCGCTGAGCGCGAGCAGGCTGAAGTTCGCCGGAAGCGGAATCTGGCCTGCCGCATTGACCTGCAGGGACGCGCAAGCCAGCACGGCGCCGGCGAACATTTTGAGTTTTTTCTTCATGGGTTTTCCTCCTGGATGAATTGATAGACCTTCGTTTCCCCGACGGTCTGACGACACAACACGAAAAATACGGGATTCGGGTTGCACGCGCGAATCCCCCGAAAGAGGCTGATTTCAGCCGTGCATGGTCAGGCCACCCGAAACGCTGATCGTCTGGCCGGTCATGAACGAGGCGTCATCACTGGCGAGGAAGGCGACCAGGCCTGGATAGTCGGTGGGTTCGCCGATGCGACCCAGCGGCACGCCACGCACCATCGCATCGCGGATCTTCTGGCCTTCTTCGCCGGTGCCGACGAACGCGTCCATCGCGGGCGTGTTGGTCGGGCCCGGGCACAGGCAGTTGAGCGTGACGTTCTTGCGCGACACCTCGCGTGCGAGCGCCTTGGCGAACGCAATCGTCGCGCCCTTGGTGCCCGAGTACACGACTTCGCCCGAAGAACCCACGCGGCCCGCATCGGACGCGATGAAGATCACGCGGCCGCCGCCGCGCTGGACCATGCCCTGCACCACGGCGTGGGTCATGTGCAGCGGACCCATGTAGTTGATGCTCACGACCTTCTGCCAGAAGTCCGGCGTGGTCTTCAGGAACGGGATGGGCTTGTCCCAGCCGGCGTTGTTCACGAGCGCCCAGGTCGGGCCGATCTTGGATTCGATCTCGGCCACCGCGGCCTTCACGGCGTCGTAGTTGGTGATGTCGCAGATGCCGGCTTCGGCCTTGCCGCCCGCAGCCTTGATCTCGGCGACGGCCTTGGCGGCCGCCTCGGCGTTGATATCCAGCACGCCCACGACCATGCCTTCCTCGGCCAGGCGCTTGGCGATGGCCAGGCCAATGCCGCTTGCTGCACCGGTGACCAGTGCCACCTTGTCTTTCAGTCCACGCAAGACGCTTTCTCCTGAGGGTTTGCCGCTTGATTAAGCGGGGTTATGCAAAGTAGTATGGCCCCATACTACTATCGCGCAGCCCCGCCCGCAAAGGCCCCCCTCGTATCCCCGGAGAAAGTAGGGGAAGAGCGGTCCACCCGTGGGTTAGTCTGACTGGACCGATCAACCGGTCCGGCCCGCAACGTCGCCGGACCATGGGAGTGCCTTGTGAGTGTAGAAAGCGCAGGCGGCCAACCGGTCCCGAACGATGCCTACGTGGGCGGCAGCGGCTCGCCGCTGCTCCTGCTGCACGGAATCGGCGGCAGCTGGCACATCTGGAAACCCGTCCTGAAGGGCCTGGAGGCGCGTCACCGCGTCTTCGCGCTGACCTTGCCCGGCCACTGCGAGGGTCCGGACTGCGCCATCGAAGGCGATGCGACCGTCGGCGGCCTCGCCGACCAGATCATCCAGATGATGGCGGCCCGCGGGGTCAGCTCCGCGCACGTGGTCGGCAATTCGCTCGGCGGCTGGCTGTCGATCGAACTGGCCCGCCGCGGCTTCGCCCGCTCCGTCACCGCCTTGTCGCCCGCGGGCGGCTGGTCCCACATCAGTTCGTTCGAGCAGATCCGCAAGCGCTTCCGCCTGTTCTTCGCGCTGATGCCGATCATCCTGTTCCTGGCATCGCCGTTCCTGCGCTTCGCGGGTGTCCGCAAGTTCCTGGGCGCCGAGACGATGGAGCACGGCGACCGCATGCCGGCCGACGAACTCCGCTACTCGCTGCGCGCGATGGTGAAGACCCGCGCCTTTCTCGGCCTGCTGCGTACGATGGGACGCGACGGCCCTATCGGTGCGATCAGTCCGGCGCGCATCCCGATCCGGATCGCGTGGTCCGAGCACGACCGCGTCATCCCGTTCGAGAAGTTCGGCGTCCACATCATGAACAGCATCGCCGGCGCCGAGAAGACGATCGTCACCGGTGCCGGCCACGTGCCGATGTACGACGAACCCGAGCAGGTCGTGGCGCAGATCCTCGAGGTCACGACGCGTACCGAACGTGAGGAGGCGGCCGCGGTGCAGGGGCCGCTCGCGGCATGAATCTCTCGGCCCTCAATCCCGTCGTCGCCGCCACGCTGATCCAGCGCAAGCAGGTCGCGCGCAAGGTCGCCAAGACGCCGCGCTTCCAGGACCAGTGCGCGAAGCTCGCAGAGGTGCTCAAGCGGACGCAGGAAGACGTCGTCGCCGAGGCGCTCAAGGGGCTCGAGGAAATCGTCACCGTGCAGAGTCCGGCCTTCGCAGCCGCGTTCGACTACGGCCTGGGGCCGATGCACACGAAGGCCTGGACGGTCGACGCCGACGAGGAGCAGCTCGCGCGGCTCAAGGTGCTGAACCAGACCAACGCGCTGGTCTATCTGCCGACGCATCGTTCGTACGCCGACGCCTTCATCCTGTCGCGCCTGCTGCGCGACCACGGCATGAAGCGCAACCACATCCTGGGCGGCAACAACCTGGGCTTCTGGCCGCTGGGCACGATCATCCGCCGCGCGGGCGGAATCCTGATCCGCCGCAGCTTCCAGGACGACGAGGTCTACAAGCTGGTCGTGCGCGAATACCTCGCGTGGCTGGCATCGCAGCGCCTGAATCTCGAGTGGTACATGGAAGGCGGCCGCAGCCGTACGGGCAAGCTGCGTCCACCCAAGTACGGGTTGCTGAGCTATCTCGTCGCGGCCATCGAGAGCGGCGGCGCCGACGACATGCTGCTGGTGCCGGTGTCGACGACCTACGACCAGATGCACGAGATCGGCACGATGGCGGCCGAGGAAGCCGGCGCGTCGAAGGCCAAGGAGAACCTGCTGTGGCTGGCCGGTTACGCGCGCACGCAGCAGAAGTGGATCGGCAACGCCTACGTGCGCTTCGGCGAGCCGCTGTCGTTGAAGGAAGCGCTGGCCCGCGCGGACTCCGAGGGCGGTGGCAAGTGGACCGTGGCCAAGATCGCGTTCGAGGTGTTCCAGCGCATCAACCGCTGCACGCCGGTGACGGCGCCCGCGCTCGTCACGTTCGCGCTGCTCGGCGTCAGCGACCGCGCGCTGACCTTGTCCGAGGTGCACGAGCAGGTGCTGCCGCTGCTGGATTACGCGGCCGCGGCGGGCTTGCCGAGTTCGCACCTGGAAGAACTTCGTGTCACCGAGGGCATCGACCAGACCTTGCGCATGCTGGAGAAGAGCGGCGTCGTCAGCCGTTACGCCGGCGGCACGCAAACGGTGTTCTGCATCGAGCCGGGCCAGCATTCGGTGGCTGCGTTCTATCGCAACAGCGCCATCCACTGGTTCGTGAACCGCGCCATTCTCGAGGTCGCGCTGCTCGATGCCACGCGCGAGGAGATCACCGGTCCGCTGGAACGGGCATGGGCGTCCGCCTTCGCGCTGCGTGACCTGCTCAAGTTCGAATTCTTCTTCAGCGACAAGGCGACGTTCCGCGAGGAGCAGAAAGCCGAGTCACGCCTCATCGATCCGAAGTTCCGTCAGCGCGTGGCCATGGCCGCCGACCGGCGCGACATCCTGATGACCGTGCCGGTGCTGATCGCGCACCGTGTGCTCGCACCGTTCCTGGAAGCGTATTACGTGGTCGCCGACCGGCTGGCCGCGCAACCCGTCGACAAGCCCGTCGACAAGAAGGCGCTTACCGAGGAGTGCGTGAAAGTGGGACGTCAGTACGTATTGCAGCGCCGCCTGCTCCATCCCGAGGCGGTGTCGCGCGAGATCTTCGGTAACGCGCTGGCACTGGCATCCAACCGCGACCTGCTGAAGCCGGGCGCGCCGGACCTCGCCGAACGCCGTCGCGCATTCGCGCAGGAGCTCGAAGTGGCGGTGCGCAGCGTCGCCGCGATCGAGGAACTGGATCGCACGAGACGTGCAGCCGCGGCGGTTGCGCCATGAGCGCACTCGACGAAGCCATCCAGCGCGTGCTCGACGGCCCCAAGGGTCCGAAGATCGGCGCCTTCTTCGATTTCGACGGCACGCTGATCGACGGGTATTCCGCTGCGGCCTACTTCACGGATCGCATCCGGCGTCGCGAGATGGGCCGCAAGGAGCTCGTCGACACGATCAGGCTCGCGCGCAAGAAGGACCTGAGCGACGACGAGTTCCAGAGCATCATCGCCAAGGGTGTTCTCGACTGGGCGGGCAAGACCGAAGTCGAGATGCGCGAGCTGTGGAAGCGCCTCTGGCTCGCCAAGGTCGGCTCCACGCTGTTTCCCGAAGGCTGGAAGCTGGTGCGCGCGCACCAGAAGATGGGTCACACGGTGGCCATCGCCTCGTCGGCGACGGCGTACCAGATCGAGCCGCTCGCCGAGGAATATGGCATCGAGCACGTGATCGCCACGCCGGTGAAGATCCGCAACGGCAAGCTCACGGGCGGGCTGTCGGGCAAGCCGACCTGGGGACAGGGCAAGGCCGACGCGGTGATCGCGTTCTGCCAGACACACAAGATCGACATCGCGAAGAGCTACGGCTACGCCAACGGCAACGAGGACATCGCGTTCCTGCAGTCGGTGGGCAAGGCCAGCGCGGTGCAGCCAAAAGAATTGCTGGAGAAGACCGCCAACGAGGCCGGCTGGCCGGTGCTGCGCTTCGATCCGCGCAAGCGCGGACCCGCGAAGGCGATGGCGCGCACCGTCGGCGCCTACGGGGCGATGGGTCTGAGCTTCCTTGCGGGGCTCGGTATGCACCGCACGCACGGCAACGCACGCAAGACCGTGGACTGGGTGACGCAGACCGCGGCCGACTCCGCCTTCGCGGTGCTCGGCGTGAAGCTCGACGTGGTCGGCGAGGAGCACCTGTGGGCGCATCGCCCCTGCGTGTTCGCGCTCAATCACCAGAGCAAGTTCGACATGTTCGTGATGATGCAGCTGGTGCGCCGCGGCTTCACCGGCGTGGCCAAGGCCGAGGCCCGCAAGGTGCCCGGCTTCGGGCGCTTCATGGAAATGGCGGAAGTCGCGTTCCTCGATCGCAGCGATTCGGGCAAGGCAGTGGACGCCCTCAAGCCTGCAGTAGATCGGCTCAAGAAGGGCCTGTCGGTGTGTATCGCGCCCGAGGGCACGCGGTCCTGGACGCCGAAGCTCGGGGCGTTCAAGAAGGGGCCCTTCCATCTCGCGATGCAGGCCGGAGTGCCCATCGTGCCGGTGGTCATCCGCAACGCCGGCGAGATCATGGGGCGTAACGACCAGACGATGCGCTCGGGTGTCGTGCAGGTCGCGATCCTGTCGCCGGTCGACGTCTCCACATGGAAGGTATCCGAGCTGACGGAGCGCATCGCCGAAGTACGGCAGCGCTACGTCGACACGCTGGAGAACTGGCCGGGGAAAAGCACATGAGCCGCTGGCGACACGGTGTCCGAGCGAAGCGAGGTGGGTGCGGGAGCCAGCGGAACGGCTCATATCGAGTGCTCCCTGCATTCACGCGAGGCAACGCATGAGCCGTCCGATGCGCGTGACCGTGCTGGGCGCAGGTTCGTGGGGAACGACCGTCGCGTCGCTCGCCGCGCGCAACGCCGACACGCTGATCTGGGCTCGCCGCGCGAGCACCGTCGAGCAGATCAACCGCGAGCATCGCAACGAGGATTACCTGAAGGGCCTGGCGTTGCACAAGAAGTTGCGTGCAACGACGAGCCTCGAGGAGGCGCTGCGGGAGTGCGACGTACTGGTGATGGGCGTGCCCTCGCACAGCTTCCGCGAAACGCTCAAGCAGGTCGCGCCGCTGGTTCGTCCCTGGGTTCCGATCATCAGCCTGGCCAAGGGTCTGGAGCAGGGCACGCAGCGGCGCATGACCGAGATCATCCACGAGGAGTTGCCGGGACATCCCGCCGGACTGCTCGCAGGACCCAACATCGCGCGCGAAGTGCTGCAGGGCATGGCCGCCGCCGCGGTGGTCGCCATGCCGGACGAAACCATTGCGCGCGCGCTGCAGCCGCTGTTCTCCAGCTCCGTGTTCCGCGTCTATATCAATACCGACGTCATCGGATCCGAGCTGGGCGGTCCGCTGAAGAACGTCATCGCGATCTCCGCCGGCATGGGGCAGGGCCTCGGTGTGGGAGAGAACACGCGCGCGATGGTCATCACGCGCGGTCTGGCCGAAATCACGCGCCTGGGCGTCGCACTCGGGGGTCGTGCCGAGACCTTCTCGGGCCTCACCGGCCTGGGCGATCTGCTGACCACGTGCATGAGCCCGCTGTCACGCAACCGCCAGGTCGGCGAACAGTTCGCGGCCGGCAAGACCACGGCCGAAATCGTCGCGTCGATGAACATGGTCGCCGAGGGCATCAAGACCAGCAGCGTCGTCATGGAACTGGCCGGCAAGTACGGCGTGGACATGCCGATCGCGCGCGAGGTCGCCGCGGTGGTCAAGGGTGAGCACGGCGCGGTGCAGGCGTTCCGCGGGCTGCGCAGGCTGGCCGCAGGTGCGGAGCAGGAGTCGGGTTGAGGGCCAGGCTTCGGGCTTCGAAAAAAGGCGAGCGCAAAGGGAAAAAGAAAGGACGCAAAGGAAAAGAAAAACGAGAAAAACGAAGCATTGATGGGTGATCGATGGGATGGCGTCGTTCC
>Ga0187844_10001765_pt1 | contig 16091 bp, 17 predicted proteins | sample SpaLakP09_SKY_50_FD_134517 | JGI IMG/M metagenome (GOLD analysis project Ga0187844, IMG submission 134517) | Oligotrophic lake water microbial communities from Sparkling Lake, Wisconsin, USA - SP09_SKY_50 | ecosystem: Environmental > Aquatic > Freshwater > Lake | place: USA: Sparkling Lake...
AGAGCGTCGTAAAGAATTCATTAAGGTTGCAAAAAACAAAGCAGAAGAAGCCAGAGTTTCAATTCGTAACATCAGAAGAAACGCTAAAGATGCCTTAGATAAATCCAAGAAAGATGGAGATGTTAGCGAGGATGATGTTAAAAGAGCGGAAAAGGCTCTTGATGAAATCACCAATAAAGGCGTGCACGGCATAGATGATGTGCTTAAACATAAGGAATCTGAACTCCTAGAGGTTTAACTACCATCTCAAATGATCTGAACCTAGGTTAAAGTCTAGGAGTGGATAAAATTCAAACCGGTAGAAATTTGCCCGCTGCAACTGTTATTGGTCTACTTCTTCTTTCATCGGTTATTGCCTCACTTTTTGTTTATAAGTACGTGTTTATTTTCCTAGCTTTAGTAGCTTTGCTCTTGGCCGCACATGAACTGACAACTCAATGGTCAAGATCAAGAGATGTTAAAACTTCTTTTTTTCTTATTGCTACATCAATTTCTTTAATGGTCTTCTCCTCAGTTTATTTTGGGATCCTAGGTTTAATCGGGGCCTATCTGGTCGCCGGAATTCTTAATGCACTTTATGGATTAACGAATAGGTTTAGTTTTAGAAAGATATTCAAAATATCAATATTTACTTATTCATATTTGGGATTATTTGGATCACTATCTATGCTGATGCTTAAAACAGAAGACGGTGCTGGTCGCGTTTTCTTATTCATTGCGATTACTGCGTTTAGTGACACGGGTGGATATTTAACAGGTATCTTGATTGGTAAACATAAAATTGCCCCAAGTATTTCACCACAGAAGTCTTATGAGGGTTTAATTGGATCAATTATTTTTGCGGTTTTATTTGCAGGATTTGCGGGACCAAAATTCTTAGAAATTGAAATCTGGCAAGCAGTAGTAATCGGGATAACTTTGGCAATAGCAGGAACTGCTGGTGATCTTTTTGAAAGTGGAATTAAAAGACAACTAGGGATTAAAGATTTTTCAACATTAATTCCAGGACATGGTGGGATGCTGGATAGGTTGGACTCATTGGCCCCAAATGCTCTAATGTCATTTCTTTTATTTGGGCTATTTTTAGGATTCAATTAAAATGTTAGAAATTATCGATCCGGAAAAAGAGAACATCAAAAAAAAGACACCTCAACATATTGCTGACTTTGATATCAAAGGCAGAAAAAAGTTCGCAGCAGAGTTAGGTTTACCAGGCTTTAGAGCAGATCAAGTAAGCAGACATTGGTTTGGTCAACTTTCTGATAATTTTGAAGAATGGACAGATCTACCTGCTGAAAACAGACAAGAAATATCTGAAGTATTAACTCCTAAATTAATAACAGAATTAAAAGTTCAAAAAGCTGATGGTGGAAATACTGTTAAAACTTTATGGAAACTTCATGACGGATTGTTGATTGAAAGTGTTTTAATGCACTATCCCAATAGAACAACAATATGTATTTCATCTCAAGCAGGATGTGGCATGGGTTGCCCATTTTGTGCCACAGGTCAAGGTGGATTAAAAAGAAATCTTTCCACCTCTGAAATTGTTGCCCAGGTTCAAGCAGGAGCTAGATATGCTGCCCAAGGATTATTGCCAGAAGGTCCGACTCGTCTTTCAAATATTGTTTTTATGGGCATGGGCGAACCGATGGCAAACTTTAATGCTGTGGTGGGAACAATTCATCGCATCCATGATGAATCACCAGAGGGCCTAGGAATTAGTGCAAGAAATATAACTGTAAGCACAGTTGGAATTGTGCCACGAATAAATGATTTGGCAGCACTGGGATTACCGGTGAGATTAGCTGTTAGTTTGCATGCACCAACAGATGAATTACGAAACACACTTGTGCCCCTTAACGAAAGATATCCGATAAAGGAAGTTCTGGATGCTTCTTGGAAATATGCCGAAACAAGTGGGCGCAGAGTTTCGATCGAGTACGCAATGATTAAGTCAATGAATGATCAAATAATTCACGCTAAACAATTAGCAAATCTTTTAAGAGGAAAAGATGTGCACGTAAATCTAATTCCTTTAAATCCAACACCCGGATCCAAATGGACCGCTTCGGATCCCAAAGATGAAAAAATATTTGTAGAAATATTAGAACAATCTGATATTGCTGTAACAGTGCGAGACACCAGAGGTAGAGAAATTGATGGAGCCTGCGGTCAACTGGCCGCCAGTGAAGTCTAGGTAAAAGAGGGAAAATGAGTCAAAGCGAAAACGAACCACAGAATTTCAATGAAACCTTTGATTCTAAAGATTATTTCGCCAACCTTTATGGTGCAACAGATGAATTAGGGAATCCCAGTCAAACGAAAATAGATAAATTGCGTGACAATCTCCTTGTTAAAATGTTTTCAAAATACGGATCAACATTATTGGAAGATTCCAGTGTTGTTGACATTGGTTGCGGGTATGGTTGGTTGCTTGATTATTTTGACACCGCAAAAAGAGTGTGTGGTTCAGATATTTCAGAGCATGCAATTGAAGTTGCTCGGAAACGCTCCCCAAGTAGGGAATTCAAAGTAGCTGATATTCAAACCGGTGTTGCGTTCGACAACAAATTTGATTTGGTTTTGGCAATAAATGTTATTGAGCACCTCCCAAATCCTGCTGCTGGAATTAGAGCAATTTGTGATGCATTGAAGCCAGGTGGTATTACTTTGGTACATTTGCCAACAATAAATAACGCATTTAACAAATGGGAATATAAATATTTGTATGACTCAGATCCAACACATATTTATAGACCAAAAGGTTCAGAAATTAGAAAAATGTTTGAAGAAAACGGACTAAAGACAATGCGGGATTCTTTCTTACCACATTTTCCTGCTTGGTTAACTAGATTAATTCCCATACATCCTGCTTATTTAGCAGTTTATAAAAAGATTTAACTTGCTGAGGCAATAGCCTTTTCTAGCACATCAAGTCCTTCATTAAGTAATTCATCATTGATCACAAGTGGTGGTAGGAATCTTAAAACGTTTCCATAAGTTCCAGCAGTTAAGACTAGAACTCCTTCAGCATGACAAGATTTAACAATTTTTGATGTTGTATCTGAATCTGGAGTATTAGTTCCTGGTTTTACGATTTCAATTGCGATCATGGCACCTCTGCCTCGCACATCACCAATTAATTGATGTTGTTTAGCCATATTTTGTAATCTTGGAATCATAATTGATTCAATATGTTTTGCCGCTTGAATTAAATTATCTTTTTCAATGGTTTCAATTGCTCCAAGTGCTCCTGCTAACGCGATTGGATTTCCACCATAAGTTCCACCTAGTCCACCGGCATGAATTGAATCCATAACATCTGCTCGACCTGTGACTGCAGCAACTGGAAGTCCTCCTCCCATACCCTTGGCCATGGTTATCAAATCAGGAACTACTTGTTCAAATTCAGAAGCAAACATGTCGCCAGTTCTGGCAAAACCAGTTTGTACTTCATCGGCAATAAATAAAACACCGTTATCTTTAGCCCACTTAGCAAGTGCACTTAAGAATCCTGGTGCCGGAACAATGAAGCCACCTTCGCCTTGAATTGGTTCAATCACAATTGCTGCAACTTGATCTGATCCAACTTCTTTTTCAATTTTTGATATTGCATTTGCTGCAGCTTGAGCTCCGCTTAAGCCATCATGGAATGGGTAAGAAGTAGGGACTCGATAAATTTCCGGAGCAAAAGGACCAAAACCTTTTTTGTATGGCATGTTTTTTGCTGTCATTGCCATAGTTAGATTTGTTCTACCGTGGTAACCATGTTCAACAACGACTACGCCGTCACGTTTTGTAAAATATCTGGCAATCTTAACCGCGTTTTCTAAAGCTTCAGCACCTGAGTTAAATAGTGCAGATTTTTTAGCATGTGTTCCTGGAGTCAAACGTGAAAGTGCTTCACAAACTTGTACATAAGATTCATAGGGCGCAATCATGAAACATGTGTGGGTAAATTATTCTACTGCTTCTTGCACATTTGCAACTACACGGGGATTTGAATTACCAACTGTTGTTACCGCAATTCCTGAAGCTAAATCAATAAATGAGTTACCGTCAATGTCTTCGACAATTCCTCCACCTGCTCTTTTTACATAAACTGGCAAAGTGCTACTAACCCCGGCACTGACAACTTCGACTCGACGCTTTTGCATCTCAACAGACTTAGGGCCTGGGATTGCGGTAACTATGCGACGTTTTTGTTCCAGAGTTGGTCCACCGACGACTTTGCTTGACATGTTGCTCCTGTGCTTAATTTCCTACCGCAAGATTACGCGTAATTAGCAATATCGCACAATTGGAGTGTGCCAAAACGCCGAATTACTGTGCTAGGTTCCACAGGATCAATAGGAACTCAAGGATTAGAAGTAATTGCTCAACATAGTGACAAATTTGAAATAGTAGGCCTTTCAGCCGGCAAAAACGTTGAGCTTTTAGCCGAGCAAGTCAGAAAATTTAATCCTCAAAAGGTTTCGGTAATTGATGAAAAGTCAGCAGCTGTATTAAAACAAAATCTAGGCTCAACAGATACCAAAATAGTTGTGGGCGAAAACGCAAGTGCAGATATTGCTGGGCTAAGTTGCGATGTTGTACTTAATGGCATAACTGGTGCAGCAGGCTTACCTGCCACAATTTCGGCTTTGAAATCTGGTGCAAAACTTGCTCTGGCAAATAAAGAATCGTTAGTCATTGGGGGAAAACTTGTCTTAGACATAGCAGGTGAAGATCAAATTATTCCTGTTGATTCTGAACATTCAGCTCTGGCGCAATGTTTGCGTGGGGAAGATAAATCCCAAATAAAAAAATTAATACTAACTGCTAGTGGTGGACCATTTAGAGGTAAGTCTAAGAGTGAATTAGAAAAAGTAACTCTAGAAGAAACTTTGAAACATCCCACTTGGGCAATGGGTCAAGTGGTAACAATTAATTCTGCAACATTGATGAATAAAGGTTTAGAAGTTGTAGAAGCACATTTACTTTTTGGAATTGATTTTCAAAACATTGAAGTTGTGGTGCACCCACAATCAATTGTGCATTCACTGGTGGAATTTGTGGACGGTTCAACTATGGCCCAAGCTTCACCTCCAAATATGAAAGTTCCAATCGCACTTGCTTTGAGTTGGCCAGATCGACTTCAAGAGATATCACCAGCAATTGATTGGAAAAAGTCTGCAAGTTGGGATTTTGAGACTGTTGATGAAAACATTTTTCCTGCACTAAACGTTGCCAGAAAAGCAGGATTAGCAGCAGGAACTGCACCGGCAGTAATGAACGCAGCAAATGAAATCTGTGTACAAGCCTTTATTGAGCGAAAACTCTCTTTCTTGTCTATAGTTGAAATTGTGAATACAGTTCTGGAAAATCATTTATCAAGTTCAGAATTTATTGCAAATATGGAACTCAATCTTGATAAGTTATTTGCATCAGATAAGAAAGCAAGATTTGACACCCAGCAACTAATTAGTGAGGCAACGAGTTAAGTGGAAATTTTAGGTATTCTATTTCTAATACTTGTGGTGATGATTTCTATTGGCCTACATGAATTAGGTCATCTCACTCCAGCGAAAAAATTTGGTGTGAAAGTTACGCAATACATGATTGGTTTTGGTCCCACAATTTGGTCAAAGAAAAAAGGCGACACAGAATACGGAATTAAAGCAATTCCCTTAGGTGGCTACATTCGCATGATTGGCATGGTTCCTCCTGCAAGGGATGGAAAAGATGCCAAGGGCCCTTTTGCTGAAATTGTTAACACAGCTAGAAAGCAAAGCATGGATGAAATTGAGCCAGGGGATGAAAATAAAGTTTTCTATAAATTGAGTGTGCCAAAAAAGCTTACGGTCATGATTGGTGGACCGTTTATGAACCTTGTTCTAGCATTTGTGTTTTTTACTATTTCATTTGCTGGTATTGGATTTCCCGCCGCCACTAATCAAGTAAAACAAGTAGTGGCCTGCCTACCAAATGATGTTGATGTTTTAGGAGATTGTTTAGTTGGGACCACCCCATCACCAGCTTTAGCAGCTGGGATGATGGCCGATGACAAAATTATTAAATTTTCAGGAAAAGAAATTACCAATTGGGAAGAATTAGCAACAGCAATACAAAAAAGTTCTGAAGGAACAGTAGCTATCACAGTGTTACGAAACGAAAAAGAAATCAATTTAGAAGTTCAAATTGTTAATGCGATTAGACCACAATCGGCAAATGCATTGGCATCGAATAAACCTGCACCCTATTTAGGTATTGCACCGAAAATTATTATTGAGAAGCAACCAGTGAGCAGTGTTGTTAAGACTTTGGAAGAAATCACAGTTGGAACTGGTCAAGTGTTGTGGAATTTGCCAAACCGTGTTGGTCAATTGTTTGGGGCAGCTTTCTTAGGTGAGAAACGTGATCCAGAAGGTTTAGTTGGCATAGTTGGTGTGACACGAGTTGGTGGAGAAATAGCTGCAGCAGATATTCCTGTTATTTGGAGAGTTGCCACCCTGTTGAATTTGGCAGGGGGATTAAATATGGCATTGTTTTTATTTAATTTGTTACCTTTACTTCCATTAGACGGCGGACACGCTGCAGGTGCAATTTATGAAGGTTTACGACGACAGATTGCACGAATACGTAGAAAACCGGATCCAGGCCCAGCAGATACTTCCAAGATGTTGCCATTTGCTTATTCCGTGGCAATATTGTTAATAGGTTTATCAATACTGCTTTTATACGTTGACGTTGTTAACCCAGTTCGCCTCGGGGGATAGGATTAAATTATGACCGCGATTAACTTAGGAATACCTGAAGGACCACCACCGGTATTAACTCCTCGTCGCAAGACTCGCAAAATTACTTTGAAACATCATTCTCATCCTTTAGAAATTGGTGGAGACGCACCTGTTTCAGTGCAATCAATGTGCACAACACTTACTGCAGATGTGAATTCAACATTGCAACAAATTGCAGAACTAACTGCGTCAGGTTGCCAAGCTGTTCGAGTGGCTGTGCCCAGTCAAGATGATGCAGATGCTTTATCTGCAATTGCAAAAAAATCTCCAATTCCAGTAATCGCTGACATTCATTTTCAACCAAAATATGTTTTTGCAGCAATTGATGCAGGATGCGCAGGAGTTCGAGTTAATCCCGGAAATATTAAACAATTTGATGATCGCGTTGGAGAAATTGCAAAAGCTGCCAAAGATGCAGGCATTCCAATTAGAATTGGTGTTAATGCAGGATCTTTAGATAAAAGATTGTTAGAAAAATATGGCAAAGCAACTCCAGATGCATTAGTAGAATCAGCACTTTGGGAAGCATCACTGTTTGAAGAACACGATTTTCGAGACATCAAAATTTCTGTGAAACATAATGATCCAGTGGTGATGGTTTCGGCTTATACAAAACTTTCTGCAGCTTGTGATTACCCGTTGCATTTAGGTGTGACTGAAGCAGGTCCTGCTTTTCAAGGCACAATTAAATCTGCTACAGCATTTGGTGCATTGTTAAGTAAAGGAATTGGCGACACAATTCGTGTTTCACTTTCTGCTCCACCAGTTGAAGAAGTAAAAGTAGGTATTGGAATTTTGGAAGCACTGAATTTAAAGAAACGTGGGTTTGAAATTATTTCCTGTCCATCATGTGGACGTGCACAAGTTGATGTTTACACATTGGCCGAACAGGTTACTGAAGCTCTACAAGGTTTCAAAGTTCCAATGAGAGTTGCTGTTATGGGATGTGTTGTGAATGGACCAGGTGAAGCTCGCGAAGCAGACTTAGGGGTTGCTTCAGGAAATGGCAAAGGTCAAATATTTGTTAAAGGTGAAGTAATTAAAACAGTTCCAGAATCTGAAATTGTGCAAGTGCTAATCGAAGAAGCAACAAGAATCGCTGCAGCAATGGGCGAAGGTGTGGCCGGTGAACCTACGGTACTGGTCAAGTAATAAACAGGTGCGTCCAATGTTGCGCACTGATATTGATCAGGTGAGAAGTTTAGCGCTTAAAGATCCAGTTAGTAATTGTTTTATTTTAAGTAGATTGCAAGATTCAAGTATTAATGCGTGGTCAACACAGAATGAAATAAGTGTTTTTGAAAACAATAAAATAATTGAATCTGCAATTTACAACGGGGCAAATGTTATTCCTTTGGAAACAACGGCTGAATCTAGAGTTGCTTTTGCCCAATATTTGGTTGATTCACCACGACGAGCTTCATCAATTTTGGGTGATAAAGATCAAGTATTGGATTTATGGAATTTATTGAAACCTTTTTGGAATAAGCCCAGAGAAATCAGAAGTAACCAACCAGTTTTAGTTATAGATGATGCGCCACTGCTCGCACCAGATCTACTGGTTAGACCAGCAGTATTAAGAGATCTAGAAGTTTTATTACCAGCCTGTGTTTCAATGTTTACCGAAGAAGTGGGAATTTCTCCAGTCGTTGGTAGTAGTGAATTAATTTATAGAAATAGAATTTCAGAAGTAATTCAACACAGAAAAATGTTTGCCCGAATTGATCAATCACAAGTCACTTTCAAAGCTGAAATTGGTGTTGCTACCGATCAGGTTTGCCAAATTCAAGGAGTTTGGGTTCCACCTCAATTAAGAGGCAGAAATTATGGCAAAGCGGGGATGGCTGCGGTAGTAGATTTAACTAGAAAACATTTCGCACCAAAGGTGAGCTTGTATGTAAATGATTACAATGAGCGTGCTCGCGCGGTTTATAAATCGGTAGGGTTCCAAGAACACTCCACATTTGCAACGGTTCTCTTCTAATTTCTAATTAAGAAGTAGGCTAGAGCCATGTTGCTTCGAATGTCCACATATTTTCTGCGCACTCTTAGAGACGATCCAGCTGATGCAGTTGTGCCAAGCGACAAATTATTAATTCGGGCAGGTTATGTTAGAAGAGTCGCGCCAGGAGTTTTTAGTTGGCTGCCATTGGGATATTTAACTTATCGAAAAGTGGAAGAAATAGTAAGAGAAGAAATGAATCTTGCTGGTTTTCAGGAAGTTCATTTTCCAGCACTATTACCAACCGAACCTTATGAAGCAACAAATAGATGGACCGAATATGGACCAAATCTTTTTAGATTAAAAGACAGACGCGGTGTTGATTACCTACTAGGTCCAACTCATGAAGAAATGTTTACTTTAATGGTCAAGGATCTTTATAGTTCATACAAAGATTTGCCTTTGATTATTTATCAAATTCAAACAAAATATCGCGATGAAGCAAGACCAAGAGCAGGAATTCTTCGCGGTCGCGAATTTGTGATGAAAGATGCCTATTCATTTGATACAGACCAAAAAGGTTTAGATCTTTCATACCAAAAACATCGTGATGCTTATATTAAAACTTTTAAAAGATTAGGTTTAGACTTTGTAATCGTTTCAGCTATGTCTGGGGCCATGGGTGGATCTAAGAGTGAAGAGTTTTTAGCACCCTGTGAATTTGGTGAAGATACCTATGTGAAATGTGAAAAATGTGAATATGCAGCAAACGTGGAAGCGGTAACAACCCCGGTTCCTAAAGGTTTAGATTTCTCTAAAATTCCAGCAGCTCACGTTGAAGAAACTCCACATACTCCGACTATCGACACTTTGGTTGAAATATCTAATTCGAGGAAAGATTTAAGAAGAGAAGATAGAGATTGGCAAGCTAGTGACACTTTAAAAAATGTTGTGGTGATGCTTACCCATCCTGATGGGAAAAATGAGCCTTTAGTTGTTGGGGTACCAGGAGATCGTGAAGTGGATATGCGACGACTCGAAGCAGTTGTTTCACCAGCCACAGTCAGAGTTTTTGAAGAAACAGATTTTCCCAAATATCCAAATCTGGTTCGCGGATATATTGGCCCACAAGTTTTAGGATTAAAATCAGCTAGCAAAATTAAATTCTTAGTTGATCCAAGAATAGTTACTGGCACAAGATGGATAACTGGTTCAAATATTGCCGGAAAACATATCTACGATTTGGTTTCAGGCAGAGATTTTAGTGCAGATGGTTTCATTGAAGCAGCCGAAATTAAAGAGGGAGATACTTGTCCAAGTTGCGCCGGAAAATTAACAATTGCCCGAGGAATTGAAATAGGACATATTTTTCAACTTGGTAAGAAATATGCCGAAGCATTAGATCTAAAAGTGTTGGATGAGAACGGAAAATCTCAAGTGGTAACTATGGGTTCTTACGGAATCGGAGTTTCCAGAGCTGTTGCAGCGATTATTGAGCAAAACCATGATGAACAAGGAATTGTTTGGCCAGCAACAGTTGCCCCAATAAATGTTCAACTGGTTGCAGCTGGAAAAGAAGATTCTATTTTTGAGGAAGCAGATAAAATTGCTCAAAATTTGAATGAGGCAGGAATTTCAGTGATGTTTGATGATCGAAAATCCGTTTCACCAGGTGTGAAATTTAATGATGCAGAATTACTAGGAATGCCTTGGATTGTGGTGGTGGGAAAGAAATTAGTCGAAGGACTCGTTGAAGTAAAAAATCGTAAAACAGGGGAAAGACAAGATATTGAAGTTTCTAAAATTGTTTCGCATTTAAAATCTTTAATTAAGTAAATGCCGGATTTAATAGTAATAATTTTTCTTATGCTGGCGGCATTCACGGCCGGTTGGGTTGATGCCATTGGTGGAGGCGGAGGATTAATACAGTTTCCTGCTTTACTTTTTGGGTTACCCAACGCAACTCCAGCACAATTATTAGGAACCAATAAAGCATCCAGTATTTTTGGTACGGCTGGTGCCACAAGTACATATTTCAAGAAAATGCCAAATGAAGTAAAAGCCACAATTCCTATGGCAATTATTGCATTCATTGGTTCATTAGTTGGGGCAATATTTTCAAGTAACTTACCCCGTAGTTCATTTGAACCGATAGTTTTCGTGGTTTTGATAGTGGTTGGTTCCTGGATTTTATTTTCACCAAATATTCGGAATGAAAAAATGCCAACTAAAGTTAAAAGTAATCTTGTGATGCTTATAGGTGGAGCAGGACTTGGTTTTTATGATGGTGCGTTTGGTCCAGGAACTGGCGCATTCTTAATAGCTCTTTTTGTTGGGGCCTTAGGAAAGCAATATTTAGTAGCAAGTGCTGGTGCAAAAGTTGTTAATTTAGCAACCAATTTTGGGGCAGTAATGATTTTCTCAATTTCTGGATCAATAATCTGGTCTTTGGCACTTTTGATGGCATTGGCTAATTTTGCAGGTGGAATTTTTGGTGCCAAAAAAGCAATCGGTAAAGGTTCTAGTTTTGTTAAAGTCATTGTGGCCACTGTTGCATTTGCCAGTGCTTTAAGACTTGCTTTACAAATTTGGGGTTAAGTAATACTTCCAGGAAGTGCCATTGGGCTTTGTTTAAATTCTAAGATCCTGATACCCCCATCAAGTGCGTATTGCAAACTTTCTCGTCTAATCGATTTGTTTTCAATCGCATAAAGTTGAATGTAGATACCAATCAACCTGTTTTCAACATAGCTTGCTAATTCGTAGGCCGAAACCATATCTTTTACCACAATTGGTAATTCATAATCTTCTTTTGGTCTCGGTGGGGTAATTCCTAGATCTCTTAATCTAAGCCTTAATTTATCTCGATTATTGCGATGCAGGTTAAAAATTGAAAATGCGTAATTCTTATTTTCATCTGGAATAAATGATAATAAATATCCAAATGCCCAAACTGCAGCATTTTCACCTGCTACAGCCAAATTTAATTTATCTATTATTTCTTTAGAAGTTTTTACGGTAGCTGAAGGACTTGGGCTAGTGCTCATTGTTCATCACCAACATCAGATCCTTCATATCTTGCATTTGGACTGGGGGCAACGGGAGTGATCATTTTGTTGAGCCAATAAATATGCTGTGTGATACTTGATGCAATTTGTCCAATATTTTTTAATATTGTTTCATCATCTGTGGTGATGCAAGATTCTAAACAAAAATTTAGGTGTTCTTCTTCGGCCAACAAAAGTTGAGTAATACTTGCAACCTGTAATCCGGTAGGAGAAGGGTTAGGAGTGGCAGAAACTTGTTTGGTCCAAAGTGTTAAATGTACTAAATGATTATCACGTAACTGTTGTAATTGACTTCTGAAACTTCTTTCTTGATTAATTCCCGCAAAATAGATGACCACTAGAGCGGTTTCTCTTTGGATAAATTCTTGAATCAACAATTCTTCTGTGCTTGGCTTTGAACCTAGAAGAGAACCATTAGCGCAGGCACTCAGCGCTAAAACACCACTTGAGGCAAGCAAAACCCTTCTATCTAACAAGATATGTCCCTTTTCAATTAGGTCTTTTCCTTATTCTATGCACCAGTGAACTCTGCAGTAATTGAATAATGATTTAGCGCTACCCTAGAGATACAACTGCAAGACCCAACTGAACAGCATTACCTAAACGCAACGGAGTTGCCCATGTCCACGCGTGAACAAATATTGCAAATTTTAGAGCCAATCGCAACCAATATGGGCCTTGATTTAGAAGACGTAGAAATTAAATCAGCTGGGAAAAATTCAATTGTGCAAGTTTCCATCGATAAAGATGGGGGCATTAATCTTGATGAAGTAGCCCAAATTTCCAATAAAATATCTGAAGCACTTGATGCCCAAGGTTTCCTAGGTGAAAAGCCCTACACTTTGGAAGTTGGTTCCCCTGGAATAGACAAAGCTTTAACTCATTCCCGCCATTGGAGAAGAAACAATGGTCGTTTAGTTAAAATTAACTTTGGTTCAAATTCTGAAGTGGGCAGAATAATTGAATCAGATGATGAAAAAGTTTCAATAGAAGTCAAAGGAAAAACTAGATCAATACTTTTTGACAAAATCGACAAAGCATTTATTCAAATCGAATTCAATCCTAAAAAGAGCAGCAAATAATGGATATTGATATCAAAGCACTCAAACAACTTGTAAAAGAACGTGAAATGCAATGGGAACGAGTGGTGTTAGCAATTGAGGAAGCACTTTTCGCGGCCTACAACAAAAACCCTGGATCAAGCCCAAATGCCAAAGTAAAACTGGATCGAGTATCCGGTCACGTTGAAGTAAAAGTAACTGAATTAGACGCCGAAGGCAAAGTAGTCCGCGAATTTGATGACACCCCGCAAGATTTTGCCAGGGTAGCCGCAGCAACTGCTAAACAAGTTTTATTTTTGAAGATGCGCGATGTTAAAGATGATCAAGTATTTAAAGATTTTCTTAAAAGAGAAAACACAGTAATTTCAGGAGTCATTCAACAAGGAAAAGATCCATCACTAATTGATGTAAAAATCGCTGATGGGGTAGAAGGTTTTATCCCAGTGCAAGAACAAGTTCCTGGTGAAACTTACGAACATGGCTCAAGAATTAAATGTTTTGTAGTTTCTGTTCGTAAAGGTCAAAAAGGACCTCAAATTACTTTGTCTAGAACTCATCCAGGTTTAGTTAAAGGTTTATTTGAATTAGAAGCTCCAGAAGTTTTGCAAGGAGTTGTTGAAATTGTGGCAGTTGCCAGAGAATCAGGTCATCGCACAAAAATTGCGGTGCTCACCCATGATCCCCAAATAAGTCCTAAGGGAACTTGCATTGGTCCGATGGGACAAAGAGTTCGAAATGTGATGAGTGAATTAGGTGGAGAAAAAATTGACATTGTAGATTTTTCACTTGATCCAGTTTTATTTATAGCTAATGCGTTGTCACCAGCAAAAGTCACAAGTGTCACTGTTGTTGATCAAGAATTAAGATCTGCCCAAGTAATTGTTCCTGATTTTCAACTATCTTTAGCGATTGGAAGAGAGGGACAAAACGCCCGTTTAGCTGCAAGACTTACCGGGTGGAAAATAGACATTCGCTCAGATTCAAAACCAGACAATTCCACTCCTATAGATTTGGATAATGGTGAGTAATGGTTTTTAGTGCTATCAAAGAAGCATGGAATTTCGTCGATAAACCTATAAGGAAGTTGTTCGGTTTACTTCTACTTGTTCGACTTGTGACAAATGTTTTTGATCTGGTCGGAACAGCCTTAATGGCAGTGCTTGTTGGCTACGTAGTAGGTGTTATCGGAGGAAACCCACAGGTAAATTCAATTTTACCGATAATTAATTTGTTTAATCTAGAGAATCTTTCTATTCGATATCAAGTAATTGCTCTGGGTTTATTAACTTTAAGCGTGTTTATACTTAAACCACTAATTGTTATGCCGGTAAGTAAAATTCTTGGATTTGGGATACATCGCCAGGGGGCTAAATTAACGAACGATTTAATTACTAAATTTGTAAATTTGCCATTATCTTCAGTTAGAAAATGGTCAAGCCCAGAAGTAAATTATGCAACAATACAGGGGATACCTTCAGTTTTAAATTTACTTTGGACGGCTACATCGTTAATTTCTGATATCGCTTTGGTTCTGATGTTTTTTGTTATCTTATTCGTTTCAAATCCTGCCATTACTGTGGGTTTACTTATTTATGTGTTTTTCCTTTTTGGATTACTTTCTTGGTTAAGCGGTAATAGAATCTCGCAGGCTGGAAGCAGATCAGGTAAGGCGTCAAGTAATTCAACTAAAGGTATTTTGGAAATTCTCTCTTTGTTTAGAGAGTTATTCGTTTCAAACAGATTGACCCACCAAGTATCTGCACTTAGGGAATCTAGATTGGAACAGGGTGAGGCCACGGCCACAGTTGAATGGTTGGCACAACTGCCACGCTATGTAATCGATACTGCTCTGATCTTAGGAATAGTGGTTGTTGCAGTAGGTCAGTCTAATGCTGATTCTATTTCTGTAGCTGCTTCCAGTACAGCACTTTTCTTAACTGCAGCACTTCGGATGTTGCCAACGATTGCTCCAATTCAGGGTTCTATTAATGGAATCAAAAATATGCAAGGTTTGACTGAACGTGTTCATGCATTCTCCAAAGTAGTAGAATTGGAAACTCCAGGAAGAAAAAAGTACCTGGACAATCTAAAAATAAATAATTCAATCAATTCAAAATTTACGATATCAGTAGACAATCTCACATTAAATTATTCTCAAAACGATAAGCCAGCTATTTCTGGAATCTCTTTTAACATCAACTCAGGTTCTACATTAGCCATTGTTGGTTCCTCTGGGTCTGGCAAAACCACTTTGGCTGATTGTTTATTGGGATTACTGGAACCAACAGATGGAAAAGTTGAAATTGATAAAACATCGCCAGAGATATATAGAAGTTTAAATAGTGGATCAATTTCTTATGTTTCACAGGACGTTACTTTAATTGATGGCTCAATCAGAGAAAATGTTGCTTTTGCTCTACCTCAATCAGAAATTGATGACCTTAAAATTTATCAAGCTTTGAAAAGAGCACACATAGATGATTTTGTCAGGAATCTTCCACAAGGACTCAAAACTGTGGTTGGAGAACGAGGTACCAGATTATCTGGTGGGCAACGACAAAGAATTGGTATTGCTCGAGCTCTTTATAGCAATCCAAAGATTTTAGTTTTAGATGAGGCAACTAGTGCTCTGGATGCCGAAACTGAGGCAGCAATTACTGGAATGTTAAAAGAATTACATGGCGAAGTTACAATAATCTCAATTGCACATCGCCTAAGTACTGTCATGCATAGTGATTTAGTTTTGTTTCTTCGAGATGGAAAACTTGCTGGATCAGGTAAATTTGAAGATTTAGTTAAGCAACATCCAGATCTTGCACATCAGGCAGAATTGCTTGGTATTGAACTTGATCAGAATTAGTCAGTCCTTTTATTAATGACATCAATAAGAACTTGTGTGGGTTGCAATAAGAAAGAAGAAAAAAATAAGTTAATTCGAATCATTCAACAAAATGGCGAATTAGTAATTGACCATAAGAATCTCTTAGGCTCTAGGGGAGCAAACCTTCATAAGTCACTTGACTGTCTGAATTGGGCGATAAAAACCAAGGCTTTTCACAAAACACTCAAATTCAGCGGCGCGCTAAATACCTCTCAAGTCTTGAATGAATTCAGCAGTGAAGTACCCTAAGGATTGTCACTTCAACTCCCTACGGAGAAAACCCAATGAGCACTAAATGAGCACTTCGAAATGAAGGCTTTACTTTTAGTGTCCTAAGGATCGGGACTAATCCCTGTC
>Ga0187844_10001770_pt1 | contig 16064 bp, 13 predicted proteins | sample SpaLakP09_SKY_50_FD_134517 | JGI IMG/M metagenome (GOLD analysis project Ga0187844, IMG submission 134517) | Oligotrophic lake water microbial communities from Sparkling Lake, Wisconsin, USA - SP09_SKY_50 | ecosystem: Environmental > Aquatic > Freshwater > Lake | place: USA: Sparkling Lake...
GACCCGGGCGGGCCTGGCCAAGCGCGTGACGCACCTGCGCGACTGGGGCCTGCATATCGAGTCCAAGTTCGGCCAGGGTTACCGGCTCGCGCGGCCGCTGGAACGGCTCGATGCGGATCGCATCCGCGCCGGCGTGCCGCAGGACCTGCGCGTCGAGGTGCTGCCGATCGCCGACTCGACCAACCGCGTGCTGATGGACGCCGATCCGGCGGACGACCCGCAGGCGGTGGTCGCGGAATACCAGTCGGCCGGTCGCGGCCGTCGCGGTCGCGACTGGTGCTCGCCGTTCGGCGCCAACCTGTATCTCTCGACGGCCTGGACCTACCCGCTGTGGCCGCACCAGTTGCCGGCGCTGTCGCTGGCCGTCGGCGTGATCTGCGCGCGCGCGCTGCACGCGGCCGGTGTCGACGGCGTGCGCCTCAAGTGGCCGAACGACCTGCTGGTGCAGGAGCGCAAGCTGGGCGGCATTCTGATCGAGCAGCGCGGCGAATCCAGCGGCCTGTGCCGCGTGATCGTCGGCGTGGGCATCAACGTGTCGATGCACAGGTCGCAGGCTTCCGGCATCGACCAGCCGTGGATCACGGTCGACGAGGCGATGGAGCTGGCCGGCCGTGCACCGGTGTCGCGCAACCTGCTCGCCGCCGAACTGCTGCACGGATTGCACGAGTGCCTGGCGCGCTACACGGTCAAGGGCTTCGAACCCTACCGCGACGAATGGCTCGCCCTGGACGCGCTGCGCGGTCGCGAAGTGCAGGTGCCGGGCGACGACAAGATGCGCGGCATCGGGCAGGGCATCGATGGAAGCGGCGCGTTCCTGATCGAGACCAAGGCGGGATTGCGGCCCGTCCATGCAGGCGACGTCTCGCTCAGGGCCGTGTGATGTTGCTGCTCGACGTCGGCAACACGCGCATCAAGTGGGCCGAGGTGTCGCAGGGCGTCATCTTCAACACGGGCGCCGTCACGCACGCGGGCAAGCCGTCGGACGCCCTGTCGATACTCGGCGTCGACGAACCCGAGCAGGTCTGGATTTCCAGCGTCGCGGGTCCGGCGCACGACCTGTCGCTATCCAAGATCTGCCTCGCCCGCTGGCAGCTCTCCCCGCAGTACGCGCGCACCAAGGCGGAACAGCTCGGCCTGCGCAACGGCTACGCCGAACCCCAGCGCCTCGGCGCCGATCGCTGGCTCGCGATGATCGCGGCCTGGGCGGATACGAATGCCGATTGCATCGTCGTGGACGCCGGCACGGCGCTCACCGTGGATGCGATCGGAGCGGACGGCCAGCATCGCGGCGGCCTGATCGCCGCCGGGCTGCAGACCTCCGAGAAGGCCGTGCTCGGCGCAACGCGCTTTCCCACGCGCGACACGCCGCTGGCGGTCCATGCGGGCCTCGGCCTGGACACCGAGGCCTGCGTCCGCCAGGGCGCCATGCTCTCCGCGCTCGGCGCGATCGATCGCGCCAGCGCGCAGCTGCCCCGCGCCCGGCGCGTCATCACCGGCGGCGACGCGCAGACGCTGCAGGCCTACCTGGGCGAGGGCTGGAGCCTGCGGCCCTGCCTGGTACTCGAAGGGCTGCTGCTCGTCGCGCAAGCACCGTAGCCCGGGTGAAACCCGGGGCGCTTCTCCGATGCCGGGCAAACAGCCCCGGGTTTCACCCGGGCTACGGTTGCTGCAAACACGAACGGACAGCGCAAAGGACGCGGAGAAAAGCAAAGAAAGGCGCAAAGGATCATTCGAAAATCCTTTGCGCCTTTCTGGTTCCTTTGCGTCCTTTGCGTTAGCCGTTGACCCAGACCCCGAGTCGGACGACGTTCGGGGCTTTTCCGATCGGCGAGGAACAGCCCCGGACTTCGTCCGGGCTACGGGTGCGAACGGGCTCCGGGAGGGTCTGGCACCCCGGGCCTTCTCACCCTTTTGCGTAGCCACGTAGCCCGGGTGAAACCCGGGGCGCTTCTCCGATGCCGGGCACACAGCCCCGGGTTTCACCCGGGCTACGGTTGCGAAGGCCAGCGCAGAGGACGCGGAGAAAAGCAAAGAAGGGCGCAAAGATTCATTCGAAAATCCTTTGCGCCTTTCTGGTTCCTTTGCGTCCTTTGCGTTAGCCGTTGACCCAGACCCCGAGCCGGATGACCTCTGGGACTTTTCCGATACCCGCGGGGGAAATCCCGGACTTCGTCCGGGCTACGGGTGACGGCCGGGTCCTCGAAGGCCTGCTGCTGGTCACGCAGGCACCGTAGCCCGGGTGAAACCCGGGGCTTCTTCGCGGCCCGGCAAACAGCCCCGGGTTTCACCCGGGCTACGGGTGCGGATGGGCTCCGGGAGGGTCTCGCACCCCGGGCCTTCTCACCCTTTTGCATAGTCGGCAGCACGGGTCCGATGGCATACGATGCCCCTCCGAGCGGCATGGAGCGTGCAGGGAAGCTCGGGCTCACAGAATCGAAGAACCGGGAGACCGCGGGACGATGCGCATCCAGAAGCTGCTCGTTGCCAATCGTGGCGAGATTTCCATTCGTGTCATGCGTGCGGCCGCGGAGATGGGTATCCGCACCGTGGCGATCTACGCCTACGAGGACCGCTTCGCGCTGCACCGCTTCAAGGCAGACGAGAGCTACCTCGTCGGCAAGGGCCAGAAACCGATCGCGGCCTACCTCGACATCGCGGACATCATCCGCATCGCCACGGAAGCCGGGGTCGACGCCATCCACCCGGGCTACGGCTTCCTGTCGGAAAACCCGAATTTCGCCGAGGCCTGCCTCGCCGCCGGCATCGAGTTCGTCGGCCCGCGGCCAGCGGTGCTGCGCACGCTGGGCGACAAGGTGGCCGCCCGTGCGGCGGCCATGGCGGCCCAGGTGCCGATCCTGCCGGCCAGCGGCACGCTGCCGCGCGACGTCGAGGAAGTGAAGAAGATCGCCGCGCAGATCGGCTACCCGGTGATGCTCAAGGCCAGCTGGGGTGGGGGTGGCCGCGGCATGCGCGCCATCGAGGCGGAGGCCGACCTGCCGGTGGCGCTGGATTCCGCACGCCGGGAGGCGCTCGCTGCGTTCGGCAACGACGAGGGGTATCTGGAAAAGCTGGTGCGCCGGGCGCGCCACGTCGAGGTGCAGATCCTGGGCGACGCCCACGGCAACGTGATGCACCTGTTCGAACGCGACTGTTCGGTGCAGCGGCGCAACCAGAAGGTCGTGGAGCGGGCGCCCGCGCCGTATCTCACGCAGGAGCAGCGCGAAGAACTGTGCGCCTCCGCCGTGCGCCTGTGCCAGAGCGTGAATTACACGCACGCCGGCACCGTCGAGTTCCTGATGGATGCCGACACCGGCAAGTTCTATTTCATCGAGGTCAATCCGCGCATCCAGGTGGAGCACACGGTGACGGAGGAAGTCACCGGCGTGGACATCGTGAAGTCGCAGATCCGGGTCAGCGAAGGCGGCCGCATCGGCGACCCTGAATCCAAGCTGCCCTCGCAGGACACCGTGAAGCTGGACGGCCACGCGCTGCAGTGCCGCGTGACCACCGAAGACCCCGAGAACGGCTTCACGCCGGATTACGGGCGACTGATCGCCTACCGCAGCCCGGCCGGCTTCGGCATCCGCCTGGACGGCGGCACCTCGTACTCGGGCGCGGTCATCACGCCGTACTACGACTCGCTGCTGGTCAAGGTCACGGCCTGGGCGCAGACCTCGGACGAGGCGATCGCGCGCATGCACCGCGCGCTGACCGAGTTCCGCATCCGCGGCCTGGCGACGAACCTGATGTTCGTCGACAACGTGATCCGCCATCCGCTGTTCCGCACCGGCGAGTGCACCACGCGCTTCATCGACACCACGCCCGAACTGTTCCAGTTCTCGCCGCGCAAGGATCGCGCGACCAAGCTGCTGCGCTTCATCGGCGAGGTCATCGTCAACGGCAATCCCGAGATGAAGGGCCGCAAGGCGCCGGACGGCGTGCTCGCTCCCGCGCCGCTGCCTGCGGTGTCGCTCAAGACGCCGGTGCCTCCGGGCACGCGCGACATCCTCAAGAAGCTCGGCCCCAAGGGCTTCGCCGACTGGATGAAGAACGAGCCGCGCGTGCTGCTGACCGACACAACGATGCGCGACGCGCACCAGTCGCTGTTCGCCACGCGCATGCGCAGCAAGGACATGCTCAGCATCGCGCCGTACTACGCGCGCATGGCGCCCAACCTGTTCTCGATGGAGTGCTGGGGCGGCGCGACGTTCGACGTGGCGCTGCGCTTCCTCAAGGAGGATTCGTTCGAGCGCCTGGCGGCACTGCGCGAGCACGTCCCCAACATTCCGTTCCAGATGCTGCTGCGTTCGGCCAACGCGGTGGGCTACACCAACTACGCCGACAACGTCGTCAAGTATTTCGTGAAGCAGGCGTCCGAGGCAGGCGTCGACATCTTCCGAGTGTTCGACTCGCTGAACTGGGTCGAGAACATGCGCGTGGCGATGGACGCCGTGATCGAGGCCGGCGGCGTCTGCGAAGGCACCATCTGCTACACCGGCGATCTGTTCGACAGCAGCCGCCCGAAGTACAACCTCAAGTACTACGTGGACATGGCCAAGCAGCTCGAAAAAGCCGGTGCCCACGTGCTGGGCATCAAGGACATGTCCGGCGTGTGCCGCCCGCGCGCCGCGCGTGAACTGGTCAAGGCGCTCAAGAGCGAGATCGGCATTCCGCTGCACTTCCACACGCACGACACCAGCGGCATCGCCGCCGCCTCGGTGCTGGCCGCCGTGGAAGCCGGTTGCGATGCGGTGGATGGTGCGCTCGACGCGATGTCCGGGCTCACCTCGCAGCCCAACCTCGGATCGATCGCTGCAGCGCTCGCCGGCTCGGAGCGTGATCCCGGGCTGGATCTGGGTGCGCTGCGACAACTGTCGGATTACTGGGAGGGCGTGCGTCGCTTCTACTCGCCGTTCGAGGCCGACATCCGTTCCGGCACCGGCGACGTCTACAACCACGAGATGCCCGGCGGCCAGTACACCAACCTACGCGAGCAGGCGCGCTCGCTCGGCCTCGAATCGCGCTGGGCCGATGTCTCCAGGGCCTACGCCGACGTCAACAAGCTGTTCGGCGACATCGTGAAGGTCACGCCCTCGTCGAAGGTCGTCGGCGACATGGCGCTGTTCATGGTCGGCCAGGGCCTGACGCCGGCCGACGTGGCCGATCCGGACAAGCAGATCGACTTCCCCGAATCCGTCGTGCAGCTGTTCCGCGGCGAACTCGGCTATCCCGCCGACGGCTGGCCCGCCGCGCTGCAGGCCAAGGTGCTCAAGGGCAAGGTGCCCGTGGTCGGCCGCATTGGCGATCATCTTCCGCCGGTGGACCTCGAGGCGGCCCGCGCCGAGGGCGAGAAGGCGGTCGGCTACAAGCTCGACGACCGCGACCTCGCCTCGTACCTGATGTATCCGAAGGTGTTCAAGGATTTCGCCGAGAGCCGCAAGCTCTACGGCGATCTCACGGAACTGCCGACGACGACGTTCTTCTACGGTCTGCGCGAGAACGAAGAACTCAGCGTGGACATCGACCAGGGCAAGACGCTGGTGATCCGCCTGCAGGGCCGCACCGACCTCGAGGACGAAGGCGTCGTGAAGCTGTTCTTCGAACTCAACGGGCAGGGTCGCCAGATCCGCGTGCCGATTGCCGGGAGCAAGGCGGCGCTGATCGCGCGGCCCAAGGCAGACGAGAACAACCCCAACCACATCGGCGCACCGATGCCGGGCATGGTCGTGCGCGTCGCCGTCGCGCAGGGCGCGAGCGTCGCCAAGGGCGAGCCGCTGGCCGTGCTCGAAGCGATGAAGATGGAAACGGTCATCGCCGCGCCGCGCGATGCCCGCATCGTCAAGGTCCACGTGAAATCCGGCACGCCAGTCAACACGAAGGACCTGATGTTCGAGCTGGAATGACGATGCGGCCCGGCGTCGCCGCTTGATCCCCGATCTCTACTGGATCCGGGATCCCGCGGCGCCGCCCGGGCTCGCGATCATGCCGCGCCCGCGCGCCGGCGAGTGGCTGCAGGACGAGATGCGCGGACTGGCGCGGGCCGGACTCGACACCGTGCTGTCGCTGCTGACGGCGCCCGAGATCGGCGAACTGGATCTCGTGCGCGAGGCCGAGCACTGCACAGCGGCGGGCATGCAGTTCCTGTCGTTTCCGATTCCCGATCGCGGCACGCCTGCATCGTCGGGCGAACTACGCGTGTTGGTGCGGAGCCTGGCGGATCAGTTACGCGCGGGTCGCAAGCTCGGCATCCATTGCCGCGCCGGCATCGGACGCTCGGGCCTGGTCGCCGCCTGCGTGCTGAGCGACTGCGGCGTCGCCCCCGACGCGCTGTTCCCGATGCTCGGCAAGGCGCGCCGGATCACGGTGCCGGACACACCGGAACAGGAAGCCTGGGTTCGATCCTTCATCGCGGGCAAGGCGTGAACACGCCGGCCGCGGACGATTCCAGCAAGCTTGCGACGCCGACGGGCAGCAAGGCCACGCTGTTGATCCTGCGCATCCTGCTCGGCATCCCGGTGATCGCCACGCCGCTGCTGTTGTTCGGCGCCTTGTTCGCGCTGCTCGCTCAGGGCATCACGCCGCTGCAGCAGCTTCACGTTCTGGCCGCGGTAGCGTACCCGGTGGTCTACATCGTCGGCTTCGTGAACTCGCGTCGCTACTCGCGCAACGGCGATTTCAAATCTGCGACGGGCGTGATGATGAAAGTGCTGATCTACCTGGTCGCGGTGATCGTGCTGTGGCCGGTGATCGGGTTCCGATAGCACCACCCCCGTGGCGCGGGCGTTGATTTTCGCGAAGCAAAAGATCCCGGATTCTTTCTTTGCGTTCGCGCAACGGCCCCGGACTTTCCGGACTACCCGGTGCACCGCAGCGACCGTAGCCCGGACGAAGTCCGGGGCTGTCACTCGAATGGAAAGCAGGCGCTACCGCTTCGCGAAAATCTACGCCGGCGCCGCGCGGTGTTCTTCACCGCCGCAGCGAGGCCTCGAAGAACACGACGAACTCGCCGCCCGGATCTTCGGAGAACGAGCGCCCGAGGCAGATCGATCCTCGCGCCGGCAGGCGTGCCCGGGCGCCCGGCAGCAGCGCGAACTCCTCACCAGTACGTTCGTCGCGGACCCAGCACCCGTTGCGACTGACGTCGTGCGCCATCCACAGGCCGCTCACGAGCTGGATCGTCAGGTGCCTGGACGAGATCCGCGGTTCGGGATCCATGACCTGCAGCGAGCACTCGGCGGAACGGCCGACGACGAAGGCGCCGTCCGCCGGATGCAGGTCCATGCGCCGTCCGCGATGCCACAACGCCAGCATCGCCGCGCGGGACCCCGAGAGGCCGGCCGCCATGTTCTTCGGCGGAACGAAAGTCACCGTCGCCGAGTGGTCGCGCCAGGCGAGCGTCCAGACCTCCATCGGTCCGTAGCCCTTGATCTTTCTTGCCCCGTACGCGGAGGCCTCGTTCTGCAGCGCGGGCGGCAGCATGCGAACGAGTTCGACCGGCAGGAAGATGCGGCCCGGGGCGTCCTCGGTGAGCTTGTGCAGTCGCGCGGCGAGGTTCAACGCCTGCCCGTAGACATCCGGCCGACCCAGGCTCTCGACGAACTCCACCGGCCCGGAGCAAAGGCCCGCGTAGAGCTGCAGGTGGGCGATTTCCGCGCAGCGCTGGGCGGCGATGGCCGACTCCGCCGCAGGCGCGGCGCCGTGGTCGGCGCCCTCGAACGTGGCGACGATGTCGTCGCCGTAGGATTTCAGAAACGTTGCGCCGTTGGCGCGAGCGACGGTGGCGATGCGCTGCAACAGTTCGCGAATGCGCCGATTCGCCTCGACTTCGCCGATCTCCACACGCAACGCAACCGATCCCGCGATGTCAGCGATCAGGACGGTGCAATTGCGGATACTCGACGACACGGCTCTCTCATGGCGCTGCTGGGCTGGGATCGTGGCACAGGCGTGTTCACCGGGCCACGGCCGCGGCGCATAGGCTCACATTAAGAGTGTGGGTCGATCCAGCAGCCGCTGCCGTTCTCCCTCTCCCCAAGCGCTTTTGCATGGAGAGAGGGCCGGGGTGAGGGGCAGGCTGTTAGGGGCTGACGCTAAGTTGGGAGAAAAGCGCGATTCCCGCAGCGCAGAGTCTTACGTCGGCCCCTCACCCCTCCCCTCTCCCCGCTGTCGCGGGGGAGAGGGAGTTCGACAAGAGAGGAGCGTTCCGGAAATCAGGACCTCACAGCACCTCGAAGATGTCGTAGATGACCGAGCCGCCGCCGAAGCTGCGCATCTTGCCGACCGCGAGGATGTCGTTCAGCCAGCCGTACTTCTCCGACGAGGTCTCGAAGTAGGGCGCGCTGCGGAAGTACATGTCGGATCCCGGAATCGCTTCGCCGGACGCGAGCCGCGCGCCGAGCTTCTCGTTCATCCGGAACACGCCGTTGTAGTGGATGTACAGCGGCGCGCCGTCGTCGGTCTCCATCAGCAGGCGCACGTCGAGCTTCCAGTTGCCGTTGGGCTGGATGCGAATCCAGTCGCCGCTCGGCTTCAGGATCTTCGCCTTGATGCGCGGGCTGTCGATGCTGGCGTCGTCGACGTTGAAGACCATCAGCGTCGGCGACACCATCGACGGTGCCGGGATGCTGCCGCGCAGGCTCATCAGCCAGCGCGTCTCGAGTGTGGGTTGTTCGCTCATCTGCCGTCTCCTCCTTCTTCGTTGTTTTTCGTTGCGTGCGTCAGTGGAACGTGATCGGCAGCGAGGCCATCACGCGGAAGAACGAATGCGACCATTCGAGCTTGCCCTGCTCGATGCGCAATCCCTTCGTGCGCTGCGCGAATTCGTTGATCGCGTGGCGCGCTTCCATGCGCGCCAGCGCATTGCCGATGCAGAAATGGATGCCGCCGCCGAAGGCCTGGTGCGCCACGTCCTTGCGCCGGATGTCGAACTTGTCGGGGTCCGGGAAGCGCGCGGGATCGCGGTTGGCCGAGCCGAGCATCTGCCAGATCACCGCGTCGGTGGGCAACAGCTTGCCGCCGACCTCGAAGGGCTCGGCGAGCACGCGCCAATTGAACAGGATCGGCGTGTCGTAACGCAGGCACTCCTCGCAGGCGTTGACGATCAGCTCCGGATCCTGGCGCAGGATCTCGAGCTGGTCCGGATGATCGAGGAAGGCACGCAGGCCATTGCCGATCATGCCGATCGTGGTCTCGTAGCCGGCGATGATGATGCCGATGGCCTGCACGACCAGTTCGCCGTCGCGCAGCTTGTCGCCCTCGTCCTCGGCGCGGATCAGTGCGCTGACCATGTCGTCGCCCAGCGCCTTGCGGCGAACGCGGACGAGATCCTCGAAGTAGTCGGCCATCGCGGAACCTGCATCGCGCGTGCGCTTCTGCACATCCGGCGGCAGGAAGCGCGCGAAGAACGCGTTGGTGCGCGCGGCGGTCCACTCGTTGAAGAGCTGCCGATCCTGCTCCGGTACGCCCATGATCTGGCACATCATCCGCGACGGGACGTAGTGCGCCATGTCCGCGATGATCTCCATGCCGCCCTGCTTCAACGCCGTGTCCATCGCGTTGCGCACCGAACTCTTGACCTCGTCCTCCATCAGGCGAACGGTCTTGCCGCTGAGCGACTGCGCGGCGAGACGACGCAGCCGCTTGTGCTCGGGGTCGTCCTTGTTGAGCATGAATTCGAGAAAGCTGCCGCGCTGATCCAGCGGATCGAAATTCGGCGCCGTGCCGTCGGTGGCGGTCTGACTGGTCTTGGCCACCTTGAAGATGGCCGAGACGTCCTCGTAACGGCTGATGCGCCAGGTGTTCACCGGCGTCAGGTTCACCGGATCCTGTTCACGCAGGCGATGCAGGGCGGGATAAGGATCGTCGCGGAAGTCCGGCGCGAACGGATCCGCGCCGCACCAGTCGCCGACGGTGACCGCGGGAGGATTCTCGGAACTTGTCGACATGCTCATCTCCGGTTGCGCAGGGTCATCACCGACGCGGGGCCGGCCTGCCCGGCAGCCCATCCCTCGAGTGCTATCCCTTATTTAGAGTTTCTCCTCTATTTTTGGGAGCGTGTCAACGGCCCGCTCCCCGGGGGCCCGTGGGCTCGGCCGCGGCCCACTGCGGCCCTGCCCGCCTTGTGCGAATCCGGAACGGGTTCGACCATGTCGCGCCTTCCGACCGATTCGCATCCGACGTCCATGCGCGACAACGACAAACCCGCAGTGCTCTTCGTCTGCCTCGGGAACATCTGCCGCTCTCCGCTGGCCGAGGCCGCGTTTCGCGATGCGATGGCGCGCGCCGGTCTCGACATCGAGGTGGACTCCGCCGGCACCGGCGACTGGCATGTCGGGCACGCTCCCGATCCCCGCGCCCAGGCCGTCGCCAAGCGCAACGGCGTGGACATCAGCGGCTATCGCGCGCGCCAGGTCAGCGCGTCCGACTTTGCGCGCTACAGCCACATCGTGGCGATGGATGACAAGAACCTTGCGCAGTTGAAGGCGCTGCGTCCGACCACCGCGCGCGCGCAGCTGAGCCTGTTGCTGGATCACGTGCAGGCACGCGCCGGCGACGCCGTGGCCGATCCCTATTTCGGCGATGCGGAGGGCTTCGATGTCACCTGGGCGGACGTGAGCCTGGGGGCGGCCGCGCTGGTGAAGAAGCTCGCGCGGTGGCCTGCGGACGGATCGCGGGCTTAGGGAGGGTCTGCATCGGTCTTCGAGGCGCAGTCGGGGCAGAGCCCCTCCTACAGGGTCGGAAACTTGTGGGAGGGGCGCCAGCCCCGAAAGAACCCCCTGCAGGCCATGCGCGGGTGCGCGGCGCAGCAGATTCGCGAACGCCACAAGCCGGACTGCGTGCGGGCACTTGAGGGAGATCCCGCGGTCTTTGATGTCTGCCCGCAGGCGGGTTACAACGCCCGCCTCCCCTTTGCCCTCCATCCATCAAACCGGAGCTCCGACGATGACCGATTCGACTGCCTACGTACCCCCGAAGGTCTGGACCTGGGACAAGGCCAGCGGCGGACAATTCGCCAACATCAACCGTCCCATCTCGGGCGCGACGCACGACAAGGAACTGCCGGTCGGCAAGCATCCGCTGCAGCTCTACTCGCTGGCCACGCCCAACGGCGTGAAGGTGACGATGATGCTCGAGGAGCTGCTCGCGCTCGGTCACAAGGGCGCCGAGTACGACGCCTGGCTGATCAAGATCCAGGAAGGCGATCAGTTCTCCAGCGGCTACGTGAAGATCAATCCGAACTCGAAGATCCCGGTGATGGTGGATCACTCGACGAAGCCCTCGCCGACGCGCGTCTTCGAGTCCGCCTCGATCCTGATGTACCTCTCCGAGAAGTTCGGCGGCGCCTTCGTGCCCAAGGACCACACGGGTCGTACCGAGGCGCTGAACTGGCTGTTCTGGCAGATGGGCAGCGCGCCGTATCTCGGTGGCGGCTTCGGCCACTTCTACGCGTACGCGCCGAGCAAGATGGAATACCCGATCAATCGTTTCGCGATGGAGGCCAAGCGTCAGCTCGACGTGCTGGATCGCCACCTCGCGGAGCATCAGTATCTCGCCGGCAAGGAGTACTCGATCGCCGACATGGCGGTGTGGCCCTGGTACGGCATCCTCGCGTTCGGAAAGATCTACGACGCCGGCGAGTTCCTGCAGGTGCAGGAGTACAAGAACGTGCTGCGATGGGCGAACGAGATCGATGCGCGCCCTGCGACCAAGCGCGGAAAGATGGTCAACCGGAGCTGGGGCGAGCCGTCGGAGCAGCTGCTGGAGCGGCACGACGCGAGCGACTTCGAGCTGCGCACGCAGGACAAGCTGGCGCCGCAGAAGGCGTAAGCCCCCGTAGCCCGGACGCAGTCCGGGGCTTCTTCTCGGGATCGACCGAAGGCCCCGGGTTGCACTACCTTAAGCCGCGTGTAGTGCGAGCCGGATCTTTCGAGGAGTCTCTACACGAGCCCGGTCTGGTTCGGCGCGACCCGTAGCCCGGGTGCAACCCGGGTTTTTCTCCCGCGAGCCGGCGAGCCTCGATCCGTAATCGAAGCCCCGCGTCGCACCCGGGCTACGGAAGTGGGCGGTTCAGAACGCGTCGCCCGGCACGCGCACGAAACCTTCCATCAACACGCGTGCGGAGCGCGACATGATGGCCTTCTTCACCTTCCACTCGCCGTTGACCTGCTCGGCCGCCGCACCGACGCGCAAGGTGCCGGAGGGATGACCGAAGCGCACCGCTTCGCGAGCGGCACCGCCGGCGGCCAGATTCACCAAGGTGCCCGGGATCGCCGCCGCAGTACCGATGGCGACCGCGGCGGTGCCCATCATCGCGTGATGCAGCTTGCCCATCGACAACGCGCGCACGTTGAGATCGATGTCGCCGGCCTTGACCTGCTTGCCGCTGGACGAGACGTAGTCGGTGGGCGGCGCGACGAACGCCACCTTCGGCGTGTGCTGGCGCTTGGCCGCCTCGGAAACATCCTTGATCAGACCCATGCGCAGCGCGCCGTAGGCACGGATCGTCTCGAACTTCGCGAGCGCCTCGGGCTTGCTGTTGATGGCCTCGCGCAGCTCGGTACCGGTGTAGCCGATCTCGGCCGCGTTCACGAACACGGTCGGAATGCCGGCATTGATCATCGTCGCCTTGAGCGTGCCGATGCCCGGCACTTCGAGATCGTCCACGAGATTTCCGGTGGGGAACATCGAACCGCCGCCGTCTCCGTCGCCCTCGTCCGCGGGATCGAGGAATTCGATCTGCACCTCGGCCGCAGGGAACGTGACGCCGTCGAGTTCGAAATCGCCCGTCTCCTGCACCTGCCCGTTCGTGATCGGCACGTGCGCGATGATCGTCTTGGCGATCTGCACCTGCCAGATGCGCACGATGCAGAAGCCGTTCTGCGGAACGCGCGCAGGATCGACGAGCCCGTTGCTGATCGCGAACGAACCCACCGCGGCCGTGAGATTCCCGCAGTTGCCCGACCAGTCCACGAAGGCCTTGTCGATGGACACCTGGCCGAACATGTAATCGACGTCGTGATCCGCCTTCGTGCTCTTGGCCAGGATCACGGTCTTGGACGTCGAGGACGTGGCGCCGCCCATGCCGTCGATCTGCGCCCCATAAGGATCCGGGCTGCCGATCACGCGCAGCAGCAACTTGTCGCGCGCCTCGCCCGCTTTCTGGCAGCGCTCGGGCAGATCGCTGAGCTTGAAGAACACACCCTTGCTGGTGCCGCCGCGGATGTAGGTGGCGGGAATCTTGACCTGGGGAACGTGGGGCATGGGAGTCTCGGAAAATCGAAGAAACAAGCGGCTTGCGCCATTGTAGTTGGGGATGCGGCTGCGAACCCCAAGTGATGCGGTCGAGCGCTACGGCTGATACGTCGACGGGAACGGAGCGTTCGGCAACGGCCCTTCCTCATCGGGCTGGAGCACGACGTCCGCCACTTCGAGCCGCACGATCCGGCGTTGGTGCGCTTGGCCCGGCACGTCTTCCACGTAGGCGATGCGCATCGTCAATCCGTCCTGGATCTGCAGCGGCGGTGTCTGCGCATTGGTGAAGGCGGCTTCGTGCGCGCCGGGCGTCCAGATGAAGCTCACCCCGCCGACTTCCACGCGTTCCCAGTGGTTGTATCGGCGCATCGTTTCGCCGGGCGCCCTCGACACTTCGTCGCGCCATACCGCGTGTCCTGTGACCATGCCCTGCACCTGCATCACCGAGCCCTCGGCGAGCCGGTTCGCCAGCCGCCAGCGATCCCAGGTTCCCACTCCGCAGGCGAAGACCAGGACCACGCAGGCGAACACGGCCATCGCCATCGCGACGACCGAGCGCTCCTTCAGCCGCCGCGCACGCAGGTAGAAGATCAGGCCCACGGCCGCGAGGGCAGCCGCGATGAACAGGTCTCCCCGCTGATCGAGCAAGCCCGGTCGTGACACTTCGAAGATCGTCTGCCAGTTCATGCGCTACTCGGGTCCCAACGCTGCGATGAAGGCATCGCGTTCGGCCGAGAGCGCCGTGCCCTCGCCTCCGCTGGTCGCCGACGCGGCGTAGAAGCCAGCCCAGTTCACGGCCCGGCGATGCGCCTCGCGTGCGCCCTTCGCGTCCCCGGCTTCGCGCAGTCGCAGCATCCGTAGGCGGAACAGCTCCGCGATCTGGATCAACCCGCCGATGTGCGGAACGGCCTCGCGAATCGCCTGCTCCGCTTCATCCAGATGTCCGACCGCTTCCAGCGCCTGCGCGGCGCGCCACCAGGCAGGACCCTCGCTCGATTCCGCCGGGGGCCTTTCGGTGTTGCCCTGCGGCTCCACGTATTCGTCGTACTGCACGACCGCCGAGTCATCCGCCTCCACGACCGGCCAGACCCGCACCGTCGGACCATGCGGCGTCGCCAGCGCAAAGCGCGCGAGCGTCGCGCGCCACACGGGCTCCACGGCGGATGCCAGCGATGCCGGCGCACTGAGCGTGACGTTGATCAGGCGGCCGCCGTCCTCGGCAAACAGGAACCGGACCGTCATGGGTCCGACGTCGCTCGCCTGCTCGGCCATGCCGACGATGGCGGGCAGGCTGCCGAGCGACGCCTCGCCGAAGCTGAGCGGACTCAGGCCATGCTGACCGAGCAGGTAGCGCGCCCAATCGCTGAGTGTTCCTTCTTCGTAACCGGGGCGCGCGGCCGCTGTCCAGACCAGCACGGCGTGCGGCGCGATCACCACCGTGAGCGGCACCAGGAAGGCGGGGTTGTCGAAGTCCAGCGCTTCTTCCGGCAGCTCGTGCGAAATCCAGTCGGCCGGCAACGGCACCTTGAACCCGAGCTCGGCGATCCGCGGCGGCACCACTCTGTCCTGAAGCTCGAACATGTCGCTCACCCGGTTCTATCGACTGAAGAGACTGCGGCGCGGCGTGACCTTGTCGAGCCGCTCGAACGCAGCGCGGTAACGACCGCTCGACCAGCGCGTCTGCTCGTGGCGGAAGCGGGCGAGATCGAAGGGTCTCTGGCCGGCCGGAAATTCGAGCAGGTCGGCATCGAAGGCGGCAACGTCGATCTGGTGCCGATTCGAGAATGCGGCCGTGCTCTGCAGCACCGGATCCGCGCGGTTGGCGAGCAGCCAGTCGATGCGCTCGTCCGCGCCCTGCAACGCCGCGTAGTGGAGAGGCGTGAAGCCGAAGCGATCCGTCACATTGACGCCCAGGACCAGCAGACGCGCATCCGTCAGGTAGGAGGTGTGCATCACCGTGCGCCCGTCGTCGTCGCGCGCATTCAGATCGGCGTCGGCGGCCAGCAACAGCGGCAGCGCGGCGGCACTGCAGGTGTGCAGCGGCGTTTTCCCGCCGAGCCTGCGCGCACCGACCTGCGCACCTGCAGCGAGCAAGGCCTTCACGCAGTCCGAGCAATCGCTTGCGGACGCGAAGTGCAGCGGCGTGAAGCCGCGATCGTTGGTGACGTTCGGATCGGCACCCGATGCGAGCACCGTCGCGACCGCCGCCGCCGGATTTCTCCAGGCTCGTGGCGATGCCGCGAGGTGCAGCACGGTGTTCCCCTCCGCATCGCGCGGCGTCTGCCGGCCATCGGATCGCAGCAAGGCAGCCAGCTCCGCCGGATCGGCGTTCTGGACAGCCTGCTTGTAGTCCTCGATATCGGCCGCTTCGGAGTCAGGCACCGGCAACCCCACTGTCAGGCCGAGAACGACAAGGCCGATCGCAATCGCCTCCCGCATTCGCGGCATCGCGCCACGCCATGACCGCGACCATCGCAACCGGACGAACGCTGCTGCTGTGTCCGGGAATGCGATGGCCTCCAATGCGAGGCGCTCAGCTCGCCAGGAAATGCAGATGCCGGGTGGGACTGTTCCGCACGACTCAGCCCTCGTCCGGAATGTTCGGCTCGACCACGTTGGCGAGCAGCGACAGCGATTCCTGCCAGCCCAGATAGCAGAACTCGGTCGGGATCACGTCGGGGATTCCGTCCTGCACGATGTTCAGCTCGGTGCCACAGAGAACGGCCTTCAGCTCGATGGTGACGTCCATCGTGCCGGGCAGGTTCTGATCGTCGAACCGGTCGTTGTAGCGGATGCGCTCATTAGACTTCAGC
>Ga0187844_10001771_pt1 | contig 16060 bp, 11 predicted proteins | sample SpaLakP09_SKY_50_FD_134517 | JGI IMG/M metagenome (GOLD analysis project Ga0187844, IMG submission 134517) | Oligotrophic lake water microbial communities from Sparkling Lake, Wisconsin, USA - SP09_SKY_50 | ecosystem: Environmental > Aquatic > Freshwater > Lake | place: USA: Sparkling Lake...
CCGATCTACGTCTCCACACGGTTTGCGAGAGCGCTCAATGCCCAAATCGATGGGAGTGCTGGAGTGGTGGGACAGCCACCATGATGATTGCAGGAGACCGGTGTACGCGCGCTTGCGGATTTTGTGCGGTCGATACAGCCAAGCCTTTCGCTCTTGAGCAGGATGAACCCGAGCGCGTCGCCGAGGCGGTGCGCCGGATGAAGCTTAAGCACGTCGTCGTTACCGCCGTTGCCCGCGATGACATTCCCGATGGCGGAGCGGAGCACTTTGCCCGCACGATCCAGGCGATCCGGGACATGGATGACTCGGTCATCATTGAGATCCTGACTCCCGACTTCAACGGTAAGGACTCTTCCCTACAGATTGTCGTCGATGCGGCTCCCCATATCTTCAATCATAACCTCGAGACTGTGGAGCGACTCACGCCGATGGTTCGCTCCCGGGCAAAGTACCGCCTCTCGTTGGATTTCCTGAAACGAGCCCGCGCCCTTGCCGATTCACGCGATCAGAAAATGGTGACTAAGAGCGGCATCATGCTTGGCCTGGGCGAGGAGGAGAACGAGATCTTCCAGGCGATGGATGATCTGCGTGAGGCCAATGTCAGTGTGCTCACCATGGGACAGTATCTCCGCCCTAGCCCGCAGCATCTTCCCGTCGTCGAATACATTACCCCCGAGACCTTCAACCTTTACGGCGAGATCGCCAGGAATAAGGGCTTCACTCATGTGGCGAGCGGTCCGTTGGTGCGGAGTTCGTACCATGCATCGGACTTTAATCCGATTCAGGGGTTAGCGGAGCAGGAAGGCCTAAACAAGTAAGGCTCAGTTTTGGTTTTTTGCAAAAACTCCTTGCGGACCCTTTTGGCTTCATATACCGAACATATGAACGGCATATGAATCTTACCCCACGCCAAACCGAAATCCTCTCTTTCATTCGCGAGTGTGCGGATGAACGTGGAGGTATTCCCTCAGTTCGGGAGATCATGGCACGCTTTGGATTTACCTCTCCGGCCACGGTGGCGAGCCATCTGGAACTGATGGAAAAGAAGGGGGCCATTCGTCGTGAGGCAGGGCGTTCGAGGAATATCATCCTTCCCGATCGTGAAGGTCGGAAGTCTCGTCCGGAACTTCTCGAAGTACCCTTATACGGAATGATTCCCGCCGGTATTCCCGAGGGCCAAGAACAGGAGGTTAATAGGTGCATCACCGTCGACCCTGAGATGATCAAGATTCCTAGGAATGCAAAGACATTCGCCCTTGAGGTGAGGGGAGATTCCATGATCGGCGCCGGGATTCTGGACCGTGATGTCGTGATCCTAGAACATGCCGAACCTCGGAATCGCGATATCGTTGCCGCCCTGATCGACGGTGAGGTGACGCTCAAGCGCTACATCATGGAGGGAAGTATTCCCTTTCTTCGTGCCGAGAACCCGCTCTATCCCGATCTAATTCCTGCCCGGGAACTCCTGATCCAAGGAGTCTTCCGCGCGCTGATCCGCACCCATCTTCCTCATTGAGTAAAGAAAACATCACCAACCAACACCATGAAAACCGCATCCAAGTCTACCATCCGATCCACCGATGAACTCTGGCAATGGGCCGCACTCAAGAGGACATCCTTGCATTCCACGAAACCCTCGGCCGCTCGTGCCCTGACCCGTCACTCTTCCCAGATGGCCCAGGGGATCCTGAACCGTCTCTACGAACTTCTGCGAGTTACTGGCCGGTCGCGAAGGTGATTTTTTTCACGCAGCCGTGACTAGGGGAATAAGCCCAAGGCAGCGCGAGCAAACACACAGAACGTTTGTCCTAATAGTCCAAACACCTACAGCCTAAACCCTTCCCTGCCACTTCCGTGGCAAGGCTAGTTCGACTCATCCGTCTCGGGCTGTTCCTGATCCTTAGACTTATCGGACTGGTCGGGAGAGTTGGTGGATTTCGATTCCTTTTCCTCTTTCGAGCCATAGACCTCCTTGAGGACTTTGCCGATGAGTGGTGCAGCGTGGCTGCCTCCATGGATATTGTTATCACCAGGTTCTCCCTCATAGACGGCAGCAAAGGCATACTGGGGATTTTCAGCGGGAACAAATCCCGCAAACCATGCTGCGGTACGCTGCTTCTCCTTGTCTCCTCCGCCACCCCATTGGGCTGTGCCGGTCTTTCCCGCGACATGGTATCCTTTCACCTGCGCGTGATGGGCTGTCCCCTGTCCATCTTCTGTCACAGCCACGAGAGCTTTTTTCAGCGTCTCCATGTCCTCGGGCTTGATCTGGAGGTCATCCCGAAAACGGTCCTGGTAGGCGGAGACAACCTTGTTATCGATGCCTTGGATCTGCTTCACGAGCCGTATTTGGTGGAATTGTCCACCCGTCGCGATTGCTCCGTAAGCCTGGGCCATCTGAAGAGGGGTGATGACGATGGCTCCCTGACCGATACTCATGTTGGCGACATCGCCTTTCAGGATCTTCCTTTTTTGGGTGCGAAGCATGTATTCATCGGTCGGAATGATGCCGCCCGATTCGGCTTTGAGCGGTATGCCGGTCTTCTTACCGAGTCCCAGACGTTCGGTCCAGGTAATGATATTTGGTGCCCCAATCTTGATGCCGACCTGAATGAACCATGTGTTACAGGACTGAGTGAGTGCTTCGACAAAATTCAGACGGCCCGCACTCGTCTTCTTCCAGTTATGAAAGGTGAAGTTGCCGATATCGATTGCAGTGGGACCGCTGTAGATATCGCTAGCGGTGAGCTTGCCTGACTGGAACCCGGAGAGTGCGACAAATGTCTTGAAGGTGGAGCCGGGGGGGTAAGCGGATCGGTAGGCTCGGGGCAGCAAGGGCGTGGAAGGATCTTCGCTGAGTTGTCTGTAGATCTCGGGGTTCAGGATCGGAACGAAGTGGTTAGGATTGTATTCCGGCCAGGAGGCCATGGCATGGATTTCACCAGTCCAGGGATCGATTACCACGATGGCGCCACGCTTGCAGTTCTCGCTCAGGACCTTCTCGCAGATGCGTTGCAGATTCTGATCAATGGTGGTGATCACGTTATCGCCGGGAACTGGAGGTTGGGCGATCCTTTCCGAGGTCTTCCGCCCCTCCGCATCGTAGGTGAGATGGATGCTGCCGGGGTGGCCCTTCAGCTGGTAGTCGAAGGTTTGCTCGATTCCCTCGCGCCCCTCGCTCTCGGTGAAGATAAGGTCCTTATTCTCGATCGGACGGATGGAGAGCGGAGCTTCCTTGCCCGTATAGCCGATTATGTGGGAGGCAAGTTGCCCGTTTGGGTAGATGCGGGCGTAGACCTGCTGGAGCACCAGGGCACTCGTGAGGCCCCGTCTGGCGGCGGCGAGTTCCTCGGGTTGCAGATCTTCGAGCAGAGTCAGCGGTAGGAGCCCACGGTTGCGGTAATGATTCAGGATAACCTGATCGCGCAGCGAGATCTGGCGTCCGAGGAACCCCTTGGCGAACGTTATATGTTGGCGGGCAAATGCCAGGACTTTGGCTTCGCTCCAATCGAGCGGGGTGGGGAACTGAAGCGCTAGGTTGTAACTGAGTCGACTCTGGGCTAGCGGGTAGCCATTCCTGTCGGTGATCTGACCTCTCGGGGCGGGAATTCCAAGCTGGAAGGTCCGGGCCTGCTTCTGGGTCTCCCAAGTCGGCTTGGGATTCTCATCGACTGGTGCATTCGTCCCATTGTTCATCTGCGCCGCTGACGGCAAGACGAGAGCAAGAAAGCAAAGCGGGATAGGAAAAAGAATCCGTGCGCTCATGTTACGGTGGCTGTGGCTCTTGGCGGGGTGATGTGGGGAGGCTTCAGGTAGATTGGCTCGGGAGTTCCCGAGACAAGGAAAGAGGGATCGTTCTTTTCCGCAAGGATTGCAAGTCGCACAGCACTTGGGGTGGTAATCACCAGGCTCTCGATCTCCGGCAAGGCTGCCGACCCAAGTATGATCAGATCTTTAGACGAGCTGAGATGACTCAGCGTCTCTGCGGGAGAAAGCAAACGAGGTTCCTCTACAAATACCCCTCGCTGAATCCGCGCCATCCAGTAATGGCCTCCCCGTGCATCCCCTATAGCCCAGAAGCCCTCATCAGGCCCATGCAGTGCCAAGGGTGACGGAATGGCATGAAGCGGGAGATTCCGCGCCGTGGCAAACCCTCTGGCGGCTGCAATGCCTGCACGTAGGCCATTATACGAGCCCGGGCCTAAGCCAACAACGAGTGCGTCTGGAGCACCGCATGTCTCCACGGCGTCGCTCAATCCCTCGAAGAGAGCAGAGGAGTCGGATCTCGCATGGGGTGTTTGCTTTTCAAAGAGAACCTCTCTTTCTCCTGCTGTGATGGAGACGCAGGCTACCGAGGCAACCGAAGAGGAGGAATCAAGAGAAAGAATCTTCACGGGATTTCAGTAATTGGACCAACGGATCACGCGAACCTCATCCGCGCCTTCGAGATGTGGTTCGATCCGGACCCTTAGCGTCCCGGGAGGGAGTGTGGAGGCAAACTTGTCTCCCCACTCGATGAACATCAGCCCGTCATGATAGTAATCTTCCAGTCCAAGGGTTAGCACCTCGTACTTGGATTCCAGCCTGTACCAGTCCGAGTGATGCAGGCGGTTTTCTCCGAAACCATAGCTCTGAAGCAGAGTAAAGGTTGGGCTGGTCACATCCTCCGTGATGCCCATGGCGAGGGCCGTTGCTTTGACGAAATGGGTTTTCCCTGCACCGAGCGGTCCCTCCAGACTGACCACGCCTGACTTCAGCATCAGCGGCAGGAGTTCTACGGCAACAGCCGCCGTTTCCTGAACGCTCCGGGCAGTATGTTCTCCCATTTGATGTGTGACAGGATTGTCGGTTGCCATTTTCCAAGCATTCTAGTTGGGTTACGGAGTCTAGCAATCTTACTGGAATAATCCTTCATAATTCATCCCTCATAATTCATTCTTTTCTTATGTCCAATCCGACCCAACTCCCTTCCTGGAAGGAACTCGAAGCCAATCGCGACCAGATCGCCAAGACAACGCTTAAGGAGCTCTTTGCCGCCGATTCGACACGTGGTGAGCGCCTGACCGCGGAGGCTTGCGGCCTCTACCTCGACTACTCGAAGAACCGCGTCAATGACGAGACTCTCAAGAATCTCGTTCAGCTTGCCAAGGAAGTCGGATTGGAGGAGCACCGCAATAAGATGTTTGCCGGAGAGAAGATCAACATCACAGAGGATCGTGCCGTCCTGCACGTTGCGCTCCGCGCCCCCAAGAGTGAGGTGATCAAGGTCGACGGCGTCGATGTTGTTCCCGAGGTTCACAAGGTTCTCGAGTCCATGGGCGCCTTTGCCGACCGCATCCGCTCCGGCGAGTGGAAGGGTCACACAGGCAAGCGCATCAAGAATGTGATCAATATCGGTATCGGTGGCTCCGATCTGGGTCCTGTCATGGCCTATGAGGCGCTCAAGGCCTACAGCGATCGCGAAATGACTTTCCGCTTTGTCTCCAATGTCGACGGCACCGATTTCTCGGAGGCCGTGCGTGATCTCGATCCCACCGAGACACTCTTCATTGTCTCTTCGAAGACCTTCACCACACTCGAGACCATGACAAATGCCAACAGCGCCCGCGAGTGGTCGCTTGCTGGCTTTGGTAATGATGCCTCAGCTGTTGCCAAACACTTTGTCGCGGTCTCCACTAACGCTGCCAAGGTTTCGGAGTTTGGTATCGACACCGCGAATATGTTCGGGTTCTGGGATTGGGTCGGCGGACGCTATTCGTTGGACTCCGCGATCGGTCTTTCGACCATGATCGCCATCGGGCCTAAGAACTTCTCGGACCTCCTCGCTGGCTTCCACGCCATGGACGAGCACTTCCGCACGGCTCCACTCGAGAAGAATCTCCCCGTTCTTCTCGGTCTGCTTGCTGTCTGGTACAACGACTTCTTTGGAGCCCAGAGCATCGCGGTGCTTCCCTACGAGAAGTACCTCAAGCGCTTCCCGGCCTACCTCCAGCAGCTCACCATGGAGAGCAATGGCAAATCGGTTCGTCTCGACGGAACCCATGTCACCTTCGACACTGGTCCGATCTACTGGGGCGAGCCCGGCACGAACGGCCAGCACTCTTTCTACCAGCTTATCCATCAGGGTACGCGCCTAATTCCTTGCGACTTCATAGGCTTTAACAAGGCGATCAACGAGCTGGGTCATCACCACAATTACCTCATCTCGAATATCTTCGCGCAGGCCGAGGCACTCGCTTTCGGCAAGACACCTGAGCAAGTGAAGGCCGAGGGTACGCCCGATTGGCTCAATCCCCACCGCGTCTTCGAGGGGAATCGTCCCTCGAATGTCATCATGGCCGACAAGCTCGACCCGCATACACTTGGCGTTCTGGTCGCTCTCTATGAGCACAGCGTCTTTACACAAGGTGTTGTCTGGGGCATCAACTCCTTCGATCAGTGGGGAGTGGAGCTTGGCAAGCAGCTTGCCCAGCACATTATCCCCGAACTGGAGTCACCGACAGAGCCAGAGCTCAAGCACGACAGCTCCACGAACGCACTCATCCGCCGCTACAGGGCGAAGAAGTAATCATCGAACTAATATCAAGTCATGGCTCTTAAGATCGAGGTCCTTGATGATGATGATGCGGTGGCGAAGGCCGCCGCAGGAGTAATTGCAGCTGCCTCCCGTGAGGCCGTGGCTGCTCGTGGAGTTTTCACTCTTGCCGTTAGTGGCGGCAAGACTCCTTGGGCCATGCTGAGGGATCTTGCATCTGAAGAGGTGCCTTGGTCACAGGTCCACGTCTTCCAGATCGACGAACGCATCGCACCCGAGGGTGATCCCGATCGGAACCTGACCCATCTGCACGAGAGCCTTCTCGGTAATGCACCCATCCCCAAGGAGAACATCCATGCGATGCCGGTGAATGCCGTTAATCCCGTGGAGGGAGCGAAGGAATACGAGGCGCTCCTCACCGAGATCTGCGGAAATCCCCCGATCCTCGACATGGCGCATCTCGGTCTCGGCCCCGATGGTCACACGGCATCGCTGGTCCCTAACGATCCCGTGCTCACTGTTACCGATCGTGACGTGGCGCTGACCGATCCCGTGCATCTCTACCAGAACCGGCGCCGGATGACCCTGACCTACCCGATGATCAACCGCTCACGGAAAATCATGTGGCTTGCTACTGGTGCAGCCAAGATCCCGATGATCGTGAAACTCAAGGCAGCTGATCATTCGATCCCTGCCGGAAGTATCAGCCAGGTTAACGCACTTTTACTCACCGACACCGCTGCTGCTGCCGGATTGTAGGCTGGTGAGAGTTAGCGAATAGCGGCGTTGCACTGCGCCGCAGGTTCAATACGTCTGTCCCTTGAGAACCTAGCCCTGCATCTAATCATTCAAGCCTCTAAGCTGCTAAGCGTCTAAACCTCTATCCTGATTGTTTTCCTGTCTTCGGATTTCCTTTCGCTGGCAACTGCGGAGAGCCTTTATCATTAGACTTCTCCACCGCGCCCCTTCCGAAGTGTCCTTCGTTTGAGGAATTTCCGGATCTCCTCGGGCAAGAGAACTAGACTACCAAGCGCTATGATAAACAGGAGATTCCACAGGGGGATCGGGGTGGTGTGGAAGTAGCGGTTTAGCGGTTCGCTGTAGATGACGATTAACTGGAGGAGAATACCGCAGAGGAGCCCGCCAGTAAGCCAGACGTTACTAAATACCCTGGAATCCACGGCGGATCGGATCCGGTTTCTGCAGTTGAGCACATTGAACCACTGTGACACGGCCATCAGCGTGAAGGTCTCGCTCTGCACCAGCACAAAGGGAACCCCCGTGGAGAGACGCCACACGTAGAACCCGAAAACCACCAGCACTGAGGAAGAGACCATTACGAGGAGTCGCATCATCATCTCCCGATCCAGGAGGGGATCATTCGAAGGAACCGGAGGGTGCCGCATCTCATCACCCTCAGCTCCTTCCATCACAAGATTCACCGTGGCGACACTCTCGGTGACCACGTTGATCCAGAGAATCTGAACTGCTGCCAAGGGGAGGGGATGACCTGAAAAGAGAGCCAGCAGGAGGACTATCACCTCGTCGAGAGAGGTTGCAAAAAGGAAAAGGATCACTTTCTTGATATTCCGGTACACGATGCGCCCTTCGCGGATGGCGGCGATGAGCGTCGCGAAGTTGTCATCCGTGAGGACAATCCTGGATGCGCTCTTGGCTACCTCCGTCCCGTTGATGCCCATGGCAACGCCGACATCCGCCATTGCCAGCGCAGGTGCATCGTTCACGCCGTCTCCCGTCATCGCGACAATCTCGCCGTCTGCTTGAAGGGCTTTGACAATCCTGAGTTTCTGCTCGGGGTAAACCCTCGCGAATACAGAGATGCGCCGAAGGGCGTCCGGTAGAGCATCATCCGGAAGGGATTGCATTTCTGATCCCTCCATTGCGATGTCCCCCTCCTTGGCGAGCCCGAGCTTTCGTGCAATGGCGAGACCTGTTGCCTTGTGATCACCAGTGAGCATGATCGTGCGGATTCCGGCCGATGCACTCGACTCCAACGCCCGTGCGACTTCCTCGCGGGGAGCATCCATCTGTCCCACCAGGCCGAGCAGGGTGAGCTTTCCAGTAAATTGTTCTACTCCGCCTTGCTCAAGAAGCCGGGGATTATCCCACGTGGCCACCGCAAGGCAGCGAAGTGCCTGACCTGACATCTCTCCGGCAATTCCGAGAGCCTTCGCTTTCAGCGACAAATCCAGCGGCATTTCGCCCCCTGCCGAGGCTGCCCGGGTACAGAGGGGTATAATCACTTCCGGGGCTCCCTTGAGCGAGATCCTAAAGAGGGAGCTATCGTTGCGATCCAGGGTCGCCATGATTTTCGAGGAAGGGTGAAACGGCATCTCAGAGATGCGCTGCCATTGTTCTCTGACTTTTTCCAAGCCCGAGCCAAGCTTGCCGGCAAGTGTCAGCAAGGCTGCCTCGGTGGGATCCCCCAGAATGTGCCATCGTGGATGACGCGCGTCGGGTGGAAGAAGGCGGGCGTCGTTGCAGAGAAGTAGCGCCTCGGTGAGTGGATGGAGGGATCGTCTCATCGCTTCATTGATCGGAAGCCCGCCCTGGGCGATCACCCCTTCGGGTGCGTATCCCTCACCGCTTACCTCCATCATTCCGGTGTCGGGAAGCCAAAGCAGGGAGACGGTCATCTCATTTCTTGTAAGGGTTCCGGTCTTGTCACTGCAGATGACGCTTGTCGATCCCAGGGTCTCGATGGCCCCGAGACGCCGAACAACAGCCCCTCGAAGGGCCATCCGCTGCATGCCCACCGCCAAAGCGATTGTCATGGCGACCGGTAGTCCTTCCGGAACTACGGAGACCAATTGGCTGAGTGCCACCATCAGGATCTCCTGAAAAGGAAGCCCCCTAGCCATTCCAAAACCGAGAATCACGAGAAAGATTAAGGCTGAAGCCAGGACAAGAGAACCACCGAACCGCGTGATCCGGACTTCCAGCGGTGTCTTGGGTTCGATCGTCGATGTGGCAAGGGCCGCAATCTTACCCAACTCCGACTTCATACCTGTAGAGACGATAAGAGCTCGTCCTCGCCCCGTGGCGACATGCGTCCCCGAGTAGAGCATATTGTTCCTCTCCGCTAGGGTGGTCGCCGGCAGAAGGCTTTCAGCCTGTTTGAATACGGGAAGTGACTCCCCGGTCAAAGCCGACTCGTCGGTGCTTAGGGAGGCCGATTGGATCACGCGTGCATCCGCCCCGATCCGGTCGCCGGCGGAGAGGACAAGTAGATCCCCTGGAAGCAATTCCCGGGCTACGATTTCCTGCTCGATCCCGTTCCTGATAACGCGTGCTCTTGCTAGGGTAAGCCTCCTGAGTGCGTCCATGGTTCGTTCGGCCCGTCCCTCTTGAAAGGTGCCGATCAGCGCATTCATGATCAAAACACCCAAGATCACGACCGCATCACGCCGATCCCCCATTACCAAGGCTATGATCGCGGCCGCGAGTAGTAGGTAGATCAGGGGGCTGGCGAATTGTCCGATAAAGAGCGTCGCAAGTGGTCGGGTACGTGCCTCGGGAAGTGTGTTCCAACCGGACTCCTCACGCCTCCTCGGCACCTCGCTGATCTCCAATCCCCTCTCGAGATCGACCCGAAGTACACTGATAACAGCTTCCGAATCTAGGGAATGCCATGATGGTTCCGCATCCTGCCGTGCGATCGGAAAGGCGGAAGTCATTGGATAGAGTTTTTCTTACACCATCACAAACACTGACTCGGAAAAGTCAGTGATATTTTCAAGGTATCGGTAATCCGGTCTTTCTCTTTGGCGGTTGAAAGGTTTCTCATGGACCCAACATACCATGTGAAAAGGATGGCAACTCCACACCCTTCGCATAGTAAAAAGGCTTACTTTTGCAGATGGAACGCCGAAATAAACCGGAATTATGCATTCCTGAAGATGCTGTCTTTACCATTCCTACTTCATCTCGCCAGTCATAGTTGTCTAGCAAGTCAGATCGAGTCATTCCGTTATCTATGAGAGCATCCGTTGCAGATCCAGGTGATCGCCTCGCTCCCTCCAAAGAGGATCACACCGATAAATCCAAGGGAGATCAGGAAGAGGATCAGTCCCGCACCTAGAGTCACGCCGTCGCGTTCCGAGAAGGAGGATGCCACAAGCACGACTGTCAGCGAGGGAAGCATGTTGCTGAAGGGTATGGGCAGCGGAAGCAGGAGCATCAGACCACTGAGGAAAACAGCCATGCCTGCAAGGAACTGAGTGAGGCGATACTCAAAAAGGAACAAGAGACGGGGATGAAGGAGTTTCTCAATTGCTCCGAGGACCCGAGCACTCCCGTGAAGGATCTTGGGAAGGTATTTTCCTGAAAGACGGGTCTTGAGCAGGCGCTGCGGAAGCCATGGATGCTGGCGCAACGCAAATCGCAGTCCCAGCAGGGCGATCACCATGCCGAAGGGCGTGGAAAGACCGGGAAGCATGATCGGTTGGCAAAAGGGAAGGGCAAGAATCACCAGTAACAGCGTGTAGACACGTCCTTCAAGCCGATCAACCAAGTCACCTAGGGTCAGATCGGAGCGCTCTGCCGAATCCGAGAGGATCTGCAACTCTACCGAGAGGCGACGCGGTCTAAACGGATCTCGTTCTTGATCAACAGGAGTTGGCATCATGTTTGGTACGTTTCAGAGGCTAACACTCATCCCTCCTTAAGGGAAATCAAGTAGGGGATATCGGATCAAGCGGATCCTATTGATTCCCAGAAATGAAAATCCATTGCTAACGAATGAGAAGGGTCTGATTCCCCTTAAAGAAAATGAGACTCTGACCCAAAAGCATTCATGGAATTCGCTTCCCGGCGGACGGCGCCACTCTTCGGGTAACGACTCCGGCTTTGTCTTCCGCGCTCGTTCCCAGAAGCTTGGTTAATTATAAAATGCTAACAGTCACATGCTACGGCTTAAGCCTTAGCGTGGTGTTCCTGAAGGGACTTCACGGTCAGTGGTGCCTCCGCCATTGACTTGATCGCAGCAGCGCTGGCTGCAGCGGCCCGCAGGGTGGTCATGATTGGGATGCGGTTGGCAACAGCGGTACTCCGGATTACTACCTCGTCTGCACGGGGTTGTTTGCCGGCCGGTGTGTTGATGATGAAGTGCATCTCTCCGTTCTTGATCATGTCGACGACATTAGGGCGTCCCTGAGCCAGCTTGTTAAGACGGATGACGGAGATGCCGGCTGCCTTTAGGAGAGCGGCGGTACCGTCTGTCGCATGGATCGTGAAGCTAAGATCAGCGAAATCTTTCACGATAGGAATGATCGCCTGTTTGTCGGAGTCCTTCACGCTGACAAAGAGGTTCCCCTTGCTGGGGAGACCCGGAGCGGCGGCCATTTGGGCCTTTGCATAGGCGCGAGGGAAGTCGGTATCGATACCCATGACTTCGCCGGTAGAGCGCATTTCGGGTCCGAGGGTTATGTCGATACCAGGGAACTTGATGAAGGGAAAGACAGCCTCTTTGACGGAGTAGTGCTTGGGGATGACTTCTTCCGTGAAGCCAAGGTCCAGGAGCGTTCTACCTGCCATGATCTTTGCTGCTAGCTTGGCTAAGGGTACGCCGATCGCCTTGCTGACAAATGGTGAGGTGCGGGAGGCACGGGGATTCACTTCGAGTACGTAGACCTCTTCATCCTTGACTGCGTACTGGACGTTCATGAGTCCTCGGACATCGAGCTCCAGGGCCATGGCCTTGGTAGCGGAGCGGATGGTCTCGAGAACCTTCGGAGAGAGCGAGACGGAGGGAAGCACGCAGGCACTATCACCGCTATGGATGCCAGCCTCTTCGATATGCTCCATGATACCGCCGATGACGCATTCAGTGCCGTCGGCGAGACAGTCGACGTCAACTTCGGTGGCATCTTCCAGGAAGCGGTCGACAAGGATCGGACGCTCAGGACTGACCTCGACCGCTGTACGGATATAACGGCGGAGATCCTCTTGCGTGTAGACGATCTCCATGGCGCGTCCTCCAAGGACAAAGGAGGGGCGTACAAGGACGGGGTAGCCGACTTTGTTGGCAACCGCTACGGCTTCTGATTCGGTAATGGCTGTAGCGCCGGTGGTCTGGCGCAGTCCGAGCTTGTCGATCATTGCAGAGAAATGCTTACGATCCTCAGCCATCTCGATGCTCTTGGGCTGAGTACCGATGATCGTAACCCCACGTGCCTGAAGCGGGGCGGCAAGGTTAAGCGGTGTCTGGCCGCCGAACTGGACGACAACGGCATCGCACTTCTCTCGCTCGTAGATATTGATCACATCCTCAAGGGTGAGGGGCTCGAAGAAGAGCTTGTCGCTGGTGTCGTAGTCGGTGGAGACGGTCTCGGGGTTCGAGTTCACCATGATGGTCTCGTAACCTTCCTCCTTGAGAGCAAAGGCGGCGTGGACGCAGCAGTAGTCGAACTCGATGCCCTGGCCGATGCGGTTAGGACCGCCGCCAAGGATCATCACCTTCTTCTTGCTACCTTGACGGGTTTCATCTTCATCCCCGTAGGTCGAGTAGAAATAGGGAGTCGCGGCCTCAAATTCTGCGGCACAAGTGTCGACCAGTCGGTAGGTCGGCTCAACCCCTTCGGCCTTGCGTTTGGCACGGATAGCATCCTCGGTTGTCCCGGCGATCTGGGCCAGTTGGCGATCGGAGAAGCCAAGTTGCTTAGCCTTGCGCAGGTTAATATTGGAGGGATCTTTCCGGAAGGATAGTTCCTCTTCGACGATCTCCTGGATGTTGTCGAGGAACCAGGGGTCGATGGCGCTGATGGAATGGATCTTCTCCGCGCTAAATCCCGCGAGGAAGGCATGACGGACGGCGAAAATGCGCTCGGCATTCGGAATGCGTAGGAGTTTCTCGATCTGTTCGGTGTCCCAGGATCCGTCAGCCTTACGGGGTTCAATGTCCTTGGCATCGCAGCCGAGTCCGAAGCGTCCGGTCTCGAGAGAACGGAGGGCCTTTTGCAAGGCCTGCTTGAAGGTGCGTCCGATAGCCATCGCCTCGCCGACGCTCTTCATCTGGCTGGTAAGGGTGGAATCGGCCTTCGGGAACTTCTCGAAGGTGAAGCGCGGGATCTTTACGACGCAGTAGTCAATCGCAGGCTCGAAGCAGGCGGTCGTGGTCTTGGTGATGTCGTTCTTGAGTTCGTCCAAGCGGTAGCCGACGGCAAGCTTCGCCGCGATCTTCGCGATCGGGTAACCAGTGGCCTTGGAGGCGAGGGCCGAGGAGCGTGAGACACGGGGATTCATCTCAATGACAATCTGGCGTCCGGTCTTCGGATCGACGGCGAACTGGATGTTCGATCCGCCGGTCTCGACGCCGATGGCACGGATGACGGCGAAGGAATCATCGCGCATCTTCTGGTATTCCTTGTCCGTGAGTGTCTGGATCGGGGCGACGGTGATCGAGTCACCGGTATGGACCCCCATTGGGTCGAGATTCTCAATCGAGCAGACGACAATACAGTTGTCGGCCTTGTCGCGGATGACCTCTACCTCATATTCCTTCCAGCCGAGAAGGGAGACCTCAATGAGGACTTCGGTGGTGGGGGACATGTCGAGTCCCCGGCGGCCTATGGTCTCGAGTTCCTCACGGTTGTAGGCGATTCCTCCTCCCGCTCCACCTAGTGTAAAGGCGGGACGGATGATGAGAGGATAGGTTCCGATCTGCTTCGCGATTTCGAAGACCTCATCAATCGTGTGGGCGGTGCCAGACTCGGCCACATCGAGGCCGATCTCGATCATGATCTGCTTGAATAGGGTACGGTCTTCGCCACGCTTGATTGCCTCGGCATTTGCCCCGATGAGACGGACTCCATGTTTTTTGAGAACTCCGCTATGCACGAGCTCCATGGCGGCATTCAGCGCAGTCTGACCGCCGAGCGTAGGCAGGAGGGCGTCCGGTTTCTCCCTCTCGATGATCTTCTCGATCATCTCCGGGGTGATCGGCTCGATGTAGGTCCGGTTGGCAAACTCCGGATCGGTCATGATCGTGGCCGGATTGGAGTTCACTAGAACCACCTCGTATCCCTCTTCGGCGAGGGCCTTGCAGGCCTGCACTCCCGAATAGTCGAACTCGCATCCCTGTCCGATAACAATGGGGCCGGCTCCAATCAGGAGGATTTTCTTAATCGAGGTGTCTTTAGGCATGATGAAATCTTGAAAGCAATTCCCTGTCATGAATCGGGAGAAGAACTTTCCCGGAGCTGTGGGTCAATGCACTTGCCTTTATAACCCTAAGCCGTGCGGGAATTAAGTGAAAAAGGAACTCATTGTCACTTTTCCCTAGGTGCCGGATCAGGAGAGCCTCGGCAGACGCGTGACAAGGATGGTTGTATCGCCAGTCTCGGGGATCAGGATGGCTTCATCCAGCTTGGCGGGTATCAGCATGAATCTTCCCGGTCGAAGGATCGTTCCGGAACACTTCACCTTACCCGTCAGGCACGTGACGATAGAGAAGTCTCCCTTGGTGGCGATATTCCCAGGGCAGGGGAGGGGGATCTTCTCAACATGGAAATAAGGGCAGTCGGCAACCACGGTTTGTGATGCAGGCGTCAGTTCTGGCTCGAAATCATTGAAGTCAATGGAGGCGAGCGATTCCTTGATGTGAAGATCACGAGGTTTCCCGTCGAGACCCCGGCGATTCCAGTCAAAGACGCGGTACGTGGTGTCGCTGTTCTGCTGCACCTCGACGATCACCAACCCTTCGCCGATGGCATGCAGTCTGCCGCTCGGAATGAAGATGCTCTCCCCCGTGTGAGCGCGCACATTGTGAAGTGTCTCTTCCAAGATGCCATCCTGGAGGGCCTGCTCGAACTGCTTACGCGAGACACCCTTCTTGAGTCCGGCATAGACGGAGGCTCCTTTGGAGGCATGAAGAAAATACCAGCATTCCGTCTTAGGTTCCCCGTTCATGGCTGTGGCGGTCTCCACCGGGGGGTGGACTTGGACAGAGAGGCGCTCACGAGCATCAAGGAGCTTGATCAGGAGAGGGAAACGGGGGGAAGGGTTGGAGGAGTGCAGGGATCCGAAGACTTCCTCACGGTGTCCAACCCATAGGTCGTGAAGCGTCTTTCCCTTTAGGGGGCCTTCATGTACCACGCTCTGGGCCTCTGGTCGGTCGACCATTTCCCAGAGTTCCCCGACTGGAACCGCGTGGGGCAGCGTTTTACCTAGAAGGGTCTCGAACCGGCGTCCCCCCCAGACGCGTTCCATGGCCAGAGGCTCGAAAGTGATCGGAGATGATAGATTCATGTGCGGACAACTAGTATCCCCCAAGATGCCTGCGATTGCCAAGACCACACGATATCCTGCAAGATAACCGGAATGGTCTCGACACGACGTAAACGCTCTTTGGATGAAATAACCGGGGTTCTTCTGCTTTTTGGGGGAATCTTGCTCTTTCTTGCGCTCTGCTCCTTCGAGACAAGGGATGTTTCCCCCTGGCTACCCTACGCGAAGCATGCTCATTCCTCGGAATATCCGGTGAACTTCATCGGTCGCGTGGGAGCA
>Ga0187844_10001774_pt1 | contig 16049 bp, 13 predicted proteins | sample SpaLakP09_SKY_50_FD_134517 | JGI IMG/M metagenome (GOLD analysis project Ga0187844, IMG submission 134517) | Oligotrophic lake water microbial communities from Sparkling Lake, Wisconsin, USA - SP09_SKY_50 | ecosystem: Environmental > Aquatic > Freshwater > Lake | place: USA: Sparkling Lake...
CCCACAAACGACGCGCCCGTGCGCACCGGCACCCCCGGCGTGGTGCCGCGCCACATGATGGCGCCGCCCCACTGGATGGGCGGCTGCGTGGGGTGCATCTGCGCCCGCACGGCCGAGTGCAGGCCATCGGCCGCAATCAGCAGTGAGCCTGCCACTTCGCGCCGCTCGCCATCGCGCGTCTCGATGATTGCCGTTACGCCTTCAGCGTCCTGCCGGTAGCCCACCACGCGCTGCCCCAGTTGCACGGCATCGTCGCCCAGGCGCTCTTTCACGGCGTTGAACAGCATCATCTGCAGCTGCCCCCGGTGCACCGAATACTGCGGCCAGTGGTAGCCCGCCTCCAGGCCGCGCGGCTCGGCGTACACCTCGTTCCCATTGCGCCCCACCAGTGCCCATTCGCGCGCCTGCAGGCCAATCGTGTCCAGCACCGCGTTGCCAAACCCCAGGTCGTGCAGCTCCCGCACAGCGTTGGGCTGCAGGTTGATGCCCACGCCCAGCGGCTGCAGCTCGGGCACCGATTCAAAGACGATGCAGGGCACGCCGATCTGGTGCAGGGTGAGGGCAGTGGCCATGCCACCGATGCCACCACCGGCGATCAAAACGGGGCGGGCGGAAGAGGGGGGTGAAGTGGTGGTAGGTGCGCCAGACATGCCGGGATTGTCCATGCAATGGCGCGTGGAGCTTGTCGCGCACGCCGCAGGCCAATGCGGCGCTGGGCGCATGCCGGGGCGGGTGCTGCTGGCAGGGGGCACCCGTTCAGAAAGCCGTTCTTTTCAGGCGTAGATATCGACGTTGTTGCCGAGCCCAGCAGGTGGATTTTTTGCCGATTGGGCCTTCTGCTGCTGCGCAGCACTGGCCGCCGCGCCTTCGGCCTTCGCTGCCTGGGTCCGTTGCTGCTCTTGCTGTTGCGCGCGCTGTATCGCCGTGATCTGTGCTTGCACCATCTGAATCTGGGCCTGCAGCAACTTGGCCTTCTGTTGTTTGGCCTTGGCATCCATGTCGGAGCTGACCAAACCCTTGAGCTGCTCGGTCAGTTCGCGCAACTGCTTTTGCAGCTTGGTGATGTCGCTGCTGCCACTGGAGGAGGTTTGGCCGATGGAGGCGGTGGTGCTGGCAATTTGCATCCCTGGTTATCGGCAAGGCGCCGGGAAAGTTGACCACACCCCTCTCGCTGTGGGCTGTTGAACGCCGTCAACCCATGGGGTGGTGGTAGTGAGAACACTCTGCGAGTCATGTCTGCCGGTGTGCGGCCTGCTTTAGCCTGTGGCACCATGCCCCGATGCAGAACGATGAACACCTGTTGGCGCTGGTGAACGCCAGCCGCAGTGCCCTGGTCCGCGCCGCCACGCGCCTGCTGGGCCCGGCCGATGCCGAAGACGCCGTGCAGGACGCCTATGTGCGTGCGCTGGAGGCCCGGACCCCTGCGCTCAACGCCGCCCAGGCATGGCTGCTGACGGTGGTGCGCAACCTGGCCATCGACCGCTTGCGGCGGCGCCAGTGGATGGCGCAATGGCTGACCGAAGCCACGCAGACCGTGCAGGGCGATGTCGCCGGTTCGGTTGCAGCTTCGGCGGAGGCCGATGCCGCGCTGGCGCAGCAGGCCACGCTCGCGCTGCGCTGGTTGGCGGGGTGTGTGACGCCCGCCGAGGGTGCTGCGGTGCTGTTGCATGCGGTGTTTGAGGCCAGCCACGTGGAGCTGGCGCAGGCCAGTTGCCGGTCTGAAGCGGCCAGCCGCCAGCAGCTGCGCCGCGCGTTGCAGCGCCTGCGGCGGGTTCGGGAAGGCGACGACGCCCGCCATGGCGATGGGCGCGATGAACCCAAGGACGCCGACCCTGCGGTGCTGCGCCTGTACCTGCAGTCGCTGCAATCACGGGACCCGCACGCACTCTGGGCCCTGCTGCGCCAGCCGCCCATCAGTGCGCTGGCTATGCAGGGCTCCGCGCAACCTGTGCCACCGCGTGCCTCGTGCACACCGGCCACGGTGGGTGGTGTGGTGCAAGTGGGTGGGCAGTTGGGGCTGGTGCTCACGCTGGATGGTGTGACGCTGTGCGTGGTGCCGCTGGGGCCACGCGCTGAGCCAGCGCACGAAACCGTGGTGGCCTGACCTGTGCACCCGCAGCTGCAGTTGGTAGAAAGAAGGCAAGACGGAAGGACGTTTGCAGCACCATGACCCAGCCGCCCGCGCCCACCTTCTTTACCTCCCCGCAGACGTTCCGCGATTGGCTGGAGCGCCATGCCGCCAGTGCGCCAGAGCTGCTGGTGGGCTTCTACAAAGTGGGTTCGGGCCGCCCCAGCATGGGCTGGTCGGAGTCGGTGGACGAAGCCCTGTGTTTTGGCTGGATCGATGGCATCCGGCGGCGCATCGACGAGCACAGGTATTCGATCCGCTTCACCCCGCGCAAGCCGTCGTCGATCTGGAGCGCGGTCAACATCGCGAAGATGGAGCAGTTGCAGGCGGCAGGCCGCATGACGCCTGCGGGGCTCGCGGCCTTTGCACACCGCAAGGCAGGCAAGTCGGCCATCTACTCGCACGAGCAGGCGGGGGTGGCCGAGCTGCCTGCGGGGTTGCAGCGCGCGTTCCAGCGCAACAAGACCGCGTGGCGGTTCTTTCAGGAATCCACGCCGCCCAGCTACCGCAAGAGCATGCTGCACTGGGTCACGTCTGCCAAGCGCGATGCGACCCGGGAGGCACGGTTTGCGGAGCTGGTGGCTGCCTGCGCTGCGGGCGAGCGCATTGAACTGTGGGTGAAACGGCCTCCGCTGCGGGGCTAGCCCCCAAGCCATACCCATAAGCTCGACTCACCCGATCGATTGCCTCGCTTGCCAACGTGGGCAGCACGCTCAACGGCTTTGCTTGGCCGGGCGCGGCTCTATATGCTTTGTGCCGGGTGCAACCTTGCTTATGCGATGGGCGCAGCGGTTAAATCAAAACCCGATCAAGAAAAATAACTTCCGAAAATTCCTGTAAGTTATTGATTTATAAGAAATCGTATGCTCTTGTGTGGTTCGCTTGCCCGGATAAATCAAAACCCGATCAAGAAGCTTCAAGCCCAATGCGGAACATAGCCTGCTCTGGGGTGATCCGGATCTGCCACCCGGATCAGGCCTGCGTCCAGCGCTCGATTGATCACTGCAGTCGCTTGGGCTGCGTTTTTTGTGGCAATGCCCAATCGGGAGCACAGGCTGGCATTCTTCATTTTGTCACCACTGAGGAATTTCAGTACCGCATGGAAATAGCAAGCGCGCATCCGCTCGTCCTGCGTCATCTCGGCAAAACTGCGTGGCCCGTAAAGCACAGCCTGCGTTGCGTCGCCCTCCGTCCGGAATAGCGGGGCCGGCAACTGAAATACCTCGCAGGCCTGTACCACCTTATCCAGCCCGCTGCCTTGTTCTTCGCACATGCGCATGCGACGCATCAGCGAGGCCAGTGCCTCATTGCGCGAGCGTGGAGGTAGGTCGATCATGCGATCGGGCAGCACCAATGTGGCGCCCGGGTTACTAATTTCCAATCGATCTTCGAACAGCTCGATCTGCGGGCCAGCGCCGGTAATGGTCATGTCCTGATGGATCAGCGCGTTGGCCACCAACTCCCGTACCGCGATGCCGGGAAACAAGGGGCGGTCTTCCCGCAGGGCTGCACCAATGTGCTCGTTTTTGGGGAGCAGGTTGTTCACGTAGTCGATCAACCCCTCGAACCCCACTGCATAGCCCCGCTGCCCGTCAAGCCGGTGGGTCACGGGGCTCGCTCGATTCTTGCCGCTGTACGCCACAAAGCGCACAGCTTTGCGTGCCAAGCTGGCCTCGAAGTCGTTCAAACGCACTGCGAACAGGATGGCGCCAAGATGGGTAATGTTCCAGCGCTCGCCCACGTCGCGGACGATCAGGCGGTCTGCCTCCAACTTGTCGAAGATGCCTGCCCGGTTGTCAGGTAACGGCTGCCCCGTCAGGCGGAAATACTGGCTGTAGTCGAGCAGGCTCAGCACCTCGTCGCCGCTGGCGTACTGACGGGCAATGCCCTGCTCCCATCGATAGGGTCGCAGCCGCTCAATCAGTTGTTGGTAGCGTTCGGGGTAGTCTGTAAGCCGAGGCGTTGCACTGCTGATGCGAATGTAAGGCACGGCGTTGAATGCTACCGGTGCGCCTGTAGCTGCCGGAATTTCCAGTAGCACGACGCGGCCTTGCGGATGCGCGACAGTCCGAAAGTTGAAGGCAATGCTGGGTTGCAAACTGTTGGCTAGCCACAAAGATAGAGCTTGGTTGCCCACCTTCTTGGCGTCGGGGTTGAAGTCGGTGCCGATGATGGCGTGGCTCTCGTCATCCACACCCCACACCATGTAAGCCAAGTCTCGTCCTTCGATGCGCGCCGAATTGGCAAGGGCCGAGCAGCGTTTGCCGATCATCTCAGGGTCGGTGTTGTTGCTCTTGAACTCCAGCCATGGCGTCTCGGCCGATTCGGCACGTAATTGGTCGATGAGGGCGCTGTCGCGAGCAGAGTTCATGGTGAGGAGTCGAAGGCGGCTTCGTTGGTAAAACGACCTTCATTTTCACCGGATGCAAGCGGACGGAAATAGCTATGGTCTGCCGGGACTTTCTGCATTCCTGCCGCAGTCGTCGTCAAACCCGCCCCAAAAGCCCAAGCCCGAGCTACCCGCTGGATTGCCTTGCTTGCCGTAAGCTCGCGGCATGCAACAAAGAACCCTTGGACCTTTCTCCGTCTCGGCCATCGGCCTGGGCTGCATGAATCTCTCGCATGCCTACGGCGCGCCGGTGTCTGCCGAGCAGGGCGAGCGTGTGCTGCTGGCCGCACTCGACGCGGGTGTGACGCTGTTCGACACCGCCACGCTGTACGGCTTTGGCGCCAACGAAACGCTGGTGGGCCGCGTGATGAAGCAGCACCGCAGCCGCTTCACCCTGGCCAGCAAATGCGGCATGCAGGGGGTGGCCGTGAACGGCGATGGCAAGCTGGTGCGCGTGATCGATGGCCGCCCCGCCACGCTGCGCCAGACCTGCGAAGACAGCCTGCGCCGCCTGCAGACCGATGTGATCGACCTGTATTACCTGCACCGCTGGGACAAGAACGTGCCCATTGAAGACAGCGTGGGCGCGCTGGCCGACCTGGTGCGTGCAGGCAAGATCCGCAGCATGGGCCTGTCGGAGGTGTCGGCAGCCACGCTGCGGCGCGCACACGCCGTGCACCCCATCGCGGCGGTGCAGACTGAGTATTCGCTGTGGACGCGCAACCCCGAGATTGCGGTGCTGGACGCCTGCCGCGAGCTGGGCGCGGCCTTTGTGGACTTCAGCCCCGTGGCGCGTGGATTTTTGTGCGGGGACTTGCGCGATGTGAGCACCCTGGACGCCAAGGACATCCGCCGCGCCATGCCGCGTTTTGCACCCGAGGCCTATGCCGCCAACCTGCAGCTGCTGGACGGCTATTTGCAGGTGGCGCGCGATGTGGGCTGCACGCCTGCGCAGCTGGCGCTGGCCTGGCTGCTGCACCGGGGCGAGCACATCATCCCCATTCCGGGCACAACGAGTGTGGAGCACCTGCACGACGACCTGGGTGCTGTGGATGTGACGCTGGATGCTGCGACGATGCAGCGCCTGGACGGGCTCATCAACCAGCACACGGTGGTGGGCGCACGCTACAACGCGCAGAGCGCGAGCGAGGTGGACACCGAGGTTTTTGCGGGCTGAGAGACTTGCGCAGGACGACACGCACAAAAAAAAGCCGGTGGCCTTTGCAGGCGACCGGCTTGAACAGGGTAGTTGCTTCTAGCGCTTCGTCATCATCATCTTGCGGAGCACCCGCTGCGCAGGGGGCTGGCGCAGCGGTCCGTGGCTTGATTACTTGGAAACCACGCGCACCATTTCCAGGCACTTGTTCGAGTAGCCCCATTCGTTGTCGTACCAGCTCACGATCTTGACGAAGGTGCCGTCCAGCGCGATGCCAGCGTCGGCGTCGAAGATCGAGGTGCGGGTGTCGCCACGGAAGTCGGTGGCCACCACCTTGTCTTCGGTGTAACCCAGCACGCCCTTCAGCGCGCCTTCGGACTGGGCCTTCATTTCGGCCTTGATTTCATCGTACGTGGCGGCCTTGTCCAGCTCCACGGTCAGGTCCACCACCGACACGTCGGAGGTGGGCACGCGGAAGGACATGCCGGTCAGTTTCTTGTTCAGCGCAGGGATCACCACGCCCACAGCCTTGGCAGCGCCGGTGCTCGAAGGAATGATGTTTTCCAGAATGCCACGGCCGCCGCGCCAGTCCTTGTTCGAAGGGCCGTCCACGGTCTTCTGCGTGGCAGTCGCTGCGTGCACCGTGGTCATCAGGCCGCGCTTGATGCCCCACTTGTCGTTCAGCACCTTGGCCACGGGGGCCAGGCAGTTGGTGGTGCACGATGCGTTGGAGATGATGGCCTGGCCGGCGTAGGTGGTGTGGTTCACGCCGAACACGAACATGGGGGTGTCGTCCTTGGAGGGAGCCGACAGCAGCACCTTCTTGGCGCCGGCATCGATGTGCTTCTGCGCCGAGGCCTTGTCCAGGAACAGGCCGGTGGATTCGATCACCACGTCGGCGCCGACTTCGTTCCACTTCAGGTTGGCGGGGTCGCGTTCTTGCGTCAGGCGGATCTTCTTGCCGTTGACGATCAGGGTGTTGCCCTCGACAGCCACGGTGCCGTCAAAGCGGCCGTGCACCGAGTCGTACTGCAGCATGTAAGCCAGGTAGTCGGGCTCCAGCAGGTCGTTGATGCCAACGACCTCGATGTCGCTGAAGTTCTGGATGGCCGAGCGCAGCACGTTGCGGCCGATACGGCCGAAACCGTTGATACCAATCTTGATCGTCATAGCTAGTAGTCTCTCCAAGGTTGCAAAGTCGAAATCAGGAATCTGCCACCCCGCGCCCGCTGGCAGCGGGGCGCAGCGGGCAGGAAGAGTGTCAGCGGGCCTTTTTTGCGGGCTTCAGGCGTGCAGCGCCGATGGCGACCAGCACCGTGTCGGCCACGTTTTCTTCGGTGAAGCCGAAGTGCTTGAACAGCACGGGCGCAGGGGCCGATTCACCGTAGGTGTCGATGCCCACCACGGCGGCGCAGCCGTATTTCCACCAGCCGTCGCTCACGCCCATTTCCACGGCCACGCGGGGCACGCCGGCGGGCAGCACGCTGCTCTTGTACTTGGCGTCTTCGCGGTCGAACGTGGTGGTGCTGGGCATGGAAACCACACGCACGCCGATCTTCTTGTCGGCCAGCAGGCGCTGGGCCTTCAGGGCCAGCTGCACTTCAGAGCCGGTGGCGATGATCACGGCCACAGGCTTCTTCTTGATGCCCACGTCGGCGGGCTCGCTCAGCACATAGGCGCCGCGCGAGATCTCGCCCAGGTCGCGCTTGGGCGCATAGGGCAGGTTCTGGCGCGACAGGGCCAGCACGGTAGGCTTGGTGCGGTTGCTCAGGGCCACGCTCCAGGCCACGGCGGTTTCGGCCGTGTCGGCGGGGCGCCAGACGTCCAGGTTGGGGATCAGGCGCAGGCTGGCCACATGCTCGATGGACTGGTGCGTGGGGCCGTCTTCGCCCAGGCCAATGGAGTCGTGCGTGAACACGTGGATCACGCGCTGCTTCATCAACGCGGCCATGCGGATGGCGTTGCGGCTGTAGTCGCTGAAGGTCAGGAAGGTGCCGCCGTAGGGGATGAAGCCACCGTGCAGCGCCACGCCGTTCATGATGGCGGCCATGCCGAATTCGCGCACGCCGTAGTTGATGTGGCGGCCGCCCACGCCAGCCTCGTTCTTCACAACGTGGCCTTGCATGTCAAAGCGCAGGTTGGGCGTGCTCTTGGTGTTAGTGAGGTTGGAGCCGGTCAGGTCGGCGCTGCCGCCCAGCAGTTCGGGCAGTGCGGCGGTGAAGGCTTCCAGCGCCAGCTGGCTCGCCTTGCGGCTGGCCACGGTTTCGCCCTTGGTGTGGGCGGCCACCACGGTGTCCACGGCCACTTGGGCAAAGTTGGCGGGCAGGTCGCCGTTCATCCGGCGGGTGAGTTCGGCGGCCAGCTCGGGGAATGCCTTGCTGTAGGCGGCAAAGCGGTCGTTCCAGGCGGCTTCGGCACTTTGGCCGTTGGCCTTGGCGTCCCAGCCGGCGTACACGTCTTCGGGGATCACGAAGGGTTCGCTGGCCCAGCCCAGGGCTTCGCGCGTGAGTGCAATTTCTTCGGCGCCCAGGGGCTCGCCGTGGGCCTTGGCGGTGTTGGCGCGGTTGGGGCTGCCCTTGCCGATGTGCGTCTTGCACACGATGAGGGTGGGGCGCTCGGTCTGCTTCTTGGCCTCGGCGATGGCGGCGGCCACCTTGTCGGCGTCATGGCCGTCGATGGGGCCGATCACGTTCCAGCCGCTGGCCACAAAACGCAGGGGGGTGTTGTCGGCAAACCAGGGAGCGACCTGGCCGTCGATGCTGATGCCGTTGTCGTCGTACAGGGCGATCAGCTTGTTCAGCTTCCAGGCGCCAGCCAGGGACACGGCTTCGTGGCTGATGCCTTCCATCAGGCAGCCATCGCCCAGGAAGGCGTAGGTGTGGTGGTCCACCACGGCGTGGTCAACATCGCCAACCTTGCGGTTGAACTCGGCGGCCAGCAGCTTTTCGGCCAGCGCAAAGCCCACGGCGTTGGTGATGCCCTGGCCCAGCGGGCCGGTGGTCGTCTCGACGCCAGCGGTGTAGCCCACTTCGGGGTGGCCGGGGGTCTTGCTGTGCAACTGGCGGAAATTCTTCAGCTCGCCAATCGGCAGGTCGTAGCCGGTGAGGTGCAGCAGCGCGTACAGCAGCATCGAGCCGTGACCGTTGGAGAGCACAAACCGGTCGCGGTCAAACCACTGGGGGTTGGTGGGGTTGTGCTTGAGGTGGCGGCTCCACAGCGCCACGGCCATGTCGGCCATGCCCATGGGGGCGCCGGGGTGGCCCGAATTGGCTTGTTGAACGGCGTCCATGGCCAATGCGCGGATTGCATTTGCCATCTGTTGGGATTGCTGGGTGTTGGCCATGGGGGGAGGGTTCAGGGTGGGTGAGTCGGGGGAAACCCGGCATTTTACCGGGGCCGCTTTCGCCCGCCTGAATTGGCATGGCAACGCCCCGGGGCACGGCGGCAATGCACTACAGTGCGGGCCATGCAAGGACTGCACCTCACCGCCGATCTCCAGGGCTGCCGCTGTGCCAGCGCCTGGCTGCTGGACGCCGCCGCCCTGGGGGGCGCCTGCACCGACGCCGTGCGCGCCGCGGGGCTGCAGGCCGTGGGGCAGTTGTTTTATGAATTTCCGGCCACTGCGCGCGGCCCTGGCGGGGTGACAGCTACTGTTTTGCTAGCAGAGTCGCACCTGTGTGTGCACACCTGGCCCGAGCAGCGCGCCGTCACTCTGGATGTGTATGTGTGCAATTTTGGCGCCGACCATTCGGCCAAGGCGCATGCGCTGATGGACGCGCTGCTGGCCCTGTTCCAGCCCACCACCGCAGATCGCCACGCGCTGCAACGGGGCGTGGTGAGCGAGGTGGCCGCATGAGTGTCTCCCCCCACCAGGTTCCTGCCCTGCTGCTGGCCGCTGGCCGGGGCGAGCGCATGCGCCCCCTGACCGACACCACCCCCAAGCCCCTGCTGCAGGTGCAGGGCCAGCCGCTGCTGCAGTGGCACCTGCAGGCTTTGCTGGATGCGGGTGTCCGGCGCGCGGTGATCAACACCGCCTGGCTGGGCCACCAGATCAGCGAGTATTTTTCAGATGTTTTTGGCCGTTACCGCGCGACTGGTATGTCTGAGCAGCTATCAATTTCATACTCGCACGAAGGGGTGGACTTTGGTGGTGCGCTGGAAACCGCTGGCGGCATCGCACGTGCGCTGCCCCAACTGGGGGCCGTGTTCTGGCTGGCGGCAGGTGATGTGTTTGCCCCCGACTTCGTGTTCGACAGCGCCGCCGTGGCGGCCTTCGAGGCCAGCCCCCACCTGGCCCACCTGTGGCTGGTGCCCAACCCCGCGCACAACCCGCGTGGCGACTTTGGCCTGTCGGCCGACGGCCTGGCGCTGAACCTGCCTGCCGACGACCCTGCGCCGCGCTACACCTACAGCACCATCGCCTTGCTGCGCGCCGAGCTGTTTGCGGCGCCCTGGTGCGACATCCCGCCGGGCAACCCCGGCGGCATCCAAGCCCCGCTCGCACCGCTGCTGCGCCGTGCGATGGACAATGGCCGCGTCAGCGCGCAGCTCTACACCGGTCGCTGGACCGATGTGGGCACGCCCGAGCGGCTGGCCGAACTCAACACCCTTGCTTGCGACCCCCTCCCATGACCACCACCGTGCCTGCTTCCGTCTACGCCCAGCGCCGCGCGCACCTGGCTGCCCAGCTGGGCCCAGGGGGCATCGCCATCATCCCCACGGCGCCCGAGCGCCCGCGCAACCGCGATACGGACTTTCTGTACCGCCACGACAGCTACTTCTATTACCTGACTGGCTTCACCGAGCCCGGCGCCTGCCTGGTGCTGGCGCACGATGGCCGCAGCACGCTGTTCTGCCAGCCCAAGGACCTGGAGCGCGAGATCTGGGACGGCTACCGCCTGGGCCCCGCCGCTGCGCCTGCGGCCCTGGGCGTGGACGCCGCACATTCGATGGCCGAGATGGACAGCAAGCTGCCGCGCCTGCTCGAAAACACGGCCTGCGTCTGGTACCCGTTTGCGACCCACAGCGGCCTGGCGGCGCGCGTGGAGGGCTGGCTTAACGTGGTGCGCGGGCGTGTGCGCTACGGCGCCGTTTGCCCTGCCGAGCAGAACGACCTGTGTACGTTGCTCGACGAGATGCGCCTGTTCAAGGACGCGTACGAGCAGGACATCATGCGCCGCGCAAGTGCCATCAGCGCGCAGGCCCACATCCGCGCCATGCAGCGCGCCGCCCGCATGCTGCGCGCCGGGGAGGATGTGCGCGAATACCACCTCGAAGCCGAACTGCTGCACGAGTTCCGCCAGCACGGATCGCAGTACCCCGCCTACAACTCCATCGTGGCCGCCGGGGCCAACGCCTGCGTGCTGCATTACCGCGCCGATGCCGCGCCGGTGCGCGACGGCGAGCTGGTGCTGATCGACGCGGGCTGCGAGCTGCACGGCTATGCCAGCGACATCACACGCACCTTCCCGGCCAACGGCAAGTTCACCGGCCCGCAGCGCGCGCTGTACGACCTGGTGCTGGCCAGTCAGGATGCGGCTGTGGCGGCCACCAAGGCCGGGGCCCGCTTCAACGACCCGCACGACGCCACCGTGGCCGTGCTGGCGCAGGGCATGCTGGACCTGGGCCTGCTCGACAAGAACAAGGTGGGCACCGCGCAGGATGTGATCGACCAGCGCGCCTACTTCCAGTTCTACATGCACCGCACCGGCCACTGGCTGGGCATGGATGTGCACGACTGCGGCAGCTATGTGGAGCCTGGCGAGGTGGGCCAGACCAGCGAGCGCAAGGACCCGCTCTCGGGCGAAACCATCACCAACCGCCCCAGCCGCGTGCTGCGCCCGGGCATGGTGCTGACCATCGAGCCCGGCATCTACGTGCGCCCCGCCGAAGGGGTGCCCGAGCAGTTCCACAACATCGGCATCCGCATCGAGGACGACGCCATCGTGACCGACACCGGGTGCGAGCTGATCACACGCGGCGTGCCCGTGAAGGCCGACGAGATCGAGGCCCTGATGCGATGAGCGGGGCGCAAGGGGCCTTGGCCCGCCCGTCCGGGTGGCGCCTGGGTGCGCTGCTGTGGCTGCTGGGCCTGCCCGGTGTGGTGGCCGTGGTCTGGGCGCTGCTGCCGCCCCTGCAGGCCAACGCGGCCTTGCTGCCCTTGCCCTTGTGGGCGGTGCTGCTGCTCAGCGGCTTGCAGACGGCCGTGCTGCTGGCGCTGGCCGTGGCCATCGGCGTGTGGCTGGCGCCCCGCGTGGGGCTGCAGGCGCCGGTGCTGTCCGCGTGGCTGGGCGGCGGGCCGGTGGGCCCTGCGCTGCGCGCGGTGGTGGCACCCGGCGTGATCGGCGGCGTGGCAGGCGCTGCGTGGCTGTGGGCGCTGGCCCAGGTGGCGCCGCAGGCGCTGCAGCCGTCCGACCCCGCCAGTGCGGTGCCGCTGGTGGTCAAGCTGCTCTACGGTGGCATCACCGAGGAGCTGCTGGTGCGCTGGGGCGTGATGACCCTGCTGCTGTGGCTGGGCTGGCGCGTGGTGCAGCGTGGGCAGGGCCTGCCCGGCAAGGCCCTGGTGTCTGTGGCAGTGGTGCTTAGTGCCCTGCTGTTTGCGGTGGGGCACCTGCCTGCAGCCCAGGCCATGGCCGGGGTGCTGACGCCGCCCGTGCTGCTGTTTGTGCTGGTCGGCAACACCGCGTTTGGCCTGCTGGCCGGTGCGCTTTTTGCCCGCCGTGGGCTGGAGGCGGCCATCTCCGCGCATGTGCTGGCGCACCTGTTGTCGCATCCTCTGCTGTGACGGGTGCTGCGGGTAACCCGCATGTAACCGCTTCGTGTGAGAATTGAAACTCGATTACATCCCCAACAACCGATAGAAAGAGACATGTCCATGCCTACCCGCCGCGCCACCAAGATTGTTGCCACCCTGGGCCCTGCATCGAGCGACCCGGCGCTGCTGGAGGCCATGATCCGAGCGGGCGTGAACGTGGTGCGGCTGAACTTCAGCCACGGCAAGGCGCAGGACCACATCGACCGCGCCGCCACCGTGCGCGCTGCGGCCCAGCGTGCGGGCCGTGAGGTGGCCATCATGGCCGACCTGCAGGGCCCCAAGATCCGCGTGGGCAAGTTTGCCGAGGGCAAGGTGATGCTCGAATCCGGTGCCCAATTTGTGCTGGATGCCTCGCGCACCGAGCTGGGTGATATCGAAGGCGTGGGCCTCGATTACAAAGAGCTGCCACGCGACGTGAAGGCGGGCGATGTGCTGCTGCTCAACGACGGCCTGATCGTGCTCACGGTGGATGCCGTGCGTGGCGAGGCCGTGCACACCACGGTGAAGGTGGGCGGCGAGCTGTCGAACAACAAGGGCATCAACAAGAAGGGCGGCGGCCTCACGGCACCGGCCCTCACGGCCAAGGACATGGAAGACATCCGCACGGCCATGAGCTTCCAGGCCGACTATGTGGCGGTGAGCTTTCCCAAGAACGCGACCGACATGGAAATGGCGCGCCAGCTGTGCAATGTGGCCGCGTCGGAGTACCGCCACAAGCCCGGCCTGATCGCCAAAATCGAACGCGCCGAAGCCATCCCGCACCTCGAAGCCATCCTGCGCGTGAGCGACGGCATCATGGTGGCGCGCGGCGACCTGGCGGTGGAGGTGGGCAATGCCGCCGTGCCCGCGCTGCAAAAGAAGATGATCCGCATGGCGCGCGACATGGACAAGGTGGTGATCACCGCCACGCAGATGATGGAAAGCATGATCACCAACCCCGTGCCCACGCGTGCCGAGGTGAGTGACGTGGCCAACGCGGTGCTGGACGGCACCGACGCCGTGATGCTGAGTGCCGAGACGGCGGCAGGCCGCTACCCGCTCGAAACTGTGGAAGAAATGGCCACCATCTGCGCCGCCGCCGAGGCGGCCGAAGACCACCAGCTCGATGCCGACTTCACCGGCCAGACCTTTGGCCGCATCGACCAGTCCATCGCCATGGGCGCGCTGTTCACGGCCCACCACCTGGGCGCCAAGGCCATCGTGGCCATGACCGACAGCGGCGCCACGGCGCTGTGGATGAGCCGCCACAGCATCCGCATCCCCATCTATGCCCTCACCCCCAAGGTGGCGACGCAGCGCAAGATGGCCATGTACCGCAACGTGCGCCCCTTGCTCATGGACACCAGCGCCGACCGTGATACTGCGCTGGAACAGGCAGAGCGCCACTTGAAGAACCGCAACATCGTGCAAAAGGGCGATGTCTACGCGATCACCTGCGGCGAACCCATGGGGGCGCCGGGCGGCACCAACATGCTGAAGATCTGCGTGGCGAGCTGACTGGCCGAGGTGGGGGCCTCACTGCTCCCGGGCTGCGTCCTTGGGGGCAGTAGCGCCGGGCGGTGGTCAGTGCGCGCTGCCTTGTGGCGACTTGTGCAGCAGGGCTGCTTGCCAGTGGGGCGCCCGCGCGGCCAGTGCATGGATGGCCGCTGCTGCCAGTCCACCCGTGAGCAGGCCTGCCAGCACATCGGACGGAAAGTGCACGCCCAGGCACACGCGGCTCCACACCATGGCCGCTGTCACTGCGGCGGCCAGCCAGGCCAGCCCCGCGACCGGCCGCAGGGTGAGGCTGGCTGCGAGCGCTGCGGCTCCGGCCACATGCATGCTGGGAAAGCCTGCCCGCGCGGCGTGCTCAATCCACTGCACGCCCATGCCCAGCTGCGCCGGACGCGGCGCCGGGACAGCCAGCCGCAACAGGTGTACTCCCACCCATGCCAAAGCCATGGACGCGAGCGCTACGGCCAGGGCGCGCCGCTGCGCTGCATTGCCCAGCACTAGGCTGCCGAGCAGCAGGCCCCCCATGGCGGTGGGCAGTTGCTGCGACACCCACCGCGCCAGCGTCTCCACGGCAGGCAAGGTCGCAGCGTCGGCATTGAGGGCCTGAAAAAAGGCCAGGTCGATGTCAAGCATGGGAGCCATCCGGTGGCGTGGTGGTGCTGGCGAAATGCGGGAAGCGTGGGCGCAAAGCCGTGGCCGCCAGGTCGCAGAGCCAGCCGGTGGTCCAGCACAGCCAGCCCGTCCACAGCGTGTGGCTCATGAAATGGGCGCCGCGCACCTGCTGGGCCGCACCCAGCACAAACCCCGCCAACACAGTGCCCGCCAGCCACCAGCGTGCGGCCGACGGAGCCTTGTGGCGCAATGCGAAGTAGCCGCCCAGAAAGGCGAACCCGGCCGATGCATGGCCCGCCGGGAAGCAGCGGCCGCTGCCGCCATCGAGCACGCCCAGCGCCCAGTGCGACACATGGCGCGCCACGCCGCCAAACTGCGCCAGGTCCCAGGGGCAACTGGTGGCGCTGAGGTTTTTGGTGATGCTGACCACGGCCAGCGAGAGCAGGGCGCTCACGGCCATCTGCAGGCGTTCGCTGGCGTCCAGCTTGCGCAGGAAGCCCCGTGGCCACCACACGCTCAGCGCCAGCAGCAGCACGAGCAGCCATCCCAGGCGACGGGCGCCTTCGTGCAGCACCTGCACAAAAAACCACTGGTCCCGCATCGGAAACCCGTCGGACGAGCCAAACACCTGGGCGAACGCCAAGTCTTGCCCAGCGGCATCCCAGGCCACCACACAGGCCAGTGCCGCCAATGTCCAGAGAAGCAGCGTTTGGCGGCGGATTGGCGAGTAGGGCGTGATGGGCGCGGAGGAAGGCCTTGCGGACGAATGCTGCATGGGCCGGAAGATAGGGGGCCGTACTTAACACCGTCTTAAAACAGGCGCTGTCTTGTCACGCCCCTGTCCCACGGGCTGCGACAATGCCCGCATGCGAATACTCGTGGTCGAAGACGATGCGGGCATAGCCAGCGGCCTGCGCAGCAATCTGCAGCAACGCGGCTATGCGGTGGATGTCAGTGACGGCGTCGCCAGCGCCTGGAGTGCCCTGCGCACTGAGCGTTTCGACGCTGTGCTGCTGGACCTGGGACTGGTGGATGGCGACGGCAGCGAACTGCTCAGGCGCTTGCGACTGAGTCCGCCTGCCACCGGGGCCGCGTCGGCCGCCTTGCCGGACCCCGCCACGCCCGTGCTCATCGTCACCGCGCGCGACCAGGTGCACCAGCGCATCGCGGGCCTGGACCTGGGGGCCGACGACTACCTGACCAAGCCGTTTGATGTGGATGAGCTGGACGCGCGCCTGCGCGCGTTGCTGCGGCGCGCGGCGGGTCGGGCGTCGCCCACCATCCGTCTGGGCGACATCGAGCTGGACCCCGCGACCCGCACGGTGCGCCAGCAAGGCAAGCCGCCCAGCGCCCAGTGCGACACATGGCGCGCCACGCCGCCAAACTGCGCCAGGTCCCAGGGGCAACTGGTGGCGCTGAGGTTTTTGGTGATGCTGACCACGGCCAGCGAGAGCAG
>Ga0187844_10001779_pt1 | contig 16029 bp, 12 predicted proteins | sample SpaLakP09_SKY_50_FD_134517 | JGI IMG/M metagenome (GOLD analysis project Ga0187844, IMG submission 134517) | Oligotrophic lake water microbial communities from Sparkling Lake, Wisconsin, USA - SP09_SKY_50 | ecosystem: Environmental > Aquatic > Freshwater > Lake | place: USA: Sparkling Lake...
CCCTCGACCAGCAGAGAACGCCTGGCCGCCTTTGAGGGTGAGCACGTCAGCGACGTGGGGGATTCGAAGACTGCTTAGGAGCGGCGCGACTGAAGTTCCGGGGTACGCCTTCGGGCGGGATGTGGATGGTCTCGGCGCGGAGCCAAACGCAGGGACTCTTCGAGTAGTCTGTGCCGCGAAAACCTTACCCACGTCCCGCACGATGAGCGCAATGAACTCGTTTCGCCAGAAAATGGAAGCTGCCGGCGTCAGCGAGCCCGCAATCAAGGCGTTCGAGCGCGCTTACATGCAGCTCGTCGCGAGTCAGACGGCGATCCTGCCCGAGAGCCTGATCGCGCCCGTGGAGTCGCTGCCCTGCGCAGACGACCTGCCTGAGCCTACCGAGAGCGAGACCGCCTCGCTGCTCGCTCGAGCCGCGATCCTCAAGCTGAACGGCGGTCTCGGCACGAGCATGGGCCTGGAGAAGGCGAAGTCCTTGCTCGAGGTACGCCCCGGCGTCACGTTCCTCGATCTCATCGCGCGGCAGATTCTGCATTTCCGTGCGACCAGCGGCGCGGACGTGCGCTTTCTACTGATGAACAGCTTCAGCACGAGCGACGATACGCGTGCGTTCCTCGCCAAGCATCCCGAACTCGGCAGCGCGGACTCCATCGAGCTGCTGCAGAACAAGACGCCCAAAATCGCCGTCTCCACGCTGGAGCCCGCTTCGTTCCCTGCGAATCCCGAGAACGAATGGTGCCCGCCGGGCCATGGTGACCTGTACGCGGTGCTCGCCGGCTCCGGCGTGCTCGATCGCCTGCTCGCGGCTGGCGTGAAGTACCTTTTCGTCTCGAACTCCGACAACCTCGGCGCCACGCTCGATCCCAAGCTTCTGAAGTGGTTCGAGCAGTCGGGCGCGCCGTTTGCGATGGAGGTCACCGCACGCACGCCGTCCGACCGAAAGGGCGGTCACCTGGCCCTGCGCGACGGGAAATTGTTGCTGCGCGAATCTGCGCAGTGTCCCGACGAAGACCTGGACGCGTTCCAGGACATCACGAGGCATCGCTTCTTCAACACGAACAACCTCTGGCTTCGTCTCGACGTGCTTGCCGAGATGCTCGCTACATCGGGCGGCTTCCTCCCGCTGCCTGTCATCCAGAACAGGAAAACCGTGGATCCCCGCGACAAGAAGTCTACGCCGGTCTACCAGCTCGAGTCTGCGATGGGTGCAGCGATCGAATGCTTCGACGATGCCGCGGCAATCGCGGTTCCGCGCTCGCGCTTCGCGCCCGTGAAGACGACCGCCGATCTGCTCACGCTGCGCTCCGACGCCTACGAGGTCCTGGGGGACGGCACCGTGCGCCTCGTTGCGAGCTGCGGCGGCGTGCCGCCCAGGGTCGAGCTCGACGATCACTACAAGCTCGTCGATCAGCTCGACGCCGCACTCGTGGCCGGCGCGCCGTCGTTGAAGGACTGCCGCAGCCTCAAGGTCTCGGGCCTCGTCGCCTTCAGCTCCGGCGTCGTGTTCAAGGGCGACGCGACGATCGAGAACCCCTCGGCGGCGCGCAAGGCGATCGAGCCCGGCATCCACGGCGGTGAGATCAGCCTTTAGTGCCGTGCCCGGTCAGTTGCGACCAACCCTGGAGATGGAGGGGTTTTCCAGACGCCGAATAGCGCAAGCGCGATCCCTCATCCGTAGACGAGCAGGCAGCGCACCTCGATGCTCTGACGATCCGGCGCATCGGGCGGCGTCGAGGGATCCTCGAACGCACTGTGGAAACTGAACGTGGTGGGTGCGCTGGAGTCGGTGTCGTCGCCCCGTCGTCCCTCACTGCGAGCCAGCGTCCCGGCCGAATCCCACTGCTTGAGGAGAAGGGCCTCGTCGCGCGTCATGGCGGGGTAGTAGTACCAGCGATGATCCTTCGCCGGCTTGACGAAATAGTTCTCGCCGATGCGATCGCTGTAATGGAGTTCGAACACGACCAGCTCGGACGGGTCGACGCTGCGGTTGTCGCATACCGCCAGCGGATGCACGGCCACGGGCTCGGGTGCGATGTTGCGCCAGACGTTGACGATGGCGAAGCGGCCGCCGTCGGCGAGCGCTCGGTCCCGCAGTTCGGGCGAAATCAGCGATTCGCCGGGACCCAGGATCGCTTGCAGCGTGTCGTTGCCGCCGGGTGGATTGGCGAGATCGCGCAGACGCTGAGGCCCGCTGGTGAGCGTGTAGTCGCCGTGGACCATGTGCAGGGGCTCCTGCACCTTCTGACCGCCCGCGATGCGGCGCTGCGCCTGCTTCCCCTGCCCCGAACGCACGTTGTGATCGAACGCGAAGGCGCGGGCGCCGGTATGACGCTCGACCAGGCGCTCGCACTCGGGGTAATAGCGGCTCAGCACCTGTTGCTGGTCGTAGAAATCCAGGCCGGGATCGGCGAGCGGCCGCTCCAGCAACTCGAAACCGTGACGTGCCAGCGTGGGACGCTCGCGCAGCCCGCGTGCGTTCATGATGTCGACGCCCTGCCGGCTCTGCGTGAAGCCCTGCAGGCCCGAGTCGCTGCCGTCGCCGTCGCGACGCAGGAAGACCTTGCCGTTGCGACGCAACGAACTCTCCGTGGCGCGGTCGATGTAGTTCAGGAACCCGCGCGTGGCAGAGGGCTGTTCGTCCGCTCCAGGGGGTCGTGCCGTCGGTGCTTCCATGACTTCAGGGACCTGTCTGCGTGAGTGCGCAGTATGCCGCCGCGGGGCGATTTCCAGGAGTACGCCGCACCCTCGCTCGACTGCCATTCCCATGGGACCGGCACGATCCCGCGGACGCGATAAAGTACGGCGTAGCCTTTCAATTGCCGTTGCAGATTCGCCGCGAAATCGACGGCGCGCGCACGGCGGACCATCGAGGAGAACATAAACGATGAACAAGTCAGCAAACGACGAGACCCATGCGCTGGATGCCGTGGTGATCGGGGCCGGTTTCGCCGGCCTCTACGCCCTTCACCGGCTGCGCGAGATGGGACTGAACGTGCACGGCTTCGAAGCCGGCACCGGCGTGGCCGGAACCTGGTACTGGAACCGGTACCCCGGCGCGCGCACCGATTCCGCGTCCGACGTGTACCAGTACTGGTTCTCCGACGAGATCCTCAAGGAGTGGAGCTGGAGCGAGCGCTTCCCCGCCCAGGAGGAGACGGAGCGCTATCTCAATTTCGTCGCCGATCGCCTGAACCTGCGGCCGATGATCAGCTTCAGCCAGCGCGTGACGTCCGCCAAGTGGGATGCTGCCGCGAACCTGTGGGTGGTCGCCACCGACAAGGGCGAATCGGTCCGGTGCCGATACCTGCTGTCCTGCCTCGGGCCGCTGACCGAACCCAAGGTGCCGCCGTTCAAGGGACACGAGCAGTTCAAGGGCCAGTTCATTCACACCTCGCGCTGGCCCAAGGGCGGGCTGGACCTGCGCGGCAAGCGCGTCGGCGTCATCGGCACCGGTGCGACCGGCGTCCAGGTCATCCAGACGATCGCCAGCCAGGTCGGCGAGCTGTACGTCTTCCAGCGCACGCCCACGTACGCCATCGCGATGCGCAATCCGAAGCTGACCGACGCCGATCGCGCGGCCACGCGTTCGCACCACAAGGACACGGGTGAACTGGTCAAGCATTCGCTCGCCGGTTTCGCCTTCAACATGCAGACCACGCCCTGGGCGGAAACGACCAAGGAACAGCGGCGGAAGATCTTCGAGGATCTGTACGCGGACGGCTCGCTGATCATGTGGGGCGGCAATTTCGGCGAGGTGCTGGTGGACCCGGTCGCCAACGAGGAACTGTCGGACTTCATGCGCGAGAAGATGCGCAACCGCCTGACGAAGCCCGGCGTCGCCGACAAGCTGATCCCGAAGTACGGCTTCGGCACGCGGCGCCCGCCGCTGGACATCGGATATCTCGAAGCCTTCAACCGCGACAACGTCCACCTGGTCGACCTGCTGGAGTCGCCGATCGAGCGCTTCAGCGAAGCCGGCATCAAGACGCGCGATACCGAGTACCCGCTGGACGTCATCATCCTGGCCACGGGCTTCGACGCGGCCACCGGCGCGATCACGGCGATCGACATCCGCGGCCGCGACGGCGTGGCCATCAAGGACCTCTGGGACCGCGACATCAAGACGGCGATGGGCCTGCAGAAGCACGGTTTCCCGAACTTCTTCACCTCGGCCGCGCCGCTCGCGCCTGCCGCCGCCTTCTGCAACCTGCCGACCTGCCTGCAGCAGCAGGTGGAATGGATCACCGACTGCATCGCCTACGTCGAAAGCCATGGCAAGGAGAAGGTGGTCGAAGCCACCCAGGCGTTCGAGGACAACTGGGTCAAGCATCACGACGAAGTGACCAATGCGACGCTGATCGCGAAGGTCGATTCGTGGTGGACGGGCGCCAACATCGCCGGCAAGCCGCGACGCGTCCTGTCGTATATCCACGTCGGCAACTACCGCCAGGCCTGCGAGGACGTAGCCCGCAAGGGATACGAGGGATTCGAGATCCGCTAGCTGGGGATCTTCTGCATAGGGTTCTGTCGGGGCAGAGCCCCTCCTACAGGTCTTTCGTCCCTGTAGGAGGGGCTCTGCCCCGACTGCCCGCCCGACGATCTACGCAAACCCCCTGGGCACCTGGATCGGTTCGCGTCGTCGGTGAAGTCGAGCTTGGATGGCGTTCGCCAGCGGGTAGACGGTTCAGCGCGGGTCGGAACCGGACGAGGTCACCCGATCCAGCCGCTGCCGGCGCTCCCTTGACGGGATGAGCGGAACGGTTCGTCGCCGAAACGGCCAAAAATAATGGCGCCGCGCGTGTCGAAATCCCTATGCGCCGTTCGTCGAACAGAAGACAAGCCAACGAATTGTCGCCCTCGACCCATAGGAGAAGCCGCATGACCAAGATGATTTTCGTGAACCTGCCCGTCATCGACCTCGATGCGTCGATGGCTTTCTACAAGTCCCTCGGTTTCGTGAACAACCCGCATTTCACGGACAGCTCGGCCGCCTGCATGGTCTGGAGCGAGACGATCAACGTCATGCTGCTCACGCACGCGAAGTGGCGCACCTTCACGACCCGCCCCATCCCGCCGCCGACATCGAGTGAAGTGTCGCTTGCCCTCACCTGCGAAAGCCGCGAATCGGTCGACGTCATGAACGCGGCAGCCGCCGCGAATGGAGGAACGGCCGACATCAATCCGGTTCAGGATCACGGCTTCATGTACGGCCGGGACATGGCGGACCCCGACGGCCACATCTGGGGAGCGATGTGGATGGATATGGCGGCCATGCCCTCGGATGACCCGACGGAATGAGGCTGGCCGCGCGTTGCCAGATGCTTGCTTCCGGCTGAGGCTGTCGGGGCCGCAACGAACCTCCCAGGCGCCGAGCCCGGCAAGCTCCAATCAATGCGAAATCATCCACGGCCTTCGATTGGCGAAGCTCCGCGGCGGCGCCGGACGATCGCTGGCTGGCTTGGTTGCGCAGCAACCGCAACCGCGGCCGTGGCCGCGGTTGCGCGTGCTGGAAGGCTCGTGCGAATTCCGCTCGTTGGTGGCGTGCGCGGTTCGCGTGGCCGATGGCATCACGGACAACTGCGGCGCATGCATGACGCGATCCGCCGGTAGCTGACAGGACGGGCAGCGCGACGGCTCGTCGCGCGCCGCGATGCTGCGCAGCTCGGTGTGTCCTTCGCACAGACCGCTGCGGCAGAAGAAGTCGTAGACCGGCATGGCTTGTCTCCTGCTACTTGTCCTGCGCGAGCGGGATGTCGATGCTGCCGTCGATGAACTTCGTCGGACCGGAGGCGTTGGGCATGATGTCGAAGTCGAAGATCTCGGTCGGCAGGTAGAGCGTGGCGCAGGCGTTGGGGATGTCCACGATGCCGCTGATGTGACCCTGCACCGGCGCCGTGCCGAGGATCGAGTAGGCCTGCGCGCCCGAGTAGCCGAACTTCTTGAGATAGTTGATCGCGTTGAGGCAGGCCTGCTGATACGCGACGTGCACGTCCAGGTAGTGCTGCTTGCCGGCGTCGTCCACCGAGATACCTTCGAAGATCAGGTAATCCTTGTAGTTGGGCGTGATCGGGCTGGGTCGGAAGATCGGATTCTTGATGCCGTACTTCGAGACGCCTTCCTTGATCAGGCTGACCTTGATGTGCAGCCAGCCCGCCATCTCGATGGCGCCGCAGAACGTGATCTCGCCGTCGCCCTGCGAGAAGTGCAGGTCGCCCATCGAAAGACCGCCGCCCTTCACGTACACGGGGAAATAGATCTTCGATCCGCGCGACAAGTCCTTGATGTCGCAGTTGCCGCCGTGCTCGCGTGGCGGAACCGTGCGTGCGCCTTCGGCCGCGGCCTTGTCTCGTGCCGCGCCCTTGAGTCGCCCCATGTGCGCGGTGTCGGCCTGCGGCAGGGTGCCCAGCGCCGGCACGCGGTGGGGATCGGTGGCGATCAGTTCGCCCTCGCGCTTGTTCCAGGTATCCAGCAGCTTCTGGTCGGGCAGGCAGCCGATCAGGCCGGGATGGATCAGGCCCGCGAAGTTCACGCCGGGGATGTGGCGCGAGCTCGTGAACATTCCCTTGAAGTCCCAGATCGACTTCTGCGCGAGCGGGAAATGATCGGTGAGAAAACCACCGCCGTTCTTTTTCGAGAAGAAGGCGTTGAAGCCCCAGAGGCTGTCGGGCTTGGCGCCGATGTCGAGCAGGTCGACCACGAGCAGGTCGCCTGGCTCCGCGCCCTCGACACCGATAGGGCCGCTCAGGAAGTGCACCTGCGTGAGGTCGACGTCGCGGATGTCGGAGGCGTCGTCGTTGTCCTTCACCTGGCCGCCGGTCCAGTCGAAGGTCTCGACGATGAAATCATCGCCCGGCTTGACCCAGGACACGATCGGCACGTCGGGGTGCCAGCGGTTGTGGATCATGTCGTTGTCGTAGGGCGACGTCGACAGGTCGACTTCGATCAGCTTCTTGGTCATGGCGTTCTCCTGTGTGGCGTGTGACGGTTGTTGTTCAGACGGCGAGGAAACGGGCGACGGCGGCTTCATCCACGTCGGCGCGCGCGTTGTTGGAAACCACGCGACCGTTCTCGAGCACGAGCACGCGGTCGGCGATGTCGAGCACGAAGCTCAGGACCTGTTCGCAGACGACGATGCAGAGGTTCCGTGCGTCGCGGATCTGCTTAAGCGTGCGAGCGATGTCCTTGATGATCGAGGGCTGGATGCCCTCGGTGGGTTCATCGAGCAGCAGCACTTTCGGGTCGCTGGCCAGCGCCCGCGCTATCGCGAGTTGCTGCTGCTGCCCACCCGAAAGATTGCCGCCGCGACGCTTCTCGAATTCCTTGAGGATCGGGAAGATCTCGTACAGCTCGGGCGGGATGTCCTTGCGGCCCGACGCGACCAGACCGGTCTCGATGTTCTCGCGCACCGTCATCGTCCCGAAGATGCCGCGGCCCTGCGGCACGTAGCCCACGCCGTCGCGCACGCGCTGGTGGCTCGGCGCGTGACTCAGGTCTTTCGCGCCCACCTGGATGCTGCCGCTGGCCACCGGCAGCACGCCGATCAGCGACTTCATCAGCGTGGACTTTCCCATGCCGTTGCGGCCGACCACGGCCACGATCTCGCCGGGCTTCACGGTGATGTCGATGCCGTGCAGCACCTCGCTCTGGCCGTAGCGCACGTGCAGGTTCTTGACGTCGAGCATGGTCGTTTCGGTCTCAGTGGCCCAGGTAGACTTCTTTGACGCGCGCGTCGTCCTGCACCGCGGCCATGCTGCCCTCGGCCAGCACCTTGCCCTGGTGCAGCACGGTGACCTTGTCGGCGATGCTCTCGACGAACTTCATGTCGTGCTCGATGACCAGCACGGCGCGGTTCTGCGTGATGCGGTTGAGCAGCTCGGCGGTCTGCGCGCGCTCCGCCACGCTCATGCCGGCAACCGGCTCGTCGAGCATCAGCAGCTCGGGGTCCTGGATCAGCAGCATCCCGATCTCCAGCCACTGCTTCTGCCCGTGGCTCAGCGTCTCGGCCTGGCGATGCAGGTGGCTCGACAGGAACACCATGTCGGCCACTTCCTGGATGCGCTGCTTGACCTCGGGCGTGCGGCGGAACGTCAGCGCACCGAACACCGTGCGGCCGCGCGGAAACGAGATCTCCAGGTTCTCGAACACCGTGAGGTCTTCGTAGATCGAGGGGTTCTGGAACTTGCGCCCGATGCCCAGGCGCACGATCTCGTGCTCGCGCAGGTCCGTGAGTTCCTTGTTGTTGAAGCGGATCGAACCGTCGGACACCTTGGTGCGGCCACAGATGAGATCCAGCACCGTGGTCTTGCCGGCTCCGTTGGGACCGATGATCACGCGGATCTCGTTCTTGTTGACGTAGAGCGTGAGGTCGTTGACGGCCTTGAAGCCGTCGAACGAAACCGTGACGCTTTCGAGTGCGAGCAGGAAATCGGTTTCGCTGGCCATGACTTACTCCGTGACTTCCTTTGTGGCGATGGCGGGCGCCGTTCGCTTCTCGCGCAACTGGCGCAGGCGCGGAATGACGTGTTCCGCCAGCAGGCCGGCGAGGCCGCGCGGGAAGAACAGCACCACGGCGATGAACAGGCCGCCCATCGCGAACAGCCAGAGCTGCGGGAAAGCTTCCGAGAACGCGGTCTTGGCGGCGTTGACCACCAGCGCGCCGAGCACCGCGCCAAACAGCGACAGCCGCCCACCGAGCGCGCAGAAGATCACCATCTCGATCGAGGGCACGATGCCGATGATCGACGGCGACATGAAGCCCACCTGCAACGTGAACATGGCGCCGCCGATCGACGACAGCACCGCGGCGAAACAGAACACGAAGATCTTGAAGTTGGCGACGTCGTAGCCGGAGAAGCGCACGCGCTCCTCCTTGTCTCGGATGGCCACGAGGATGCGCCCGAGCTTGCTGCGCAGCACCGCCTGCGACAGCGCGATGCAGCCGATCAGCAGACCCACACCGACGAAGTACAGAACCACCTTGCTGGCGTCCGGACGGATATCCCAGCCGTGCAAGGTGCGCAGGTCGGTGATGCCGTTGACGCCGCCCGTGAAGCCCTGCTGCCCGATGATCAGGATCGTGGCGACCGCGGCCAGCGCCTGCGTGATGATCGCGAAGTACACGCCTCCCACGCGGCGCTTGAACATCGCGGCGCCGACGACGAGAGAAAACACCGCTGGCACCAGGATGATCGCGCCAACGGTGAAGGCCAACGAGTGGAACGGCTCCCAGCCCATGGGTAGCGCCGTGATCTGGTTCCAGTCCATGAAATCCGGGATGCCCGGCGTCGACTGGATCTTCGTGGCCTCGGGACTCGAGGCCTCGAGCTTCAGGAACATCGCCATGCAGTAACCGCCCAGCCCGAAGAACAGGCCCTGACCTAGGCTCAGCACGCCGCAGTACCCCCAGCACAGCACCAGGCCCAGCGCGACGAAGCTGAAGCTCAGGTACTTGCCGACGAGGTTGAGACGGAAGTTGTCGAGGAACAGCGGGAAGATGACCGCGAGCAGCGCGATGACCAGCACGTAGGGAACCAGGTCGCGACGGAAGCTTGAGACGACGGCGGGCATCTCACTTCCTCACTTTGAGGACGAACAGGCCTTGCGGCCGCAACATCAGCAGCCCGATGACGCCGAGCAGCGTGATGACCTTGGCGGTCGAGCCGCTCAGGAAGAACTCAAGCGTCGACTGCGCCTGCGAGATCGTGAAGGCCGAGGCGATCGTGCCGACCAGGCTCTGCGCGCCGCCGAAGACCACGACCAGGAAGGTGTCGACGATGTAGAGCTGCCCGGCCGAAGGACTGGTCGAGCCGATCATCGTGAACGCGCTGCCGGCGATGCCGGCGATGCCGCAACCGAAGGCGAAGGTCAGTGCATCGACCTTGCGTGTGTTGATGCCCACCGCGCCGCTCATCGTGCGGTTGGCCGTGATCGCGCGGACCTGCAGCCCCCAGCGCGATCGGAACATCAGCAGGAAGGTGCCGACGCTGATCAGGATGGTGAGACCCACGACGAACAGGCCGTTGATCTGCACCTGGATGGTGTCGCTCAAGGATAGCGAACCCATCAGCCACTCCGGCAATTCGACGCCGACCTCGCGTGCACCGAACACGGAGCGGAACACCTGCTGCAACACGAGGCTCAATCCCCAGGTCGCGAGCAAGGTGTCGAGCGGACGGTGATAGAGATGACGCACCAGCGCCCACTCGACCAGCAGTCCGAGCAGGCCCGAGGCGACGAAGGCCAGCAGCATCGCCACGATGAAGTAGCCGGGATACGCCCAGGGCAGCCAGTGGCTGAACACGTGGGAGCAGACATAGGTGACGTAGGCACCGAGGATCAGGAACTCCCCGTGCGCCATGTTGATGACGCCCATCTGGCCGAAGATGATCGCCAGGCCCAGCGCCATCAGCACGAACACCGAGAACAGGATCAGGCCGGCGAAGGCCTGCATCGAGAAGATCGAGCCGAGTTCCGCGATCGTGTAGCCACCCATGTGCGACTCCCTGTCCGGACTCCCTCCCCCGCGACGCGGGGGAGGGTGCAGCTCGAGCCTTACTGGTATCCCTTCGGGAACGGATCCGGCTCGACCAGGTCCGCGGTTTCGTAGATCAGGTCGTACTGGCCGTCGACGCGTGCACGGCCCACGCGCGTCTTGCTCCACAGGTGATGGTTGGGATGGATGCGCACGTAGCCCTCGGGCGCGCCCTTGAACTCCACGTCGGGCGAAGCAGCGGCGACCTTGTCGATGTCGAAGCTGCCGGCCTTCTCGACCGTGGCTTTCCACAGCCAGGGGCCGAGGTAGGCCGCCTGCGTGACGTCGCCGATGACGGAGTCCGGGCCCCACATCTTCTTGAACGCGGCGACGAAGGCCTTGTTGTTCGCGTTGTCGAGCGACTGGAAGTACTTCATGCAGGCGTAGGCGCCGACGATGTTCTCGCCACCGATGCCCTGCATCTCGTCCTCGGTGACCGAGATCGTGACCAGCGTCTGCTTCGTGAGATCCACGCCCGCGGCCTTGAGCTGCTTGTAGAAGGCCACGTTGCTGCCGCCGACGATGATCGCGTAGATCACGTCCGGCTTCTTGAGCTTCATCTTGTTGATGACGCTGTTGAACTGCGTGCTGCCGAGCGGGAAATATTCCTCGCCCACCACCGTCAGCCCCTTCTTGTCGACGATGTGCTTGCGCGCGATCTTGTTCGAGGTGCGCGGCCAGATGTAGTCGGAGCCCAGGAGATAGAAGGTCTTCGCGCCCTTCTCCTTGATGACCCAGTCGAGGCCCGCGATGATCTGCTGCGTGGCTTCCTGGCCGGTGTAGATGACGTTCTTGGACTGCTCGAGTCCTTCGTAGAACGTGGGGTAGTACAGCATGCCGTTGTACTGCTCGAAGACCGGCAGCACGGCCTTGCGCGAAGCCGAGGTCCAGCAGCCCATCACCGCCGCGACCTTGTCCTGCACCAGCAGCTTCTTGGCCTTCTCCGCGAACGTCGGCCAGTCGCTGGCGCCGTCTTCCTGGATGAATTCGATCTTGCGGCCGAGCACGCCGCCCATCTCGTTGATCTGCGAGATCGCGAGCTTCTCGGCTTCGACCGATCCGGTTTCGGAGATCGACATCGTGCCGGTGATCGAATGCAGGATGCCGACCTTCACCGTGGTGTCGGTGACGGCGAGGCCCGTGGTGTTGATCGCGGACGTGGCCGGCGATGCCGCGAACGCGGACTGGATGCCGGTGCCGAACAGCGCACTGGCCGCCGCGCCCTGGCCGATCATCTTGATCAGTTGCCGGCGTGTGATGTCGATGTTGTAGATGCTCATGACAGCTCCTGGATGGGGGATTCGCGTGCGGATGGCAGGTCGGGATCGATGCCGGATCGGTCCGGCGGCGATGGATTGAGGCTAGGCGCGGGGCGACGGCGCCGAAATACGCGGACCTGCCTACGTCGATGTACGTAGAACCCTCCGACACCCGCAGACGTCGTCTCCGCGGGCTTTCGCGGTCCATTCGAACGCTGTCCATACGCAATGCGACGTATGCAGCGGGCCGTGCAACCCCTGGGTATCGGTCCGCTTATTGCGTTGGAACACCGTGCCGCGGTCCGTGCAGGAGCCGCCAAACCGGGCCCTTCTGCCGTCATGAACTCGCCTGTCGGAGGACCCAAGCTGTCGGAAGTGCCGCAGGCACGAAGCGAACAGCCGTTGCAGCGCATCATGAAAGTGCGCCGCGACTACAACACCTGGGTCGCGGACGAGACCATGGAGGACTACGCGCTGCGCTTCACGGCGCGTTCGTCCCGCAAGTGGTCGGAGTTTCGCGTCGCCAATACCGCGTTCGGCGCCATCTCCTTCCTTGCGCTCGAAGCCATCGGCGCCGCGATCATGGTGAGCTACGGCTTCGGCAACGCGTTCTGGGCCATCCTCGTCGTCAGCGCCGTGATCTTCCTGACCGGCCTACCCATCGCCTGGTACGCCGCCAAGTACGGCGTGGACATGGATCTGCTGACGCGCGGTGCCGGCTTCGGCTACATCGGCTCCACGATCACCTCGCTGATCTACGCCTCGTTCACGTTCATCTTCTTCGCGCTGGAAGCGACGATCCTGGCGCAGGCCCTGAAATTCTGCTTCGGCCTGCCGTTGCTATGGGGGTACCTCATCAGCGCGCTGGTGATCATCCCGCTGGTGACGCACGGCATCACCTTGATCAGCCGGCTTCAGGCATGGACGCAGCCGCTGTGGCTGACGCTGATGTTCCTCCCGTTCGGCTTCATCATCGCCAAGGAACCCGAGATGCTCGCGCAGCTGCCGACGTTCGCCGGCTTCAGCGGCGAAGGCAGCGGCTTCACCCTCCTGATGTTCGGCGGCGCCTGCAGCGTGCTGCTCTCGATGGTCGCGCAGATCGGCGAGCAGATCGATTTCCTGCGCTTCATGCCGGAACGCACGAAGGCCAATCGCAAGCGCTGGATCTTTGGCGTGCTGTTCGCCGGCCCAGGCTGGATCGGCCTGGGTGCATTGAAAATGCTCGGCGGCGCTCTTCTGGCGTTCGTCGCCATTCAGCACGAGATTCCGGCCGACAAGGCGCTGGAGCCTACGGAGATGTACCGCGTCGGCTTTGGCTACGTATTCGAGTCATCGCAGATCGTGCTGATCGCCACCGCGTTGTTCGTGGTGCTCTCCCAGATCAAGATCAACGTGACCAACGCGTACGCGGGCTCGCTGGCGTGGTCGAACTTCTTTGCACGGCTGACGCACAGCCATCCGGGCCGCGTGGTCTGGCTGGTGTTCAATGTGCTGATCGCGCTGACCTTGATGGCGCTCGACGTGTTCCGCCTGCTCGAGGACGTGTTGGGCCTCTACTCCAACGTCGCCATCAGCTGGGTCGGTGCGCTGGTGGCCGACCTGGTCATCAACAAGCCGCTGGGCCTGTCGCCGAAGGGCATCGAGTTCAAGCGAGCGCATCTGTACGACATCAACCCGGTCGGCGTCGGTGCGATGCTGATCGCGTCGGTGATCTCGATCGTGGCCTTCAGCGGCGTTCTGGGCCAGATGGCGCAGGCCTTCTCGGCCTTCATCGCGCTGTTCACGGCGCTGGTGTGCGCGCCGTTGATCGCCTGGGCGACCGGTGGCCGGTACTACATCGCACGCGCGCCGGTGCCCACGAGCGATCGCGCCCAGCGCTGCTGCATCTGCGAGAAGTCCTACGAGACCGAGGATATGGCGCTGTGCCCCGCCTATCGCGGCCCGATCTGTTCCCTCTGTTGCACCCTCGACGCGCGCTGCAACGACCTGTGCAAGCCCAAGGCAACCCTCGCCTACCAGGCGGAGGCGGCGCTACGCTGGCTATTGCCGCGACCCTTGTCCGTGCGCATGAACACGCGGCTCGGCCACTACTGCCTGCTGCTGCTGTTCGTCGGAGGCACGTTGGCCTCGATCTTCGCGCTGATGTACGCGCAGGAAAGCTCGGGGCTCGCCGTCGGAGATCACGGCGCCATGTCGATGCTGTTCGACATGTCGCTGAAAACCTTCATCGCCGTCCTGCTGGCGAGCGGCATCGTCTGCTGGTGGCTGGTGCTCACCACCGAGAGCCGCCATGTGGCGCAGGAGGAATCGAATCGCCAGACGCATCTGCTGATGCAGGAGATCGAGGCCCACAAGAAGACCGATCGGGCACTGCAGGCGGCCAAGCAGTCCGCGGAGCGCGCCAATCAGGCCAAGAGCCGCTACATCACGGGCGTCAGCCACGAGCTGCGCACACCGCTCAACAGCGTGCTCGGCTATGCGCAGGTGCTCGAACGCGGAGAGACCGTTCCCTTGGAGCAACGCCGGCTCGCCCTTTCCGTGATCCGGCGCAGCGGCGAACATCTGGTATCGGTAATCGATGGACTGCTCGACATTGCCAGCATCGAGTCGGGCAAGCTCAAGCTGGAGAATTCCGAGATCCCTCTATCGGAGTTCCTGGCCAACATCGTCGAGATGTTCCAGCCGCAAGCGCGGGACAAGAACATCCAGTTCATCTATGAAGCGTCGACGCGCGTGCCCGCCGTGGTGCGCGCCGACCAGCAGCGTCTCGGCCAGATCCTGATCAACCTGCTCGGCAACGCCGTGAAATTCACCGAGCGCGGTCAGGTCACGCTACACCTCGAACACCGCCGGGACATGGCGGTGTTCGAAGTGCGCGACTCCGGCATCGGCCTCGCCGCAGATGACCTGCAGCGCGTATTTCAACCCTTCGAGCGCGGCGCCAATGCGCGCACCTCCGGCGGTACCGGCCTCGGCCTGACGATCGCCAAGCTGCTCACGGACCTGATGGGCGGCGAGCTCACGGCATCGAGTCAACCGGGTCAAGGCAGCGTTTTTCGCGTGCGCCTGTTTCTGCCCGAGGTGCGCAATCCCAAGGCGCGCGTACAGGTACCGAAGCTCGACGTTCAGGGATACGCGGGCCGTCGCCGCCGCGTGTTGATCGTCGACAACGAGCGTACGGATCGGGAGTTCATGTTCAGTCTGCTCGAACCGCTAGGCTTCGAACTCGCGGAGGCGGGCTCGGGTATCGAGGCGCTGCGGATTGCCTCGATCTTCGATCCGCACCTGATTCTTCTCGATCTCAATATGCCGGGCATCGACGGTTGGGAGACCGCAAGGCTGATGCGCCAGAACGGCGCTTCGAACGCGCCGGTGATCATCATCTCGGCGGACGCGGCCGAACGGAACCGGGCCGCCGATCTCGCGCTGATCCCTTTCCTGGTCAAGCCGGTCAACGTCGTCAGGCTACTGGCCAGCATCGGCGAAGCATTGGAGCTCATCTGGATCAGCCGCGATGAAGCGGTGCCGGCCGGCGCGATTGCTTCTGCGCCGGTCGTGCCGCCACGTGCACAGCTGGAACGGCTGCTCGAACTGGCCCGCCTCGGCTTCGTCGACGGGGTGCTCGAGCACCTGAACGAACTGGACCGAACCGATGGACGCTTTCTTGCATTCACAACTTCACTGCGCGCTCATGCGGAGTCGTTTCGGCTTGAACCGCTGATGCGCGCACTCGAAGAGGTCATGGACCATGCTGCAAGCTCACACTGAGGCCTCCGTGGTGCTCATCGTCGACGACGTGCCGGATAATCTGGCGCTGTTGCACGGCGCGCTGAAGCAGGACGGCTACGTGGTAAGGGTCGCGACCAGCGGGCATATGGCGCTCGACAGTGCCCGCCAGGCGCCGCCCGACCTGATCCTGCTGGACGCCCTGATGCCGGGGATGGACGGATTCGAGACCTGCCGCCGGCTGAAGGACGACCTTGCGACGCGCGAGATCCCCGTGGTGTTCATGACCGGGCTGACGCAGACCGACGATGTGCTGCGCGGCTTTCGTTCCGGTGGCGTCGACTACGTCACCAAGCCCGTACGCGAACCGGAGTTGCTGGCCCGCATCGCCACGCATCTGCGCAATCGTCGTCGTGTCGATGAAACACAACAGGCGGCCGATGCCGCTGGCGATGCGATCGTCGCTGTCGGTGCCGACCATTGCGTGCTCTGGGCCACGCCGCTGGCGAAGCG
>Ga0187844_10001780_pt1 | contig 16027 bp, 19 predicted proteins | sample SpaLakP09_SKY_50_FD_134517 | JGI IMG/M metagenome (GOLD analysis project Ga0187844, IMG submission 134517) | Oligotrophic lake water microbial communities from Sparkling Lake, Wisconsin, USA - SP09_SKY_50 | ecosystem: Environmental > Aquatic > Freshwater > Lake | place: USA: Sparkling Lake...
GGACGGCTTCACTGACCTTTTGGTAGCGGCCGCTTTCAACTTGATCACGGATGGTGGTGTCAATATAGGGGCTTTAAGCAACGCTAAAGGGTATGACGCAATCCCGATAGTTGATAACTATTACCGTTTATCCGCCTGTACGGCTCGTAAAAATTGACCGCCTACCAGCAGTAGGGAGCCGTCAGCCGCGATGTGAAATGCTGAATTTGACCTAGAAAAATCCAATTTCCCTATGTAACCACAATTAATGGACGTTCGAATATGCTCGGGTTGCTCTTACAACATCCTTCGCAGGGGCACGTTTGCTATTTCCACCTATTTCGGTTTTACGATCAAATTGAGGACCGATCAGCCCATGTTAATGAAAGCAGATGCCGCAGCACGGCCCACAGAGAATGCAAAAGCAGGAGTCCCCATTGCACTGGTCATTGGTAGCGGTTTTGGTGGTTTAGCCGCTGCCGTTCGACTCGCGGCCAAAGGCTGGCGGGTACAAGTGCTTGAAAAACTGGATGTACCCGGTGGTCGCGCAAGGGTACACCATGTAAATGGTTACACCTTTGATGCCGGTCCAACCATTATCACCGTGCCGTTCTTATTGGAAGAGTTGTGGGCTCTAGCGGGACGAAAGTTGACTGAAGACGTAGATCTACGTCCGATAGATCCCTTTTACCGGGTTCGCTTCGCAGATGGGGACCACTTCGATTACAGCGGTGACCCCGAGCGCATGCGCTCTGAAGTGCTGCGAATTGATCCTACCGCGGGGCCTGGTTACACCGCTTTCATGGAGGAGGCAGACATCTGCTACCAATTGGGCTTTGAGTCCCTCGGCTGCCATGCTTTCGATAGCGCAGGCGACTTGCTCAAAGCAATACCCTCGATGGCTCGCATGAAAGGTTGGCGCAGCTTGCATGCCATGGTTGCAAGCCATCTGAAGCACCCCAAACTGCGCCAGGCCATGAGTCTGCAGTCGCTGCTAATTGGCGGGAATCCGTTTTCTGTGACCTGCGTGTACTCGCTGATCAACGCCTTGGAGCGGAGGTATGGCGTGCACTGGGCTATGGGGGGTACAGGTACTTTGGTCAACGGCTTGGTCGATTTGATAGAGGGCATGGGGGGCAGTCTGCGAACTGGCGCTGAAGTGCGCCGCATCGAAGTTGTCGATGGTCGCGCCACGGGTGTCACGCTGGCCACTGGCGAGACACTGCCTGCCGATATTGTGGTCTGTAATGCTGATACCGCCTGGACGTACAAGAACCTGATCGACGCCAAACACCGCAAGGTTTGGAGCAACGCCAAAGTTGAAGCCGGTAAATATTCCATGAGCTTGTTCGTTTGGTACTTCGGCACCAACAAGCGTTACGAAGATGTACCGCACCACATGATGTTGCTTGGGCCCCGTTACGAGGCCTTACTGAAGGACATTTTCAAACGCCACCACCTTGCCGATGACTTCAGCCTGTACCTGCACCGTCCCACAGCGACTGATCCTGCCATGGCACCTGCTGGCTGCGATACGTTTTACGTACTTTCACCGGTTCCTCACCTTCAAAGCGGTACCAACTGGGCCGAGCAAACTGAGCCCTACCGAGTGGCCATTGCCGAGGCGCTTGAGAAAACCGTGCTGCCAGGTTTGCGCGAGCACTTGACAGTTTCTTTTGTAACTACACCGCAAGACTTTCAGGACAATTTGTTGTCGTACAAAGGCGCAGCATTCGGTCTAGAGCCACTGCTGCTGCAGAGCGCCTGGTTTAGACCGCACAACCGAAGCGAAGATGTCAAAGACCTGTTCATGGTGGGCGCAAGCACACATCCTGGTGCTGGCATTCCGGGTGTACTGATGTCAGCCAAAGCGCTGGAAACGGTGCTGCCAGATTTAGCTACCTTCAGGCAATGAACGGGATGAGCCCCTATGGTTTGTTGTTCGATCAGACGCTTGCCGTCTCTCAGCGCTTACTACTGGAGCAGTGGCGCCAACGGCGGGGCTTGATCTTCTGGGCCGTTTTTCCGGCAGCCATGATGCTGCTGTTCGGCTTGGTCTATGCGCATAATGCCAACATGCGCGCCGGATTAGATGCCGCCGCTGCCGGCATTCTGATGGGTGCAGCACTGTTCTTTAGCTGCCTTGGCGGCACCGTCTCGATTATCGCCGCAGAGCGCGAGCGCCGAACGCTGCGCCGCCTGCTTGCTTCGCCACTGCACCCTGCGGCTTTCTTTTTGGGTGTGTTACTCGCACAGCTGGTGTTAGCAGCCGTGCAAGTGGTAATGCTTTACAGCATCGCCTGGTTCATTGGTGCGCGCTATCACGGCAGTTTGTTGTTGGGTGCCTTGATTTTGCTTCTGTCTGTGTTTTCCTATGTCGGCATGGGCTTCTTTTTAGGCGCTCGTTTTGCTCGGCGCAGTGAAGAGGTGGTGGTGGCTTTGTCGGCTATCGGTGTACCCTTGTTAGTGCTAGGTGGCACCTTTTTTCCACTGGAAATTATGCCCTCCGCCATGCAAACAGTGGCGCAGCTAAACCCAATGCTGCATATGAATCAGGCTTTCAAAGGCGTGGCTGCATATGACTTTGGTTGGATTGAGCTGCGTTTCGAGCTGGCCTTTCTGTTTGTATTCTGTGCCATCTCACTAGCACTTGGCTTGAAATCCTATCGATATCTGCGCGTAGCAGATCAAAAAATATGACCGCCGCCTTACGGATTGATGGCTTATTTAAGCGGTTCGGCGAACAGCAAGTACTTAATGGCTTTAGTCTGCAGATAGCGCCTGGACAAGTGGTCGGTCTGCTCGGTCCCAACGGGTGCGGTAAGTCCACGGTGCTTAACATCATTTGCCAGCTGCTACAAGCGGATGCCGGGCAGGTTCATCTCATGGGTCAGCCAATGACTGAGCAAAGTGCACATGCACGAGCACGTATCGGTTACTGCGCGCAAGAAAGTGCGCTGTACCCTGACTTGTATCCCCAAGAAAACATTCAATTTTTCGCGCGACTTTATGGCGTACCCGCAGCGCAGCGCAGCGCGCGGGTAGCTGACCTCATGGAAAGATTCAGCTTAGCTCCATACGCAGCCACCCGCGCCGGGCTGTTATCGGGTGGCTGGCAGCAGCGTCTGAGCCTTGCTGTCGCCCTGGTGCATCGCCCCGAACTGTTAGTGCTCGATGAACCTACTGTCGCATTGGACGTAGAGGCGCGAATGGATCTTTGGCGTCTCATCGAAGGTTTGCGTGATAGCGGCACGACCATTTTGCTAACCAGCCATCATCTCGCCGAGGCGCAGAGGCTGTGCAATCGAGTCGCGCTGATGCGCAATGGAAAAGTCATAGCTGAGGGAAGCGTACCTGCATTGATATCTCGCGTGCCCGGACAAGCTGTAGCCAAGGTGCAATCAGAGGACAAGCAAGCAGTCATTCAACGGGCGCTTGAAATGGGTTGGCCAGTTCGCCAACATGCCGGGAAGATGAGTCTTTTGCTCCCCCGTCACATGAGCTTGCGAGAGATCGTTAACGCGCTAGACGGTTCAAAGGTCAGCGCAGTTAGTATTGATCCAGTGACATTGGAAGACGCTTATCTTGAGCTTGTCGGTGACAGCTGATTGCTAGCCTAGAGTTAAAGAAACTACACGCTAAGGTTTTGAATTTTGCGCGGGACAGGAACTCGGAGTGCGCCGAGCGTTCCGTTGCGTAATTCGAAAGAATTTAGCCTCAATGTCAAAATGCAATTCAGCCCCATTTAACGCAACAATGGCAAAAATTTCAAAATACTTTTTTAAAAGGTCTAGCCATGAACGAAGCACCCTTAAACGTCCTTGGAACCTCTCTTCGATCGTGTTCGTATGACCCATTGACTGGATACTACAGAGACGGGTGTTGCAACACAGACGACAAAGATCAAGGCAGTCACGTCATTTGCGCAAAGGTAACGCAGGCATTTTTGGATTTTTCTTTCCAGCAAGGAAACGACTTGATTACGCCACGACCTGAATATCGATTTGACGGTCTGCAAGCTGGCGATCGATGGTGCTTATGCGCCTTGAGATGGAAAGAGGCCTACCGGGCAGGCGTTGCCCCACATGTTGTACTCGAAAGTACGAATATCCGTGCATTAAAGTACGTCACCCTGGAGCAGTTGCGATCATGAATACACAAGCTTTCATTGAGCTACGTGATTGAATACTAAAAACGCAAATCGAGACCTACGGCCCCCAGGACACAAGGCCAGATAGCAGGTCGAAGGTAAGGTTGCAAAAATCAGAAAAACTAAGGCTTAAATTCTTTGATTTTTTCTAGTCTTTGCTCTTCAGTCATCTCATCGCAGCGACTACTTCGGTCTGGCATGCGCAACCATTCCTGTGTACCTTCCCTTGGCCCGTAAATTCGATCAAATTGTTTGAATACAGCCCATGTAAGGAAGGCCATACTGATTACAGCTGCGTGGCCCATCATGTTATAGCCAACCGCCTGGATGTCTCCAAAGTACGTCCCAAAAGCCAAACACCAAAAGCAAGCCAGAAGTAGGGTGGCAAGGTATCTAACAAAAGCTGGTGCATGCCTCAGTGGATTGAGGTTTGGGTCTAAAAGACTGCGTAATTTTTGGAATGGAAAATTGATCAACTTTAAAACTGAAGACATATAAGTTCCTAAGAATTTATTTTTGTTGGCGTGCTGCTAGGCGATGTATAGCCATCACAGCAGCAGCAACGGTGTCATGTGACCACCACACCACGGCCGCGAGGGCCGACGTGGCCACTGCCAACAGGTAGGACCACGCAAACGCAAGGCACTGCGTAGCGCTAGCCGTAAGCGCTGGCAGTGCTTTGCATCGAAAAGCCGCAAATCCAAAGGCGTACAGCGCCATGCCGCCCAACAGGAGCGCTGTGGCCTGTATTGCTAATGAGTGGGTCATACCGAGTAGCTCAGAGTGAAGAGGCGGTGGAGACCAGCGGCAGGGGCAGGCCTTCGGCTATGGCTACTTGCTCGAGCGCTTTTTCAAACAGCATGCGCGCGGTACCCGCAACCTGCTGCAAGTAAGCGTGCAATTGCGCGTCGGCTGCGCTCTTGTTGGCGCACTCGCCGCTGTATGTCTCAAAGTAAGAAACTTGCAGTAGCAACTCTGCCAAGTGGCTGGGGCACTCACAAGCCATTGCTGACGAAAGCCCTGCAAATTGTGTCAACGCGACATCGCAAAATCGGGGAGCAGATATGCCTTGCTTTGCAAGACTTTTTTGACTGGGAATCGTCAGGTCCGGGGCTATGACGGTGGTGTCCGACGGCGTCCGGGCACGTGGCAGGGATGTCAGCCATTGCCGCAGTGAATCGTCATCCGCGGGTTCGTACAAGACTGCGGCCCCGGCGCTGGTTAACTCCGATCGTCCCGCGGCACTGGAAAAACGGTAAACCACTGCCGCCGCAGGGGCTTGCCAGGCGTCTTGGGCAAGGCGCAGTTCTTGCCCCGCCCCTGGATGCAAGCTTGCGGCCTGCCATAGCAGCAGGTCGACGCCGGGGTTGGTAGAACGTTGCGCGGCCTGGGCGGCTTCGACCAATGTATCAAAGACGTCCACCATCTGCAGTGCGGGTATCAAGGGCTGGCTATCCATCAAGCGCTGCAGGCGGCGCGCCAAGGCCTGCCCCACAACGACAGCCCTCCTTGCTGCCGGCTGACTGGCTGGCATGGTTGCTTTCGGCGCCTGCATCATCTGGCGCATTTGTTCAGTTTCGAGAGCCGCCAGCAGGCCGATTGCATGGCCCTGCGCAGTAAGTCTGCGCAACAAGGTGGCTCGCTCCACATCTGCCGATGAGTACAACCGGTGTCCGGATGCAGCGGTAACAGGGTGCACCGCTTGGTAGCGCTGCTCCCAAATCCGCAAAGTCGCCACGGGCATGCCCGCGATGCGCGCAACCGCACCGGATTTAAAAGTTGGCCTCAACTTGGTTTCCAGCGGCGCGTCTGGTTGAAAACCAATTTTGGTGGGGTTCATTCATCAATGGTTGAGTTAATTATGAGTCGGATTATGCCTTTATTTCTCAAGGTAATTCGCTGCGACAAGGTTTTTTGCGTTACTATACGAATTCAAGAGTGACTCAATTGGTAAATCGAGTCGTCTTTTGGGTCGGCGTAACTCGCTCTTTTGTTTCGGCAAAGTTTCAGGTGGAGTGATGCTGCGGTTTTAGACGTTTTCAAGCACCAAGAACGCGAGCCCTTGGCGCAAATTTGAAATTTACTTGGCTTGTTTTCAATCGGAATTCCCATGAACAACAATCGACGCACCTTTTTCATGACACTGGCGGCAGGCACATCTCTTTTGGCCACTTCCGCTCGTGCTCAGGCAAAACTGGACGAAAAAGACCCGCAGGCCGTGGGCTTGGGCTATGTGGCGGATGCCACCAAGACCGACACCAAAAAGTTCCCCAAGTACGCTGCCGGCCAGGTTTGCACCAACTGCGCCTTGTACCAGGGCAAAGCCAGCGATGCCTGGGGTGGTTGCCCGCTGTTTGCCGGCAAGCAAGTGGCCGGCAAAGGCTGGTGCAGTGCTTATGCCAAGAAAGGCTGATGGTGGCTGACTCGGTCACGATACCTCGAGGGGGTGCGGGCCGAGTACAAAGTATTAGCTCCGGTGCTGTGCTGCTCCTGGCAGGGGATAGTCTTCCTGGGTGGGTGCTTGCTGATCTGCGTACCGACCACGCAGGCGAGGTCGGCGCGGTCTGCATTTACCAAGGAGTTTTGCGGTTTGCGCGTGACCCCGCCCTACGGGCCTTTGCTGAGCACCACTTGGCCACCGAAAAAAAGCACCTGGGCCTTATTGCGGCTTGGCTGCCTTTAGCGCAACATAGCCGCCTGCTGCCACTCTGGCGATTGGCCGGATTTCTCACCGGAGCCTTGCCTGCTCTGTTTGGCCCCAAGGCAGTTTACGCAACCATCGAGGCCGTAGAGACCTTTGTAGACCACCACTATGAAGAGCAGGTACGCGCACTCGCTTCGCAGCCTGTACTTAGTGATCTGCGCCAAACCCTGATCGATTGCCAGGCTGACGAAGTGGCTCACCGCGACGAGGCGGCGGCCGCTCGTGGCCCCGGTCAATCGGCTTGGTTGCTGCGCGTCTGGTGCGCGATGGTAGGCGCAGGCTCAAAAGCTGCGGTAGCCTTGATTCGCCACATTTGAGTAGGGCATGCATGACCGCCATCCCAGCCGAAATCGAACGTTTTAACCGCCTGAGTGCCACCTGGTGGGACAGCCGTGGACCGATGCGGCCCCTGCACGTCGTCAACGCCTTGCGGCTGGACTATGTAGTCGCACAAATCGCTACACACGTGGGTCGAGACACCGCCAACGCGCTCAGCGGACTACGCATTTTGGATCTGGGATGTGGCGGCGGCTTGCTGTCGGAATCGCTGGCACGCCTAGGGGCGCAGGTAGTTGGCGTGGACGCCTCGCCGGGCAACGTCGCCGCTGCTCGCTTGCACGCTCAAACGCAGAACGTCACGGTTGACTATCGGCTGGGAGATGCAGCCGAGGTAGTGTTGTCACCAGAACGTTTTGATGTGGTGCTGGCGCTTGAGGTGGTCGAACACGTAAGCGATGTACCCGCATTTTTAGCCACTGCCGCTTCCTGCTTGGCGCCAGGTGGCATGCTGTTTGTATCCACCATAGACCGCACCTTCAAAAGCTTTGCAGTTGCCATCATCGGAGCTGAATACCTGCTGCGGGTTCTTCCGCGCGGCACTCACCAGTGGTCGATGTTTGTACGCCCCCACGAGCTGAGTTCTGCTTTGGCTCCTGCAGACTTGCAGATGCGAGATCTGCGCGGCATGCGCTATGTTCCGCTTGTGCACAAAGCCTCATGGTGTACGGACACGCAGGTGAACTACATCGCCACTTTCACGCATAGCGTCGCGCAGAACCGCCACCCTTGAAGGCGATGCTCGAGATTTTTCCGCCCACACGCCAAGCTGCTCTGGCGCGCATCAGCGGCGTGCGTCCTGGCGACTACGCGCGCAGCCGAAACGCCATTGAGGGCGCGGTCACTGGCCTGTCGCCCTACATCACCCACGGACTGCTCAGCCTGCCCGAGGTACTGGCCGGCGTGACTGCCAAGCACGCGCTCGATGTGCAACACAAGTTCGTATTCGAGCTGGGTTGGCGCGAGTACTTTCACCATGTCTGGGCGTTTCAGGGTGAGGCTATTTTTGAATCTCTGCGCGAGGGTCTCCTGCCGCAGACAAGCTACTCAGCGCTACTGCCTCCCGATATTCGCCAAGCTGCCACCGGTGTACCCGTTATCGATATGGCAGTGCGCACCCTGTACACCACGGGCTATTTGCACAACCATGCCCGTATGTGGCTGGCCAGCTATGTCGTGCATATGCGCAAGGTGCACTGGCGGGTTGCGGCAGACTGGCTTTACGGCCACCTGCTAGACGGTGATCTTGCCAGCAACCACCTTAGTTGGCAGTGGGTGGCCGGCACCGGCAGCAGCAAGCCTTATCTTTTCAATGCAGACAACGTTGCCCGCTACGCGCCTGCCGCGTGGCATAGCCCGGGCAGTGTGATCGACCAGTCTTATGAAGCATTAGACCGGCTCGCCCGGCAGCCGATGCGACGGCCCCGCACCGAACCCGTCGCACTCGCCCAAGACGCACAAATCGAGCCTTCGCTACTTGCAGAACCACCCCTTGATCTGGGCTGGACAGAGCCTGACGCGGCCGCTGTGGCAGGCCGCGAGGTGTGGCTGGTACACCCCTGGAACCTGGGCGATCTGCCCACTTTCTTGCCTTCAAACACGGTGGTGGTGGGCGTCTTTATCACCGACTTTCACCGCGCCTGGCCTTGGAGCGAGCGGCGCTGGCGTTTTGTTGCCAGTCGAATGGCAGAACTTTCTGCGCTACGTTGGCAGGGTGATGCGGACACACTCCGCGCAGCGCTGCAGGGCGCTTCCCAAGTACGCAGTATGGACGAGCCACATCTTGCACCGTGGTTGGCGCGCTTGGCGGTTTGCGAAGCCGCGGTTGCGCTTTTTCCTTCGGTCGACAGGCGCTGCGACTCTTTCAGCCAGTGGTGGACGCGGGCCTCACGCGGCTTTGCGACAGCATCTGATTTGCTAGCGGCCCGACAAGCGCCAGCGTGGTAAACCTAGTTGGAACAGAATATGAACGATACGAGCCAGACCACCTCACCCCAGTGCCCTGCGGCACTGACCGTGCTGTATGACGGTGCCTGCCCGCTGTGCCGGCGCGAAATTGCGGTCTACCGTGACCTGCATCCGTTGCAAGCAGGCTCGACTGTGAGCTTCACCGATATCAGCAACTCGGCAGTGGCGTTGCCTTCGGGCACTACGCGCGAACAATTGCTGGCGCGGTTTCATGTGCAAGGCCGCGATGGCCAACTGCTCAGTGGCGCTCAGGCATTTTTGGCCTTGTGGGCCGCACTGCCTGGCTGGCGCTGGCTGGCCTTGGTTGGACGCTTCCCGGGAGCTAGCTGGGTGATGGAACGCATGTACCGGTTATTTCTAAGATGGCGGCCGATGCTTCAGCGCTGGGCTGCGCGCTGGGATTAAGCCCGCTAAGTGATCAATTACTGAAAAAAATTTAACACAGTGACCCACTGGCTCATTTAGAGACCGTTGAGTTCATAAGGATACCAATCAGTCTGTATATTCGAACTGCCACATTTTTGGCGTCTCAGGAAATCCTGATATTTCGGAGCTTTTTATGAAAAAGACTTTAATCGCTGCAGTTTTAGCCCTTGGCGCTGCACTGACTGTGCAAGCCAAAGACATCGTTGATACAGCCGTAGGCGCTGGCAACTTCACTACCTTGGCGACGGCGCTCACCGCCGCAGGCTTGATTGACACCCTGAAAGGTAAGGGCCCGTTCACGGTGTTTGCACCCACTGATGCAGCCTTCGCGAAGATTCCCAAAGCGGACTTGGATGCTTTGCTCAAAGACAAGGCCAAACTCACCGCTGTGCTTACCTACCATGTGGTTGCCGGGAAAGTGATGGCCGCAGACGTAAAGGCAGGCAAGGTTAAAACCGTGCAAGGCTCTGAACTCACCATCTCCACCACGGGTGGTGTCATGGTCGACAAAGCTAAAGTGACGGCCACGGACATCGTAGCTGACAACGGCGTTATCCATGTCATTGACAGCGTGATCATGCCCAAGTAAGACAAGTAACGATCCGTTTGTTGTTTTGTTTTTTTGGAGGCTGTAAAGGCCACGAAGTTTGATAACAAAGCTTCCAAAAGCACATAAGTCACCAAGATTGCAATGGCAGCATCGGTGAATCTGGTGCCAGATACCCAGCTTCGTAAGCCGGATATCTCGGTGCCAGTTTCATTTCAGCTCGCCTGCGACGAGAAGCGTATTCCTGAAGAAAACTGAGCGTCAACTGACGGCGTGCAAGCACCCAACTACTGCCCTTGGTCCCGGTTCATCTGGCGCGTTAAGACCCTCGGTGGAACTTGTCTAGGTTGCGGTGCAATGCGATGCAACTTGAAATCAAAGCCTCTGGCTCCTTAAAGTGAACTTTCGTGCGTACGGTGATACGCGCGTTCAATCGCTGACGAAAAAGTAAACATAAATTTAGTTAATCAAATTTAATTTTTGCATGGAGTGACAAATGTCAATTTCGAAACTTAAAAATTATTGGGCATCTCTGCCGGATTTCAGTATGAGCCACATACTGCTTCGAATTCCCCTAGCCATCGTGTTCATTCAACAGGGGTTAAGTAAGTTTCCTGTGGATGCGGGCGCTGGAGCTGCTTTTGGCATACCTTTTTTAGTTTGGTGGTTTGTTTGCTACGGTGAGGTTGCTGCAGGCGTTGGTCTTCTAGCGGGTGCTTTGGCGACTTTACCTCGTATTAGAGAAATGCCTGTCGTAGCTGAGTTGGGTGACTTACTCACCAGATTCAGTGGGATAACAATGTGCTGTGTTGTCACAGGTGTTATCTGGGTCGTCATCAAGCCAGAAAGCCTGATTGAATTTGTATTTAACGATTACCTTCATCTATCTCTTTGGGTTGGCGGACTTTACTTTGGACTTCGGGGAAATTGGGCGGTTGCTGTCCAGAAGCAAAATCGGTATTGACGCAAAAAATGTCCGAGAATGTAGATTTTCAAACATCAAGTGGTCTCAAGTAGTCATTGCGCATTGCGCCGCGTACGTGCCGAAATATTTATTGCTTTCTGAGCGGGCATGATTACCCATTTTTCGAACACCCAGGAGAGCCTTTGTAGTTGAAGGCATCTAAGTCTGAATCAAGCCTATAACGATTGACCGCCTGCGCCGGGTCGTGCGAAGTACTTGCTAAAATGTCGAGCAAAGAAAAGATCACCAGCTCGTCCATTTAGGTTATCTGCATAGCCAAATGATGAGGCCAATTTGTTGCTTGGCTTCTGCTGAGTTGTAGGTATCATTGATTTGAGACTAAAGGTTTGAGAAATGACTTCCACTTTCATCGATTCAATACAAGCGCTGGATCAACAACTCATTCAATTGGTGTATCGAAGTCGTTCGCTGATTGTGGGAGATGAATACGAAAAATTAATGGCTACATGCGTTCGTAACAACCCTACGCGAGACATTACGGGAGTGCTAATTTCGCATTCAGGCTGGTTTTTGCAAGTACTTGAGGGCTCAGCAGCTAACGTCAATTCACTTTTTAAAGTCATTGAAGAAGATCCTCGGCATGCTGATTTCCTGCTTTTGAGGTTCAATGCGATTGCAATCCGAGATTTCAGTGACTGGTCAATGGCTTCCATAGAAGTTGACGAGCAGCGTTTCATAAACTTAGCAAATCAAGCGCTGCAATCTGAAGACGTAGCCATGTCTGCGGTCAGAGATTTCCTGTGCTACGGTAAATGGATAGATTGAATTGCGCTACCTTTATGCCGTACGGATCGAACTAGTCGCTTCAATGTAGTTTGGTCGAAGTCGATATTGGACCTGGCCGAAGATCGTCCTACAGTAAACCCGTGAAATTTGAGGGGATTGCCAATTCCCCGCCTATGTAATTGGAATTCAAACTCTAATCCCAATTTCCCGATAGTATTTTCGGCAATGAGCTATCCTGCTGAGGGTCATACATAACCCGATGGAGACGGACGTAATAATGGAAATTCGCAGTTTTCTTGGCCTGACCAATGAGATGGCCTATCTTGTCGGCCTACCGATTGTCTTTGCATTGATCGCTACAGAAGTACTCGTGATGGCGCTCAGGAGCGTCCGGTACTACAAGTGGGGTGACACGCTGGGGACTTTGGGAATGCTAGCCGGAAATGTCGCGATGGGCGCAGTGGTCCAATCGCTGTTCTTTGGATGTATGGTATTCACCTATCAGTACCGCCTCTTCGACCTGCAAGCGGATCTGCAACCATGGCTTTTGTGCTTGGTTGCGCTTTTTCTCATCGATTTGATGTTTTATATATGGCACCGAGCGAGCCACCGCGTGCGCTTTTTGTGGGCCATTCACTTGAGTCATCACTCGAGCCAAGAGATGAACTTCGCCGTGGCGTTCCGCCAACCCGTGCTTGCGCCACTGTTCAAGATACCATTTTTTGCCCTCTTGCCCATTCTTGGTCTCGATCCAACAATCATCGTGGTTGTCGGCACGATATCCACCCTCTGGGGTGTTGTTGGGCATACCCAAATTATTCCCAAGCTTGGTATTGTCGAGTGGTTCCTGAACACGCCGTCGGCCCACCGAGTGCACCATGGCATCAATCGGCAGTATGTTGATAAAAACTATGCCAACATGTTCATTTTCATTGACCGCCTGTTGGGCACTTACGAACCTGAAGTGGAGCCAGTAAGGTACGGGCTCATCACCCAGGCGAATACGAACAATCCGATAACCTTAACCACCATGGAGTGGGCCAATATTTGGCAAGACCTCAAGACGGCGCGATCCTTGCGCGAAGCGGTTTGTTATGTGTGTGGGCCACCCGGATGGAAGCCCGGCAATCTTGTACCGACGCAGGTACAGGCGCAGCGCTCATAGTGCCACGATGACACACTCTATCCAACCACAAGGCAGCAAGACTGTTTGAGATACAAGGACGATAAGCACTGATGCATCCGGCCAAGGTATAGGACTGGAGAGCATGTACGCCGTCAGAACGAGGCATCCTTATAGCGACGATGCAGTTGCATTGATTTGAGTCATGAAAATTCTGATGTCCCTAGCCCCTCGGATTGTGATGCTGAGCGTCGCGCTCTTTACGCATGCCTTGGCGCAGGAACGCGTGGCGGTGATCAATTCGGAAAAGCACGCGTTGCGCGTAGTCACCCTGTTAAAAGGACTGGAATACCCGTGGTCGATAGCTTTTTTGCCTGACGGGCGGATGCTGGTGACCGAACGGTTGGGGCGCTTGCGCCTGGTGGGCCAGGATTTTCGGCTCGATCCGAAACCCATTGCAGGCTTGCCCGATGTGCTGGCGACGGGACAGGGCGGTTTGTTCGATGTGGTTTTGCACCCGGAGTATGCGCAAAACGGTTGGATTTATTGGGCTTACAACGCGCCGGGGGCAGGAGGTTGGGGCACAGCCTTGGCCCGAGGTAAATTGCAAGGCTCGCGCATGACCGAAGTCCAGGTCTTGTTCAGCATGCAGCCCAAAACACGTTCGAGTCAGCATTTTGGCGGGCGTATCGTATTCGACAAAGCCGGTGTGCTGTATCTGACTTTGGGTGACCGAGGTGACAAGGAGCGCGCCCAAAAACTGGATGACCACGCGGGGTCGGTCATCCGCTTGCATGACGATGGCCGCGTGCCGGACGACAACCCCTTCGCCAAACGCGCGGAGGCCTTGCCCGAAAAATGGACCCTGGGCAACCGCAACATGCAGGGCGCCACCCTTCACCCCAAAACGGGTGATCTGTGGGCGCATGAGCATGGGCCGCAGGGCGGTGATGAGGTCAATGTGATGCGCTCTGGGCTCAATTACGGCTGGCCCGTGATTACTTATGGCGTGAATTATGGTTTTGGCACCCGTATTGGTGAGGGCCAGACCAAGCCAGGAATGGTGCAGCCCTTACACCTGTGGGTCCCTTCGATCGCCCCTTCGGGCATGGCTTTTGTAAGTGGCTCAAAATTTCCCCGATGGACGGGTGATTTGCTGGTAGGTGCCTTGCGCGACCAGATGCTGGTGCGTCTGGAACTCGATGGTGAAAAAGTAGTGCGCGAAGAGCGTTTGCTGCAAGGACTCGTGGGTCGTATCCGCGATGTGCGCATGGGTCCGGACGGTTTGGTTTACCTGTTGACCGACGATGCTGAAGGGGCTTTGCTGAGGCTGGAGCCTATAAAGCCCTGAGGTTTTTGGGCCCTTAGATACGCCAGAGAAGTGTTGATTTTTTAGTTTATTTACTGAGTGCCAAGGTGTTAGCATAAATAAGTTTTTTAAACTTCCCGGGACTTGCTAAATGGCTGCATCTAGTTTGTTGGCTTTGATTGACGATATTGCCATGTTGTTAGATGACGTGGCTACCATGACTAAAGTGGCAGCGCGACAAAGTGCTGCATCTGCAGACGATGTAGCGGCAATGACGCAATTAGCTGCAAAAAAAACGGCAGGGGTCTTAGGCGATGACCTGGCCCTCAATGCGCAACAAGTCACGGGTGTTAAGGCTGATCGTGAGTTGCCAGTGGTTTGGGCAGTTGCCAAAGGATCATTGGTAAACAAAGTAATCTTGGTGCCAGCCGCATTGGTAATCAGTGCCATTGCGCCATGGATGATCACACCCTTGTTGATGCTCGGTGGACTTTTCTTGTGTTTCGAGGGCGCAGAAAAGTTGCTTCATACCTACTTTCAAAGTAAGGACGACAAAGAAGCACATCATGCCCAGTTGGCACAAGCCGTGGCCAATGAAGAAATTAACTTGCTGGAATTTGAACAAGACAAAATCAAAGGTGCGATCCGAACGGACTTTATTTTGTCAGCGGAGATCATTGTGATCACCTTGGGAACTGCTGCTGCTGCCAGCTTTGGCCAGCAGTTGGCTGTATTGGTGGGTATTTCGCTGATCATGACCGTGGGTGTTTATGGTCTGGTTGGAGCCATTGTCAAGATTGATGACGCTGGTTTGTATCTGATCAAGCAAGGCAATGCAATTCTTAAAGCTGTCGGTCAAGGATTGTTGGCCTTTGCCCCCTTGCTCATGAAAACCTTGTCAGTGCTGGGCACAGCTGCGATGTTCTTGGTGGGTGGTGGCATCTTGCTGCATGGCATCCCAGCTCTCGGTCATATGGTAGAAGAATGGCTTTTTGGCATGGGCTGGATTACGGATCTATTGAATAACTTGGCTGGTGGCGCGTTGGGACTGGTTGCCGGTTCTATTGCTGCTGCTGTGTGGCAACTGATTTGCCGATTGAAAAAGTAAGCCTTCAGACGTTGATGTTTTTAACATCAGTCTTTTATTTATGACTTGCACACTTGGCACATAGATAGGTCTTGCCCCTAGCTTGTTCAGGTACCCAAGTTCCTGACTACCGTTTAAGTTCACGATAGAAGTTTTCATCCGATCCAAGCAGTAGCAAAATGGTGTGTCTTGGGGTCGAACTCATAGGCCAATAACAAGAGTTGCGTTTGACTTTTGAACTTATAGAAAAATCAAGTGGAGCAGAGTGATTTCACTTTGGCTCGGTCGCAGTCACAGGCAAATCACTAAAGAAAATTTTTCGGCGATAACGTCAGTCGGTGCATCGGATGAGCAATTCACTTGATAACTGCTTGACCTTCGCTTTCTCGCATTTTTATCAACTCAGCGGCTGGAATGTGGACATTCTTTCCGTCCACCACAACAAGAATGCTGGTGTTGGTCGTTATTGCGAGATCCTGGGCAGAGCGGGCTGCGCGTTGCATGGCAGCATAAGAGCCTGCCAAATCCGGATCTAGAGATTTTCTGATGTCTATCGGATTCATTTTTCAATCCAATCAATAAGTACTGGCTGAAAGCCAGAGCTGTCATAAAACGCCCAAGAGTCAACTATCTTGCTGTACCGGCTATGAAAGTTGTCCAAACCTGATTTGAAGCGTCTGCGGATGA
>Ga0187844_10001781_pt1 | contig 16025 bp, 12 predicted proteins | sample SpaLakP09_SKY_50_FD_134517 | JGI IMG/M metagenome (GOLD analysis project Ga0187844, IMG submission 134517) | Oligotrophic lake water microbial communities from Sparkling Lake, Wisconsin, USA - SP09_SKY_50 | ecosystem: Environmental > Aquatic > Freshwater > Lake | place: USA: Sparkling Lake...
ACATCATCCCCCAGCGAGAGCAGATAATCCTCTATCGAGCTTAACAGGTCTTGTAATGGCGCAGACATCTCTGCGAGCGATTCGGCATAGATCTTGTCTTTGCTCTTCGCTTTGACAATACCCCCAGCCAGTTCCGTTTCTGAATCTGCATTCAGATTCACCGGCGCAATTTCTGGCACAAACTCTTCCTGATTTCTGCAGTTCCGGCTCCCCGACTGCCTTACAGAATGCCGTGGGCGCTCAGATGCCAGAGTATTCGCCTGCTCCAGCAGCAGCAATTCATGACCGAATAAACGATAGCGTATCAATTCAATTTGATGGTTGATTTGCTGTACCGCATGGGCATCGTAGCGGGTAAAGTCCGCGGCAATGCAGATGACGCGCGGAACGCTCCAATCAATCGCCGCGGCAGCTAGTTGACCTAACTTCTTATGCACCAGCAATTCGAATTCGGCTTTGTGATCCATTAGCCAATCCAGATAAAACAAACCCTGGTTAATCACGTTCTCTGACAAAGAACGCTTGTATTCAAGAATCACCGGGCAATTATTTTCATCCAACCCCAGCGTATCGATGCGGCCGGCATGGGTTTTACCCGTGGAATACTCAGATGCGAGAAAATGGATACTCAGCAAAATCTCCAAATTATTTTCGATCAGGGTTTGCAGGGATTTTTCCAATCCGGAATTTTTGTGCTGCAGCTCTCTTGCTTTGCCCTCAGCCAATTGGAATAAATTAATTTCGCTCATGCTGGTGTTTGTCCTTGATTGATTTTGCTGGTTTGAGCACCACGCTTGGCACGGGGCGCTTTTTCTTTGCCTGCATTCGCTTGCGCCAGGCGCTGCAATAAGACGGACGCGGGTTCATCATTCGGGTCTTGTGGCACCAGTTCGCCACGGAAGGCTTTGGCGAGCAAGGCAGGCGTGAGCTTATCCGCCGCTGCACTAGCGCTGGCTAAGCGCGCTTCGAGGCGGTCAACGAAGGCGAACAGGGTTTCTACGCGGCGGACGATTTCGGCTTGTTCCTCGATTGGCGGAAGCGGCAGAGGTGTAGCCTTCATTGAACCAACATTAAAGTGCGATTGTGCGACACCGACCTGCTTTTCTTTAACAAAATTAACAGCAAATGAAGAATTCATGAAAATACATGCATATTGTGCAAGAAGATCTTTTCCTGGTCGAGCAATTACAAGATCAGAGCAATTTGCCTCAGGCAACTCTTCCGGAATAACACAGCACACTCCAGGCGCTCCTGATCGAACAATTGCTAAATCACCCGGCCTTAAGATTGATTTTCTTATCGTAGAGTGAAACTCTTCAGTGATGAATTGAAGACCTTTAGGATCAAATTTAAAGGCTCGTATATTCATTGACCTTAAAAAAGGGACACCGTTTTCAACATATTGATCTGCCATCTTCCCGACAAAACCAACCGTAATTTCATCGCATACGTCTGCAAAAACAACCGACCGCCAATGAGAAAAAGCTTGATCATTTAATTCTCGCCAATCCTCAGTCAACTTACCCGACGTCGCAGCAGCGAGGAGAGATTGGCGGAAGCGTTTGAGGATGAGGGGGACGCGGTTCAGGCGTTCGCGGCAGGCATCCACTCGCGCGAGCACGGTGTCGAGTTTATCGGCGATGCGTTTTTGTTCTGCTATAGGAGCTAAGGGTATTTCAAAATCCGCTAGCTTTGTCTGATTGATTGATGACTGGTTCACCGCATGTTGAGCACGCATCGCAAAAGTACCCTGATACCGTGCCAACTTACAATAATAGTTAAGTATCTCTGGATAGATTAACTCTCGGTTAACGATTATTCTTAATAGGTTAATGCCGTGATATAGAGGGCGCGCATCATCAAAAATTGCTGTTTTACCTAAATGAATCGGACTATTTATATGACTAAACAAAATATCGCCACGATTCAATTTGTATTTGCTGATTTTGCTTATGTCATATTCAGATATAAAACCAATCCTTCCAAAGTTAAAATTTTGGTCGGCAATTGTCTCAATGCGGGATACGGGTAAACCCTCGCCATCTTTATTTTGAGTTCCGCCAATCCCGTTGGAAAATGAATTGACTACTGTTCCAAAATTTGTTTGAACCCAACCTCTAGGCAACGACTCGTCACTCATCCCACCACCTCTTCACCCAACTCTTCCAAAATTGCCTGCAATTGCGCCACAGCCGCTTCCAGTTCGCCTATCGCAGTTTGTGCCAGCACCGCTGGTTCTGGTAAATCAGCCGCATCTTCGGCGCTGTCGTCTTTGAGCCAGGCGATGTCTAAACTGTCATTGCGTTCTGCAATCCAGGCGCGGCTGAATGCGCGCCAGCGCCCTGCTTCGCCTTCGTCGGTTCTGTTGCTCTTTCCGTGCGGGTCTGCACCATAGGCCTGTTCAAACGCCTCAAAGTAACTACGTGTGAAAGGTGTGCGTTTGCCAAACTTAGGCATATTTGCGCGCAGGTCGTAGACCCAGACATTTTGTGTGCTAGCGTTGGCTTTGTTGCTGACTTTGCTGAAAAACAGCACATTGGTTTTGACACCGGCGGCGTAAAAAATGCCGGTGGGCAGACGTAGGATAGTGTGCAGATTGCATTTATCCATCAGGTCACGTCGGATTTCTGCGCCGACACCCGCTTCAAATAGCACATTGTCGGGCAAGACTACGGCAGCGCGGCCACCGTCTTTCAGACCACGATAGATATGCTGCAAAAACGCGAGTTGTTTATTGCCAGTGCTGAAGGTGAAATCATCGCGGGTTGGGCCACCACCACCTTTGGCTGTACCAAACGGTGGATTACTGAGGATGATATCGGCCGGTGGCAACATCGTGCCGGGTGCGCCCAGAGTATTGCCCAGATGAATAACCCCCTGCTCATCACCTTCCATGCCATGCAAGAGGCAATTCATCAGCGCCAGCCTGCGTGTGCCGGAGACCAGTTCCATGCCGATGTAAGCATGATTTTTTTGGAAGCTGCGTTGCTTATCATTGAGCGTGTACAGGTCATCGGTATTGCTGCGGATATAGGCATCGGCTGCAATCAAAAAGCCTGCTGTGCCAGCGGCCGGGTCTTGTATGGTTTCACCCGGTTGCGGTTTGATGAGGGCAATGATGCTGTCGATCAAAGGGCGTGGCGTGAAATATTGGCCTGCGCCGGATTTGGTTTCACTGGCGTTTTTTTCTAACAAGCCTTCATACAAATCACCGAGACCGTCTTGTTTGGCGCTGAACCAGTCTATGCTGTCCAAGCTTTTAATCAGTTGTTCCAGATGGCGCGGCTCTTTGAGGCGGGTTTGCGCATCGGCATAAATGGCGCTGATTAATTGATCTTCGCTCTTACTGAGTTTGAGCAGAGTTTCGCGGTAGTGATTGAGCAAATTAATCCCCGACAGGCTGGAGATCGTTTGCCAGCGCGCATATTCGGGCAGTTTATGGGTTTGCAGCACACCGCTTTCGGTGTTCTCATGTTCCATTTTGATGAACAGCAGCAGGACCAGCTCGGTCACGTAATCAGAGTAGTTGATGCCGTCGTCGCGTAAGACGTCGCACAGGTTCCAGAGTTTTTGGACGATATCGTTATTGTTCATGGTGTCGGTCTTTGTCGATGAATTTTTTGTGTAATGACTTTGTTTGGTATTTTTTACTGCGTTTCCTGATTCAGGATGTCGATGTAGGCGCGATATGCGTAGACGCGGTTGCGTTTTTGGCCGGTGAGCTCGTGCACTATCCCCAGCTCCATTTGCAGCGCATCGAGTGCCTTGCCTATGGTGGCGGGCGTCAGGCCAGTGGCAGTGACCAGCGCGCCTATGTTAGCGATCGGGTGGGCGAACAAGGCATCGAGTATTTGCGTCGCCGAGCCGGATAGCCGCCCCAATGCGGCAAGGCGTAATTTGTCTTGCGCCAGCAGTTGATTCAAAGCTTGGGCTGTTGCGACCGCCTGATTCGCGGTGGCGGAAATCGCATCGACAAAAAACAAGAGCCAGGCTTCCCAATCGCCTTCGGTGCGGACTTGCTGCAGTAAGCGGTAATAGGTCTCGCGATGGCGCTTAAAAAAGACCGACAGGTAGAGTAAGGGTTCTTTCAACACCCCGGCCTCGACTAGTATCAAGGGAATCAGCAAACGGCCAATACGGCCATTACCATCAATAAACGGATGGATGGTTTCAAACTGCACATGGGCTAAGGCGGCTTTTAAGACGGGTGCGGTTTGTTCTGGCACATCGTTAATGAATTGTTCCAAGGCCGCCCAGCAATCGGCAATGTGATTAGCTGGCGGCGGCACAAAGCTCGCTTCGTCGGCACGATGACCACCTATCCAGACTTGATTGCGACGGAATTCGCCAGGACCGCGTTGTGTACCGCGACCGGAAGTCATCAAGGCTTGGTGGACTTCGGTCAGCAAACGAAAACTGATGGGATGACCTTCGCGTATGCGTTGCACGCCCAGGGTCAGCGCATTGACGTAGCAGGAGACTTCTTGCACATCATCCATAGGAACGCCGGGCACGCCCTCCATTTCATACACCATCAGATCACTCAAGGAAGATTGCGTGCCTTCGATTTGCGAAGACATGACAGCTTCTTTACGGACATAGCTGTACAGAAACAATTTCGCATCCGGCAACAAGGTGCTGATCGCATCCAGCCTGCCCAGCGCAATCAAGGCTTCATTAAGCCTGGTTTGCAGCTTGCCGCTGATGTCCAATGCGGGTTGCGGCGGCAGCGACGCAGGCACAAAGGCCTGACAAGCAATGCCACCAGCGATGGTTGGAGTATAAAAACCGGTGATGCCACGGTGCATGATGAGGGGCTAACTGTGCGTAAAGTAAATTAAGAATGCGCACTATTTTAACTTATCAATAAACTTAAAATAAGATGTTTTCTTAATTTAGGTTGAGGATTGCATTAATTCAAACTTTACGCAGCTTGTGACCAAATGTGGCCAGCCAGTGAACTCAACACCTCGTCGAGCTGATTGTCTAACATCGTATTGAGACGTTTAGCACCACCATCACCGCTAAAGGCATGATTGACGAATTGGTGATCCAGTACGACTTCATGCACCAGTTGTTTTGCCAATCTGTCGAGCCATTTGCGTTGAACCGGCGTCCAGGAACGAGACGCATAGATTGTTTGCATTGCCAATGCCACACGTTGTTCGAAAGGCAGCAAGGCCTCGCCCAGCGCGGCCTGACGAATATAACCAATGATGCTGGCGGCGATATCCTGATTAGTTTTGTTACGCCATGCGGTGCGCAAGGTCACTTCGTTGTATTGATGGGTGTCGAGCAGCATCTTGACTTCTTTCAGTTGCTCACGCGTCAGGTCTTTAGGGTGATTGACGACAACGGACAAAGCCGCAGATTGGTTCATCTGTTGGCGCACAAAATCATTGAAACTTTGCAGATAATCTTCTGGTTTGTTATATGAGCCATAGCTTTGCTCACGAACCATGAGCTGATCCTCGTGCTCAGAAATGATGGGCATGTATTCACTGCCGATTAGTTGTTTTACCTCGGCGATATGCTCCAGAATGCGCGCATGTTGTTGCAGAAAATCTGCGGCAGCTTGGGGGCCGATTTGATGCAAATGCCGATGCAACTGGCTGGGCGGAACACCCCACTGCTGTTCCAACTGCTCCAGTTTAGCTTTCACAACGGGCTTGGATTCTGATTGTTTCTGCGCTTTCCGTAATACCCGCATGACCTTTTGGCTAATCGCGGCCAAGACATCATGGGCGTGCGTCTGGCCGGGTTCAGCGCTAGGCGCTTCATAACTGGCAGGCTGATTCAGCTCATCCACCAATTGCTCCAGCGTGATATTGGGGTCTTTGACCAACGGCTTCATCGTATTTACATCTTGCAAGGCTGCATAGATGCCGACTGGATCGTAAATCTTAAATACGGTTTTGCCGATTTCATCACAGCGACGTGTAGCGCGGCCTATCATCTGCTCATACAGAATACGCGATCTGACCCGGCGCATAAACACGAGGTGACAGATCTTAGGAACGTCAATACCCGTCGTCAGCAGATCAACGGTGATCGCTATGCTGGGGTAATGCTCATTCTTGAATTGCTTGATCAGTTGTGACACTTTGTCGGATGCACCGGTGATTTTGCGCACCGCAGCTTCGTTGTAGTCGTCGCCATACACCTCTTTAAAAGCATCATCTAACAATCGTTTAACCATATCTGCATGGACATCGGTAGCGCAAAAGATCATGGTTTTTTCATCGCCAAGAGGGTCGATTTCTTTAGCCAACTGGTCACAAATCACTTTATTAAACGATTCGGTAATGACGCGCTTATTGAAATTCTCTACATTGAAATTCAATTCGTCTTCAAGTTGTGCGGTTTCGACTTCACCTGTACTGAGGTTGATGGCGCTGACGGCTTCGCCCTGATCAAAATGTATTCCACTCTGGGTCAGCAAGGTTTCGTAACGGATTGGCGGCTCATGATCGATCAGCCAGTCATCTGCCACAGCTTCACGATAGGAATAGGTAAAGACAGGCTTACCAAAGATATCGCTGGTATGTTTGGCAGGTGTCGCGGTAAGACCAACCTTGAACGCATCAAAATAATCCAACGCCAACCGATACGTCGATTGGTATTGGTTCTGATCGCGCACTTGCAATTCGCCTTCGGTCATTTCCTGATCCAAGGTGTAACCACGGTGCGCTTCATCAACGATAATGCAATCAAATTCATCGACACCGGGCGGATTATCTGACTGAAAAATCCGCTTGACCATCGCTTGTACGGTGGCGACCTGAATACGCGTTTCTGATTCCGCGGCCATGTCGCCAAGTTCAGCGATGTTATACAGCTTTGACAAAGGAAGATTTTGCTCCAGCGTCGCGTCATTGAAGACATCAATTGCTTGCTCGCCTAACGCGGTGCGATCAACTAAAAATAAGATGCGCTTAAATCGTTCCGCCTTCAAGAAGCGATACATCAAGCCAATGATGGTGCGGGTCTTGCCGGTACCCGTCGCCATCGCCAATAAGCATTGCTGGCGCTGTGCCTCTAATGCCGCCTCGACTGCTTGTATTGCCTTTTGCTGATAATCGCGTAAGCGTAAATAGCCAAAACTCTCGCTATGCAGCGTCAACTCTGCCTGCCTGATATCTCTTTGTAAAAGATCGATTAAGCCCTCTGGTCGATGAAAATCAACCAGTGGTCTTGCCAGATTTGAGGGTTTGCGCACGTCACGAAACCAAGTACCACAGGATTCGGCATGCTGCCTCAAGTAAGGGCGACCATTGCACGAATAAACGAAAGGGATCTGAAATAAGCCTTGCTCACCATCTGGCCAGGCAGTTTGTTGATTCGCCAACTGCCAGGCAGGTTTATGGTCGGCATGAATTTGAAAGCCGCGTGAATACCGTTGGGCTTGAGGAATTTTTCCAGCCACATTCACATTTTCACGCTTGGCTTCGACAACCGCAATCGGCGTTAAACCTGCAAATAAAACATAGTCTGCGGACTGTTGATTATGGCAAGGCCACTCTGCAATCGCCTTATTTTTACCTTTTTCCGGTCGAGCGCCACCTGCATAACTTATCAGCTGCGTGTCGGCATCCCAACCGGCCTGACATAACTGCTGGTCAATTAAGATGCGCGTGAGATCTTCGTTAGGAGAAAAGCTGCGACTAGCCTTTTGAGTACTGACTTTGATTTGCTGCACCTGCTTGCTGACCGCAGTACTCGTTTTATCCTTCAACTCTTGTTGCAGTTGTTGAATTTGCGCTTGAAATTCTTTTTGTGCCGTCTGTAGCTCTATTTCTTTTTGCTTTGCCAGCGCCTCAAATTGCCGCGCCTCACTATCCATTTGCAAAGCCAGAACAGAAAATTGTTCTTTTTCTTGAGCGATCAACGATGCGAGTTGCTGATTGTTTTCCAACGCTTGCGCTTTATCCCCAAGATCAGCTTTCAATACCTCAATTTGGGCTTGTAGCGTTCGTAATTCCAAACTAGGGTCAACTGGCGGAATAAACGGTCCTGGCTTAAACGATTGATCCGCTTTACCAATCGCTTGATGAAACCAAATTGCTAATGCGCGAGCAACTTTCAAGCCGTCCATCGCATCTTTATGCTTGGTATGGAATTGATGGGTGGCTTTATTACCCTCTATTCGCAAAGTATGAAAAAGCTGGCGTATCTCTTGGGATAACTGAATCTCTCGCTGAAGTTTGCTCAGTAATTCTGCTTGTGTCGTGAACTCATCGAATTCTACCCCTGCTCTGGTGGCAAGTTCTTGCGCGATTGCCTCACCAAGCTGCCGCAATTTAATCAACGTGGTATTGGGGTCACTTGAGAAAACCAGTTCGGCACTTCTACCCAACTGCGCCAGCAAAGGAGAATGTCCTGCAAGAAAACAAAAATTGTCTGATTGAGCCACGATGCAATTGTTTTAATTTCTATTGTCAATTACTTTACGATAATCTATGAAAAATTAAAACAATAATATTTGCCAGAGTGGAGATGCACTATATAAGAGGTTAGATTTTGGCTCTGAATTGGTACTTGTTGGTGACTCTTTTTTCACAGCATAACAAGCTGCTGGTGTCTGCGTCAGCAGATTCAAGAGTTACGCCAGAACAGCAACTTTCTGAGGAGTTTTTGCTTCATCTTGTGGATTCTGAGCTTTCTTTCCTCTCTAACCCGCCGCCAGTGTTCGTCCATGATAGCTTCACAGGATCGCATTTGTCCGGGGTAGGTGAAGTGCCAGCGGGCGGCATGCGGGGCAGCAAGCTTTTCTTGTTCCGCGATGGCATTTTTAGTGCAACAAGCGCATTGGCAATTATTTGGCATTAAATTTTTATCTTCTGGATTGAAATACGTGAACCAGTTAATGAAATAAGTGTTTTTAAGGGCGCTTCAAATAATTGTTAACATGTATAAAAAGAACAAAATTATCTTTTTACAATGTAATATATTGTATGCATTATGTGACATTGTTTCACTCATGAAATTAAAATTATGTTTTTCTGACTTGCTGCGTCCGTGGAAACTCATCACCCTCTTCATCGGAATGTGTTGGTTGATCTGGGGTTCATTTCATTATCAAGCGAGTGATTGGGACATCGGCATTTGCTTTGTGATGGCCTTTTTCACTTACCTTACGGCACCATGGTGCCTTCGAACAATCCTCAACGCCTACCAATGCCGAAAATTAACATGGTCTGTCCTCGGCGCGCTATTCGCTTGGTATTGGTCAGTCGATGGCTGCTACTGGATTTATCACACCTTGGCTGGTAACGAGATGATCCGTTACGAGAATTTTTTAGCATCAACAGGTCTTTACTTTGCCTGCGCAGTAATCTGGTTGCACAACGGTACGCTGCTGGAACTCTGGCAGGTAATTCTCCATACCAAAATCACTATCACACATAAAAAAAATACTAGCAAACAGTGATGCGTCTGAAATCAAAATTCCTAAAATCGATGCTCGCCATCGCACTGATGTTCATTGCGCTGGTCGCGTTCGGCAGTTACGACAGCCGCAAGGCACATGAAATGGAAAGGCAGTTTTGCGCTTCAGTGAGCGTGGGGATGCCGATAGCGGGTTTACAGGAAAAAGCCATTGCTATGGGGGCAGATAAGAAAATGACGAGGTTCTATGAAGGTGAAAAAAACGAAAACACCTTCATAGCCGTGTTCCATGGCATTTTTATCTTTGATCGTTACATATGCGAATTTTCAATATCTGCTGACAAAGTGAATGCTATAAAAAATTCACATCTTGATTAAATTTAAACAAATATATTGAAATATTCACAAAATGCGCATCTTCTCTAATTTGGTATTTTTTCTTCTCATGCTTTTCTCTACGGGTTCTGTAATTGCTGACGAGCCTTCGACAATCGCAGTGTTACCGGAAAATTCGTCAGTCAGCAACGATCATAGTAATGGTGCAGAAACGCGAATGGAAGAATTTCGCAGGAAGTTGCCAGCTTTAAAGAATCTTGATGACGAAGCTTTTGTTGATGCTGTTCATAAGCTCTACTATCAAGAAATTGATAAAAAAGAACTTGAAAAATTCATGGGCTATTCACGCCCCCAAAAAGAGTCTACCAATTTATTTGGGACCATTGTGTTTTGGCTAGTATTGGTTGGTGGCCTTCTTGGATACGCTTATATGTATCGAAATGAGAAAATGAAAAAAGATGCAAATATGATGATTTCCAATACAGAAATTGGAGTAAAGGGATGGTTAAAATTTTTTATTGTAATGCTGGGAATAATTTCCCCCGCGCTTAATTTCGGAAGTGCGACCAATTCTTTCGAGGAGTCAGAGTTAACCTATAAAGCATTGTCAGGTTCGCAAGTTTGGGAAACCTACAAAAATACTGTCTGGCTGATAATAACTGTTTTTTCTGGTTTCAATATTTTTGCTGCGCTTCAGTTACGGTTCAATTGGAAACCAATGTCCGTCACATTTGCAAAGATTGCGGTTGCCCTAACACCGATTGGTTGCATATTGGTAGGAGTAGTGGCTCCCAAACTACTTACCGATAGTCAATATACAATCGACAATAACATTTTTGGTCAAATTATATATTCGATTGTTATATCTGCAATATGGTTAGTTTATTTACATATGTCAAATCTAGTACATGCAACTTATAGCAACTCTCATGAGAAAAAGTCGCCACATGCCAACAACGTGTATATGCCCGTTGTTGCCCCCCCATAAGCATGAATCTGCTTCTCCTATTAATGGAGCTTCCCCATACGTGGAGCCAAAGAAAATTGAACAACCACATCAAGTATCTCCTTTAGCTATGACTATTAGTCGTCAAGACGACGTTATATCTGACGACATAGCAAAAATAGCTACAGAAGATGAAATGTACGAAAAAATTGGCTCCGAGCTTGATTCTGGTGAACTCCATGTACCTACTTGGCTTAAAGCATTTTCCCAAGCGAGTGGCGATGAAAATGCCTCAAAAGCAATTTATATAAAATTGCGGATTGAGCGTTTAACTCTTGAAGAACAAGAAAAAGCAGATAGGAAAAAGAATCAACAGGTTAATTCAACTCTTAAGTCGTGCAATTCTGATTCAATTTCTAATGAAGGAACTGAGATTGTAAATAGCGATGAGTGTAAGCTTAGTTTGGAGAGCCTAACCTCTCTAAAAAATAAATGGCAAAACAGCAGCACTTTAAGTAGCAAAGAATTCCACAACTTAGTTGTCGGATTGCTCGATTACGAAATTAAAAGCACTACATGTAATAACTCACATGCGCTCGAATTATTTAAATTGACTCGATACAGGGGTGGAAACACACTTTTGCATGATGCAGTTCATGCGGGAAGTGTTGAATTAGTTAAATTATTAATTGATGCAGGAGCTGATTGCAGCGCGAAAAATCGAATTGGGGAATTACCGGAGCAATTGACGAATAACCCCGACATTATACAAATATTAAAAAGTGCTTGACCTACCAATGCTCAATTTTTATTTATATTTGCAAAATGAAAGACGCTAATCGGCCAAATGATATGTTTACTTAGAACGAACTGGCTTTTTAGTGACAATGTACATGCCCCAAGTAACCGTCCGTGTACTCCTATTCTCGCAGCACTCAACTTATCTCGCTCATCTTAGGCAACACTGTAACGAACTTCCAGCGCCACCATACGTTAGTCATCAATTAGCAGGCAGAAAGAACTAAATTGCATCAACCGTTCATGTTAGCGGATCCCCGCAGAAGACGCACAATAACGCTGAAATGCCCGTTAATTTGTCCAATCAGCTAACGTCCGAAACGACTATTGGCAATCTTCTACAGAGTTCCAAATATATATTAGAATGACCATTTATTCAATATCGGTAAATCTAGGATAACGCTGGCTACTCGTCTGTAATCAACAAGGTTATTTCTCATAACTCTGTACGTTGGTAGCTGAATTAATTTTTGAATAGATGGCTACTCTAGATGGTGTCCGTGTGACGGAATAGAGAGATACTAAAAAACTGTATTGATAGCTCCGCTAGGCGGATTAGCAAGGATACCTGCTATACCGCGTTACGGTGCAATTGCAGACCTCATTATGCCGCCTGACGGACTAAGGGAAGAATTTTGCTTCCATTAACGTGCTGGTACGCGCTTCGTTGAAAGCCTTGTATTGCACCAGCGTCGTAGCCAGCCAATTTATCTAATGTATGCCACGTGACCGCATACCAACTAGCCTTATTAGGTCGATGGCCTTTCACAGTCTCATAGATAAAGCCTGCTTGTATCAACTCACGCTTGGCGCGAGAAATTACATCCGAACTATTCCAGCCTCGTTTCCCAAGATAGGACGCGGATGCCAACAAGCGCCCGTTGTTATCACCGACGAATTGGCGTGCTATTTCCATCAAGAGCGAACGTGCTGGATGCGATAGATTGGCGTAGGCAGGACAATCGACTACTGACCAAGGCAATGCGATGAACCCGCCACTATCCCTTCCAGCACCAACCCTCTTGCCATTATTACGACAATTAGCCAATTTGCCACCACACGAAAAATAAAGATTTCTGTGACACCCCAAAAACAACTAATCCAAGGCCAGCATTGCTTATCAAACCCAAAATTGAACATCGGATCATTGATGCGCCTCCAGAGAAACCTGTACTAGCAAATTTGTTTGGAACTCAAATAGCTCCGCTTTTCTTTGGGAGAATGTTCTTCCTTTAGCGATTAAGTAAGCGTCTTTGGCTTCGACTCTTTCAAGTATTGATAAAGCATGTTTCGATAGACTTGACCGATCAACGCAGCAAGCTTTTCCAAACACAATTGAATTTATCATCCTAGATTCGTTCGCGTAATGGCAGGCTAAAGTCTCTTTTTTTTCTTCGGTGCGCGCAGCCTTGAGCGCATCCATCACGGCCCGAAAGCTCACTGATGCAGCTTTTCGGGAATCATCCCAGTTAATAGCCACGTCATCACGTATAGATAGAAAAGCATCGACTAATTTTACCTGTCCTTGCTTTGATTTTTCTCCACCAATAAAGGGCATTGCAATCAATGCTCCCCGCTCTGACAATTCAATCATTCGCTGATGCTTACCACGTGCATCAATGTAATCTCGCTCCTTAAAATCAAGGAACGAAAGTGATCCACCTTTAATCAATTTCTCCAATGATTGAACTACGTTATCGTGCCGCCTTCCAAACTCCTTGGCTATCGCCAAAGAGTTAGTCGTAGGCTTGCCATTGGATAGATTCACAATATTTTGATGGTTGTTGAGAGAAACTAAAGCTCGGCTCATTCTGCAAACCCTTCTGCACGATAGTTAAGCGGATCGGCAAAGAATTTGTGAAGCTCTCGGTTTGAGTAGGCAGTGCAACGCTCAGAGAAACGAATAGGCTGAGGGGCTTTACCTGTGAGAACTAATTGGCGGAATTTCTCACGACAAATTGGTGAAAAGGGAGCTATTTGTCGCCATCTGGATAGTCCATCCAACGGTAAATTGATTTTTGGTTGTTCTTTGTTGGCAATCGTTTGTGATTCGCCTTGCGATGATTTTCTGGTATTTCTGGTATTTAAAGAGAAGGAGTTCTTTTGTGTCATATTTGCCTAAAATTCAAAATGTATCGCCAGCGTTGGCTTGGTTTGAACTTTAAGCGTTAAGTAATTTTTGAAAAATGCAATTGCCCAATATTGAAGTGCAATTGCACTATGAGCTCTGAATTGCTTTGATGCATTTAGGGAGTTTATCTTTTAGATTTCTCTCGCTTAGCCCAGGGAAACCCTTATATATCGCTAAATCTTCAATGATTTTGGAAATGTTTATCTTAATTTTATCAGGTTCTTTTTTTTGCCAAAGTAATTGACAAAGAGCGCCGATTAAATGGATATAAGTACTTTCCAATTTTTTATTTAGTTGTTCTTCTGTAGAATCAACGGTAGTTGAATCAGCGTAATATCCATTATCGATTGCCCACCCCAACCATAGCGGAGGAATCCCTTTTCTTTGGGCCCAGGAAAGATAGTATTCAGGCTTCGATTTTTCTGGATGTTCTCCACTCTTCCATATTCTTTCGTACATTTCCAGTGGACCTAAAAGCTGATTACCCAAATCTGGGTCAGATTCAAAACCGTTTGCTCTTATAAATACCCTAACTGACCGCAATTTCTCACCGCTAGTCGAAACTCGCTCTTCAAAAATTGTTTTCGGCGAAAATCCTGCAAGAAGCATCAATCCCTCTTGAACACTCCAAGTATCATGCTTAAACCAATAATGTAATGACGTAGCGATTTCAAATTCTTGCTCAATCTTAATTAAACTCTCCTCAAGACTGAGCTTGGTTTCGACAGGTCGGTTTGGACTAAAATATTTTTTGGGAGGAGTGGAAGTCATTGATGTTAATTGAAAGTAAATATAGCGCTAACTGTGCATGTTTGCCTGCATTTGCTGGCGCTTGATGCGCGCCAGACAGAGTTTGTGTATGTGAATTAATTTATTTATGCTACAGCCCTTCCAAAGGTGCCAATAATCACATTTCCACGCTCAATTTGCTCAAGGTAATCAGCATAATGCTGCATCATTTCCTTTCGCTCCTCTAAGAACTCCTCGCGGTCATAGGCTCCGCCGTATGCTTCTCCAGAAGCATGGGATAGCTGGCGCTCGATGCGATCAACAGGGTATTTCAATGTTTTCAACACGCCTTTAGCAAGCGATCTAAAGCCATGGCCTGTCATCTGACCTCCATACCCCATTCGCTTTAATGCCTGCAAAATCATACCGTTACTCAACGGCTTTTCATGGTCGCGTCGGTTCGGGAATAAGTGCTTGCTGCCGCCTGTGTATTCGTGCAACTCTCTTAGCAATTCCCAACCTTGGCGCGGCAAAAATGGATGGTGATCAACCATACGCGGGTTAATTCGTTTTGCCCCCATCTTCATCCGCTGCCATGGAATGATCCATTGTTCATTTTCAAGATCAATTTCACTCCATGGCGTTTCTATCAGTTCACTGGTACGCACGAAGGTTAGCAACATCAGGCGTAAAACTATGCGGTTCGGCGGATACATGCGCCCCTCATTTTTACCAATAGCTTTGAGTAAGTCGGGCAACTCTGCGACTGTAATCGCGGCATGGTGCCCTTTTGTTCTCGGTTTTAAGTGGTCTTTTAACGCGGGAATAGGATCATATTTCCGAAATCCTTTAACGATTGCATATCGGAATACTCCACTAGCAAGAGCTGCAATGCGCTTTGTTACTTCCAACGCTCCCCGCTTCTCCACCTGCTGCAAGACTTCTAACATGAGCGGAGTTTCTATTTCCGATATGGGCAATCTGCCGATTTGGGGAAATAAATCCCTCTCCATTGCTTTAATGTTCTGGTCAGCAGTCTGGGGTTGCCATGCGCTTTCAGCTTTCTTCTTATGCCACTCTCTTGCGATGACCTCAAAAGTATTCGATGCCAATGTATTGGCAGCGCGCTTTTTTTCCTCGCGGTCTTTGGCAGGATCTATATTTTTAGCAATCAGTTTGCGTGCATCCAGCCGTTTCGCTCGGGCCTCTTGAAGTGAGACTTCAGGATAACTACCAAAGGCCAATCGGCTTTCGCTTCCGTTCGCTTGCCTAAACTTCATCCTCCAGAGCTTAGATCCAGTGGGAGTGACTTCCAAATACATACCGCCGCCATCTGCCAGTTTGTAGGGTTTCTCTTTCGGCTTGGCGTTTCTGATCTGAATATCTGACAGTGGAGTGGCTAGTTTGGGCATTTGGGGGCATTCACTTTTTAAGGTAAGGGGCATTCCCCCAAGGGTGCCCCTAAAAAATATTGCTGTCAATGGGCAAACTTTGGCGCTACGGACGTAAAAAAACCCCTAAGTTTTTGATTTCTTAGGGGTTTTTGGGCAAACTTGGTTAAAGTTTGCGGTGTTCTTGGCGGAAGCGGTGAGATTCGAACTCACGAACGGCTCACACCGTCGCCAGTTTTCAAGACTGGTGCCTTCAACCACTCGGCCACACTTCCTAATTCGGATACAACAAATTTTAAGATCAGCG
>Ga0187844_10001784_pt1 | contig 16012 bp, 15 predicted proteins | sample SpaLakP09_SKY_50_FD_134517 | JGI IMG/M metagenome (GOLD analysis project Ga0187844, IMG submission 134517) | Oligotrophic lake water microbial communities from Sparkling Lake, Wisconsin, USA - SP09_SKY_50 | ecosystem: Environmental > Aquatic > Freshwater > Lake | place: USA: Sparkling Lake...
GGATAAGAGGATACGATAGAGGAATAGGTATTTCTGGGTTCCATTTTTCAGGTTTCAGGTTTCAGGTGTTTGGGCTTTTTTGCCTCCGAATTAGAGTTGGAAAGCAAAATGGGTTTATTTTGATTTGGGAGAGGAGGAGGAAGAGGGACACAAGAAGACAAACCAAGATAAATAGAAAAACCTAGAGCCCCTTATACGCCCACTTGAGAATGTCTGTTTTGATGATGAATCCATTGCCCCTCTTAGAAAACGCGAGCAAACCTTCGATACAAACTCATGACGAATTATTACGCACTGAATTATTGGAATTTTATAAAAATAAGGACTATTTACAACGCATGACTGGGATAATCAATGGCAAACGATTATCTCTCCGATTATTGGATTGGTTTGTCTGTAATTATTCCAAAGAATATTATACCATGTATGAAATCGAACGTGGTGCGAAAACCATCCGCTTCAAAGTATACATTGATTACAAAACCAATTTGGATATTTATTCCAAGAAACGTTTCGCGCCTTTTTGCCGACATGAACGTATTTATATTCCCTATGACGAAGAGAATTTGATGGAAACCACCTTAGGGCAATTGAATTTTTTCCGATGGGTTTTCAAGAATTATATTTTGGAATATATGGAGGCCAATTACGACGAAATCAAACGCGACATGGAGAAACGTAATAATTCCGTGAAACGCCGCACGTCTTCTGACAAATCTTCTACTTCCGTGGATTCCATAGGCTCCCAAGTGTCTTCCGTTTCGTGTTCTTCCTTGTTGCAGGAGTCGGCTGCGTCTGCGGCGGAGGTGGTTGTGGATGGAATTACCATTCCTCCGATGCTGGGGGGCGGTGGAAAAACGCGTAAAAAAAGGGAAGAATTATCCACTTCGGCTTGTTTGAGTATGCGTTTTGAACACAATGCGCCGATTATTTTCAAATTCGGGAAGAACTAGAAGGTCCCCCCGGGCATTTCCTCTTCTTCCCCCGGAAGTTCCCCTCCCAATTTCTGCACCTCCGTCATTTGTTTGGTTTTCCGATACCGTTCGCTGTTCATGCAACGGCGGCGTAGATTACATTGTAGGCATGCGATGACCACGTTGTCTTTGGTATGAGGATATTCATTGTTCAATCGTTCCAGAGTCCATTGTTTGGGTTCGCGGACGGTTTCGTAGAAAAAATGGGCGGTTTCTTGGCAATAATAACAGCGCATTTCGGAGGCAACGAGTAGGGCAATGGTTTCGGCAACAGTGATGGTTGTCCCCGCATTATGGGCGAATTTCTTTTTGGTGTCTTGTTCGGTATAACTTTTCAATTTGGTGGCGACGAGTGATTTCAAGAAGGGGGCATTGGGTTGATTTTCCAAATCGCGTAATATCGCCAATTGGGTATTGACATTGGCCAGATTTTCTTGGGAAATATTTCGATGCCATATGGGTGTCAGGGTAGCCAGACGTTTTTCTCCACGGCGAAAAGGACGGGTGGTTTTAGGGGTTTCAGGGTTTGCGGAGGGGGGAGGGGCCGTGGAAGATATTTTACGATAAGTTTGGTAAGGAATGATTTTGATATCTGTGTCCGTTTCCATGTCCGATGATTTTGTGTCGGGGCCGTGGATATATTTGGTATCTAATCGGGGGAACATTTTGTGTTGGCAACTGAAAATCGGATAAACAAAGAATGGGCAATAGATAATATATATTCAAAAGGACATATTCAAATATCAACCTATTACCCCACTGCGAACCCATGTCCGTTCAATTATCTCGAGCGGATTATTTGAAATTGTTGGAATCGAATCCCGGCCGCCTGATATTCAAATTCGGCGCAGGATGGTGTGGCCCGTGTAAAATGGTCATGCCACAATGCGAACATTGGATGCGCCAATTACCCAGAGATAGATTCGTATTTGTGCCGGTAGATATCGACGATTCTTTCGAAGTATATTCCATGCTACGTTCCAAAAAAATCGTGCAAAGTGTGCCTACCATGGTTTGTTATAAACAAGGGAATAATAATCCTATTGCCCCTGATTATGTGGTCATAGGTGCGAGTGTGGACCAAGTGAATCATTTTTTCCAACAATGTGTGGCGGAGTAAAGGGGCCGTGGATTATTTTGTTGGAATTGTGGAAAAATTGAAATAAAAAGATTGGTTTTATAAATACAAGTATCTATTTATACAACTCTCGCTAGTAATTTTAAGACATTCGTATCTCTCTCTTTCAGAATCAGAATCAAAACCGAAAATGACACGTGTGAACGATAAGAACGATAAGAAAAACGGGGGTGGAAAGGGTCAATCCAAACTACACGGAAAATCTTCTTCTTCTTCTTCTTCTCAAAAGAAAAAGGGGGTATCTCATAAAATGTTAGTGGATTCTTCGGATGAGGAAGAAGATGATAGTGAATATCTGCCTTCTCCTACCGAAGAAGAAACCACGGTTTACGAGACGGAAGAAGACGACGGGGAGGACGACGGGGAGGACGAAGGGTCCGAAGAAGAAGAAGAGGAAAGCGAAGACACCGAAGTCTTAGTGGATAAATTCATCCATGGCAAAAAGAAGGCTTTGGCCGCTGCCGCCGCGGCTGCTTCTAAAAAGGGGGACAAAGGGGACAAGAAATCGTCTAAATCTTCTTCCGTTGCCCGAAAAGAAAAAGGCAAAGAACACAATGGAAAAGAGTATGAAAAAAGTAAAGGAAAAGGACATGGCAAAGAAAAAGAAAAATACGTAAAAAATAAAAAAATCGTTTCCAAAAAATCCAATAAAAAGTATCAAGAGGAATCGGAAGAGGAAGAGTCCGAGGAAGAGTCGGAAGAGGATTCCGAAGAGGACTCGGAAGAAGAAGACTCTGAAGAAGAGTCGGAATCTGAAACCGAATCGGAAGTGTTGGTGAAATCTTCTTCCAAAAGAGATAAAAAAGCGGCATCGTCATCCGGGGGTGGGATTTTGGTCATGAATTTGATGGATATGTTGGAAAATGCCGCCATGGAAGATGATGAAGAATACATGGACGACGAATTCGCGGAAGAATATGAAACCGACGAAGACGACGAGGTCAATACCGATGACGAGAAAACTTTCATGAAAGAAACTTATGTGGATTTGCCGAATATTCCAATTGTCGGGGATGAAAAGCGTAAACGTGGGGGAGAGTCAGGGGGTCGTAGATTAATTGAGTCCACGTCCGAAGAAGAGGAAAACCGTATTCGCGCCGAAGAAGAAGAATTGGCCAAGAAATTGTCGAAATGTCTTCCCGCTTCCCAGTTGAAAAATGGCAACAAACCATTGAGTAAGAAGGAAAAGGAGGAACTGGTCGCGGCAGCAGAGAAAGCCAATAAAAAAGGGAAAGAGAAAATGAAAAAGGAAAAGGCAGTGGAAAATCCTGAGACCAAAGACAAAGACGAACGCGACAAGGTCATGAAGAAATATCAGACGTTGGATGATATGCGTAAATTCATGATGGAACGTTTGGCCAAAGACCCTGATAATAAAATCCTGAAAAATGCGCTCCAAGATATCAAAGAAAATATCCATAAATTGGTCAAGAAAGCGCGTTCCGAAAACGCCCGTAAATTCCACGAAATGGTTTCAGAGAAAATCTATAGCACTGGGAAAATCAACGATTTGGATTATTTCAAGAAGAAATTGTCGAACAAAGAGCAACTGCGTGCCATGTCCGATTTGAAAGAAATCAATGAACATATTTACATGGACAAACCGTTTCGCATGGCCATTTTGGAAATGGATATTTCCTATAAACATAAAGCCATTGCCCTGAGCCGTCTGGATACCATGAAACAAATGGAGATGTCGTCGGAAAGCGGGGGATTTACCAAAATGAAGGAATGGTTGGAGACTTTCATGCGTATTCCGTTTGGCCGTTATCGCGATTTGCCCGTCAAGATTTCGGATGGACATGACAAATGCTACGAATTCATGTGTCGCGCGAAACAGACACTGGATGAATGTACCTACGGCCTCAATGACGCCAAAATGCAAATCATGCAGGTGTTAGGGAACTGGATTTCCAATCCGAATTCCATGGGAACTGCGATTGCGATACGCGGCCCGCCAGGTTCGGGGAAGTGCTTAGTCAAAGATACTCCAGTGCTTATGTATGACGGTTCGGTGAAAATGGTTCAAGATATTCAAGTGGGGGAATTATTAATGGGAGATGATTCTACTCCGCGAACGGTATTGGCATTGGGTAGTGGGAAAGATGATTTGTATGACATTGTTCCGAAAAAGGGGGATACATATGGGGTGAATTCGGAACATATATTATGCCTGAAACCTTCTGGATTACATCGCTTGAAAGACCTTTCCGTAGGCGGAGAGGATAGCGAAGATTCACCTAATTCCCCTATTACTCGTTCTAGTAATAAATTTAAAGTGGAATATTTCAACAAAACTACTTACAAACTCCAATCCAAGCGTTTTACAGATAGAAAAGAAGCCGAGAAATTTTTGGAAGAAAAGGCTATAGAAAATGATATTGTGGATATTCCAGTGAAGACCCTTCTTGGTTTGAGTAATTATATTCAAAGTCATTTGAAAGGTTATTCGGTCGGCGCTGAATTTGCATCCAAGCCTGTTCCATTTGACCCTTATATTTTCGGAGTCTGGTTAGGAGATGGGGCATCAGAAGGTAGTCGAATTACCAATCAAGATACCAAAGTCTTATACCATCTGCGTAATCGTTTGAGAGATTATCATTTGATATTATCCCATCTCGGTGAGTATCAGTATTCAATTAGTTATGATTTACATCGTAAAGATAGAGATACTAGAAATAATAAAAATCAGTTTTTACAGTTCTTGAAAGATTATTCCCTGATTAAAAACAAACATATTCCAGACGTTTTCAAAATCAATGACCGTAAAGTGCAATTAGAAATTTTGGCTGGTTTGATTGATACCGATGGATATTATTGTCCGCTCGATAAGAGTTATGAAATTACGCAAAAGAATAAGAAACTTTCAGATGATATTCTCTTTATCGCTAGGTCACTAGGATTCACGGCGTATCAGAAAGAATGTAAGAAGAGTTGTTTATATAAAGGTGAGAAAAAAGAGGGAGTCTATCACCGAATCATTATTTCGGGTCATGGATTGGACGAAGTTCCTGTGAAAATCGACCGAAAGAAAGCGGAGAAACGATTACAAAAGAAAAATACTTCCGTGACGGGAATCAAAATCGTTGCGAAGGGGCATGGGGATTATTATGGGTTCGAATTGGATGGAAATCACCGTTATTTGTTAGGCAGTTTCACAGTAACCCACAACACGACCTTGGTGAGAGACGGTATCAGTAAAATTCTAGGCCGCGAGTTCGCCTTCATCACGCTAGGTGGGGCAACAGATTCCGCATTCTTGGACGGATTTTCCTATACTTATGAAGGCGCCAAATGGGGCAAAATCGTGCAAATCTTGCTAGACAGTAAGAGTATGAATCCGGTCATTTATTTCGACGAATTGGATAAGATTTCCACGACCGAGCGTGGCCAAGAAATTTCGGGGATTTTGACGCATTTGACCGATACTTCCCAGAACAATCAGTTCCATGACAAGTATTTCTCGGAAATCGATTTCGATTTAAGCCGTTGTCTGTTCATCTTTTCCTACAACGAAGAGGCCCTGGTGAATCCGATTTTGAAAGACCGTATGTATGTCGTGGAAACGAAAGGGTATAGTAATAAGGAGAAAGTCATTATTGCCCAGAAATATCTATTGCCTAAAATCCTGGAACAAGTCTTTTTCCGACCGGACGAGGTCATGATTCCCGATGAAACCATTCAATACATGCTGGAGAAAACCGATTTGATTACCAAAGAAGAAGGGGTGCGTAATTTGAAACGTGCCCTGGAAATCATTGTGAAGAAATTGAATTTACTGCGTTTGATGACGACGGCTCCTTCCTCGGAAGCAGAAACCCAACCCAATGCCAAAAAGGGCGTGCAATTATTCGGCGAAGAATTCAATTTCGAAGTCAAATTTCCGATGACGGTTACCCGAGAACATGTGGATTCCCTAATTAAGAAAGCCGATGTGCGTCCAAAGGCATGGGATAGTATGTATGTGTAAATTTGGAGGTTGTGCGAGGGGTTGTAGGTTTGTATGATGTGAAAGGGGTTGTAGAATGATATTGTAAAAAGGGGGGAGAAAAATATTATGCTAGAATATATAATATTTTTTTATGAGTGAATCTACTGCCCCTCCTCCCTCACCGGAACCGAATGCCCAAACCCCGGAACCGGAAATGGATGCCCAGACGGCACAATGGATGGATGCGTTAATCCGTGAAAATACCGAAGAATTGGAGGTCATCGTGGAAATCCCCAAAGGTTCGCATGTGAAATATGAATACGACAAGAAAGCGCAACGGATTATCTGCGACCGTATTTTATCCACGCCTTTTTTTTATTTTTTCAATTACGGATATGTACCCAATACCTTGAGCGAAGATGGCGACCCGTTGGACGTAGTGGTCTTAATGGAAGACTCCCTGTTTCCGGGCTGTTCGATACGATGTAGGGTGTTAGGGGTATTGGAAACATCGGATGAAAAAGGAACCGACCCCAAATTAATTGTATGCCCCATTTCCCGTATTGATAGTTTCTATGACCATTTAAAAGACATCATGGATGTGTCGGTTGGGTTATTGAATAAAATCAAACATTTCTTTGAACACTACAAGGATTTAGAAAAGGGCAAGTTCGTGAAAGTGGGACATTTTCTGAGTTGCGAGGGCGCTAGACGGATATTATTTGACTCTCGTATTGCCTATTATTCCCAGATGATTGATAATGGAAGCGTATTTTTCTTGAAAGAGAAATTGGGGGGATTCGCGTGAAAACATATATCAGAGGGATTTTCCCGAAAACGCCGAAAAATTGAACGCGTTTTCGTTTTTTTCACTGGTATTATCATTCCGAATACTATTACAGCACTATCCAAACACGAAAATGAATTATGTATTTGCCAACCCTATTTTCAAAAAACAAATGCAAGCGGTTTTGAAAAAACAACGAGAAAGATATTTGTTTTATTCTACCATGGAATATTTGAAAAAGAACGTGAAATATGATATATCCTCTTCGGAAGAAATGCGTGAGAAAAACCGGGACAAAAAAGTTGTGGAAAACTCGGTAAAATCTTCTACTGCCAAATTGGAAACCAAATCGGTCGCCCAAGAAACAGAAGTGGAAAAAGGGGTCGTAGATATATTCACCCCAAAAAAAGGTCATGGTGGTGGGAAAAATACCAACCTGGAAGGGAAGAGTTTTGAGGCATTGACGGAGAATGTCGCAAAACTATTGGAACAAGGCTTTGTGTATAATTATTGGAATCAAACTTCCAAACATGCTTTCACGCTTTCCAAAACATTTGATTGTTCTCCTTTAGCAATTTCCGTTTCCGGAGGGGGAGAAGGGGCTGTGGATAATATTGGCGAGAAAGGGGGGGACGGTGGCGAGAAACGTATTCTCTACCTTTCCCAGGCCGGGTTTAAAACCTTTATGAAAAATGAATATGGATTGAATTTCCCCCGATACCCCGACGAGGCGTATCTGATTGCCTATTCCAATGGCCGAAAAGTCCTGAAAATCCTTGAAAAAAAAGCGCAACATGTGGAAGGTTCGGCGGATACCAAATTGATGGCCGCCAATGCTTTCCGCGAAGAATATCGTTTTTTCGGGGAGGGCAAATTCGAAGTGGAATATGCGTTTTGTCTCAATGCCTTTTTCAAAGAGAAATTCCATTCAGATTCTGCCAAAAACCGTAAATATATTTTCCTACAGCAATTATTGAAAAAAGAGGGCATCGAGGTATTTTACGGGGAAGATGCGGATTATTTCGACCGATTATCGGAATGGATTCATCGCGATGCCGTGATTGCCAATTCTGGATAAAAGTGTCATGAGGAGGGGTTCATGGGGGGTTCTGGAATCTCGGAGTCTGTCGCTAAATGGGAAATCAAGATTTCTTTGGCGGTGGTTTCGGGATTTTTTGAATGTATTTGTCGGCGGCAGGTTAGATGTTGGATGCGGTAGGTGGGGGCTTCAGGGGTTTCAGGGAAATATTCTTGTAAGAGAGGGACGTCGGAATTACTCATGGCCCACGACACGCGTTTCGGTATCCAATCATGGCATTGTTGGAAGAGTAGTTTGGATTTGACGGTGGAAAAGCCTTCCAGGGAATAGGCGACGAAAGATGTTTTGGTTTCTTTGACGTAGGGTGGGTCTAGGTATACGAAATCGCCTGGTTCAGGGAGGGACATGGAAACGGTGCAATCCATGACGACGAAATTCACCGACTGAATGAGTCTGTGAATTTCCATCCAATGCGTAGGTTCGATGATTTCCGGGTTGGCGTAATGGCCATAGGGAACATTGAATCCATTCGGTCCGAGACGGAACACGCCTCGGAAACACGTTTTGTTCAAGAAATAGAATAGCGCTACACCGTAAGTTCGCTGTTGTTGTTCTGGGGTGAGATGATTATACTGTTTCCGTATCCAATAATAATAGGATTCACGGGAATGGCGGGCTTCTTCAGGGGTTGTGGGATTCCGATGGAGAGGGTTGGAGGGATTTGCCGCTGAAATGGATAGGAATTCGTTGGCGAGTTCCTGGATGGTATCAAACAGGGCTTGAGGTTGGGATTGGACATGTTGGTAGAAGGAAATCAAGACAGGGTTGGTGTCATAGGCGTATACTTGGCCGTGGATTCTGCGAGGGGTTTCGGATAAAAGGGCGAATAATACACTGCCACCTCCTAGAAATAATTCATAATAATTCTGTATTTGTGGAGGGAAGGCGGGGAGAATGGCGTCTAACAATTGCGTTTTGCCACCTACCCATTTCAATAAGGGTTTGCTAGATTTTGGCATTCTTTGGTTGGTACTGTGGTTATAGGTATATTGGAGGAAGAGGTTTTATTTCAATTTTGTTTTCAGAGAGGGGAGAGAGGAGAGGAAAAAGGGGGGCGAAAAGTGTTTTTGAGAATTTCGACTTTTTTTCGAACATATTCTTCGCTATATCCGAGACGTTCCCCGATTTCCCGATTCGATTTTTCTTTTCCTTTATTTTCTAAAAGAGGCTGGTATTTCAGGTAGAATATTTTCTGTGTGATTGGTTCCATTTCCGCCACTTTTTGGGCGATTTCTCGGTATTGGTCTTGGGAATCTTCCGTTTCCAAATAACGCGACAAAATATCCGGGGATTGAGAGGGGGCCATGGAAGAAAGTTTATCGAACATCCATTCTTCTTCTCCCACAAATCGCGTATTGAGTTGTTTCCTGTGTCTGGTGGTTTGATTCCCTGGAATGGTTTTTCGCATGCGAACAGATTTGGGGAGATTGGTAATGGGATGTAATTCCGTCATTGCGTGATATAATTCCCATACGATTATCTGTTGTGCATAGGCGACGAATTTGGAACGGCCATTATATTTACGGGTTGCTTGGTAGAGCGCTTTTCGTGAATACATGGCTAATTCTTCGAGGGGAATCGCGCGGCATTTATGTTTATGTAGGCGTTTGAATTGATAGGCTTTGTACGTCGCCCAGTTTTCATAATATTCATATATTTTGTTTCGTAATTGGGTTTCTTGTTTAGGGGGTAGTGGGTTGATATTGGAAGATGCCAAGAGTCGATTGATACTTTTCCACTGCTCTTTGGTGATGTAGGTCGGAGATTGGATGGGTAGAGTGATGGGGACTTTGTGAGAATATCCTGTAGCCAATTTAGCGACGAAAGCCTGAGACAGGGCGAGTGAAAGGACGAGGAAGAGATTCATTCTATACTAGGAGTTATAGAATCAATCTGTTTATTTTGGTTTAGGGATTTTATTATTGAGGGTTAAATTATATATAATAAATTATAATATGACTACGTCAGAAAATAATTTAAAAAATAGAGTTTGCGAATCTTTATATCCAAAAATTTTATATAAAAATGATGAAGGAACTCGTACAGCAAAAATAGTAAAATGTAAAAGTCAAATCGAAGGAGTTAAAAGTGTTTTGCATTTGAATAATACACAATCATTTAAAAATGAATATAATAGATTATTGAATGAAATTGAAAGTATAAAACCAAAATTAGAAGAAATAATAAACAGTGAAGAAATAAACGATGAAGAAATAAAAATATTAGAATATGATGAAAATATTCTTGACAATTATTTTAATTATATAACCCCCCAAAATATAAAAAATTATGATGATATAAATGTAATAATGAATTATGTATACGGTGTTAATGATTATTCAGAACCTAAATTAAGTAAAATTAATAATTATCGTCAATTATTAGAAAAAATAAAAAACAAATTAAAAAAAGAAAATAACTTACCCGTCAAAAATGAAAATGATAAAACTTTACCTCTAAATCCTTCTTCAACAGGTTCTAGTTCTTCAAATCATCCTCCTTTTCCTCCAGAAAAAGGAGGTAAGAAAAAATCAAAAACAAATAAAAAACGAAAAAACTTGAAAAAACACAAACGCAAAAGTGTAAAAAGATAAGATTTATAATTATATTGAACAGTAATTATAAACCCAAATACAAACCTAAAAGAACAGGGGGCGGTGGGATTATTTATTTTATTTCACAAATGTCAGATACAGATAAGAAGCGGTAGTAAACATGAGTATTCCCCAAACCGTATCTAATGCCGCTAATTCTGGACGGAATTTCTTCAAAAGGGCATAACTGGTTGCATTATAGGTTCCGAAAACCACGAACCCCAGAATCATGGCTTCTAAATATACATTGGCTTTAGGGGTTTTCAATACGAAATACCAAAGCCCCACGGCCATCGCAATGTATGCTGCTAACGCACCTATAGGTTTGATTTGCAGTGCCACGCGTTGAATACTAATATATTGATTTTCATACATAGGTTTGGAGAAAAATAAATAACAGGCATCCAAAATGACCATCAATAATCCTATGGCCAATATCTGGAAAAGGGGTTGCATTTTGTGTCGGGGTGAAGAGAGAAAAAGAGAAAGAGAACGGGAAAAAGGGGCAATAGGTTTATATTTTAGGCCGAGGTTTGACTCAAATCGATATTATTTTGGTTTCGGATTCAATCTCAAACAATGGCACATCATACATAATACTAGACCATAAAATAAAATTCGAAACCCATTCATAACATGTATAACAATGGACAGAGGTTGCATTTCGTATTAAACAGAAATCTACCAAGGTATCAATGCATCCTTTTTTGTTTGTATGATAGGGTGTATTCAAAAAAACATACACACCCTTGTTTTGATATAAATCAAATAATTCTTGCTTTAACGACAATGAATCGCTAATGACAACTATATTCTCTTTTTCTTTACGATTCTCTATGAAATTTTGTATAAAAAGTTCGTTATTACAAGTCTGATTATTATCAATCTGATTCAAGATTTTATCGCCTAAACGGTAATGGAACAAATGATATTTTTCTGGTAATTCAGATAATTTATGTGTCAGATATTCTTCGATTTCCGGTTTCAGTCTGAGTATTTTTTCAAGTATCCTTTTCATTTCATTATCAATCTCCTCGAGAATTGGATAATTATTGGTTGTAATACCTATCACCTCGTATGTTTGCGATAATTCATTGATTTTATTTATTAAAAACTCATTCGACGGAGTTTCAGAAGATATATAATGTAAGATTTCCGTTTGAGTATCAATGGTTTCAGAGGAACGAATGAAAAAATCGGAAAAACTATGTCGTGAGAAATCGATAATTAAATCAAAGGGGATTTTCTTGTTAATTTGTAAAATACTAATCAAACCTCGGATATTATCCCCAAACCCGGTAGAAGAGTCAAAATGATACACGATTTTCATTCTATATAAGCGTCCATATGGAAAAATATTTATATGCTTTCATCGTCCTCATCTTCTTCTCCCACCGCCCCCCATTCTTCATCGCGGTCGGCTTCTTCTTGAAAACGTCGTAAATTCATGGTTTCCACGTCTTTCTCATCGGCTACGGATAATTGATTCAGGAATCGATACATACGCCGTATTTCCAGCCGGTCAATGTTATGTCCAGGTTGGAATATTTTTTCCATTTCCGTGATGACATGAGGGGTATCAAATTCAATGCCTTTGGTTCCACCCGGGGTTTTCGGGGCATTGGGAGGCGGTTTGAAAAATAAACGCATCTCTTGGAAAAACGCAATCACATCTTTTTTCTCCATCCCCATTTCTTCGCATAAAAAATACAAAAAAATCATGTTGCCATATTCCGTGCTATATTTGGTGAGAATTTTGGTGAAACGAATATCCTTTTTCTGTAGCGATTGGGGGGCTGTGGGTTCATTGGTTGGGGAGGTCGGGGAACTTGGGAGAAGGGGAAGCGTGGATTTCCAGCCATGAAACAGATAATTATTATACATGATTTTCAATAAATAACACATTTCATTGAATTGCCAGATTTGGCTCTGGAAGGTTATCCGATACATATAATCGGAAAAACACAGATTATCCAGTAATTGTAAATAAAAAGGGAAAGAAATTTGGGGAGGAATGTGTTCCATCGAATCCACAATGTTTTCATGATATAAAAGCGCGATAATGGTTCGGTCGGTATCGTTCATGATAATATTATGTTCGTCGAAATGATACGATTTGGTCAATAATTGATGCGTGATTTCTTTGACATCGTCGTTATAGAGTTTATTCTGTAGGATTTGGAAAGGGGGATGTGGGTTGATATTTAGAGGGACGGGGACGAGGTCGAGGGTGTGGGCATGGGCGTGGGAAGATTTGTGGGCGGAAAATAAATACGTGCATAATTGGGATAATTTACGGATATCGTTTTTGGTATATTGAATAATTTGATGGCAGTATTCGGGGGTCATCTGGGACAGATATTCTGGGGGACAGAAACGCCGCAAGAGGGTTTCCATTTGTTCATCCGTGGGTTCTTTGAGTTCGAAGGCGTGGCACACTTTCATTAAATCGCGGATTTTCTTATCGGTATAATAATTACTGATGCAGAAAATGGGATGCGCCGAGGTATTTTCCTTTTTGTGTTTTTTCATTTTTTTGTGACGGATGAGTTTCGAAAGTGCAGACAGACCGCCCTGGTCATTACGATTCATGCCGTCGATTTCGTCCATAATAATGGCGATTTGTTTGGGTTGTTTGCGGAAAAGCTGTAGGACATTGTTGGTGGAAAGGTATTGGGAGGCAATGGAATCCATGAAGGTTTTATTGCGGACATCTCCTGCGTCATAGAGTATCGGGTCATAACCCATTTTACGTACAATGGAAAGAATGAATTGTGTTTTCCCGATACCCGATGCCCCATAAAGATAGACCCCCTTTTTCTGGTCAATATCCTGGCGTATTTCCTGGAAACGGGTCAGGAAATCCGCGATTTGATTGGCGATTTCGGTGCGGCCCAAGATTTCATTGAATTCCTCGGGGGAAAGAGATTGCATTTATTATATTCGCGTGGGTGGTTATGGGTGGTTTTGGGGTAATAGAATCAAATAGTGTTTGTTTCTATTTTCGTCGAAATTTGGGGTTGGGGTTTGAGAGATTATATAGAGCCGTGTGCGAAAAGAAAAATAAAAAAATAACAAAATGTCGGAAATATTGGAAACCTTATTATCATTCGTATATGTATTTTCCTATTGGATATTTAACTGGTTTCTTTTTTTTGAATTTGGTTGGACAAAATATAATCCATTTTATTTCTTATGTTTTGCCTTGGTTGTGAATTCAATAAGTCTAGGATTGATGATTTATTTTCAAAATGACCCTTTTGTTATTTTATTATTTATAATTATTAATTTATTTATTAAAGTTCTCCCAATCTATCTATTATGGGGAACACCTTTGCAGTGGAAGGATATTCAAGCTGGGTTGATATTGTTTGGTATTTATTTACTTTTTCTGGCTTGGAATGATAAATTGGTTGGAAAAAATAATATGTATTATCAAGGATATTTAAATATAAAAAACAATCATACGAAAAATCCGCTTACCGAACTCATCCGGAAAGCTTTCAATATATAGAGACAGGAATTTTAGATTCCGAATGACCACTCCCCCTTTTTTCATTGATTTTTTTTCGTATTGGATATTCGGTTGGTTTCTTTGTTTCCAAATAGGGGCGACCAAGTATAATCCATTTAGTTGGCTATGCATTGCGTTATTTGTAGGTATAATTGCGAGTTTTTGCATGTTTTTTTTTCAAAATGATTGGTTGAATATTTCCTTATTTTTTTTGGAATATTTCATTATCAAAGTCTGTCCGATTCTCTTGTTATGGGGTTCTGTAATACGTTGGAATGATTTCCAAGCAGGTTTGTTATTATTCGTATGTATATATATTCCATATTTAGCATGGAATCGGAAATTAATCTATCCAACCAATCCCTATTATAAATCATTATATTTAATTTCAAAAAATCAACCTGCTACCTCTTTTGTGCGATTTATGCGATTTCACGTGCAGTGTCTTCTTCGTCGGTGTAATTATATTTTTGCATGACGCATTTGGGCAATAGGTGAATTCGGAAATGATTGATTTTTTTATAGCATTTATTAATGGTAACTTCGCTGATACCACTAATTTGTTTGATGTCCGTTTTGTTAATGGGTAAATGGCAGTTCACGGCGATGAAAAACACAATGCCTGCGGAGATGGCATGAGGCATATTATCCGTAATCAGGTTTTCTTTTTCGATTTTTTGGGCGATGAATTTGGATAAAATGGTTAGTTCTTGATTGATGTTTAATTTGCTGCAATAACGTTCCATAAAAGAACTGGGGGAAACGGAGAATAATTCCTCATACACTTCTTGCGGAGGAGGGGCTGTAGAATATTCTTTGGGTGGTTGTTGGTGTTGTTGGGTCTGTTGTTGGTTTTGCAGGTTTTGTTCCTGTAATTGTTGATGATGTTCCTGTTGCTGATGGGTCAGAGACCGTGCCATATGGTTGCGAATATCTTCCGCGATGGAACAGCCTTTGGCCGCGTCTTTTTTATCCATTTTGAAGATTTCCGCGATTTCGAAGGGGGTTCTGGGACAATTGAATTCGCGGCTGGCCATGTCCAAGGAAGCGGCTTTCAGGGCGGTCAATTTCACGCCACGGTGCTGTTCATGCATGGAAAATTCCCGATACCACCAACAGGCTCGGTCGATAATCGTTTTGGCAATCCCGGCCAATTGCGACATGGTGGTAATGTATTGGAAAGCGTCGTAGAGGGCTTTTTCGTTATAGGGCATGAGTTGCCAATCCATCCAGCGTTTGATTCGGCGCATTTCGGTGGAGGCATGGGAAGGCAGAGTGATTTTACAACCGATGGAGGATTCTTCGAGGAGGGGATTGATGGGGTTTCCGCAACGGGTGGGATTATTTCCATGGTTTTTCTCGTCGCTTTTGAAGAACTTCCATTCGGGGGATGGGTCGACCCATTGTTCATGATACATGACTCCACAAGTACTACATATGGGGATATTTTCATCGGACCATTGGATGACGCCTTCTTGGCATTGGGAACATAAGTCGGCTTCTTCCGTGGAAGGGTCTTCTTTTTCGGTGGTTTGAAAACGGGAGGACGAAAGGGGGAGGGAGGAAGATAAGAGGACTTTGGGTTTATTCATGGAATTCGTGGAATAAGGGGTTTTGGAATCGATTTCTAAAGTTCGGGGAGGAATATCTTGTTCGGAATCGAAGATTTTCCATAAATCCTTTTTGGTGATTTTCTGGGTTTTTCTCGTTTGCAGGGGTTCTGGGTTTTCTCCCCGTTTTTCCGCTCGTTTTTCCGTTTTCTCTTTTTTCTGGGTGGTTTTCTTTTTGGGGGGGAGTGGGGCTTGGGGGGCAGTAGAATTGGATTGGATTGGATTCATTCTATGATTTCTGTTTCTCTCTTTTTATCTCTCGGGGATAATATATTTATATTTGGATAAAGAAAGAATCAATTTTATCTGCGCAGGGGCATCAGAGAATATGGAAAAGGAGTGGAAAAAGGGGGGCGACAGAAAAA
>Ga0187844_10001785_pt1 | contig 16006 bp, 10 predicted proteins | sample SpaLakP09_SKY_50_FD_134517 | JGI IMG/M metagenome (GOLD analysis project Ga0187844, IMG submission 134517) | Oligotrophic lake water microbial communities from Sparkling Lake, Wisconsin, USA - SP09_SKY_50 | ecosystem: Environmental > Aquatic > Freshwater > Lake | place: USA: Sparkling Lake...
CATCTAACTTGCCAGCTCCGCCTAAAATGGTAATTGGTATATTAATTATTGATTGAATTTTTTTTGCGAGGTTTAAATCGTAACCCTTCATTTGTCCATCGTTGTCAATCGAATTAATAATCAACTCTCCAGCACCAGCTTTGACAACAGCCTCTACGATCTCTAGCGTCGGCGTATTAACTTTCACCTTACCATTGTGAGTGAATACATCATACCCTTGACCAAACAAACGACTCTTCACATCTAAAACAACAACGACACTTTGCCGACCAATCTCATTTGTAATCTCCGTAATTAACGACGTATTTTTGATCGCCGCTGAACTCAAAGAGATTTTTTCAACACCCAAAGAAATTATTTTTTTTGCTTGCTCAACCGTCTTTATTCCCCCGCCATAGCACAGCGGCATTCTACATTCGGCAGCTATATTCGCAATCAATTTGTAATTAGGCTCGTAACCTTCAGTAGTAGCATCTATGTCTAAAATAATTAATTCATCAGCTTCTTTTTCATTAAATATTTTGACGGCATTAATAGGATCCCCAACATACTTAGGAGTTTTGAAGGAAACGGTTTTTACTAATCCCATTTGATGAAGTAGTAAGCATGGAGTGATCCTAGGTCTTAACATTTAAAGCTCCGCAAAATTTTTCAGCAACAACAATCCGTAATGATGGCTCTTCTCAGGGTGAAACTGAACGCCATACACATTTTTTGATGCAACGGCGCATGAAAATGGTATTCCATATTTTGAAGTAGCAATGCAAGCGTCACTTACTTTACAAGTAAAAAAAAATGAGTGTAAAAAATAGAATTTTGCGCTTTCCTCCAACCCCTTAAATAAAGGATTATCTTGAACAGGGGTTACGTCATTCCATCCCATATGAGGCAATGGTAGATTAAACTCTGACTGAGCATTACGAAAATACCTAATTTCACCTGGAATAAAACCTAGACCAGCAAGTTCCCCTTCATCTGACTTATTGGACAAAATTTGCATACCAACACAAACTCCCAATAGGGGCGTATCGCCGTTATCAACAATTCGCTCCAATTTCCCGCGCATTCCTGACGAGTTAAGCAATTTCATTGCATGATCGAATGCACCTACTCCGGGTAATATAATTTTGCTAGCGCCATCCAAATCAGTCGCAACCTTAGCAACCGAACACGGCACGTTGAGCCGTTTATAAACATTTACAAACGCATTCACATTACCTAAACCGTAGTCAATAATTTTGATCATCGAATAATCGCTTTCTGAATACCCAATAAACGCAAAACTTTTGTTCCAAGTTCTATCAGCGGCATCGCCGATTTGTAGTCTTTGTAGCTTTTGTTTTTACCTTTTTCTAGCGCTTTTAGCTCTTCTACCGACAAACCAAGCTTGGTTGCTATATACTCGAAGTCTTGCGCAACAGTTTCGGGATCGCACGCTTTAATTGCTATTTTTTCTAACGCTTCTTGACGACTTAATTGCCCTGTCAGTATCAAGCTAGAAAAGTGAGCCCTACGCTTATCGAAACCAAACTTAGTCGGAAGCCAATAACCTTCATAAAAGCGTGTAAACCTTGATTCATGGTGCTTATGAGCATATTTCTGCCAAGCAAATTTATCCACCAACTCCTGCATTGCATCTTCCTTGATAAAAGGCACGCAATCGAGAGGCTTTATAACTCTGACTCCCTTTACATAGCGGTAAAATAACTTGTACGTAAAAATATCGCACAGTGGAAATGTTTTTAGCTTGCGCGAACCAAATTTCTTATGAATATCTTTTAACTGCCTTAAATCAGACGCATGATAATGCCACTGCAACGGCTCACGAACACACTCGGTCGAATAGTTTGCACCGGTTAATATGTATTTGAATCCATTCTTTGCTGCGAAGTTATACATTGACGCAAAAAAAGCGTGATCCTGCGGCGTATCGATGTGGGGAACTTGTGCGCGAAAAAAAGCTAGTTGCAAATCTTGCATTTCAAGCCAATTAATTACCTCAGTATGCAAATCAAAGCCAAGACCATCAACTAATTTTTCTATGTTATTTACAGCCTGTTGCGAATTCCAGCCAGCGTCAACATGGAACAAGAGTGGCCTTAGACCGTATTGCTTAGCCAAGTACGCGACATACGAACTGTCGACACCACCACTTATCCCAATAAGACAGTCATGATCACGGTCTTTTCCGTCGCTCTTAATTTTCTCTACTATTTCACTAAGATATTTCTGCCCTATATCATCAGGATGCCAATTAGGAACAATTGTCGTATGAAAATTATTACAATAATCGCACCAGCCACGCTCATCAAAGTAAATATTTGAATCAGACGTATCCATAATGCAGTTTGTACAAATTTGGTATGATCTCATGCTTTAATTTTAAATTTTTGGTTGGATTGAAGTCCAAAGTCAATCTGACAATTCAGCACAAAATTGCGAATTCCGCGATCATCACATGTGACAAGATTCATCAGTAGGACATTTTTCGTAGTTTTTCTCAAATTTTCTAAAATTTTCAGATTTGGAAAATCTCCACTACTTTAGTAGTAAATCCTCAACATTATTAACGGTTAAGGCTACACCAGCTCCGTATTCACACGAAACCTCAACTCCTCCCTTCTCTCAACTTCAGCAGCCCCCAAGACCACAAAAAAACCTAAAACTTGCCACAAAACAACTAACTTGGTAACATACAGTCTCTGCTGAGTTGAATCGCTATAAAACAAAGAGTAAAACTAAAGAAAAACTAATACTAGGCTCAAAATACAATAACAGCATGCAACTAAGTTAACTTTAATATCACAAAAGACTTCTTGTCTAGATGTTCTTTTTAATTTTAAACTCAGCAACATACAGAATATGCGCCGAAGATCTTAAAGAGTCACGCGTTTTTATTATTTTTTTTACACAATAAATACTTACTCATACGCGGCGATCAGCAGCATCTCTAACCCCGAAATTTCTCCGCGCGCGCCGACATTTCCACCCTTCAAAAATTATTTGACTGCGATGTATTTTTGTCGCATCCATAGCAATCGACTGCTAAGATTTATTAAATAACTTTAAAGGTACATTCCAATCCGCATAGGACAATCTGATTAATTTCGCACGCATTCATACCACAATGATCGATAGTCTCGTCTAAATTTGAACAACTGATTCAAGTTATACAAGTTTAAATAGTTCAATTTTAACATCGATTTAAGCTAACACCAAGCAACTACTGGGTCAGTTTCTTGTTAAGTTGACTTTTACCCTACGTAAAATTAAGCCCTCCACAACTAGAAGTCTTCGGTTGAACTTATATGCAAAAGGAGAACAGAAAGGCATAAGCGCAGATTTACAGAGACACAGATCATTGGAATATAAAAAACGATCGAAGCCGATAGATCGGTCCAAGATTTTTGTGGGAACCATAGCACTTCTGGTGCGACCTATTGCCAATAGAAATTAAGTATGCCAGCATTGAATCAGCTGACGTAAAGCGCACCGAAGACCTAGCGGAAGAAAATCACCATCTCAAAATGTGGATTACTGATTTACCGTTGGAGAACAATACGCTAAAAGAGACAATCAGTTTAGAGTGATGCCCCGACCGAGAGACGGGATGTCGTCAAATAACTGTAAGAATTTTGTAGACATATCCCAATCAGCGCCGGGTATAGTTAGAATTTTGAGATTAATGAAATAATCGGGATTCAACAGGTGTCATCCAGTTGGGTGAATCATGTGGATATTACTCATCGTAATCGTTCATCCACATTTCTGTTCTTTCTGTAAACTCCTGCTAGTTCTTAAAAACATACATATTTAACAACCTTTGGAGGTAGCTGAGGTGAGGCGTTCAATACAACCATTTCCATAGGTCTACCTGGCTCGATAAACTCAATCAGCTAACGTTGCTGAAATAAATTCAGTTCCATTATCCACTATGATCTGCGCCGAAAAACTATGTCGGGCGGCGATACGCTCTAGCACGCGTAGTACACGTGCCGCAGGTGAGTTCAGATCCACTTCAATCGACAATAATTCCCGATTAAAATCTTCGGGGACATTAAACGTACAAAGCGCATGCTACACCCTAATGAATCACTCATAAAATCAATGATCAGGCCCTTCTTGACTTTTACCGGTAATACCAATGGTTTCTGGTCTTTTGTTGGAAGTCGCTTTTTACCAATGGGTCGCCAGTTCATCTTTAGTCCAAAATAAACGCGGAAAACTCTCCTATGACAATACTTGCAAAATCCCCGTTTCAGAAAACGCTCTGTTAATTTCTGCAAAGCTGCAATGATATCGTCATCAGGAATCACCTTTTAAATTACCGGTGCGAATAGGTCACTTGAGAGAGATTACATTCCACACAAACATCTCTGACAAATCTACTAGCTGCAATCGCTGTTAACATTCCTATGATCTGCGTCTCTATTAATCTGCTCTTACGTTTTGCTGTTCTCCTTTGGCATATCTGTTTGCCTCAATAAATCTCCTTATATACGGTTTGATTTTATGAGTCGGTTACAATCAAACACCGATGAAGAAGATTTAAGTATATTTAACCTTTCGCTCAGAAACACTCCGGTGAATAATAGCCCAAAAAACCAAACCAATAATAGATTCCGGCCGCACTAGCGAGGACTCAGAAAAACTAAAAGACCAGAACGATACGATTAAAGCAAAAGACCTTATATTTTGGCTCCTTAATGCACCAAGCATTGTTTGAATCACTAATGCCATAACGATACACGAGAAAACGACACCAACAGATCCCAGCATCAAAGTAAAGGAATTATCAATCGTATACTTCAACGGATCAGGACTAACACCACCTATCAATAAGTCTAAAATTGATAAAGAATCTAAAAATTGCGAAGAAAACAACAATCTATTACTGAACAGTACATCAATCAATGAGAAGTTATGGACGATATATCCAGAAAAAAGGGTCAGAACAAAAGGAACAATAATCGACAACACTGACATCAACTTAAAGGTTCGAAACGCCCCCCATTTGCTCCCTGAATATAATGCAAGAAAGTAAACACATATAGAGACGATAATAGTTCGATTGTCAGATCCTTGTGCTACAAAGTATGTCATGTAAAGGAAGATCAAACTATAAAAGATATTGGTCTTTTTTGAGTTATAAAAATATAATATAACCACAGCATAAACCAATGCAGGAAATGCATTACCGTTGGCATAACCAAATGTTGCTCTCTCTCTATCGCCTACCACTTCGATTTCGTTACTTATGATGCCAACTGAGAGAAGAGCAAACGTTAATAACGCACCGAAAAAAAGTAACTGGAAACTATACAGATTTACTTTCTCAACACTTATTCCTCTAGTACACACTATAAATAATAAAATAAAAAGTAAATTTATCGCCATGTAATTAGAGGGAAATCCGATTAACATGCTTATCGTAATAAGAAGGAAAAGAAGCCCCTCAAAATGAGTGAAGGTTGGTTTTTTAATAAAAGAAAAAATGAGTAAGAGAACAATAATTATTCTGCAAACTAGAAGCGGAATAGTTCCAAACAGAAAAAGATTAATATTTAAATAATTAATCATCATTAGAGCTACAGCAACGTAAGTTGCTAAGTCGTAAACCTCAAAGGGATTATTTTTTGTTTGCATTTTGCAAAAAAATTTGCCAATTAAATTTAATAGAAAAATACTGTTTATGATTGCTTCTGAAAAAAAACGTTCTCGATGTTGATATACTGCTCGGTACTTGATCCATGGTGAAGAACTGAGACATTTTTAAATATTTTCGAAGCGTCAAGAATTATAATTTCCGCGGGTATTCCGGCTGGGGCTAGCAGCCCCATTGACAAGTTCAAGAGATTTTCAAAGTCTTTAATATGTGGATGAGGTTTTATTATTAATGTCGCGTTGTTTGATTTTAGATTTTCTATTAAATCTAAATCAATACTCCAACTTGTTAAATAAATTACACAATCGTCTGATTTTTTTTTCTCAATTACTCTTTCGCGAAACTGATCTGCATCAAAAATCGCATCAAAAATATCTTTTTTATTCTCTAATAATTCAGATAATCGGGTTTGAATTAACTTTATCTCCCCTGGTATCTTATTTAAGTATTTGTCAGGATGGTATATATAGAGCTCTTTTGACATCCAATTGGCGCCGAAATATACACCACACCCCAGAAACTGTAGGAATTTTTTTTTAAATCCGCTATACAAGTCACTCCGGTAAGTACCGACCCCTTCCTCGTAAACACAAAAAAAAACATTTCGAAATTTAAAAAAAATTGAAATGAATTCCAGATACTTTTTAAATCCAACATCAGAATCTACAAAAATCTTTTTGTAGCTTTGAGAATGAAAATGTCTGTAAGCCTCATTTTCATGTTTAAAATACATAACGGTGCAGTTTTTTTGAACATAGAGAATTAAATTTCGACATACATTAAACGCATTTTCAAATGAATCTACGACTAGAATTTTATGTTTTTGAGTCGAGGGAAATTGCTCTAACAAAGCCATCACCGTCATCAACTGCAATGGTTTAGTGACTATATAGGCATACTCTTCGTTACACTTCTTCAAAAATACTCTCCAATTTTCTTTACTTAGGATAGCTTAAAGCGAGGCCTAAATTTACTTTATTCTTATGTTCGTTCTTGGCAGGATCTCGGACTTTAATAATTTCGTGAGCAGCTCGCAAAGAGTAGACTTTCACGAAACATTTCTACTCATATTCTCGTATCTTCAGCGATACCGAATTATTGCTTTGCATGTTCAAATCATGGTCAAATGAATTACCATACCTCATCACCAATAATATTTATTCTAATATCCTAATCTAACTATATCTTATATTTCCCCCAGATATACTCTGGAACGTTTTACGTTTAACTTAGAATTAATACCTAATCAAAGTCGCGACAAGAGCAAAACATTTAGCTAGCCACCAAAGCACATAAAAATTAAAAATTATTTATGTCAAATCTCCTTGATCCTATAAGGTAAATTTTTTAAACGCTTCAAACATTATTTCCGCCCTTGTCCAATCTTCGTTAGTATCGATATCCTGTACTTGGTAAGATGGCAACACGATTGGAATAGATTTTTCTGAAAAAATAAGACTTTTATTTGTCCAAGCGTTACTCCTACCCCAGTAAAACTGACCCGCATCATGAAAAGACTCCTCAAGATCTTGCGATCTCGTAAAAAAATGGTCTGGCTGAAACATTTCTAAGCGTCCAGTGTCTTTTATTTTTAACGCACGCTGGATAGGAGAGGGGTACCTCGTCACAGTAAAAACATAGTCAGCATCGGAATTAATCAATTTATCAAGCCCTATGCGTAAATTTTCTGGTACTAGAAATGGTGCAGTTGCATAAATACAGCAAACATAATTAGGTATAACATTCAATCTATTGAGAGCTTCTATAGCATCGCTAATGACCGGCGTTGTACCAGTATTATCGTCGGCGAGGTGGGTCGGACGTAAGAAAGGAATTTGTGCGCCAGCATTTTGAGCAATGTCCGCGATTTCCTTATCGTCAGTAGAAACAATTACGTGGTCAAAACATTTACTAGCAATCGCCGCCTCAATCGACCACACAATCATTGGTTTGCCGTGAAATAATTTTATATTTTTCCGAGGTATTCTTTTACTCCCGCCTCTGGCCGGTATAACTGCAACTTTCATAAACCTAGTGCATCGGAGAGCGCACAAACAACTTCATCTTGCTGTGCAAATGTTAATGTAGGGTACATCGGGATGCTAATTGCTTCTTTGTAAAATTGCTCAGCATTTGGATAATCTCCAGTTTTAAAACCGAACTGCTGATAATAAGGCTGTGTATGAACTGGAATATAGTGAAGGTTAACCATGATATTGAGTTCGCGCATCCGTTCAAAAACTTCCAAGTGGGTTTTATTGATCTGATCGAGCTTTAAACGAACAACATACAGATGAAAAGCAGAGTAACTGTCTTTATCTTGCCAAGGCAGTGTCAGAGGAAGATCTACAAGTAACTTAGAGTACCGGTCTGCAATTTCATGTCGACGAGCAACATATTCTTTAAGCCGAGTAATCTGCGACGCACCAAGAGCTCCCTGAAGGTCAGTCATTCGATAATTGTAACCGAGCGCGACTTGCTGATAATACCAAGGTCCATCCATAGGTTTAGTCATCAATTTAGAATCACGAGTAATGCCATGACTGCGTAATAGCCCTATTTTTGTGGCTAATTCATCATCATTTGTGACGGCCATTCCACCTTCTGCAGTTGTTATAATTTTTACAGGATGAAAACTAAATACGGTTATGTCGCTATACTTACAGTTGCCAATAGGTTCGTCTGCGTATAAACCCCCTATTGCGTGAGAGGCGTCTTCAATAATTTTGAAGCCAAACCGCTTCGAAAGAAGATGTATTGCACGCATATCACATGATTGACCGCACAAGTGAACGGGAATAACGATTTTTGGGAGTTTGCCGGCAATTTCAGCAGCAATTAGCTTTTGCTCTAATAAAATAGGACAAATGTTATAAGTTTTCGGATCAATATCTACAAAGTCAATAGTTGCTCCGCAGTACAATGCACAATTGGCAGAAGCTACAAACGTGTTTGGCGAAGTCCACAAAAAGTCTCCGACACCTAATCCCAAAGCTAAACAAGATATGTGTAAAGCAGATGTCGCGCTATTGACTGCAATTGCGTATCTAACATTACAATGTTCCATCACCGCCTGTTCGAATTTAGGAACGGCGGGACCTTGTGTTAAATGAATGGAATGTAGGACATTAACCACCGCGTCAATGTCCTGTTGGGTTATGTCTTGCCTGCCATATGGAATCATAAAATGATACCTCTCTAAAATATTTAGTCTAACAAATTTTTTTTGCAAATAAATCAATGTAATTTTTTGGTGAGAATGCAAGCAAAGCGAATGATTTCAAGATAAATAAAAAAAGAAAAGTGAAACAAACGCTTATCGGAACTGCCTGCACAGGTAAAAATCTAGACACTATAAATGTTACCAAAACAAAAAAAATAAAACTTGCAAAATGGCTAAATATTATCGCTTTATCTCGCCCCTGTGCATATAGCGCATAGTGTGGGACTAAACTGAAAGCATTCAGAACCATCGCCATCAACAACCAAGGAAACATTTTTATCTGAGCAAGATAAATTGGATTACTTAAAAGTTTAAGCAAATAAGGAAGCGTTATAACAGCAACGATTGAGAACATGAAGCAGCTACATAATGTCTGAATACATAGCTTTCTAAATGTTAATCGAAATGAGTGGGAGTCATTAGATTGATACGCGCGTATCAATAATGGATAAGAAAACGAGAAGACACCTGCGTCAAGAAATGCTAAAAGCGTACTACTGATTCCTACAAATAGAACATAAGAACCGACAATCTCTAGAGGTGCCAGTGAATTTAACCAGTACCGATCTATAGTAAAAACTGCTTGAAGCGCTAAGGTAGACATTACGAATGGGACACAAACCTTTAAACCACTAAATATCCAAGGCCAATCAACTGTCGAATTCCACCCACCTATCTTTAAATTCTTTAATTTTACGTATGAGAGTGTTATGGCAAAAGCACCTGAAATTCCCCATGCTGCGAAAATATAATTTAACGTCCGAGTTGTAGGCAATAGTATCATTAATAGCACTATACAAATTGCCCAAATTCCCTGCCTTACGAAAAGTATAACGCTAGCCATTAATTGCTCTGATATCGCCACGAGCAACCGACCCGATTCTTGATTTACGTGCTCCATTACAAGCAATAGAAAGTACCAGCCGAACAATTCTATAGGTAGTATTTCTTTTATAAATAAGAAAGATAGTAATGGAAAAAAAATTAAATAAAGAGCAAGTGCGAGCGCGATTTGATTTTTTAAAATCCCCCCCCATGCCACTTTATCTTTCTTTAATAATTCTCTGGTTGTGTACGTGTAAAAGTCGAGCCCAACGAGATATAACGCATAACCTATTGTTGCGGTGAACAAACCATAAATGCCTAATTGCGAGGGACCTAACAACCTAGCAAGAAAAAAAATAAAAAGAAACCGACTGGCTAGTGTAAGGATACGAAGAGCTACTGCAATAAGTTTAACGTTACTTGAGAGAATCATTATTGCCTAGTCAGGAGATTATCGAAAATCAAATTCAATGCACCATCTTGGGTTAAGTTTGTAGCGATGGATGAACCGACAAATTATTTTTTAACATGCTTAAATTTATGCAAATAAAATTATAATTCATTTATCATTTCACATAATTATTAAATTACTAAAAATAGGGGGAAGTGGTGAGAATTCTTTTTGTTGATGTAGTGTACGGATCTTCAAGCACTGGCAAAATTGTAAAAGATTTATCTGACGCCTTTGAGGCTAAGGGACATACTACTTTTACAGCCTTTGGACGAGGTAATGATTTAATCGACTTGAAATCACAAAAAATATCCTCTGATTTAGAAGTTTATACTCATGCAGCATTGACAAGAATTACTGGTTTAACTGGATATTTCTCACCATTTTCTACGCAAAAATTAATAAATTTGATCGAGACATTTAAACCAGACATTGTTCACTTACATGAAATTCACGGCTATTTCTTGAATATCAATCAACTTTGTGAATTTCTAAAGTTGAAAAAAATTCGAACTTTATGGACATTCCACAGCGAGTTCATGTACACCGGGAAGTGTGGGCATGCATTTGAGTGTAATAAATGGCAAACTGAATGTATGCAATGTCCACAGGTACACGAGTATCCGTCAAGTATTCTTTTTGATTTTACGAAAAAGATGTTCAATGATAAGAAAAGCATGTTTAAAGACTTCGAACACTTGCGTATTACCACTCCATCAAAATGGCTCGCAGATCGTGTCAAAGATTCATTCCTCGGAGAGAGAAAAATTAAAGTCATACACAACGGGATTGACACAGAGAGAGTTTTTTTCCGTCGAGATACAGGTACATTGAAGAAGTCTTTGGGAATTACGAGCAAATATATTGTCGTGTCAATAGGACCTGATTTAATGTCAGATCAGAAAGGAGGAAAGCATACATTAAAAATCGCCGAATTAATGAAAAATGAAGACGTAACTTTTGTTATGGTTGGCGTAAACAAGCCGCAAGAAATTGACGCACCTAATATAATTTCAATCGGAAAAATATATGACCAAAACGAACTGGCCAAGTACTTTTCTTTAGGTAATATATTTTTACTAACAAGCAAAAAAGAAACTTTTTCTTTGGTGTGCGCAGAGAGCTTAGCTTGTGGAGTTCCAGTAGTCGGATTTAATGCAGGCGCACCGGTGGAGGTAGCTCCTGATGGTTATGGGAAATTTGTGGAATATGGAAATGTAGACAAAGTAGCTAAAATACTCATAAATTCTTTAAAGCAACCCGACCTCTTTAAATCATCGAACGACTGCATACAATATGCGAGAGATAATTTTTCAAACTCAATAATGGTAAATAATTATGAGGAAGTTTATTCTGACATGCTTAAATCTTAAATTTAATTCAACTTTAACGTAAGCGTCTGACACTACCATGTGTTCAAGCAGAGAATTTGCTGTTAATTGCGTAGCGGTAGCAGTCCACCGATGCTGCTGCTCGGGCAAATGGATAGTTTTTCTAAGGTATCGTTCAACCATGCGTACGGTTCAATGTCGTTGACTTTCGCAACAGCTAATAGCGCTTGAATACCAACAGCGCTTTTACCAGCACGTTCAGAACCATTGAACAGCCATTTCTTTTAGCCAAGAGCAGTTGGCCTTATCGCATTCTCAACCGGATGGTTATCGATAGGCAGGTGCCAATATTGGCATAACGTGTGAATGCTGGCCAGCGTTTTAAACTGGTATCGATCGCCTTCGGCAGCGCACTTCCTTCCGCGCTGCTTTTGCGTGGTTGGAGTAGCCACAGATATATGGCATCCAGGCGAGGCTTGGCATGCTCCGCTCGCCACCACTGTATTGCTTCGATCGAATAGTCTTGTGCTTCACTTTCTATCCGGTATAACTAAGTAATCCGTTGAAATGCTTCTTCAGCGACATGGGGTTGAGTCGCGGTATGTAAATCGAAGAACGTACGTCGTTCATGGGCCAGGTATGCCAATTCGGGAATACCGTTCTTGAATGAATGTTTGCATCCACCGTACTAATCCACTACGAGATAACCTTGCCAATCGGCAAGGAAGTTTTGTGTGTGCGCTCCGCTACGATTTTAGCTGCATCGGGTTTTAAGTAGTTGCTACGGTACGGCCACAGATAAGCACGCTTCGTTTTGCCTTTACCCGGGTCAAGTTGTGGTACAGGTGTTTCATTGACAGTTAAGACAGTGCGTTGTTTCAGTATTTCTATGAGTCGATTAGCTAATCGTTGCAGTGCGACGCCGATACAACCTATCCATTATGCAAGCGTTGATCCGGAGATTGTGACAGCAGACGGCAGGCATATTGTGGCCGGATATGTCGTTGTACAAAGAACCGCGCTGATTCAACGTCAAGCTACTCGGTAATATTCCCGCCGATCTTGTGCCGATCAGACATGCCAATATGCGGGTGCTGATTATCGTGGCCTGTCAACGCCTTTGATGAGCCAATCCCATTGGTCTTGTGTCATTACCCAGCAATACTCGTCTGCACGAGGCCAGACAAACGTACCACGGCGTAAGCAGCACTGATAACACCATACGCCAATACTATCCCAGATGAGTAGCTTCAAGCGTGTTGTATAGCGATTGCTAAATGCATAGGCGGCGACATCGTAAAGCATCCTACCTAGACTAGTTTGTATCCATTGCGACTAGCTCTTCATGCTTCGACTCATGTCCACGCGTTCGATGACGCAAAAACTCTGACCGGGTACCATCATACTAATTGAGTGATTGACCAAGCTGGGTGGTCTGCATATCAATAGGTATTGAGAGTTGCCATCCAGAGCTATGGCGTAACATCGTGGGCGTCAAATTTGAATCGACTGATGGGCTGAGTTGAAAACAATCAGTAAAGTCGTTCGATTCGTGCGCCGAAGAAGGTACATATCCATGTAAAATCCAGCTATGAATATCGAGTGATTTAATTGATGCTCACGACAATACGCCACTTGCGATAGCCCTGAGCCTTCCCAGGCGGTGGCATGTTGCAACCATTGCGCGCGACTGAGGGTAGATTTGATTCTTGATATGCTTGCTATACAAAGTGATCAGGTTTGAAGAGTGCATGAAATTATGGAAGGGTTACATTCACAGGTGGGCGGGTTGAACGGTTACCCGTAAATAACTGTATAAAAGTAACAAGCTATGTCGGGTTTAAAATGCTCAAGAATGAAGCCATTCGTAAAGTTAACCGTTACACAATAAGACAGCGAAAAAGACTGTTAAGTGTATTAGTTATACCATGTAACTCAAATACACTCTTCGACAGGCCGAATACTGTAACTAAGTTAACAACCAGAAGCAGATTGATATCTAATTGGCACCTAAATCACATACCTATCAAATTACGCACAGCACGGATATTTCAACTTCAAGCGAAGTCACTATTTATTTTTTGAGACTGCGATTAGGTCGTTTTTGAACATTACATTCGAATGATTTGCTACCTGAACTAACTCGTTTTGCAACTCAGAAGGTAAAGAAGACCAACGCCGAATCGCCAAATAGAAAATTGGTTTTTGCGTACTAGGATCACTCGCTCCAAAATTCATTGCAGTATTTATTAGCAGGTCGATACTTGAATAATCTTCCGAATCCAAATAATAGGATACTAACGCTAAGTTGGCCCAATTTGCAGAGGACATTGGACGTGTAAACAATGCTTGGTGATAATTCTCACTTGCCTGCTGGAGACATGGTTTTGCTATCCAATTAATTTTTAGGTTGTTAGCACCACAGACTGCATATAAATAACCCTGATCTTGGTAGTACTCAGTTGCATCTGGAGCAAATTCACTCGCAAGCAGGAGCTCTCTCAGCATTACTACCCTATCAGCGCTGCTGATAGGCTTACCGTCTGCCATCCGTGAGACCAAGTTAGCCCGTAGTTCTAGCGTTAGAGCATCCGCAACACCCGCGAACACGCAATAAGACGTGCTAGCAGCCATTACAGAGGACACAAGAGCCAGTATGAAAGCGCTAACCGATTTTTTTACGATGCTCATATGCAACAATCTAGGCCGAGAATACGCGCTGGTCGTGTTTCGACCATTCGTAAAGCCATTCGAGCCCCCAAAACTTGCGCAACAGCATCACGACCTTGAGCTAAGTCTGGTGGACGATGCTCCAAGTTATGAGAGTCAGTAGCAACAATCCACGCTAACTCTTTCTCCAACAGTTCCGTTGCAACCTTTTGAGCTACTTTACCGAAGGATCCAGTCAAAGAGCCAGCAGTCAATTGCAACCAACATCCCATATCGACGAAAGGTCTTATCCGCTCAGAGTCACTCATAACATGTTTGTTACGTTCAGGGTGTGCAATTATCGGACGTATCTTCATGCTAAGTAGTTTACTTACAAATTTCTCGCTGCCAACTGGGACTGTATCATGCGGAAATTCCAACAAAACGACCTTATATCCGTCAACCACACCAATAAAAGGAATTTCGTCTTGTTCAAATAAATCTAACGATTCAGCCGAAACCCGCACCTCACCTGCTAAAAAAAGCCTCAAAGGAATTTCTTGATTTTTAACCAATTCCTGAAAACGTATAAATGTATGCAGCAATCGAGTTTTAGAATTTGCGTAGCGCCTAGGGTGAATGTGTGGTGTTAACGCAGCAGCAGTGATCCCATTTGCTACAGCTGCTCTCACCAACTTGAGAGCCTCTTCAGTTTCTATTGGACCATCGTCTACGCCCGGCAAATAATGACAATGTAAATCAATCATGATTTATATTTTTTCTTTTTCGTTACCATAATTATCACCGTATCCATATTTGTCGTAACCGTACTTACCATAACCCGAGTACTCACCGTAATATTTTTCAGCTTTCTTAAAATCTAGGTGATTTAAAACTACCCCTAGAATTTTACCTTCGGATCGACGGAGCCGCATCAGACCTTTACGCGCTAACTGGAACGGAGTTTCAAGTGCCTTGACAACGTATATTACACCTGTTGCCATTTTAGATAATACAAGTGCATCACTTACTAACTCAACTGGGGGAGAATCGATGATGACAATTTCATATATTCTAGAAAGCTCCGCTATCGTTTCTTTAAAACGTTGAGACAAAATAATTTCTAGAGGGTTTGGTACGTTTGTTCCCGCAGTAATAACATGTAAATCACTACCCTTTATTGCCTGAAGTACTGCACTTAAAGGCGAGGTTCCTGCAACCAAATCTGACAAACCCAAGTGATTTGGCTCTAAATCTAGTCCCTTCGCTACAGCGGGACGACGCATATCAGCATCAATAAGTAGTGTTTTTTTTGTATGCGAGTGAGCCACAGCCAAGTTGATCGAAAAGGTGGTTTTACCTTCACCTGGTACGCTTGAGGTGATCAATAAAACACGATTAGTCAAATCAATAGAAGACAGCAACACTCCTGTTCTAGCAGTTCGGATAGATTCGGCGTACAGAGACTTTGGGTCCTCCAAAAACATATGGGCAATCGATGACCGATTAGCATCTTTCTTTGCCAATAATGGTAGTGAAGCTAGCAACGGGTGCTTTAACTTTGCCTCAACGTCTGTTGTACTTTTCAATGTATTATCAAGAAGATCAATTAGTAATGAGGCAGCAATCGCTATCAATATACCAAGCAAAAATCCAATGGAAACGATAAGAACTTTTTGGGGTTTCACCGGTAAATTTGAAGGGATTGCCGGATCAACAACTCTTCCTATTGGATTTTGCAAATCGCCTGAGACGTTTGTTTCTTTCGCTCTTTTTAAAAATAAATCGTAAATTTGTTTGTTTGACTCAACTTCTCTCTCCAGTAAATTGAGCTGAAACTCTTTTTTATTGATATTTTGTAC
>Ga0187844_10001787_pt1 | contig 16002 bp, 10 predicted proteins | sample SpaLakP09_SKY_50_FD_134517 | JGI IMG/M metagenome (GOLD analysis project Ga0187844, IMG submission 134517) | Oligotrophic lake water microbial communities from Sparkling Lake, Wisconsin, USA - SP09_SKY_50 | ecosystem: Environmental > Aquatic > Freshwater > Lake | place: USA: Sparkling Lake...
ATTCACGTGTGCACATATGCTGCCCTTCAAACGTGCATCGCTCCCGGCATCGCTACAAAGAGAAAACTCTGGCTGGTAATTGTTACCGTCTTGTCCTGAAATCACCGCAGCAAAACAACTGTCGTTGAAGAAGGCATTGCACAGAAATAATATGAGCAGAAAACGCATTTTTTCCCTTGATGAAATCCATGACATACAAAAAAATGCCAGCATATCCACAGCAGGCACGAAGCTGTGGGGTGACGCGCCAGACTGAGAAAATAAGGGTGTGAAATGAGGATATGCGCACATCAAACCTGCTAGCTGCGGACGAACAAAAACAAAAAAAGCTCCTCCGTTTCCGGAGGAGCTGATTCTGGTGCAGCTTACAGATAATGGGTTTTAGTTAGCCAGTGTCATCAAGCTGGCATTGCCACCCGCAGCCGTGGTATTCACACACAGCGCACGTTCAGCCATCAAACGCCACAAAGGTATTTCTGCATGGTCATGGGTTTCGACGACAGAGACGATGGCTTCATCCAGACCGGCAAACAAGAGTTTGTAATGTGACAGCAAACCGCCTTCCACCAGGGCCAGCTGGGCACCACAGTCTTCTGCTTCAGCAGTAATCAGCAGCTTGCTGACCTCGGCTGGCAAACCGACAGGCAGGATAGCCATGGTTTGTGCAGGCAACACTGGCAGGTTACCAGTGGCCAGCGTTGCGGCCAGTTGATTGACGAGGCAATTGACCGTGGTCGCCGCACAGAAGATACGTCCACGTGGGGCAAAAGACAGTGTATTGCGTTCGCCTGTCGGGCCAGGCAAGACCTGGGTCACTTTATAAGGGCTGTTGTGGGCATAGTGTTCACCCAGCTCGGCGATTTTTTGATGACCTTGTTTTTGTGCCCATACCAGCAAGGCTTCGAGGGCTGGTGGTGACTGGCGTTCATACACGGTATGCCCACCCAGGCCAGTCACAGGCGTGCGTTGCAGGCGTTTCAGGTACAGCGGGCCACCAGCTTTGGGGCCGGTACCGGATTTGCCTTCACCGCCAAAGGGCTGCACACCTACGACTGCACCTACAATATTGCGGTTCACATAGATATTGCCGACATGGGCGCGGGAGATGATGAAGTCGATGGTTTCATCGATGCGGGTATGGATGCCCAGCGTCAGGCCAAAACCGGTGCCATTGATTTGGTCTATCAATGCTGGCAAGTCGCTGCGCTTGTAGCGCAAGACATGCAGTACCGGGCCGAATACTTCTTTTTTCAGGTCGGCCAGGTTGGCAATTTCCATGACAGTAGGTGCAACAAAAGTACCGGCACGGCAAGTAGTTGCCAGGTCCAGTGTATAGAAGGACTTGGCCTTGCTGCGCATGCCATTGATATGGTTCATCAAATTGTTTTGTGCTTCAGCATCGATGACAGGACCAATATCGATGGCCAGGCGGTCTGGCTGGCCTATGCGCAATTCCTGCATGGCACCGTGCAGCATTTCTATGGTCTTGTCGGCGATATCTTCTTGCAGGCAGAGTACGCGCAGTGCCGAGCAACGCTGGCCGGCACTGTCAAAAGCGGAAGACAATACATCATTGACGACTTGCTCAGGCAGGGCACTGCTGTCAACGATCATGGCATTCTGGCCACCGGTTTCTGCAATCAGCGGGATATCGATGCCTTCCGCCACAGCGCGTTTTGCCAGTGTGCGGTTGATGATTTGAGCGACTTCGGTAGAGCCAGTAAAGATCACACCCTTGACGCGGTGATCTGCTACCAGTTGTGCACCAACGACTTCACCTGTACCTGGCAAGAATTGCAGGGCACCACGTGGCACACCTGCTTCATGCATCAGTTGTATGGCGCGATAAGCGATCAGCGGGGTTTGCTCTGCTGGCTTTGCCAGCACCACATTACCTGCGGCAAGCGCAGCACTGACTTCACCAATGAAGATGGCCAGTGGGAAATTCCATGGGCTGATACAGACGACAGGACCCAGCGCCTGGATATTTGCCTGGCTCTCTACCTGGGCGGCGTAATAACGCAAAAAGTCTACGGCTTCGCGCACTTCTGCCAAGGCATTCGGCAGTGATTTACCAGCTTCACGTATTGCCAGCGCCATGAAATCCAGGGTTTGCGCTTCCAGCAAATCAGCGGCTTTTTTCAGGGAAGCAGCACGTTCTACTGGCGCTGTGGTTTGCCAGTCCATCGCATATTGTTCTGCCGCATGCAGGGCGGTTTGCACGTCCTGGGTATCGGCTTCTATGACTTCACCGACGATATCGAGCTGATTTGCCGGGTTATTCACAGGACGTGTTTGCGTTGCAGATACCTGGCCATGCAGGATAGGCCCGGCTATCAAACTTTGCTGGCTGCTCTCGGCAAAGTGAGCACTGATTTTTTGCAATTCCAGCTCATTTGAAAAATCCAGGCCAGCAGAATTTTTTCTTTCCTTGCCAAACAAATCCTTGGGCAAGGCAATGGCTGCATGCGGTGCACCACCTAGTTCGCGCGAGACCGCGATAGGGTCGGCCAGCATGGATTCTATGGACACATTTTCATCAACGATCTGGTTGACGAAGGAGGAGTTCGCACCATTTTCCAGCAGGCGGCGTACCAGGTAAGCCAGCAAGGTCTGGTGTGAACCTACCGGGGCGTAGATGCGGCAAGGCTTGTCCAGCTTGTCTTTACCTACCACCTGGTCATACAAGGTCTCGCCCATGCCGTGCAGGCACTGGAATTCATAATCAGTGATACCGGCTTTTTGTGCCCAGGTATAAATGGTGGATAAGGTCAGGGCGTTATGCGTGGCAAACTGTGGATAAATCACATCCGTCGCGGCCAGCAGTTTTTGTGCACAAGTCAGGTAAGACAAATCGGTGTAGACCTTGCGGGTGTAGACCGGGAAGCCACTCATGCCATCGACTTGAGAACGCTTGATTTCTGCATCCCAGTATGCGCCCTTGACCAAGCGTATCATGAACTTGCTGCCACTGCGGCGCGCCAGGTCAACCAGGTAGTCGATCACAAACGGGCAACGCTTTTGGTAGCCTTGGACGACAAAACCTATGCCTTCAAAACCTTTGAGGTCGGCATCAAAGGCCAGTGCTTCCATCAGGTCCAGCGACAATTCCAGCCTGTCGGTTTCTTCTGCATCGATGTTCAGGCCGATGTTGTATTGCTTCGCCAATACCAGCAATTTTTTCAGCAGGGGCAGCAATTCATTCATCGTGCGTTCACGCTGGGCGCGTGAATAACGCGGGTGCAGTGCCGACAGTTTGACGGAAATACCGGGGCCATTCTTGATACCGCGGCCATTCGAGGCCTTGCCTATCGCATGGATGGCAGTTTCATAGGCTTTGTAATAGAAGGCAGCATCCTTGGCAGTCAGCGCTGCTTCACCCAGCATGTCATACGAATAGCGGTAGCCGCGTTTCTCATTATCCTGGCTGTTTTTCAGGGCTTCTTCTATGGTTTGGCCAGTGACAAACTGGTTGCCCAGCATGCGCATGGCCATATCGACGCCCTTGCGTATCAATGGCTCACCACCCTTGGCAATCAGGCGCGTCAGGGCAGAACCCAGACCTTGCTCGCTATTCGTGCTGACCAGCTTCCCTGTCACCAGCAAGCCCCAGGTGGCGGCATTCACAAACAGAGAAGGTGATTCACCCAAATGCTTGCGCCAGTCACCCTTGCTGATTTTGTCAGCGATCAGGCGGTCAGCGGTTTGATGGTCGGGGATGCGCAACAGGGCTTCGGCCAGGCACATCAGGGCCACGCCTTCTTCGGACGATAATGAGAATTCATGCATCAGGGCATCAACACCAGAAGCGCGGGTGCGTTGCTGGCGTACATTGCTGACCAGACGGTGTGCCAGTTCTGCAACACTCTTTTGCTGATCTTCCTGCGGATTGATATTGCCGAGCAGCCATTGCACAGCATCTGGCTCTGATCGGCGGTATGCTTCTGTAATGGCCGTACGGAGAGGGCTGGCAGGGGCGAGCAGCTCTGCCTTCAGGGCAGAAAAAGGTGAGTTATTGGTTGGCACGGTGGTCGCAATCATATAAAAATAATCAAAACAAATATGATTTCATTGTATAGATGCTCTTCGAGGATTAATTCTGGAAATCAGAACATATATCGAAATTTTCTATTTTGTGAGAAAATTATGCCGAATATTATTAACCACCACACTGACGATTTTTGACTTCTTATGCTCGACAAAATCAGTAAAAGAATTCTGGCCGAATTGCAAAACGATGGCCGTATCAGTAATGTAGAACTGGCAACAAGGGTAAATCTCTCCCCAGCTGCCTGTCTGGAACGCGTGCGCAAGCTGCAAGAATCCGGCTACATACTAGGATACACAGCCCAGCTCAATCCCCATCTGCTTGATGTGGCCTTGCTGGTTTTCATTGAAGTTGTGCTCGACCGCACGACGCCAGACGTGTTCGACGCTTTTCGGCGTGGCGTACAAGCCATCCCTGAAGTGCTGGAATGCCATATGGTGGCGGGTGGTTTTGACTACCTCGTCAAGGCGCGTGTCAAAGACATGAATGCCTACCGCGATTTCCTCGGCAAATCGCTGCTGCAATTGAATGGCGTGCGTGAAACGCATACCTATGCAGTGATGGAAGAAGTCAAGAATACTAGTTGTTTGCCTATCAAATAAACCTGCTGTCGATATCTCCTTGGGGAGTTTGTCATGGAAGCGCGCCTGGAACGCCTTGAAGCCGTTCAATCCATGGTGCTGGAAATCAGCCAGATTTCTGCTTCCTCAAGCGACGTTACAGGATTCCTGCAAGCAGTGCATCAGGCACTGGGCCGCCTCATGTATGCGGCCAATTTCTATGTCGCCCTCTACGATAAACAGCAGCACGCCATACGCTATGCCTATAGGGTTGATGAAATTGACGCGCCTGTGGACCCGGCTGCCTGGTTTGTGCTGGCCTCTCCCGACCAGTCACCGACCGCCTGGATCATACTGAATCGTAAGCCCTTGCTGATGACGGCGGAAGAGGATGCGGCCAGGGAAAACGCCGTCATCGCCGCTGGTGGCGAAGCCTGGGGCACTGGCGCCCGTGCTGAACACTGGATGGGTTGCCCGCTGCTGGATCAGCAAAAGCAGCCACTGGGGGCGATGGTCATACAAAGCTATGATGCATCGCATACCTACAGTGAAGAAGATCAGGCCCTGTTTGCCCTCATCGCCAATCATATTTCCACCTCCTTGCAAGCGGTACAAAGCCTGGACCGCCTCGAACAGGCAGTGGCAGACAGAACGGCCCTGCTGGAACATGAGGTACAGGAAAGACGCCGCGCCGAAACTCTGCAAAGAGTCTTGTATGAAATCGCCGAGCTGTCCATTACCGTTACCGAAACCGAGCTGAAATTCTCGCGCCTGCATGACATTGTCAGCCAGTTATTGCAGGTGCCAAATTTCATGGTGGCCCTATATCTGCCGGATAGCGATGAATTCAGCATACAGTATATGCGGGATGAAAAAGACGCCGACCTCAAGGGGCAACGCTTTCCCATGGGCGCAGGCATGACTTCTTACGTGGTGCATCAACGCCACGCACAACTGATAGACCAGCGGCGTTTGCAAAAGCTGGTCAGCGATGGTGAGATACAGGTATTGGGCAGTAGCGACCTGGTCAGCTGGATGGGCGCACCCATGCTGGCAGATGAATACATTCATGGCGTCATCATCGTGCAGAGTTATAACGCCGATATCATCTATACCGAGGCCGATCTTGATCTGCTGGCATTTGTGGCCAACCATGTTGCATCTGCCCTGGCGCGTATCAAGGCAGATAGTGATATACGCGAGGCCTATACCAGGCTGGCACAACAGAACGATACCCTGAACCACACCCTGGCCGCCTTGCAAGCCGCGCAGGCAGAACTCATCAGCCAGGAAAAACTGGCCTCGCTGGGTCGCTTGGTGGCCGGCGTCGCCCACGAAATCAATACCCCGGTAGGCATCTGTGTGACGGCCACCAGTCATATGGTGGAAGAGCTGGCACTGATACGCAAGGACTTTGAGGCAGGCCATCTCAGCAAGGACGGCTTGCAGCAATTCTTCGACATCATGGACCAGTCTCTGCGCATCATGACCAGCAATTGCCAGCGCAGCGCTACCCTGATACGCAGCTTCAAACAAGTGGCGGTAGACCAGTCTTCAGAAAGCATGCGCGAATTTGATTTGCGCGCATATCTCGAAGAAATCCTGTTGTCTTTGCATCCCAAGATCAAGAATAAAAATATCAGCGTCAAACTGGAATGCGACAAGGGTGTACTTGTCAGGAATTACCCCGGCGCGCTATCGCAAATCATCACCAATATGCTCATGAACTCCATCCATCATGGCTTCGATGGGCGTGAGCAGGGCATAGTGACTATCCGCGTGCAAATGGCACAGGATCAGGTGGAGCTGGAATTTGCCGATGATGGCATAGGCATGGATGATGCTGCCCTGAAGAAATTGTTCGAGCCATTCTTTACCACCAAGCGTGGGCAGGGTGGCAGCGGGCTGGGGGCGCATATTGTGTATAACCTGGTGACTGGGGCTTTGCATGGTACGGTCAGGGCGACAAGTGTGCCGGGGGAGGGTTTGCGGTATCAGATGCGGTTTCCGCAGTGGAGGAGTTTGCCGGTGAGGGAGGGGGCTTAGTTTTTCGCGTCTTCATTTTTGATATTTTGATACGAGATTGGATATCCCAGACCGATGATAGACTGCATACTAAGCTACGTCATTCCTGCGTGCTTTTAGCAGGAATCCAGAGGCGTTCGTTGTATACAGCCAGGTATATTAATTTTAGATTTGTAGTGTTTTATGTATCTGATTGTCAAGCCTGTACACGTCATTTGAGTTTACAGGCCGGGGGTAGCCCGGCAGCTACTCACCTTTTTTGCTTCGCCAAAAAAGGTAAGCGAAAAAAGGCGACCGAGGCGTCGCTGCCCCCTAAAGGGGGTCCCCTTTGCTGCAAGTCAAAAAATGGGAAATGCCCGAAACTCGCTACGCTCAAACAACGGTCATTTCTTAATCCATTTTCTGCCTTGCATCAAAGGCATCGACACGTCGGAACGGCAAAGATCAAAGCCAACCTCAAAGTCAAAAGCAACGTCAATACAACCGAGATTCGAATTGCATTAAATGTGGTTGATCAACGAGATGCGGGGTTGCTTTTGACTTTGCAGTTCCCATGTGTAGACGCCGTTTGTGCAGTACAGAAAATGGATTAAGAAGGACCGCTGTCTGAGCGTAGCGAGTTTCGGGCCTTCCCATTTTTTGTACTGCACAAACGGGAACCCCCTTTAGGGGGCGACTACGCCTGGGTCGCCTTCTTTGGCTTACTTTTCTTGGCGAGACAAGAAAAGTAAGTAGCTGTCGGGCTACCCCCGACCTGCAATCTTAAATGACGCATACAGGTGACTAATAATCAGACTAAAAACAATCCTGGCAGCCTCAATCCGGAAACCTCGCATTCACCATCAGCGCCTCATCCACATTGGCAATCATCAAATCCACATAACGCGGATCAAGGTGGCTGCCGCTGACGCTTTGCAGGTGGCTGAGGACATCGTCGAGTTCCCAGGCGGGTTTGTAGCAGCGGGCGTGCATGAGGGCGTCGAAGACGTCGGCGACGGCGACGATGCGGGCGTAGACGTGGATGTTTTCTCCGCTCAGGCCCTGTGGATAACCACTGCCATCGTATTTTTCATGGTGCTGGTGGGCGATGATGGCGGCGGCTTTGAGTATCGGTCTTTGTGAACCTTCCAGTATCGATGCGCCTACGTCGGGATGTTGCTTCATGATTTCCCATTCGGCCAGGTCGAGTTTGCCGGGTTTCAGCAAGACGGCGTCAGGTGTCGCGATTTTTCCTATGTCATGCATGGGCGCTGCTTGCCGCAGGATATTGGCTTCATCCCTGGGCATGCCGGAAGCGACTGCCAGCAGATAAGAGACTTCGGCCATGCGCTGTACATGGTTGCTGGCTTCATGCGAGCGCGATTCCACCACATCACCCAGGCGCATGATCATCTCACTCTGGGTATCGGTGATTTCCTGGTTGAGTAAGATATTATCGAAGGCGATCGCTACGCCAGAAGAAAAAACTTCCAGCAATTTGGCATCAATCTCGGCAACATCATGCACACCCCTTAGTACCAGCAAAGACGCCTTGCCGCTGCTGTTCGGGAAATAACCGACATAGGTATCACCGTTCAGGAGTGAAATGCGGTTAGCGCAGGCTTCATGTAATTGCAATACCAGTTCATCGGTAAAAATCTGGCTGTCATCGTCGAATTCACCAATCTTGGCCAGTACTTCATAACTGTCGGCACCCGAGATGCCGCTGGCACCGCGTAGCCTTACCAGCAGGCTTTGTTCCAGCCGCAACAGTGCAACCACTTGCTGCAGCAAGCCATTGGCAAAATCATGCAGGTTGCGCTGCTTGAAGATATGGGCGGAGGCTTCGATGACACGCTCCAATCCTTCGCGATAAGTGGCCTGGAAACGCCTGGCCTGTTCCACGTCCATGATATCGCGGTAAGCACGCAGGGCGGCGAAGGTGGTGGTGAATAATTTCTTGCGGTCTAGCTCGGTTTTTTCCTTGTAATCATTGATATCGTAATCAACGATGACATTTTCTTCTGGTGCCTGGCCCGGTTGTCCAGTGCGCAAGACGATGCGGGTGAACTGATTGCCTTGCTCCTGGCGCAACCAACGGGCTACTTCGAGGCCGCTGTCTTCTTTTCCCATGACCACATCAAGAAATACCAGGGCGATATCCTGATGGCTGGCCAGCATGGTTTTAGCTTCTGCACCGCTATAGGCATCGAGAAACAGCAGAGGCCGCTCGTCCATGCGAAAACGGCTCAGTGTCAGCTTGGTGACATCATGAATATCAGGCTCGTCATCAACCAGCAAGACTTTCCAGGGCGGCAGTGGCTTAGTGTTCGATGACAAGAAAGACATGACGTATATCCCCTCAAAACCTGCATGGATGAGTCTGAATTAATTCGGTCTGCTTATGCTCATTATGTATGTATTTTTGTTATCTGTCACAAGAGGTATTTTTCTTGTTTTCAATCTGCCTGAGTTTCTTTCAGTTTTTATTTGACAAGGCCAGCTTGATACCAAAAGAGACAAACATCAAACCAATGAAGCGGTTCAGCCACAGCGTGACAGTCTGGTTGACAGCTACGCGCTGTCTGGCAAATGCCGTTGATACTGCGAGGATATGACACCAGATCATGCCATTGAAATTAAAAATGCAACCCAGGAAGATCAGGGTCAGCGGTTTGTTGCTGGCATCAGCAGCAATAAACTGCGGCACAAAAGCCAGGAAAAAAATCGCGACCTTGGGATTGAGTACATTTGTCAAAAAGCCCTGCATGAAAATCTTGCGGTGGCTGAGCAAGGGCTGGCTGGTCGTGCCTTCCTGAGTTTGTTCAGCAGATTTTGCGCGGCTTAACAGCATGGATACGCCGACGTACAACAGATAGGCAGCACCAGCCAGTTTGACGATGGTGAAAGCCGTTGCAGAAGTCGCCAGCAAGGCCGATAAACCCAGGGCTGCGGCCATGATATGCACCAGAGTACCCGTACCTACACCCAGCGCAGCAGCCGACCCGGCACGCCAGCCCTGCGTCGCACTGCGCGTCATGATGAGGATGGAATCAGGACCAGGGGCGATATTGAGTAAAATGCCCGCGATGATGAACTGGATGAGGTCTTGCGTGCCTAGCATATATACTCCGGTATGGGATGGGGCGGACAAGGCCTACATTATAATTGGTAATTGGAAAGTGATTATTCCTTGCAAGTTTGAGCCGACTTTTCAGGACGAAAATTTTATAGATACTGCTTGAACATTACTAATGCCAATACACCCCAGTGTAAAAAAACTTTTGCTGAACATCATGAAGACCTTTCCTGATGTTGCCATACATATGTTGCGGTTGGCCAGGACGCATCGCAGCATCGCACTTTGTACAACCGAAATGGTAGGAGAATTTGCCAGGCTGACTACCCAGGCCATGCGTGATGGCAATCAGGCAGTCGTGCAATCGCATCTGAAGTTCATGTCCGGCTTACTGAGAGTTGCAGACGAAAAAACCAGAGAATATATAGATGTCTATTATGTCGAAGAGTTATTTTTTGGGTTGACTCTCAAGCAAAAGAAAACGGCCTGGCCATGGTTGCCAGCGAATTTGAAACAATTATATGTTGCGATGTGGGGCGAGCTTGAGTGAGACGAATTCCCACGCGCTCATTGAATGCAGGTGTTGAGGATTTTTACAAATGAAGCAATTTTGGAATAACTTATCCCCCATCTGGAAGACAGTGCTCGCATGCCTGGCGATGGAAACGGGCTTGTTTCTTTTGCTACTCATATTTAGCCGTTCATTCATTATTTCCCTGGTAGTACAGATGGTCTTGTTTGGTCCGCCTACCCTGTTCTTTGCTCCCTTTCTCTATAAAAAATATAAGAAACTGGCAGAGAAGAAAAAAGGCTTATTGAGTGAATAGCAAAAAAATCGACTATGACTGGGTCTGTCATGCGTGCTCAAAAGAAAACAGCAAGCAAGTCCAGCAGTGCCATGTTTGTGGCTGTAATGCTTTTTCCAGTATGCAGACTATAGAACATAATGCAAGCGAACAGCGCAAAGCGGATTTCCAGCTTTCCCGCGACCTTGCCATGCAAGTATTATTTTTGGCCGTTGTAGCTGCAATAGCGGTTTTTTTCAAATTTGCACAGTAGATGTGAGACTGTTGTTTTGCGCCCTCGCAATAGCTTCTTCCCTGTTTGTTGCATAATGACGCTTTTAGTCGGCATATTCGTGTAAATACGAACCAAGTTTTCCCGGGTCCGGTTGAAAACTTGCTGCTGGCTTGTTTAATTTTGCTACGCATTTCATGTCTATCTCTGCCCAAACAGCAACAACTCCCGACTTATCCACAGTGCAAACCCTGGCAGAATTATTTGCCTGGCGGGTAGCACAAACTCCTGATGCCGAAGCCTACCGGCAATTTGATGATGCCCAGGGCTTGTGGATATCTTATTCATGGCAACAGACGCAAGAGCGCGTCCAGGGTTTTATCAAGGCCTTGTCACCATTGGCGCTGGAACATGGTTCACGTATTGCGATCCTGCTGCCGAATGGTTTGCATGCCGTCTGCATGGACCAGGCCGTGCAGGCTTGCGGCTTTGTGCCCGTACCCATGCATGCACTGGATAACCCGGCCAGTATTGCCTACATCCTCAGTGACAGCGATGCTGCCTTTTTAATCGCGGCAAGCGACAGGCAATGGAAAGATATTGCCAGTGCGGGTCTGGAATTGCCCGCCCTGCGCCAGGTCGTTGTTCTGGAAAAAGAGCTTGATGCTGCAGCCTTGCCAGCCAGCGTCCCTGTTGTACAAATCGATGAATGGCTGGCCAGTGCTACGCATTTGCAGGCCAATGCAAAAGGCCCGGTAGCTGATGACCTGGCAGCCCTGGTGTATACCTCTGGCACGACAGGCAAACCCAAGGGTGTCATGCTGACGCATACCAATGTGGTGTCTAACGTCAAGGCAGTTGTCCACAGGGTGTCGCCTGTCATCACGGATGTGTTTTTATCCTTCCTGCCTTTATCACATACCTTTGAGCGTACGGCCGGTTATTACTTGCCAATTGCTGCTGGTGCCTGCGTCGCCTTCTCGCGCTCGGTAAAGCAATTGCCACAGGATTTGCTGGAAGTGCGGCCTAGCATCCTGATTTCTGTGCCGCGCATTTATGAGCGTGTGTATGGCGTGATCCAGACCAAGCTCTCGGCATCCAAATTTCAGGCGAGTTTGTTCAATCTGGCGATTGCGACTGGCTGGCGTCGTTTCAGTCGTGAACAGGGTTTGCTCAAGGGTGACGGCATGACGGCCATGCTCGATAGCTTGCGCTGGCTGGTGCTGGAGCCGCTGATTGCCAGCAAACTCAAGCACCAGTTTGGGGGCCGTTTGCGGGTGGCTGTCAGTGGTGGTGCGGCGCTGTCCCAGACAATTTCGCAATGTTTCCTGGGATTGGGCATTCCTATCGTACAGGGTTATGGCATGACTGAGACAGCCCCTGTGGTTTCCTTTAATGCTCCTGACGATAATGACCCTGCCACCGTCGGGCGGGCTGTGGAAAAGGTAGAAGTGCGTATAGGTGAGAATGCAGAATTACAGGTGCGTGGCCCAAATGTCATGCGCGGTTACTGGAAGCGGGAAGAAGATACCGCGAAAACCTTTATTGATGGCTGGCTGCGTACCGGTGACCAGGCATCTGTCGTCGATGGCCGCGTTCGCATCCTGGGTCGCGTCAAGGAAATCATCGTCACTTCTACCGGTGAAAAAATCGCTCCAGTCGATCTGGAACTGGCGATCATGAATGATGCCGTGTTCGAGCAGGCCTATGCTTTTGGCGAGAATGCTCCTTTCATCGCCTGTGCTGTTGTGCTGAGCCGTGCTTACTGGCTGGAGCTGTCCAGTTCGCTGGGCCTGAATCCGGATGATGCCGCCAGTCTGAAATCACCACAGGCGCAAAAAGTGGTGGTGCAGCGTATCAAGGCGCTGACGAAAAACTTCCCTTACTATGCACAACCACGTGCCGCGATACTGACGCTGGAACCATGGACTGTGGAAAACACCCTGATTACCCCTACCCTGAAGCTCAAGCGCAATAATCTGCTGGCGCATTTTGCTGCGGATATTGAGGCTGTGTATAAACGTTAGCTTATGCACAGGCTGATGCTGCGCACTAGCAGTGCAGCATCAGCATGAGTCTTATCCAAACGGGATGAAATCTATACCGTTCTGTATCTTGGCTATCACCTGCACCTGGTTCTCGGCGCTTTCACTAAAGCTGGCGAGTATGTCGGCGCGTGTCATGCCCTTGCTGACTTGCCCATTCCAATAATCAAAGCCTGCCTGGTCTGGCGCTCGGTGCAGTACATTACTGTACAAGGCAGTCAGGAAGGCATTGTCGGAGATATTCGCCCCATACAATTGCTTGAACTCAGCTGAAATGACGAAGCTGGCAGCGACCTGGTTCAGGGTTGATCCCTTGTCCATCTGTCCTATCCAGTAACCCAGGCCAGGCAAATCCGGCGTGCGGTTGAAGGCTGCCTGGTAAATGCGGTAAGCAACGCCTGCCGTGCTATTGATATCCAGTGCCACGCTCATATCGGCAAACTGCAGGCGTTCCAGCTGGTTGACGGTATCCGTACCCTCGGCCCCGGTTTTATCCTGAACAGTAAAATTGGCACCGGACGGTGAGATGTTGAAGTCGCTGCGTTTGCCAGCATAGATGGCAATGTCCAGACCCGCGCCACCATTGATGATGTCATTTCCGGCCAGTCCATTGAAACTGTCATTGCCTGCGGTTCCGCTCAGGCTGTCATTACCTGCCGTTCCGATGATGCCGCCCGGTACCGCCTTGATGGCCGTGGTGAAAGAATAACTGCTGGTGCCGATATAGTTGTTGCCAGCAATATCCTTGATGGTGCCTGAAGGGATGTTCAGCTTGTAAGTGCTGCCATTATTGAGATCATTGGTCGGGTTGATGGTAACCGTATTGCCGCTGATCGAGACATTGCTGCTTTGGGCAATATTGTAGCTGGCGACTGTGCTGCCGTCGGCGTTTTGCAGAGTGATGGTGCCGCTGCCAGCCTTGACCGGCTCGCTGAAGGTCAGCACGATATCGCTATTGGTGGCGACGCTGCCAGCCAGTGTCGCCGGGCTGAAGCTGATCACCACAGGTGCTGTGGTATCACCAAAAAAACTCAGCAAGTCCACCGTATCCTGGCCATTGTTGAATACCAGTCTTTCCATATTGAGCAGCGTCGCATGCAGCTCGCCGCTGGCACCGGACAGGGTATCCACATGAATGGAGCCATCTGCGGCCTTGGTGATGGTATAGCTGGAGCGTAGTGAAGTACCCAGATTGAGGGTGTCTATGCCACCCTTGCCATCGAGAGTAAAGGTGGATGGGTTGATGACGGTCCAGGTATTGTTGCCATCGTCGCCGACTACTGTAGCCATGGTTTTACTCCTTAAGTTCTTGGTTCAGGCAGCAGCCTGCGTATGTACGTTACCCTGCTGGTCTATCGCCAAAAACCGTAATCCGGTTTGTTGCAAATACTCCAGTGCGTCTTTTTCTTTCAACATGCCTATCGTGGTGCAACTGCCAGCAAGTGCGGTCAAGGGTGCCAGTACGCTGATACTGCGCCAGTGCCTGACCGGCATGCCGGTCTGCGGATTGAGGATGTGGCAATAACGCTCTTCACCGACTTCAAAATATCTTTCATAATCTCCACTGGTGGCCAGTGCCCCTGTTGTTAAAGGGATGCTGGCAGCGATATTGTCTTGCTGGCGCGGGTCTTGTATGCCCATGATCCATGGCTGCTCGTCCGGTTTGGGGCCGAGTACCCGTATATCGCCACCCAGATTGATATAGCCATGCGTTACGCCTGCTGCCTGCAACACTGCAGCTGCCCGGTCTGCCGCATATTCCTTTCCAAAACCACCAAAATCGATTTCCATTCCCGCCAGCGGCAATCTCAGCTTGTCACCTGTTCTCTCCACCTTGGCCCAGCCTATGCGCTGGCATAAAACCTGCAGTTCGTCTGCTGCTGGCACTCGCGAGCTCTTGAAGTTCCAGGCCTGTCGGAGGATGCCTGCCGTGATGTCAAACAAGCCATCGCTGGCCTGGTACAGGGCCTGCGCATAATCAAACAAGGCCAGGGTTTCTTCATCACAGACCACTGCATCCCTGCCCGCCTGGGCATTGATGCATGAGACTATGCTGTCTGGACGATAACGCGAATACTTGACTTCTATCCTCCTTACTTCCGCAATCGCTTCCTGTGCCTTGGCAAACATTGCATGTTCATCATGGTCTGCCATGACAACTTCACAAGTGCTGGCCATGGCCTTGAAAGGGATGCGATAAATCTGCATAGTCAACTCAATAACTAAAATTGACGTGACAGCCCGACTTGTATGGTCTTGGCATCAAACGGCAATAAGCCAGTACTGCCACTGCCAAACAAACGCCATGAAGCACGTTGCTGATATTGCTCATACTTCACATCGACCTGCCAGTCTTCATTGATTTGCTTGGCTACTTTGATACCAACAGTGCGAGCGCCATAGGCAGAAACCCTCTGGTCTTCGGAAGAATTCAGCGCACCGTCTGGCGGGTTAGGTGCAAACGGATACATCTCCGGCTTGGCATCGACATAAAAACTGGCCGCACTCTGGCTATAGATGCGCAGTATCGGTGTGATGCTCCAGCCCTGACCAAAGGGCTGGGTATATTCAAGATTGAAGGTATGCGACCGGATTTTCCAGCTATCGCCAAAATAGCGGTAACTGAGTCGTGCGCTGCCACCTGTAGAATCAAAATGATGGTTCCAGCGCGTCAATAGAGCATAGCTATTGCGCTCATCCGGGCGCTTGTCGAACGCCTTGTAAGGGTCAGACAAATATCCTTTGGCATGGGCCAGGCTGAAGTTGACTTGCACAATATCATTCATGCTCATGACCTGGGTCAGGCCCAGCAAGGCATCGGTCACTTGTTTGTTTTCACCCCTGACCTTGCCTGTCGATGCGCTGACAGTATCATTGGCAAACCCCAGGCCTGCAGTCCAGGTGGTATTTTTATCTTCGCTGAACTGGTTCCCCATTACCGAGACGCCACGCGAAATATAATCTGCTTCACTGGAAGCTGTGGCACCCAGGGTCAGCGTGTGATGCGGGAAATAGCGGGTAACTTCAGCATCCAGTGCACGGCGAAAATCCCTGAGCTTGACCAGGCCATAGCTATGGAAGGCGGGTGAAGCGCCAGAAATACTGTCAGTCACATACGTTGCACCGACTGACCATTCATCCGACAGCGGTGCCATGATCTTGAGGGCGCTGGCCTGTACCTTGACGCGCTCTTCACCAGGTTGACTATCCTTGTACTCGAGTAATTTCAGACTGATGACACCCTTGTCC
>Ga0187844_10001792_pt1 | contig 15970 bp, 14 predicted proteins | sample SpaLakP09_SKY_50_FD_134517 | JGI IMG/M metagenome (GOLD analysis project Ga0187844, IMG submission 134517) | Oligotrophic lake water microbial communities from Sparkling Lake, Wisconsin, USA - SP09_SKY_50 | ecosystem: Environmental > Aquatic > Freshwater > Lake | place: USA: Sparkling Lake...
AGGGCGCACTGGCCGCAGATCTACAGCACCAACCCGCTGGAGCGGCTCAACGCAGAGATCAAGCGCAGGACCAACGTGGTGGGCATCTTCCCCAACGACGCCTCGATCACGCGGCTCGTCGGCGCCATGATGCTCGAGCAGAACGACGAGTGGAGTCTGAACCGCCGCTACATGCAGCTCGAGGGCCTGCAGACCCTCAGTGATACTGTTCCCACTCGGCTGTCCGCAGTGGCACGCTGAGTAACCCCGCGCATCCCAGCCTGTCCGGGCTGTGGACTTACACCACGCGCCGGGACATCACCGTGCTTGACCGCCGAAGGCGAGCAATCCGTCCTTGCAAAGCGACGGAACCACACAGACGACGGAAGACGAAAAAGAGCTTGACCCTGTAGCTACTTCATGGATTGAAATTCGACCCGTTGCGATAGGTGTCGATCGATGAAGAACGTTGAAGCGCGTGCGATCCAAGAACAGAACGGCGTTTGCTCCGCCGTCCAGTGCCGGAACCCTTCCATTTCCCCGCCACACTGCGCCATGGAAGTGCCCAGGCGGTCCGGCCGATCACCTTCAGGGGCGCGGTCTGGTCGGAGGGGTTGGCCATCGTGCGCGTCGTTGGCCCTGACCACGGCCGTGCTCCTCGCTCCTGGTTTAAGCTGCGCGCAACCGGATCAGGCTCAGCCAATGGCCGGGCCGGCAAGTTCCCCAGCTTCGTTGAGCACATTCACTCTCGAACAGGTCTTGGCACTCGCCGAAGCGGCCAACCCCGTGCTCCAGGGAAAGCAAGCGCAGTTGGCGGCTGCGGAGGGCGCTGTCACGGATGCCGTCGCCCTGTTTCAGAACAACCCTCAGGTATCGATCGAGAGCACCCGGAGGAAGGTGCCCGATGCGTCGTATTTGGAGCGTCGCAAAGAATGGAGCGCCGGCGTTTCTCAGACCTTCGAGATCAGCGGACAACCAGGACATCGCCGTCAGGCCAGCGCAGCCGCCCTGCAGGCCCTGCGACTGGAAATAGATGACATGCGGCTGCAGCAGCGCGCCGAGGTGGCGCAGCGCTTTTACCGGGTGTTGGCCTTCCAGCGGCGCGTCGAGCTTGAGACCCAAGCCGTCCGGATGTTCGATGAAACGGCTCGGGCCGTCGAGAAGCGCCGTGCGGCCGGCGAAGACACGCGACTCGATGCCAATGTGGCGCTGGTGGAAGCCGAGCGCGCTCGCAATCAGCTCGCAACTGTCCAGGAGCAGCTGATTGAAGCCCGCAGTGCTCTCGCAGTGCCACTGCAACTGCCACCCTCGGGCCTGCCTGAGGTGGCCGGGGCTCTTGAAGCTGCGCGATTGCCGTATTCAGAGGGCGAGTTGCTCGATCTGGCACAAACGCAGCCCCGCCTGCGCGCGCTTGCATCCCGCCAGGACAGCGCTTCCGCTCGCCTGCAGCTCGAGCGCGCCGCTCGCTATCCGGATGTGACCGTCGGGCTCAACGTCGGGCGCGAAGGCGCCATGGACGCTCGCGAACGGCTGACAACGTTGACGGTGTCGCTGCCGCTACCGCTGTTCAAGCGAAACGCAGCAGGGATAGGCGTCGCGGCGACCGAAGCTGCGCAGGCTGATATCGAGCGCCGCGCCGCCGCGCGGAACGTCCCGGCCGACATCCATGCACTCTGGGTGCGACTCCAAAGCATGCAGCAACGGGTTGATCGCCTGCAGCTCTCCGTGATGCCAACGCTGGCGAAGAACGAAGAGCTATCCAAGAAGTCGCTGCATGCCGGCCAGATTGGCTTGATGGAGCTGATCTTGACGAACCGTCAACTGATCGACGCAAGGCGTGACCTGGTTGAGGCACTGCTCGACTACCAGACCACCCGGCTGAACCTGGAAGCGGCTGCCGGTTGGACCGTGCAGCCGTGAAGAACCAAAGAATGTCAAACCAGACGATGAATTCAATGACTTCCTTTCAAGCGTTCGGGTTGCTGACGCTCGCCCTCGCATTGACCGCATGCACCGGCGCCGACAAGGACGGCCAAGCAGCGCGCACGGACTCATCGCCAGCAAGCGGACCGGCTTCCAAGCGCGCTGAAGCAGGCGAGCGCGGTGGTCCGGAAATGGAAGGATCACCTGGCGTCGAAAACAAGGAGGCGGGCGACATCAAGATGTCTGCCGTAGATGTCAAGCGAGCCGGAATCCAGGTTGTGGAGCTCCAGCCGCGTTCGGAGGCCGACGTGGTGACGGTCACCGCGACCGTAAAGCCAAATCAGGATCTCCTCGCGCGTATTGCTCCCCGTGTTGAAGGGCGCATTTTGCGAGTCGACGCGAATCTGGGTGACAGCGTGCGCGCTGGCCAGCCCCTGGCAACGTTGGATAGCGTGACGCTCGGTGAAGCGCAGTCCAACTTGCTCCAGGTGCAGGCGACAAACCGAGTCGCTCAGGCCGACTTCCAGCGGGCACAGAGCTTGGCGGCCGACGAAATCATTCCGCAGCGAGAGTTGCTTCGTGCCAAGGCCGAACTGGAGAAGTCCAATGCCGAACTCCGGGGCGCACAGGACAAATTACGGCTGCTTGGCGCATCGGCATCGACCGGCACCGAAGGAACGTTCCTGCTTCGCGCGCCCTTCGCCGGCACGGTCGTTCAAAGGAAGGCTACCCCCGGCGAACTCGCGACTCCGAGCGAAACGACGTTCACCGTAGCCGACCTGTCGCGAGTCTGGATCGAGGCCAACATCACTGAAGATCTGCTCAGCCGCGTCAGGTCCGGTGCTGTTGCGACAGTGACGGTCGCCGCATACCCCGGCGTCATCTTCACCGGGAAGGTCACCTACATTGGCCGCCTGCTCACGCCCGAGACCCGCACAGTCGCCGCGCGCATCGAGGTGAACAACAAGGATGGGCGGTTGAAGCCCGAGATGTTCGCAACGGCGAATATCGAAGTCGGCCAGATGACGTCCAACGTGCTTAGCGTGCCCGACGCTGCGGTGGTCCTGCTCCAGGGACAGCCGACCGTGTTCGTCGCCGAAGGAGACGGTTTCGAACCGCACCCTGTCGAGACGGGCGACAAGCTAGGCGGCAGGACCGTGATCCGCTCAGGCGTCCAGGCCGGCGATCAGATTGTGATTGCCGGCGCGTACGCCTTGAAGGCCCGCCTGCTGAAATCGCAAATCAGCGACGAACATTGAACGAGGCCCACCAGCATGCTCAATGCCATCGTCGACGCTTCACTGCGTTACAAGGTCCTCGTACTCGTCGCCTTCGTCGTCATCGTCGGCCTGGGGGTGCGCGCCTTCAAGCAGGTACCGGTGGACGCCTTTCCAGACGTGACCCCGATCCAGGTCAACATCTACACCGAGTCACCCGGTCTCGCCGCTGAAGACGTTGAAAAATTGCTGACGACGCCTATCGAGGGCGCCATGGCGGGCCTACCGGGCGTCGAGGAAGTGCGATCCGTGTCGCTCTTCGGCCTGTCGTATGTGGGGGTCTATTTCAAGGACGACGTCGACATCTACTTCTCCCGCCGCTTGGTAGGCGAAAAGTTGCAAGAGGCCAAGGAGCGTTTGCCAGACGGATATGGCGAGCCCGTGCTGGGACCGAACAGTTCAGGACTCGGCCAAGTCTTTTGGTACACCATCGAGTCGGCCGACAGCAAGTTGTCAACGATGGATCTGCGCTCGTTGCAGGACTGGACGGTGCGGTTGATTGTGCGGACCGCACCTGGCGTGGACGACGTCATGTCCTGGGGCGGCCATGAAAAGCAGTACCAGGTGCAGATCGACCCGCAGCGGCTGATCAAGTACGGTCTGACCTTCAAGGAGGTGATGGAGCGACTGACGGCGAACAACCGGCAGGTGGGCGGCCAGTACATCAACCTGGGGCCTGAGCAGTACCTGGTGCGAGGGCTCGGCCTGGTCAGCAACACCGTCGAGATCGCCGGCATCATGGTGGCGGAGCGCAACGGCGCGCCGATCTACGTGCGTGACGTGGCACAGGTCAAAGAGTCGCCCGCTCTGCGCTCGGGCGCCGTGACGACCAACGGCAAGGAGGCTGTGCTGGGCATCGCGCTGGCGCGCGTCAATGAGAACGCGAAGAACGTCGTTGACGCCGTGAAGGCTAAGCTCGCCACCGCGCAAGCGGCCCTGCCCAAAGGCGTGACGCTCAAACCGATCTACGACCGCACGGAGCTCGTGGACAAGGCGCTGCACACCGCGGAGAGCTCGCTCGTCGAGGGCTCGATCCTTGTGGCGGTGATCCTGTTCCTGTTCCTTGGCGAAATCCGCTCCGCGGTCGTGGTGATCGTGACGCTCCCGCTTGCCATGCTGATCGCGTTCATCCTTATGCAACAGTTTGGTTTGACGGCCAACCTGATGTCACTGGCAGGCTTGGCGATTGGTACCGGGATGATGGTCGATGGTGCAGTGGTGATGGTGGAAAACGCTTTCCGGCTGTTGTCTCACGCCAAGGAGTCGGGCCAACCCATCAACAAGACGCACCTAATCCTCCAGGCGGCCCGCGAGGTGGTGAACCCGATCGCGTTCGCAATCCTCATCATCATCGTGGTGTTCCTGCCGCTGTTCTCGTTGACCGGCCTGGAGGGCAAGCTCTTCAAGCCGATGGCGCTGACTATCACGTTCGCCATGGCCGGCTCGCTGCTGCTGTCGCTGACGCTGGTACCCGTGCTGGCCGCGCTCATCCTCAAGCCCAAGGAGGAGCGTGACACTTTCTTGGTGGCGCGCGCCAAGCGGCTGTACTTGCCCTTGCTGGATTGGGCACTGGAGCGCAAGAAGCTGGTGTTCATCGGTGCGGTGGTCCTGCTGGTCGGATCCCTGGCGATGTTCCCCTTCCTCGGCAAGGAGTTCATGCCGACGCTGCAGGAAGGGGCGATCATGTTCCGCATCACCGGCATCCCGTCCACGTCGTTGGACGAATCCATCCGTGTGTCCCAAGTCGTTGACGTTGAGCTGCGCAAGCAGTTTCCACAGGTGAAAACTGTGCTGGCAACGATTGGCCGGGCCGAGCGCGGCGACACGGCCGACGTGAACTACATGGAGGTGCTGCTCGACTTGAAGCCGCCAGAGGAATGGCCCGAAAAGAGGTCCTACACCGCACTGGGCCACGACATGCAGGAAGCCCTCGAAAAGGTGGTCCCGACTGCCGTGTTTGGTGCCACCCAGCCGATCCAGATGCGCGTGGAGGAGCTCATCTCGGGCGTGCGTGCCACGCTCGCCTTGAAGCTCTATGGGGAAGATCTGACAACGCTGGACCGCCTCACAGGGCAGATCCAGGGCGTTCTCAAAACGATCCCCGGGGTGGCTGACCTCTCAGCCGAGGCCAACAAGGGCAAGCCACAGCTCGTGATCAGGGTGGATCGGGCGGCCGCATCACGTTACGGCATCAACGCCGACGAGATCCTCGAGGTGGTGCAATCCGGAATCGGCGGCAGCAAGGTTTCCACGTTGATCGAAGGCACCAAGCGCTTTGACATCACCGTGCGCCTGGCGGACGAGTACCGCGCTTCGCCCAGCACCATCGCCTCGATTCCGCTGCGCACTGCCGAAGGTGCCCTGGTGCCGTTTTCCCAGGTGGCCAAGATCGAACTCGACGAAGGCTACTCGTTCGTGCGTCGTGAATCACTGCAGCGCTATGCGGTGCTTCAGATGGACGTGAAGGGGCGCGACGTCGATGGATTTGTGAAGGACGCCGACGCCAAACTCAAGGCTTCGGTGCAACTGCCACCTGGTTATTGGATGGAATGGGGCGGTGCCTTCGAGAACCAGCAGCGGGCCATGGCTCGCCTGGCAGTGATCGTGCCGCTGACTATTGGTCTGATTTTCATCCTGTTGTACACGGCCTTCAACTCCTTGCGTCATGCAACGTTGATCATCTCGAACGTGCCGTTCGCCATCATTGGCGGAATCGTTGGCTTGTTCGTCAGCGGTCAGTACCTGTCGGTCCCATCTGCAATTGGGTTCATCGCGGTGTTTGGCGTGGCGATGCTCAACGGCATCGTGCTGGTGTCCTTCCTCAACGGCTTGCGGCAGCAGGGACTGCCGCTGCGCGAGGTTGTGAAGCAAGGCGCTTCATTGCGGCTGCGACCCGTGCTCATGACCGCCTCGGTCGCCATCTTGGGTCTGGTCCCGATGTTGTTGTCCACCGGGGTGGGCGCGGAGACCCAGCGGCCGCTGGCAACCGTGGTTGTTGGTGGGCTCATCACCTCCACCGCGCTCACGCTGCTGTTGCTGCCCATGATGTATGAATGGGCCGAAGGACGTGCCGATCGGCGCGCCGCCGGGGCGCATGCATCGTCTGAAGGAGAGTCCGCATGAAAGAGATCAAGGCGTACGTCCATGCCAATCGCATTGGTGAGTTGATGGCAGCCCTCAAGTCGTCCAATGCTTGGGGCGCCGCCGCCGTCGACGAACACAACCTGACCGTGTACGTGGTCCAGGGCACGCTGCTGCCTATTGATGATCGCGAGCGCCACTTCTCGGTGGAGCTGGGCGATGAGGTGGTCAACGAATACAAGCTCGAACTGGTCTGCGACGACGGCCAAGTCGACGGGCTGGTGCAGCTGATTCGCACCGTGGCACGAACTGGTCAGGCAACGGCTGGCTGGGTGTACGTGACGGATGTTCGGGAAGCGCATCGGATCCAATAGCTTGATCTATAGCAGCTGGTGCAGTGTTTTGAATAGCCGCGGAAAACTAGATTTGTCCTGCAGCATGGGCAGCTCGTTGCGGTCGCTTTTCCTGTGGCTGACTCTTGCTTTCATCACGGCAGGACTCGGATCTCCCAGTGTCTGGGCGGGCAGTCCCCAAGGGCCAACGGGTCGGGCGCCGGGGCAAGTCCGCGTCATCGGCAGTGGAGCCTGCGTTCTTGCCTCACGGTGCTGTCGGCCCTTGGCACAGACAATCACGGCAGGAGATCAAAGCGGCGCTGCTTCAAAGTCCTGCGGAGCTTCAGCGAAGCGCTGTGTTTGTGAAGCGTGTTGTACGACCCTTTGCCTCCCCAGAGCGCAGGCTTCGTCACTTGGAGCGGCGTTGTTGCACGTCTGGCGGTCTGCATCACTGTTTGAGCCCATCGCGCATGTGCCGCAGGTGCCGAGGCGTCCTCCTAGGAGGCTTTCCTAGACTGCTGTGCCAGTAGGTACGCAGGCTATTGGCAACGACCCCACTTTCTGAACGATGGCAGACCCCAGCTGATGCTGCCATTTCTACTCTCAATTAGGAACACTATGAAAACCTTTGTCCAAGTTGCGTTCGCCGCTTCCATTGCTCTGGCGAACCAGGCATTCGCTCAAGTCCCCAATCCATATGGCTCGGCTGCATCCACGGCGGAGGCAGAGCGAACAATCGAAATACTGCCCACGACGCGATTCATCAATGTGACTCGATTTGAGACAGTTCGGCTGGCTATCAAGGAAGGCAATGAGGTGAAATACGTCGTCTGGCGTTTTGACACCCTGTCTTTGCAGCCGTTCGATCTCGGTACAGTTGTCCCGTCACTCGCGGCGCGTTCTGTCAAGGTCTACGTCGCCCGTAGCCACCTGGACAGGAACTGATGTTTGAGGGCCGCCTTTAAACGGTGGCCCTTTTTTGGCGGTGCGCCCGGCAGGGCGCACCTACTTGGAGGTGGAAGTCCTCTACCAGCCCGGCAAGGGGAATGGTTACGTGTTCGGCAACCGGCGCGCCAACCGCATGAAGGTTCTCGTGCACGACGGCATCGGCGTGTGGCACGCGGCTAGGCGGCTCAATGCCGGCCGGTTGCCCACCCACTCCAAAGCCGGATCGACGAGTTGCTGCCGCACCGCTGGTCAGCGCGAAGCTGACTGCGTAGCGGCAAATCCCATCCCCGGTGTCCGGGGCTGGGAATCTGTGCCGGCCCCAGGGCTGCAACCGTCAGGACAACCTTGCCTCGACAAACGGAAACCTTGACTCTGTACCCACTACAGGGTGTGCAATCACGGCAGATCAAGGGACGACATGACCGCTCACGAACACCTCCCGGGCGCCAGATCGCCCGGAAACGAAACCTTCTTCACGATTTCGGACATGGACTGCCGCAGCGAGGAGGCGGCGATCCGTGAAAGGCTCAACGGGATGCAAGGGGTCGAATCGTTGGTGTTCGATCTCCCGCGCCATCGATTGACTGTCCTGCACACGCTAGCGACGGCAGAGCCGCTTTTGGACGCTCTAACAAGCATCGGCATGCAAGCTGCCATTGAGCCCGGCCCGGCTCCCACAGCCGCTGCATCCTGCAGGGCTGCGTGTTCTTCCGGTGGCAGCAGTGCCGCCTCAACGAAAACGGTGTTCGTCGTCTCGAATATGAACTGCCGCAATGAGGAGAGTGCAATCCGAGCCAGGCTCGAAGCGCTCGACGGCGTGAAAGGGTTGTCCTTCGACCTGCCAGCAAGACGGCTTGTGGTGTCTCACACCTTGCCTTCGTCGGAGCCGATCCTCACGCGCCTTCGCGAGATCGGCATGGATGCCCGCCTTGCCGGAGCGGTGGATGGACCTGCCGCAACGACGGTCGCCGAAGTGCCGCCACCTGACAACGCGATATCCGCTTGTCGCCCGTGCGGCACATTGACTTCGACGCCGTCTCCGGCCGCCAACGGGAACACGACCCAGTTCATCATCACGAACATGGACTGTCCTACCGAGGAAGCGCTGATCCGCAAGCGCCTGGGCCGCGTGGAGGGCGTGGACCAACTCGAGTTCGACCTCATCAACCACCGGCTGGCTGTCCAGCACCGCCTGGGCGACCCCGCGCCGGTGCTGGACGCACTGCGTGAGATCGGCATGAAAGCCACCGTCGAGCGGGAGGCCGGCGCGAGTCCGAAGGGTCAGGCCATCTACCTGATCGAAAAGATGGACTGCCCGACCGAGGAAGCCCTGCTTCGCAAGGCCTTGGAAGGGCTGCCAGGCGTGAGTGCGCTCCAGTTTGACCTCCTGGGCCGCAAGCTGACCGTCGCCCATACGCTAGACGACCTGGCGCCAGTCACGGCGGCCATCGGCCGGCTGGGCATGTCGCCCGTCCTGCAAGACAGCAGCCAGCCGGCGCCATCCGTCACCCGCGAGTTCGGATCTGGCATCTCGAAGATGCAGTGGCTGAAGATGGGAGCCGCCGGCGTCCTTGCGCTCGGAGCTGAGGCCATGGCTTACGGCGGTTTCGGAGAGTCGTCTCTGCCTGTGGTGGGTGCCTCATTGGCGGCCATCGCCTTGGGCGGCATCGAGACCCTCAAGAAAGGGTGGATCGCGCTGCGGACGCTTTCCTTGAACATGAACTTGCTGATGACGATCGCCGTGATTGGCGCAGCGCTCATCGGACAGTGGCCTGAAGCCGCCGTCGTGATCTGGCTGTTCGCCATCGCCGAGATGATTGAAGCGCTCAGCCTTGATCGCGCTCGCAATGCGATCCGCAGCCTGATGGAACTGGCGCCGGAAACGGCTTTGGTCAAGCAACCGGACGGCCGCTGGGAAGAGGTCAAGGCGGAGACCGTCGATTTGGGTGCGCTGGTGCGGGTGCGCCCAGGCGAGCGCATTGCGCTCGACGGCGTCATTCGGTCAGGAGCGTCCGCGGTCAACCAGGCTCCGATCACCGGCGAGAGCATGCCGGTGGCCAAGGAGGTCGGCGACACGGTCTTCGCAGGCACGATCAACGAACGCGGCACGCTTGAGTTCGAAGTGCGCTCACGCAAGGGCAACACCACGCTCGACCGCATCGCCCGGTCGGTGCAGGAGGCACAAGGCCAGCGGGCGCCGACCCAGCGGTTCGTGGATCGGTTCGCGAGCATCTACACGCCGTTGGTGTTCGCGCTGGCCGTGGGCATCGCTGTGATTCCGCCCTTGTTCTTCGGCGGCGTGTGGTCTGACTGGGCCTACAAGGCGCTGGTGATGCTGGTCATCGCATGCCCTTGCGCCTTGGTGATCTCAACGCCGGTCACAGTCGTGAGCGGCCTCGCTGCCGCGGCTCGCAGGGGCATCCTCGTCAAAGGTGGTCTGTACCTTGAGCAGGGGCGTTTGCTGCGCGCGGTGGCGCTGGACAAGACCGGCACGCTGACGCATGGCCGTCCCGCGCTGACGGACACCTTGCCGGTTGGGGACTTGTCGCAGGCGGAGGTTCTGCGGATCGCTGCCAGCATCGATGCCTTGTCAGAGCATCCAGTGGCCACGGCGATCGTCCGCGCGTACGGCGACCTCCCGCATGCGACCGTCGACCGGTTCGAGGCGCTCGCAGGCCGCGGCGTGAAGGGCGATATCGACGGGCAAACCTACTACATCGGCAACCAGCGGCTGGCCACCGAGCTGGGCGTCGCTTCAGAGGCAGTCCGGGCTCAGCTCGAACGGTTGGAAGCCGAGGCGAAAACCGCCGTGGTGCTGTCCACGGACAAGGTCGCGCTCGCCGTGCTGGCCGTGGCGGACACCGTGCGCGACAGCAGCAAGGAGGCGGTCGCTTCGCTCAAGCGGCTTGGCGTGGAGCCTGTGATGTTGACAGGTGACAACGGCAAGACCGCCGCGGCCGTCGCTAAGTTGGTGGGCATCAATGACGCACGCGGCGATCTGCTTCCCCAGGACAAACTGGAGGCGATCGAGCGACTGGCGGCCCAAGGGCCCGTCGGGATGGTGGGCGACGGTGTCAACGACGCACCAGCTCTGGCGAAGTCGAACATCGGCTTTGCGATGGGCGCGGCGGGCACCGACACCGCCATCGAGACGGCCGACGTGGCGCTGATGCAGGACGACTTGCGCAAGCTGCCGGAATTCATCGCCTTGTCGCGCCGCGTGGGCGGCGTGCTCAAGGCCAACATTGCCTTCGCGATCGGGACCAAAGTCATTTTCATGGTGCTGGCCTTCACCGGCCACGCGAGCCTCTGGTTGGCCATCCTTGCCGACATGGGCGCGAGTCTGGTGGTCGTGTTCAATGGGTTGCGGCTCCTGCGCAGTTCCAAGCCAGAGGATCGAAGCCATGGAGCCTGACCGCGGCGCTCGGCGGGGCTTTGTGCTGGCTGCGACAGTTCTCGGCGCGGATCTGGCGACGAAGGCGGCCATCGTCGCGACGGTGGACTTCGGGGCGACGCATCAACTGGCGCCCGTGCTGAACATCGTGCATGTGCTGAACCGCGGCGCCGCCTTCAGCTTCTTGCATGACGAGGGCGGCTGGCAACGCTACTTCTTCATCACTATCGCGCTGGCGGCCTCGGCGTTCCTTGTCGCCATGCTCCGGCGAGCCTCCACCTCGAACACTGAGCGGATCAGCTTTGGATTGATCCTGGGAGGCGCGTTGGCCAACATGTTCGACCGGATCGGCCGGGGCGCCGTCGTTGACTGGATCGACCTGCATTGGGGGCCGCATCACTGGCCGGCCTTCAATATCGCGGACATCGGCATCACCGCAGGGGCGGCCCTCTTGGTGGCACACGAGCTCTTCCGCAGGAAGCCGGCTCGACAGACGGGCGACTGAAACCCGGGTGCGGTTTGATCGACCGCAGTTGAGCATCGGCCGGGGATGGCCGCCTAACTACGCAAGGTAACCGGAGAACTCATGAGTCCCATGTCGTCGACTACCGGATCTGCATCAAGAACCGTCGCCATTGCGCTTTTGGCGTGCTCCTCCATATTGATGGCCGGCTGTGCCAGCCCTCGTCAGCCGCCTGACAAGGACGGCGAACCGTACTGCTTTCGCGTTGGTCGCGGCCACAAGCGCGCCACTTGTACGCAAGGAGCGGTCCCTGGCAGGGCAGTGGAGAGCGAGGCCAAGCAGTTCGTTGCTCGCCCTGACGTACTGACCTTGTACATCGTGCGTAGTCGTTGGCGTGATCTGGTCTATCGCGTCGCCGTGAGCATCGATGACGGCCAGCCAATTCAGACGGTGCCCAACTCCTTCGTGCGAATCCGCCTGTCGCCCGGAGAGCATCAAGTCGTGCTGCAGTGGAAAGACGTCCGACAGGTCATCATCGTCCGCGGCGCAACGGGGAGCATCGCCTTTCTTGAACTGGCCGGTAGCACCGGCCTCTTCCACACAGAGTACGGCTGGGCGAACGTTTCTGACGTGGACGCAAAGCGCAAGATCACCGCCGCCCATCTGATCGCTGACTTGGATTCCCCGACCTGACTTCTTTTCCTTCTAGGCCTCAGCCAATGCGGTCCACTGAACGCACAGCCAGGCAGGCGATCACGTTCTGGCGCCCTCGCGCGCCTTCAACGCATTGAAGCCGAAGCCGGCCAGCGCGGCCAGCAGCACCAGGATCTGGGCAAGATTGGTTTGCAGCGTCGGATAGACACCCAACACCGGTAGTCGAAGCCAGTCAATGGGTGTCGCGGACAGCCACCCTGCCTCCTGCAACCCGGCGATGCCCTTGCCGACAAGCACGACGGCCAGAACGGCCACCAGGACCGAGCTTGCTGCAAAGAACTTGCCGATCGGCATGCGCGCGCTTGTGCGCAGAAAGATGAATGCGATCAAAGCCAAAAGTGCCGATCCGGTGATGAGGCCGGCGACCATGGCGGAACCGTAGCCATCGGCGGCGAGGGCCGAGAAGAACAAGACCGTTTCAAAAACCTCGCGGTAGACCGCAATGAAGGCCAGTGCGAACAGCGCCCATGCTGAGCGTCTGGTGAGAGCCGCGGACAAATGCGCCTTCAAGTAGGCCTGCCAACGCCCGGCACTGCTCTTTTGATGCATCCACAGGCCAACCGAAAGAAGGACCACAGCGGCGAACAGCGACGACAAACCTTCGGTCACTTCTCGGCTGGCGCCACTGACGCTCACGAAATAGGTGGCGACCCACCAAGTGAGCCCCCCCGCCGCCAAGGCTGCGACCCATCCGCCGTGGACATAGCGAAGCGCTTCCTGACGATCAGCCTTGCGCAGGAAGGCAATCATCGCAACCACGATCAGCAGCGCTTCGACCCCTTCACGCAGCAGGATGGTCAGCGCCCCGAGAAATGTCGTGAGGGGATCGGCCGCGCCGGCGCTGAGTTCCGCTTCGGCGCTCGTGATCAAGGCCTCGAGCTGCTTGGCCGCTGCCGCGGCTTCCTCGACCTTGCCGGCGCTCAGCGCTGATCGATACGCCAGCATCTTGGTCTCTACCTCGGCCAAGAGCGCCTTGTTCCTGACGCCAAGCGTTGGCTCGACCGGCTCGAAGCCGTCCAGGTATGCCGACAGTGCGAGCCGGGTCGCTTCGGATGAGTCACCAGCGCGGGCGGCAGCCAGGCTCTTGGTGAGTTGCAAACGCGCAAGGGCGAGCCCGCTGGGCTGGTTGGCGACCAGCACTTTGGGGTCGCTGCGCAGGTAGGCGGTGACATCCTGGGCGCGCTCTTCGCCGAGTGTTTCAGCTGCCACTGCTTCGGATGAGGTTGTGAGCTTGGCCAGGTCAGGGAAGGCGGCCCGAGCCGCCGCGTCGTTCTTCCACGTGGCCTCACCGCGATCCCGCCTGGCCGCGTCGTACGACAGCGTGCCGGCGTAAAAGGCGACGGCCCAGCGATCTGCTTCGGGCAGCGCCGCGAAACTGGCCATCGACGTGCCTGACACCCCCTGCGTGACAACTTGGTACAGCGCCAGCAAGCTGCGGGACCGGGCGCGCTCATGTTCGGAGAAAGCGACGGGTCTCGGATCCAGCTTGGCCGAGAGCGGGCCGTCCGCATGGCCAGTCGCGCCGTGGCAGGCCGCGCACTGTGCGCGATAGACCTCGGCACCACGTTGCAGGTCGGGCACGACGCGCGGAGCGACAGGGACCGGGTACTGCGCCAGCAGCAGCTCGCTCGCTCGACGCGACAGTTGGGACACCTCGGCAGGTTCGGCTCGCCGCTCGACAGCCTGGTTCAGCGCCTCGATGGCGGCGATCACTTGGCTGCGGCCTGCACTCGGCGGCAACCCGCGTGCGCCGGTCAAGGCGTTGCCGACGAACTCACGCATCTCCGCGTACTCGGAAGCGCTGGCCACTTGCCCATGCGCCACAGCGCCGCCGTAGTCCACACCGACATAGTCGATCTGCTGCCAGATCTGCCGCACGGCTGTCTCCGGCACCACCGCCTGCGCAGTTGCCGCAGTGCTGCCGAGCAGGTTCAACACCAGGAGGGCGCCAAGGAATCGAGTGAAGAAGGTCCGCATTTGCAAATGATTCTCGTTTCCCGCATTAGAAACCCTGTAGCAGGTATAAAGTCAAGTACGACTGCTCAAAGCAGAGCTGGGCTAGAGGTGAATATGAAGATCGGTGAGCTTTCAACTGCGACGGGAACGCCCGTAGAGACAGTGCGGTTCTATGAACGTGTCGGGCTGCTGCCGGCTCCCAAGCGAACGAGCGGCAACTTCCGGATCTACGACGAGACCCATGCGGAGCGGCTCGCGTTTGTCAGGCACTGTCGGTCGCTGGATATGACGTTGGATGAGGTGCGGGTACTGCTGCAGTTCCGCGACGCGCCTGAGCGAGGCTGCGGTGAGGTCAACGAGATGGTCGACGCCCACATTGCTCATGTGGCCACCCGCATCCAGGAGCTTCGAGCCCTGGAGAAGCAGCTCAAAGAGCTTCGCAGGACCTGCGGTGATGCCCGGGCCGGCGGTGAGTGCGGAATTCTGAGTGGCCTGTCCTCCGCGGCAGCGACCTCGTCCAAGCCGTCGAAAAGCCATGTACGGGGCATGCACGGTGAGAAGCCGCGGATGCAACCGCCCGGTCGTGCCACCGGCTGATCTCGGCGCATGTCAGCCAGCCTCGGAGTCGTTCAGGTCATAGCACGAGGTCTGCAGAACGCGAGCCGCCAGGTATGGCGTTCACGCTTGCCTCGCATCAGCACATAGGCTGCCGGAATCACGAACATCGACAGTAGCGGCGCCGTGATCATGCCTCCCGCCATGGGCGCGGCGATCCGCTGCATTACCTCCGAGGTGGCCGAACTGCAGACCCGGGAAGGGCAAGACACGTACCGTCGACGCAAGGCCATCGTCGAGCCGCCCAACGCCTGGATTCAGCAGGTGGTGAGGTTCCGGCAGTTCAGCTTAACGGGGTACGTCCATGTTTAACGGCGGCGCATCGGGTGAGAGCGGTCCGTAGTCGTGGCCATTAGCCTATTTACAAATGATAATGCGTCTCATTATGAATTAACATGCGGCCCCACCGAAGCCAGCGGCGTTTCACGCCGCTCACTTCCAACCGCTCCGTTTTCATCAGATGCCCCCTACGTTTACCCTGGTACGCCTGAGCCCGCTCGCCGTCGCCACCCTTGCCGCCCTCGCCGTTCCACCGGCGACCGCCCAGCCCACCGACCCCACACTCGAACGCGTCGTCGTGACCGCCACCCGTGGCAGCAAGGCGATCGACAAGATTCCCGGTGCCGTCTCCGTCATCACCGCCCAGGAGATCGAGACCCAGACGCTGATCGCCGAGGACCTGAGCGCCGTGCTGTCCGTGCTGGCGCCTTCGTATGCGCCGTCGCGGCAGAAGCTCACCAGCTTGGGGGTGTAAGCCCAAACCCGATTTTTTTCCGTCTGACCGAGTCCGCGCTGCGCCTCGTTGAAGTCCGCTCGCCATCAGCGTCGCTGACCCGCGAAGGCTTCCCGCAACTGGCGCGCACGCTTCGCCTCATCGGTATGCAGGTAGGTTGAGGTGGTCGACAGCGACGCGTGGCGTAGGTTGTCGCGCACAGTAGTGAGGTCGACCCCGCGCTCAAGCGCATGCGTGGCGTGGGTGTGCCTCATCCAGTGGGGAATTGCACGGGGCAGCTTCTCAGCTGTTTTCGGCGACTCAGCCTCGATGGCCTCTGCAGCTGCCACGGAAAATCGCTTGGTCACGTTCCACCCTCAGTACAGCTGCTGTGCCCTTCTCTGACGACTTTATCTGGACGTCCACCGATGGCCTCTGGAAACCCCTAGGGCCACACCCGAACCATTTGCCGCGACGTTTGCACTAACTCAAACGAGTTAAATCGCTTTTGAAAGGTGCTTGCGATGGTCGGTGAAGTTGGTATGAAGAATCCAGTTAGCTTTAAGAGACCTAATG
>Ga0187844_10001793_pt1 | contig 15968 bp, 15 predicted proteins | sample SpaLakP09_SKY_50_FD_134517 | JGI IMG/M metagenome (GOLD analysis project Ga0187844, IMG submission 134517) | Oligotrophic lake water microbial communities from Sparkling Lake, Wisconsin, USA - SP09_SKY_50 | ecosystem: Environmental > Aquatic > Freshwater > Lake | place: USA: Sparkling Lake...
CCAGTCCGGCCGGACTGGGCGGACCCGGCGACGGAAACGGCGGTCGAGGCCGAGGTCCGGGTCCTGGCCCTCGTCGGTGCCGGCCGGATCCGCGACGCCGTCGACGCCCGCATCATCGAGGGCGTCCGCACCCGCACCGGCCACATCATCGACAGCCAGACCCAGGTCGGCGGCTGGCCGGTCCTGGACGCGGGGTCACCGTGGATCGACCGCGACGGCGATGGCATGCCGGACGACTGGGAAGCCAGCCGTGGTCTGGACCCCGCCGATGCAGCGGACGGAACCGCCGATCGCGACGGGGACGGGTTCACCAATCTCGAGGACTGGCTGAACGACCTCTGATCAGCGCGCCAGCCAGCCGCCGTCTACGGCCAGGACCGTACCGTGGACATAGGCCGCGGCGTCCGAAGCCAGAAAGACCGCCGCGCCGCTGATGTCCGACGGATCGCCCCAGCGGCCCGCCGGGATGCGCGCGATGATGTCGCGATTGCGCGTCTCGTCGGCGCGCAGGGCCTCGGTGTTGTTGGTGGAGAAATAGCCCGGCGCAATGGCGTTGACGTTGATGCCCTTGGCCGCCCACTCGCAGGCCAGCAGACGGGTCAGTCCGGCCAGACCGCTCTTCGACGCCGTATAGGACGGCACGCGGATGCCGCCCTGGAAACTCAGCATCGAACAGATGTTGATGATCTTGCCGCCCCGCCCCGCACCGGCCCAGGTCCGGGCCACGGCCTGGCTGAGGAAGAAGGCGGACTTCAGATTGGTGTCGATGACCGCGTCCCAGTCCTCTTCGGTGAAGTCGAGGCTGTCGTTGCGGCGGATGATGCCGGCGTTGTTGACCAGAATATCGATCGCCCCGACGGCCGTCACGGCCTCGGCCACGACGTCGGCAAGGGGGGCGACGGACGAGAGGTCGGCGGGGATGGCGTGCAGGGCCCGCCCCGTCTCCGCGACCATGGCCGCTGTTTCCGTCGGGGCCGACCGGCCCACGGCGATGATGTCGGCCCCGGCCTGGGCCAGGCCCACGGCAATGGCCTGGCCCAGGCCGGTGTTGGCGCCGGTGACCATGGCCGTCCTGCCCGTCAGATCGAAAGAGACGCTCATTTCAGCTTGCCCGTTTATGTGGAGGTCTGGCGCGGATTGTGTGGATAGGTAACCGGTGTCATAAGCTTATGCAAACGACGGACGGCGGTCCGCCCCATCCTCAAGCCTCGAGAAACGTCCATGAAAATCGCCCTCATCATCGAGAACAGCCAGGCCGCCAAGAGCGAGATCGTCCACGCCGCCCTGACCGCCGTCGCCGGGCCGCTGGGCCACGAGGTCTTCCACTACGGCATGTACACGCCGGAGGATAAGGCGTCGCTGACCTATGTGATGAACGGCCTGCTGACCGGCCTCCTGATCAACGCGGGCGCGGCGGATTTCGTGGTCACCGGATGCGGAACCGGCATGGGCTCCATGCTGGCCGCCAACGCCATGCCGGGCGTGTCCTGCGGCCTGATCATCGACCCGACCGACGCCTTCCTGTTCGGCCAGATCAACGACGGCAACGCCATCGCCATGCCCTACGCCAAGGGCTTCGGCTGGGCCGCCGAGCTGAACCTGCAGGACTGCTATCGCAAGCTGTTCGAGGGCGAGCGCGGCCTGGGCTATCCCCGGGAGCGGGCCGAGATCATGCGCAAGAACCGCGGCATCCTGAAAGACCTCAAGGCCGTTACCTGCCATGACATGCTGACCGTCCTGAAAACCGTGGACCAGGACCTGCTGAAGGCCGCCATCGCGGGCGAACGCTTCCAGGAATATTTCTTCGCCAACGCCACGGATGAAGCGATCCGCGACTACGTGAAGGGGCTCCTCAGCCACTGACGCGCGGTCGGCTAGGCCGTCTGCGTAGCCAGCGCCTGGCGGACCGCCACGCCGAGTTCGGCGATGCGGAAGGGCTTTCGCAAGACCCTTTCGGTCGGCATCACCCGGTCCACCGCCTCCATGTCGGCATAGCCCGTGGCCAGGATGACCGGCACGTCCGGCACCACTGCCCGCGCCCGCAGCACGACATCAACGCCTGTCATTCCCGGCATGGCGTAGTCGACGATGATCAGGTCGGGCGGTGCCCCCTGCAACAGGCGCAGGCCCGCCTCGCCGTCGGAGGCCTCGTCGACGCTGTAGCCGAGCGACCGCAGACATTCGACGATGAAACGCCGCACCGCCTCGTCGTCGTCGACGACGAGGATGCGCTGGTTCGGCCCTTCCGCATCGGGCTCCGGGCTCAGCAGGGGCTCGGGCACCGCGGTCGTCGCCTCCGCCGCCGGCAGCCAGATTTCGACGGTCGTTCCCCGCCCTTCGACGCTGGCCAGCCGGACCGTGCCGCCGGACTGCTGGGCGATGCCATAGACCTGACTGAGGCCAAGCCCCGTGCCCTTGCCGATCGGCTTGGTGGTGAAGAAGGGGTCGAACACCCGGGCGATCAGGCCCGGCGGAATCCCTGAACCGGTGTCCCTGACGCTGATCACCGCATAGTCGCCGGGGGCCAGATCGACGCCCTCCGCGGCCCGACGGCCCGTCGAGATGGTCAGGACGCCGCCTTCCGCCATTGCGTCCCGCGCATTGATCGACAGGTTCAGGATCGCCAGCTCAAGCTGGTTGGCGTCGGCCAGCGCCCAGGGCGCGCCGGGATCAAGCGCCATCTCGATCCGGACCATCGGGCCGATGCTGCGACCGAGCAGATCGTGCATCCCCGTAACCAGTCCGTTCAGATCGACCGCCTTCAGGGTGAGATTCTGGGTCCGCGAAAACGCCAGCAACTGGTGCGTCAGCTTGGCCGCGCGGTCCGCCGCCTGCTGGGCGAAATCCGCCAGTCGACCCGTCTTCTCATCATCGGTTCGTCTCCGGATCAGCTCCAGATTGCCGAAAATGACGGTCAGCAGATTGTTGAAATCATGCGCGATCCCGCCCGTCAGCTGGCCCACCGCCTCCATCTTCTGCGACTGCGCCAGCGCCGCCTGGGCGCGCTCGCGCTCGGCGATCTCCTGCATCAGCTGGTTGTTGGCCGAGGACAGCGCCTCGGTGCGTTCCGCGATACGAGTTTCGAGGGAGCCGTTCAGACTGGTCAGCCGTCCCTCCGCCGCCTGCAGCTCTTCCAGTCGACGGCGGGCGTCATACTGGCGGCTGCGCCCGCGCATCGCCGAATTGACCGCGCTGGCCAGGGTCTCGCTGTGCACCGGCCGTTCGAGCACGACGACATTGCCCAGCTGTTCAAGGGTTCTCAGGGCGTCGCGCGGCCGGCGACCGGCGCGCTTTGTGGCCAGGAGCACGAACGGGAAGTCCGACCACGAGGGCTGCTCTCCCAGCCAGGCGTCAAGCTCCGTGGTGTCGGCGTCCAGCAGGGATTCCTCGGTCACCACCGCAATGGCGGCACCCTGACGACCCTCGCAGGCCAGCGCCGCCGGGCTGTCGCAGATCAGGCAATCATGCCCCGCCCGCGCCAGAAGCTGTTCGATGACCGCTGAGTCCCGCCCTTTCAGGGCCAGCAGCAGGATACGCCACTCCACGGGCTCACGCCTCCCCGGCGGCGGGGTCAGCGGACATGAGTGGTGTGGAGCCGCGATAGTTGGGCAGACCGGTCAGGACGCCCTCGAAATCCTTGAGAGGGTCGCCGATCCGGATGCCGCCCCGGGCGAGGCGGAACTCCCGGATACTGGACTGATGCTCGGTCGTCCGGCTCTTGGCGACCGAGACCGCCTTCAACACATTGCCGCGCGACTCGAAATAGCGGAACAGCACGATCGTGTCCGACAGATAGCTGAGATCGATCTCCGAGCGGACTTCGCCGATGATGCCGTGCTGGCCAAGGATCAGCACGGTGATCACGCCCTGCTGGTTCAGATAGCTCAGCATCTCGTGCATCTGCAGCAGCAAGTATTTCTCGCCCGGCATGGCCTGCAGGAAGGCGTTCAGGCTGTCGATCGCGATGAAGCTGACGCCGTCCTGCTCGACGGCCCGGCGTATCCAGCTGGCGAATTCGCCCGGCGTCAGTTCAGCCGGATCGATCTGGAAGACCTGCATCATGCCGCTGTCGATGTGCGGTTGCAGGTCCATGCCCATGGCCTTTGTCCGGGCCAGCATGGTCGTGACGCCCTCATCGAACAGATAGTAGGCGGCCTTTTCGCCGCGCTGGATCGCTTCCAGGCCGCAGCAAACGGCTGTGGTGGTCTTGCCCACGCCCGACGGTCCGTTGAGCAGGGTATTGGTGCCGGGAGACAGGCCGCCGCCCAGCATTTCGTCCAGATGTTCGATACCCGTGGACACCAGATCGGCGTTGAACTCGGCATGGTGTTCGGCCGCCACCAGCCGCGGAAACACCGAGACGCCACCGGTCTCGATCGCGAAATCATGGAAGCCGCCGCGATATTTCACGCCGCGCATCTTCACGACGCGAAGGCGGCGACGTTCGGAGCCATATTCCTGTGCGGCCTGCTCCAGGGTGATTACACCATGGGCGATGCTGTGAAGCTGCAGGTCGCCGGGATCGGAGCTGCGGTCGTCCAGCAGCAGGACGGTGCAGTGCCGGGTCGAGAAATACTGTTTGAGCGCCAGGATCTGCCGGCGGTAGCGCAGCGAGTCCTGGGCCAGCAGGCGCATCTCCGACAGACTGTCGAACACCACCCGCACGGGGCGCAGGCGATCGACGCATTCCATCACCCCCGCGATCGTCTCCCCGAGCTCCACCTCCGACGGATCGAGGATGGACTGTTCGCTCTCCGGGTGCAGACCGTCCTCGCTGACCAGTTCAAAGAGTTCGATCCCTTCCAGCGTCCAGCCATGGCTGCGCCCGACTTCCCTGAGCTCCGCCGAGGTTTCCGACAGGGTGATGTACAGGCCCGGTTCTCCGGCCCGCACGCCCTCAAGCAGGAACTGCAGCGCAATGGTCGTCTTGCCGCTGCCGGGCGTGCCTTCCAGCAGGTAGGACCGGTTCGCGGTCAAACCGCCCCCGAGGATGGTGTCCAGCTCGGGGACGCCCGTGGAGACACGAGGCGAGGCAGAAATGGACGTCGCGGGCATGGGCCTTCTCGGCAGTCGCTCGGGAGCGTGAGCCGGGAAAGAACGAGCTTTGCCGGAATTGGCTCCCTGAGACGCAACGCTTCGAGGTCGTGCCGGCCCCGATCAGCGCCCCGGCGGTGCCGTGGAATCCCTGACCACCAGGGACGGATCGACTTCCGGCTGGACCAGGGTGGCGGGGTCGAGGCCGCGCAGGCCGGCCGTCAGTTTCTCGGCGGCCATCCGGCCCATGTCCCGGATCGGCAGGCGGACGGTGGTCAGGTTCGGCCATACCCGCGAGGCCATCGGCATGTCGTCGAAGCCGACGATCGACAGGTCGCGGGGCACATCGAGACCGGCATCGCGCGCGGCCTTCATCACCCCGATCGCCATCTCGTCATTGCCGGCGAAGATGGCGGTGGGACGCTGCGGCAGGGCCAGCAATTCCGTCGCGGCCTCGACGCCGGATTCGAACGTATAGGCCGCGCGGCGGATGTAGGCCGGATCCAGCGTCAGCCCGTGTTCGGCCAGACCCTCGGCGAATCCCCTGCCCCGCTCGTGCGATGAGCGGAAGGTGTCGGGACCTGAAATGAACGCGATCCGCCGGTGCCCCAGCTCGGCCAGGTGCCGGGCAGCCCGCGCCGCGCCGCGGCTGTCGTGGGTCACGACCATACAGGCCGGGTCGTCCAGCGAGACCGAGGCGATCCGGACATAGGGGCAGTCCGCCTCCTTGAGGATGGCCACGACCCGGTCATCCTCGGACACCGACGGCGGCATCACCACACCGAAAAGCTTCTGGCGGACGATGAAGTTGCGAACATCCGTCAGGAAGGAGTCATTGGCCCGGTTGCAGGGGTGGACGACCAGCTCCAGGCCCGCGCCGCGCACCGCGTCCAGCACGCCCTGCTGCATGTTGACGACATAGTTCGGGCTGGGATTGTCATAGATCATCCCGACCAGGAACGACCGCCGGAAGGCCAGGCCGCGCGCCTGCGGATCGGGCGTGAAGCCGTGCTCGGCGATGACCGCCTCGACCCGTTTGCGCGTCTCTTCCTTGACGAAGGGCGAGTTGTTGATGACCCGCGAGACGGTCTTCTTCGACACCTCGGCCAGCCGGGCGATGTCGTTGATGGTGGCGGGCTTGCCGCCGGTCCGTCGGGGTTCGTTCACTGAGCGCATCTCTCTGGCCGAACGGTGTCCTTAGCCCCTGCGGCGCGCCCTGTCAGCGGTCACGTCCCGCGCCGGGTGGCCGGGCGGTCCAGCACCTCGTCGCGCAGCGGGGTCATGAAGCGCAGATCCCAGTCGTCCGGATTGAAGGGTTTGCGCGTCGCCTCGACCACGGCCGGATAGCCGCCGACCTCGCGTTCGTGGTCGATGATCTCGCCCCGGCCCTCGGCCACTTCCGCGATCAGCAGCACATCGCGCATGTCACGGTCCCACGGCCGGGCCCCGACCTGCGACAGCACCGCGCGCTGGACCTCCACCGCGGGCATCGGCGTCAGCCCTTCCCACCAGACTGGCGGGCGACGGGTCTGGATAATCCGGGCGTTGCTCGTGGTGTATCGCCCGAACATCCGCAGCGGCTCGCCGACCTGATCGACGGCGATATTGTCCCGGCCGTAGTATTCCACGTCGCCGGCCCCGCCGATCATCATGAAGGCCAGATGCTCGGTCGGCGTCGACGGACCGGCGCGCAGCACATTGCCGATCACCGTCATCTTGCCGACCTCGAACGGGACGGTCCCCCACTCCTCCGGCGCAAGGTTGTAGTGGATGGCGCGCGGACCGGGATCGTAGATCAGGTTGTTGACGATCACCCCGTGCACCCCGCCCTTGAACAGCGGGCTGCGCTCATAGTTGTGGGCGTACAGGTTGCCGACGATCAGCAGGCCGGTGACGTTGTCGTGGATCAGCGACCCCTTGGAATGCTCGCCCTTGGAATGGGTCGAATAGGCCAGGCTCTCGCCGTTCAGATTGTTCGAGAAGGTGATGTTGTGGCTGGTGCCTCGCCGCCATTCCTCGGGCGTGGTGCCGGTGAAGCGCGGCCCGGACGCCGACAGGTTCTCGTCGGTGGCCCAGGTCAGGCTGCAGTGATCGATGATGACGTTGTACGCCCCGATGGTGGAGATGCCGTCCTCGTCCCATCCGCTCATCCAGGTCTGCTCGGCCGAGCCGGGGCGGATGCGGATATGCTGGACCACGACGTCGTGGGCGGTGATGTCCATGCCGCCGCGGATAAGGGTGACGCCCGGCGAGGGCGCGGTCTGTCCGGCGATGGTGATGAAGGGGTTTCTCAGGCGCAGCGTCTGGCGGCCCAGGTCGATGACCCCGCCGACCTCGAACACCACGATGCGGGGGCCTTCGGCCTCGATGGCCTCGCGCAGTGATCCCGGTCCCGCCGCGTCGAGATTGGTGACCCGGATGATCCGTCCGCCGCGCCCGCCCGGTGTCTGTGCGGCCCAGCCGAGGGCACCCGGAAAGGCCGGCAGCGACGCTTCCGTGGCGGACGGCCCGGGCGCGCTGTCACGGCGCAGAAAATCGAGGATCTGGGCGTTGGCGGCCGGGGGCGCGAGGGCCGTGAGCGCGAGGGCGAACAGGCCGAGGACGAGGCGGTTCAGGGTCATGCGTTCCATCCTATCCGTCGTCGCCGTGATCCGCGACGTTCCCGGGACACTCGATCATGGCGTCACCGGATTCAAATTGACACCGGTTTCCTTCCTGCGCAATGTCTGGCGCAACAGGGAGGCTGCGTGAGCCACGCACACGATAATTCAGCGACTTCACCGATCGCGCGCGCCTTTGTGGACGCGCGCCGCGGCGGCCGTGCGCTCGAGGGATATCCGGGCCTGCAGCCCGAATCGCTCGCCGCCGCCTACGCCATTCAGGACGAGGCGATTTCCGCCTGGCCGGATCGCGTCGCGGGCTGGAAACTGGGCCGGATAAACACTCCGCATGACGTGCGGTTCGGTGCCGGACGGCTGGCCGGACCCATTTTTTCGCGCAATGTCTGGACGGCCGCCCACACCCCGACCCGCTTCGGTGTGATCGAGGGCGGCTTCGCGGCGGTTGAGGCGGAATATGTGCTTGAGCTGGGCGAAACCGCGCCCGGCCGTGACGACTGGACCGTCGATACGGTGGCCCCGCTGGTGTCGCGCGTGTTTGTCGGGGTCGAGATCGCCGGCAGTCCCTTCGCGGGCATCAATGAGCACGGCCCGGCCGTCACCGCCTCGGATTTCGGCAACAACGCCGGCCTGATCCTCGGTGACGAGATCGCCGCCTGGCGCGAGCGTCTCCCGGGCCTGACCTGCACCATGGCGATCAATGACATCGTCGTTGGGCGTGGCGGCGCGACGGCGATTCCGGGCGGGCCGCTCGACTCCCTCGCCTTCCTGCTCAACCTGCTGCATCGGCGTGGCCGGCGGCTGGAAGCGGGCCAGCTTATCTCCACGGGGGCCGCCACCGGGGTGCACGACATCTTCGCCGGCCAGGCCGCCTCCGCCGATTTCGGACCCGACGGCCGGATCGACTGTCTGGCGGTCCCGGCGACAGGAGCCATCGCATGAGCCTGACCCGTCGCACGCTCGGTCTTGCTGGCCTGTCCGGCCTCGGCCTGGCCGCCTGCGCCCCGCGCCCGGCCGCCAACGGCCAGACCCTCTTCAACGCCGTCGACGTCCATCCCGCCGACTATCCCACGGTCACCGCCGTCAAATGGATGGGCGAGGAGCTGGGTCGCCTGACCGACGGGCGCCTCGGCATCCGCCAGTTCCCCGCCGGACAACTGGGCAATGAGGACGATTCCATCGGCCTGACCCGCTTCCAGGCCGTCGACATCTGCCGCGTCGCCGTCGCCGCCCTGAACAACGCCTTCCCCGAGACCCGGCTTCTGGCCCTGCCCTATGTCTACCGTTCGGTCGCCCATGTGCGGGCCGTGGTCGACGGCCCCATCGGCACCGAACTCCTCAACGTCTTCGAGGGTCGTGGTCTGGTCGGCCTGGCCTATTACGATGCCGCGCCGCGCTGCTTCTACAATGTCCGCCATCCGGTCACCGAGCCGGGTCAGATGCGCGGCCTGAAGATGCGGGCTCCGCAGTCGGACATCTTCCTCGACTCGATCCGGGCCATGGGGGCCAACCCCACGCCCCTGACCTTCGGCGCGGTCTTTTCGTCGCTGCAGACCCATCTGATCGACGGGGCCGAGAACAACTGGCCCAGCTATCAGTCCAGCCGCCAGTTCGAGGTCGCCCGGTTCTGGAGCCAGACCGAACACTCATTCTCGCCCGACGCCCTGTTGATGTCGAAAGCCAGCCTCGAACGGCTCAGCGCCGCCGACCAGGATCTGGTCCGCGATGTCGCCCGCCGCTCGGTGCCGGTGATGCGAGCCCGGTGGGACGAGCGCGAGGCCACGGCCCGCGCCACCGTCATCGCCGCCGGAATCCAGGTCGCCGAAGTCGACAAGGCCGCCTTCGCCGCCACCGTCCGGCCGGTGCTGGACAAATATCTCGCCGAGCCGCGCCTGCGCGCGCTCCACGAACGGATCGCAGCGGTCGCCTGAACGGCCGCGCAAAAACACGGCGCTCAGGGAGGGCGTTGAATGTCTGAACCACGACGCGGAAGCGCGCGCGCGCTCGACAGCCTCGCCAGCCTGGCCATGGGGCTCGCAGGCTTCGCTCTCGTTGCCATGGCCCTGATCCAGGCCTGGCAGGTCTTTGCCCGCTATGTGCTGAACGACAGCCCCGGCTGGACCGAACCCCTCGCCCTGCTGCTGATGAGCTTCGCCGTCATGTTCGGCGCCGCCGTGGCCGTCCGGCGCGAGACCCATTTCGCCTTCCAGACCTTCCGCGACGCCGCCCCCGGCCGGCTGCAATGGCTGATGAAGTCGGTCTCCCGCCTGATCGCCGCCGCCTCGGGTGCCGGGCTGATGATCCTGGGCGGGACCCTGATGGTCGACGACTGGCCGGTTGTCATGGCCGGAGCGCCCCTCCCGGCGGGCCTGAAATTCGCCGGACTGTGCCTCGGCGGTGCCCTCATCCTGCTGTTCGCGCTCGAACGCCTGCTGACCGGCGACTATCGCGCGCCCGATGTCGCCGAAACGCCGGAGGACTGAGTATGGAATACATCATCCTCTTCGGCCTTCTGGCCATCCTTCTGGCCATCGGCGTGCCGGTCGCCTTCTCCCTGCTGGCGGCGACGCTGGCGACGGTGCTGTACCTCGCCCTGCCGCCCATCGTGGTCTTCCAGCAGATGGGGTCGGACATCACCTCCGTGGCCCTGCTGGCCATTCCGCTGTTCATCTTCACCGGCGAACTGATGATGAAGGGCGGCCTGTCCGACCGGATGATCGCCCTCGCCTCCTCCATGGTCGGCCATGTGCGCGGCGGTCTGGGTCAGGTCACGGTCGTCGGCTCGACCCTGTTCGGCGGCGTGTCCGGCAGCGCCATCGCCGACGTGTCGGCCATCGGCGGCACCATGATTCCGCAGATGCAGAAGCGCGGCTATGACGCCGACTACGCCGTCAATGTCACCATCTCGGCGGCCCTGGTGGCCCTGCTGGTGCCGCCCTCGCACAACATGATCCTTTACTCGGCCTCGGCCGGGGGTGGGGTTTCGATCTCCGACCTGTTCGCCGCCGGCATCATCCCGGCCATGCTGCTGGCCGCGACCCTGATGGTCACCGCCTATGTCGTAGCCCGCAAACGTGGCTACGCCGCCGAAGCCTTCCCCGGCTTCCGGGCCGTCGCCGTCCGGCTGGTCGCGGCGATCCCGGGTCTGCTGCTGGTCGGGATCATCTTCGGCGGCATCCGGGCCGGCGTCTTCACCGCGGTGGAGAGCGCCTCCATCGCCGTGGTCTACGCCACCGTGGTCACCGGCCTGATCTACCGCCACATGACCTGGACCGCCTTCAAGGCTGCCTGCCTCGGCGCGGCCCGGACCTCGGGCATGGTCCTGTTCATCATCGGCTGCGCCGGCGCCTTCGGCTGGCTGATGGCCTATCTGCAGGTGCCGACCATGATGGTCAGCCTTCTGCAGGCCCTGACCGACAATCCGATCCTGATCCTGCTGCTGATCAACGTCATCCTGCTGATCCTCGGCACCTTCATGGACATGGCGCCGCTGATCATCATCTGCACCCCGATCTTCCTGCCGGTGGCCAAGGCCTTTGATGTCGATCCGGTCCAGTTCGGCGTCATCCTGCTGCTCAACTGCGGCATCGGCCTGATCACCCCGCCGGTCGGATCGGTCCTGTTCGTCGGCAGCGCCATCGCCGGGATCCCGATGACCCGCGCCCTGAAAACCATCTGGCCCTTCTGGCTGGCTTGCGCCGGCGTGCTGATGCTGGTCACCTTCATCCCGGCGCTTTCGCTGTGGCTGCCCTCGCTGATGAAATGACCGACCTGCTGGCCGTTCGACCGGCCGAAGACTGCCGCTGGGACTGCGTCGCCCTGGGCGAGGTCATGCTTCGCCTCGACCCGGGCGAAGGCCGCATCCGCACGGCCCGCAGCTTCCAGGTCTGGGAGGGTGGCGGCGAATACAATGTCGCGCGCGGCCTGCGGAAAACCTTCGGGATGCGGACCTCGGTGGTCACCGCCCTGCCGCGCAACGAGATGGGGGCCCTTGCCGAGGACCTGATCCTGCAGGGCGGCGTGGATACGTCCCACATCCTGTGGCGCGAGGCGGACGGTATCGGCCGCAACACCCGCATGGGGCTGAATTTCACCGAGCGCGGCTTCGGCGTGCGCGGCGGGCTCGGTGCCTCGGACCGGGCCAATTCCGCCGCCTCGCAGATGCGTCCGGACGAGGTCGACTGGGACGCCCTGTTCGGAGACGAGGGGGTGCGCTGGCTGCACACCGGCGGCATCTTTGCCGCCCTGTCGGATAGTACCGCCGCGACGACCCTGGCCGCCATCCGCGCCGCCAGACGCCACGGCGTCGTGGTCAGCTATGACCTCAACTACCGCGCCAGCCTGTGGTCCAGCCATCCGGACCCCGACGCCGCCCGGCGGGTCAATCGTGAGATCGCCGGCCTCGCCGATGTGCTGGTCGGCGATGAATACGCCTATGAAAGCTGCCTCGGCATCGGCGGCCACACCGCCCGGTCTGACCCGGCCGACGCCGCGCCGTTCGACGCCATGGTCGCCCGGGCGTCAGCAGACCTGCCCAACATCAAGGTCTTCGCCGCCACGCTCCGCGACCCCGTCTCGGCATCGGTCAATCGGTGGGGCGCAGTGCTATGGGCGGGGGGAAGGCGTTATGAGACGCCCATCCGCGAGATCGCGGTCCTGGACCGGGTCGGCGGCGGCGACGGTTTTGTCTCGGGCCTGGCCTGGGCGTTCCTGAACGGCCTCGGCCCGCAGACCGCCGTCGATTATGGCGCGGCCCACGGAGCGCTGGCGATGACCACGCCCGGCGACAACGCCATGACCTCGCTGGACGAGGTGAGGGCTCTCGTCGGCGGCCGCAGCGCCGCCGCGATCCGCTGAAATTTCACCACCTTCGCTCACCCTGACGAGCGCCCTGGGTCAGCCCGCCCTGCCTGGACGGCCCGACTGAGGTGAGGCCGCCATGCAACCCTCAGGTACAAACCGTGGATAGAATGGCGAACCGCGCTGGCGATTCATAAATCTGTATGCAACCTCGGCTATGCAGCTGCATTAGATGCTACTCAATCCGGAGACTGACTGATGAAGAAAACCATTGCTGCCATCACGGCCGGCCTCCTGCTCGTTGCAGGTCAAGCCGTCGCCCAGAACAACAGCTCGACCGTTCGCGTCGGCGACCGCGTTGGCGCTGAAGCCGGTGACACCAGCGAATTCGCTGGCGTGCCGATCGCCGTCCTGCTCATCGGCGGTGCCGTGCTCGTCGGCCTGGTCGTTGTCGCCAGCGACGACAGCAGCGAGAGCGACTAAGCCTTTCGACCGTTCCGGTCAGAAGAACAGTCCCCGTCGCGCAAGCGGCGGGGGTTTTGCTTTGTCCGTGACCCTCGTCGGGTCAGGCCCGCTCCTCTTCGGCGCCGCATAGCGCGCATTGAAAGCGGGCGTGTTTCGACTTCGACGGCATGGGTCTCAGGACCGAGGTCCGTCCAAACTCGAAGCGGCACCGCTTGCATTCGTCGGCCTGGGGCTCCCGGGCGGCGCGGACGCTGGCGATGGCCGCGTCCTTCTCCGACACCCGCGCCCGGGCCCGCGCCTCGTCCGCCTGGGCGCGGGCGATTTCGGCCTGCGCCGCGCGTTTCTCATGCTCCAGCCGTTCGATCAGCTGGTGTCGGTAGAGATCGTTGTCCGCCATTCCGTCCTCCCGCTGCCTCCCCAGCGAGAAACAGATGGACGGGAGAGTCAACGGGACGATGCGCTTTCGACAAGGCCGGTCTAGGCTGCCTCAAACGAGTCCGGGGAGGGACCGCATGACAGACGCCGCCGCCGAGGAGCACACCGTCGACCGTGACGACCGTCTGGTGATTCTGGCCTCCTCGGTCGGGACCGTGATCGAATGGTACGACTTCTATCTGTACGGCTCGCTGGCGGCGATCATCACCGTCCAGTTCTTTTCGGGCGTGAACGAGACCACCGGCTACATCTTCGCCCTGATGGCCTTCGCCGCGGGCTTCGCCGTGCGCCCGTTCGGGGCCATCGTCTTCGGTCGGCTGGGCGACCTGTGGGGGCGCAAGAACACCTTTCTGGTGACCATGCTGCTGATGGGCCTGTCGACCTTCGTGGTCGGCCTGCTGCCGTCCTACGCCGCCATCGGCGTGGCGGCGCCGGCGATCCTCATCGCCATGCGGCTGGTCCAGGGTCTGGCGCTCGGCGGCGAATACGGCGGGGCCGCCACCTATGTCGCCGAACACGCCCCGCACGGAAAGCGCGGCTTCTACACGAGCTTCATCCAGATCACGGCGACGGCCGGCCTGATGCTCAGTCTGCTGGTCATTCTCGGCGTGCGCACCGCGGTCGGCGAGGACGCCTTCAAGGAGTGGGGCTGGCGCATACCCTTCCTCGTTTCGATCCTGCTGCTCGGCGTGTCGCTGTGGATCCGGCTCAAGCTCGCCGAGAGCCCGGCCTTCGCGCGCATGAAGGCCGAGGGCAAGGGATCGAAAACGCCCCTGAAGGACAGTTTCGGCAAATGGCCGAACCTCAAGCTGGTCCTGCTGGCCCTCGTCGGTCTGACCGCGGGTCAGGCTGTGGTCTGGTACACGGGCCAGTTCTACGCCCTGTTCTTCCTCGAGAAGACGCTCAAGGTGGACGGGCCTCTGGCCAATATCCTGATCGCCGTCGCCCTGCTGCTGGCCACGCCCTTCTTCGTCTTCTGGGGCTGGCTATCGGACAAGGTCGGCCGCAAGCCGATCATCCTGCTGGGCTGTCTTCTGGCGGCCCTGACCTGGTTCCCGCTGTTCCATGCCCTGACGGGTGCCGCCAATCCGCAGCTGGCCGCCGCCACCGCCAGTGCGCCGGTCAGCGTGCATGCCGACCCCGCCGACTGTGCCCTGCAGTTCGATCCCGTCGGCAAGACCGTCTTCGACAGCTCCTGCGATCTGGCCAAGTCATACCTGGCCAAGGCCGGCGTCACCTATGCCAACGTCGCCGCCCCGGCCGGTTCGACGGCCGAGGTCCGCATCGGGGATGTGGTCGTAACCGGTTTCGACGGCGCGGCCCTGCCTCGCCCCGACTTCGCCGCCCGCAAGGCGGAATGGGAAGCCCTTCTCGGCGCGGCCCTGACGTCCGCCGGCTATCCGGCCAAGGCCGACAGTGCCCTGGTCAACAAGCCGCTCGTGGTCGGCATCCTGTTCGTGCTCGTGATGTATGTGACCATGGTCTACGGGCCGATCGCGGCGGCGCTGGTCGAGATGTTCCCGACCAACATCCGCTACACCTCCATGTCCCTGCCCTATCACATCGGCAACGGCTGGTTCGGCGGCTTCCTGCCGACCACGGCCTTCGCCATGGTCGCGGCCACGGGCAATATCTACTACGGCCTCTGGTATCCGGTGGTGGTGGCGCTGGTCACAGTCGTGGTCGGATTCCTGTTCATCCGGGATCGGAAGGATGTGGACATCCATGCCTGACCTGTCCCCGACAGCCCGGCTGCTGCTGCCGCTGTTCCTCCATTTCGGCCTGGTCGTCGGCCTCTACGCCGCCCTGACCTGGACCCGGCTCACAGCCGTCCGACGGGGCGAGGCGACGAAGAGCGACTTTGCCCGCGCCGACGGCGACCCGCCGGCCTCAGCGCGTATCCAGCGCAACCTGGCCAACCAGTTCGAGGCACCGGTCTTCGCCTGGATCGCGGCCCTGCTGCTCATCGTGTCGGCGGCGGTGACCGTCCAGGACGTCGCCGCCGCCTGGGTCTTCCTGATCGGCCGGCTGCTGCACACCGCCGTCCAGTGCCTCGGCGACAATGTCGCCCTGCGCGGTCAGGTGTTCACGATCAATTTTCTGGGCCTTCTCTGGCTTATGGCCCACGCCCTTCTGGCCGTCCTTGGCGTCCTCTGAGAGAGCCGCAAGAAAAGCGCATGACCGACTCCGAACTTTATCCCGTCCCCTCCGAATGGGCGCAGCGTGCCCGCATGAACCGCGCGGCCTATGAGGCCGCTCGCACGGCCGCCCGCGAAACCCCCGACGCCTTCTGGGCCGAACAGGCCCGCCGCCTCGACTGGATGACCCCGCCGACCTCGATCAAGGACGTCTCCTTCGACAAGGCCGACTTCCGCATCCGCTGGTTCGGCGACGGCGTGCTCAACGTCGCCTGGAACTGCCTCGACCGGCATCTGGCGGAACGTGGCGACGAGACCGCCATCATCTGGGAGGGCGACGAGCCGACCCTGTCCGGCGGCCTGACCTATCGCGAACTCCACGCCGAAGTCTGCCGCATGGCCAATGTGCTCAAGGGGCTGGGCGTGGTGAAGGGTGACCGCGTGACCCTGTACCTGCCGATGATCTCGGCCGCGGCCG